>CABECZ010000533.1_pt1 | contig 10986 bp, 8 predicted proteins | sample 3422621 | NCBI WGS metagenome assembly CABECZ01 (sample SAMEA5534328, study PRJEB31848) | metagenome | biome: tundra; feature: field; material: soil | place: USA | collected 2013-05 | depth 0.15 m | reverse complement strand
AGAGGGATGTAGCTGAACACTTCTTCCTGACGATCCTCGTTTCCTCGCATACCTGCTTCTAACGCACCTTTCGCCAAAAACCAAGTGAGTTTTTCCGCACCCTCTAGACTCGTGCCCTTCCCAAACCCCGCTTGGATCAGAGTTGTTCCGCAGCCTCCTAGTGTCGTGTCCCGTAAATTCGCGACATAACTATGGTCTGTCATCGTGAGCGAAGCGAAGGACTTATGTATTTGAATTCGCTGGGCAGCAACTCCCTCCCTTCGCTCAGACAAATGTTCAAACTTATCTCGCGAATTTACGGGACAGTATACTAGCGAGACGGTACGCCACGCTACCTTTTGAGGTTGCGAAGCCCGCGCCGCTTTTCGCGAACAGCAGTGCTTCGTTTCGCTCAGCATGACAAATTCCTAAGACCCTCGGAAAGCTGTCGGCATCAGAAACTGAGAACTGCGAGCGGATAGCTGAGAGCTGAGAAATGATAGCTGACAGCCAAAAGCTAGGAGCTAAAAGCCGGACGCGCTGGTTGGCCGCCGGGTTACTGTGCGGCTGGCCGCGGACTTAGCGCGGCTGCAGTGGCGGAAGCGGCGGTGCTTGCCAATTCTCCGGGCGGCCGCGCCAGGAGTTGCTGCAGAAGCAGCAGATCGCTTTCGACATCGGCGCGCGCCGTCTTTCGGGCGGCGGCGGGTTTCAATTCCTCGCGCAAGCGTGCCTTCACGAGGCCTGCGGCAAACTCGAAACCCTCGGGGACGTTCAGAATATTGGCCCGCGCGATGCCCACGGGCGTGACTTCGCCGGCCAGACGCACCTTTAGCGTGGGTTCTCCGGACGCATCGAAGGCGGGCTCGGCGGCGGCGTGAAGGGACGCCCAGTGGGGGTCATCTGTGTCGGCGGCCAGCGCAGCGTTCGCTGACGACGCGGTTCGCAGCAGTTCCTCCAATCGGTCCTGAACGGCGCGGCGATCCATGCGCGTCAGGGGCGCATCCAACTGCTGCTGGGAATCAAGGATCAGGGCGTTGCGCGACGGGTTGAAGCGTCCGTGTCCGACATACCCGGCGACCAGGGCGCCCGCGATGTAGGGATGCAGCGCGAACAGCGGCAGCATGTATTTCTTCGCCGTCAGCGCGCACTCCGTCACGGTGTGCGCGGGTTTGGAGCGCGGAACCGTGCCTGGGACTTGGGGAATTGCGTAGCTCGATGGCCGCGAGGTCCGCAGTTCGGGATGACGGCGGGTGTAGGAAGAAAGGGTTGTGGCCAACTGTTTCGGCGTGGTGACGCCGAGGTCGGCGACGATGCTGCGATGCACGGCGTGGGGATGGTAGAAATCGATGACCCCGCGGGCGAAATCAGCGCAGTTCGCGGTAATCAGCGTCCAGCGCTGGCGGTTGGGCCGGGTGTTGAGCTTGCGAATCAGCGCTGCGTCCTGCTCGGGGCTGGTCTCGATCTCAAAGGCGTAGATGGTGCGGATATAGGAGGCCCCGATCAACTCGTACCAGACGCCACCGGGCGTGCCGCCATCGGGAAGGTCGGGAACGAGCGATTCCAGGTGATCGCGCCGGTAGCGGTCGCGCAGAAAGGCGAGCAGCTTGGCGTCGACGAAGAGCGGGATGTCTTCCTGTTTTTCTACGGCGTACAGATAAGGGATGAGAGGAATTGCGATCCAGTCGTAACCGCCGATACCGCGGTAACGGCTGAGGACGACTCCAGTTTCGCCCGGCGCGCAGAGACGCAGGACGACCGGGGATGCGGCGCAGACGCGGCTGAGGTAGACCGAGGCATGGCCTGTCCCGGCGAGAGCGCCATCGTAGCCGTAGGGCTCTCCCAGGAACAGCGTGGCCTCAGCCCGCGCGTGGGGAATCGAGCACACGCAGAAGAGCAGAATGGCAACCAGCTTCCTCAGTCTCAAAATAGCCTCTACTTCGCCTGCGCCCGCCCTTAAAGACGTATTCTAATTCAGAGTCCGGTCGTCCGGCTCTCCTTTTACGCTGCTACTAACTGTTGCAATATCGTAATTTTACAATCGGCCGCTGCACCCGGGTTCTAGAGCTGGTTTCATAAATGCCTTGCAGTTCGGAAGGCACGCCCCAAAGGGGCTAGAGCCTGTGGTGAAACTCTGGCGCCAAGAACTAGCGCCTAAAGGCGCATTCATAACATGGCACTTGCGGCACGCCTGAAGGCGTGCCCTGATACGAATCAGACTTTTACCACGGACTGCTAGAGCCCGCATTCTTCCAGGCCTGAACGGCACGGCTGAACAGGCTGCGGAAAAACTCGTCGCGCCGCAAAAAGCTCACCTCGGGCGCTGAAGCGCGGACACATTTTCAACGACTTAACGGCACGAGTAAACTCTTGCCCTTCCCAAAACCGGCTTTGATCGGGATTCTTCCGCAACCTGTGAAGCCGTGCCCTACCCAACACCGATTTATGAAGCCAGATCTACTCTCCTTCGGCAGTCGGATTTCTTAGTGCTGTTTGGCTGAGGAACTGGCGGCCAGTTCGCGGAAGAGGCCGAGCAAGGCGGATGCGGCTTTCTGATCGGAGAGGTTTTCTAAGGCCACGGTGGCGGTGAAGTGCGGGGAGGTAGAGTTGAAACGGACGCCGACAAAATCCTTGTCGCGCCAGGAGGCCAGCGCATTCACCACGGGGTTGAGTTCGACGGGCCAGTCTTCCTTGGTGGTCAGAATGACGGGGCCGGGGCGGCTGATGGTCCAGGCGCGAGTGCGGGCCGAGGCTTTCGACCCCGAGGTTTTCGTGCCCGAGCGGCCCGACCAGCGATGACGGATGACATCGAGATGGAAGCCCGGAGGGAATCCCATGTCGGCTTCGAAAGTTAGCGTTTCCTGCTGCTGGCGCCAGCGGCTCAGGGCCCATTGCACGGGGAGCGGACGCGGCAACAGGCGAATGGTGAGGCGGGCATCGTCAAACCAGCGCGAGGAAAGATGAAGAGTCGCTTTCAACCGGGAGCTGCTGGCCTGCCATCGCAGATCGGCGACGCGGCCTTTTCCGAGGCATGCCGCCTGGACCGACTGCAGCACGTTGCCGGCACGCCTTCGGTTGTAACGGACAAACCAGGCATACCAGATGAAGCAGAGTGCGAGTGCCGCGCCCGCGTCAATGAGAATGAAACGCCCCACGTTGCCTCGTGCAAGAAATCCTACTTCTTACGGATGCAACTGCGCAAGGGGGTGAGGAAAAAAAGGTGCAGGGCGCTGGCTAGTCTTTCCCGCAGCTTTTCCGCTACTTTTTCCGCTACGCTCGCGCCACGCTACAATCCCGCTACAATAGCGGCGTGCGGTTGCGAATCCGAGAATTCGAGAAACCCGATTTGGAGACGTTGTGGCGGATTGACCAGGCTTGCTTCGATGCGCAATTGGCGTACTCGCGAACGGAACTGGCCTTGTATATGGGCCGGCCGGGGTCGTTTACCCTGGTGGCCGAAGCCGAAGGCGGCGAGGTTTCGGGCAACGGCAAGGCGCCCGCAGCGATTCTGGGTTTTATCGTGGCGGAGATTCGCCGCAAGAGTGGGCACATTATTACCATCGACGTGGTCGCGGAGGCGCGGCGGGCGGGAGTCGGCTCGGCTTTGCTTGGGGCGGCGGAAGAAGAGTTGCTGCGGGCGGGAGCAGTCGCAGTGGCGCTGGAGACTCCGGTGAATAATGCCGCCGCGATTCGCTTCTACAAGCAGAAAGGGTATTTCGTGGAAAAGACGGTCGCCGGGTACTATTCGAACCATATGGATGCGCTGGTCATGACGAAGGAGCTGCCGCGTTCGCTGGTGCGATGATTTGCCGGAGAGAGCTGGGTCGTCCCTCCGGGACTTGAAGCGTATCTCCTACCTTTCCCAGCGCTGAAGCGCTGGGCTAAGGTCGGTCGCCCCTTCGGGGCTGGATCCTAGTCGGTCGTCCCTTTGGGGCTGGATTCTCGTAGAGCTGCGGGTTGCCGTGCCTCCGGCCCGCAGGGTGAGACGGGGCAAGCCCCGTCTCTACGGGTGGAAGATTGGTGCGCAGGAGGAAGTGGAAGATTGGTGCGCAAGAGGAAGTGGAAGATTGGTGCGCAGGAGGAAGTGGAAGATTGGTGCGCAGAGGAAGTAGAAGATTGGTGCGCAGAGGAAGTGGAAGATTGGTGCGCAGAGGAAGCGGCTTGATGAAGATTGCTATCCAGGGAGAGCTTGGCTCTTTCAGCCACGAAGCGGCGGAAGCGATGTTGCCGCGGGCGAAGGTGGTGCCGTGCGCGCGTTCGATCGAGGTCTTCGACCGCGTCAAGCGTGGATCGGTGGACGGGGCGGTGATTCCGATTGAGAACTCGCTGGCGGGGTCGGTCGCGGAACACCTCGATCTGTTGCTGGGGCGCGAGGTTCATATTGTGCGCGAGTTTCGGTTGCGCATCGTTCACAACCTGATCGCGCTGCCCGGCACCAAGCTGGGCGAGGTCCGGCGCGTGTTCTCTCATCCTGTTGCGCTCGATCAATGCCGCGACCTGTTTGCGAAGAATTCGAGGCTGGAGCGGGTGCCGTTCTACGACACGGCGGGAAGCGTGAAGCATGTGGTGACGGAGAGCTTGCGCGATGCCGCGGGCATTGCCAGCCGGCGGGCCGCAGCCGTGTATGGGGGAAAGATTCTGAAGGCGGGGATTGAGGATGACAAGAGGAACTTTACGCGCTTCTTTTTGATCGAACGAGGAAAGATCGAACCAGGAAAGATTAAGCGGGGAAAGCCGCGGGCGGCGCGGAATGCGGATAAGGCGAAGGCGGATAAGACTTCGCTGGCGTTCAGCGTGAAGAATATTCCGGGGGCGCTGTTCAAGGCGCTCAGCGTGTTCGCGCTGCGCGACATCAGTTTGAGCAAGATCGAGTCGCGGCCGCTGCGCGGGCGTCCGTGGGAGTACGTGTTTTTTGTGGACCTGCTGCGGGGCGACGATGAAGATTCGCGCAATGCCCTGCGGCATCTCGGCGAGGTCTCGGATCTGGTAAAGGTGCTGGGGATTTATCCGGGAGCGTGAGGCGGTTGCCAGTAGTCAGTTGGCAGTATCCGGCAACCCTATAGCGCGTTGGATACTGGCCGCTGACCACTGCCTCACGCCATCGCGGGCAGGCCGGCCAGCGCCATCGCGATTTCCTCCGCCGGATAGTCGTAGTTCTGCAACTTTCCCGCCTGATAGTCGATGTAGGATTGCATGTCGAAATGGCCGTGGCCGGAGAGACTAAAGAGAATCGTGCGCTGCTTACCTTCTTGCTTGGCTTGCAGGGCTTCCGATATTGCCGCGGCGACGGCGTGGCTGGCCTCGGGCGCCGGAATGATGCCCTCGGCGCGGGCAAATTGAATTCCGGCGGCGAAGGCGTCGAGCTGCTGCACGGCGCTCGCTTCAATCAATCCCAAATCCATGACGTGCGATACCAACGGGGCCATGCCGTGGTAGCGCAAGCCGCCCGCATGAATTCCCGGAGGAACGAACGTGCTCCCCAGGGTGTGCATTTTGACGAGCGGCGTCAAATGTCCAGTGTCGCCAAAGTCGTAGGTGAATTTGCCCTTGGTCAGGCTGGGGCAAGCGGCAGGTTCGACAGCCACCACGCGCGCCTGGCATTGGCCCTTGATTTTGCGGCCCAGATACGGCATGGTCAAGCCGGCAAAGTTCGATCCGCCGCCGGCGCAGGCGACAATCACGTCGGGTTCATCGCCGGCCATGGCCATCTGCTCGATGGCCTCCAGTCCGATCACGGTCTGATGCAGCAGAACGTGATTCAATACGCTGCCGAGCGCGTACTTGGTGTGAGGGTCTTTCGCGGCCACTTCCACAGCCTCGGAAATGGCGATGCCCAGCGAGCCATTGGATTGCGGACTTTGTGCCAGAATGGCGCGGCCCGACTCCGTCTCGGTGCTGGGGCTGGCGGTGACGGAGGCTCCGAAAACTTCCATCAAAGCGCGGCGGTAGGGCTTCTGGTCGTAGCTGACCCGCACCATATAAACCTTGCATTCCAAGCCGAAGAACGCGCAGGCCATGGCCAGAGACGATCCCCACTGCCCCGCCCCCGTTTCCGTTGCCAGGCGCTTCGTGCCTTCCTTTTTGTTGTAATAAGCTTGGGCGACGGCGGTATTCGGTTTATGCGAACCCCCCGGGCTTACGCCTTCGTACTTGTAGTAAATCCGCGCCGGTGTATCCAGAAGAGTTTCCAGACGGCGTGCGCGAAATAGCGGCGAGGGGCGCCACCGCGCATAGACTTGCCGCACCGCGTCGGGGATCTCGATCTCGCGCTCGGTGCTGACTTCCTGAAGAATCAGGCTCATCGGAAACAGCGGAGCCAGATCGTCGGGCCCGATGGGTTTCAGCGTGCCCGGGTGCAAGACCGGCGCCATAGGCTTGGGGAGATCCGAAACGATGTTGTACCAGGCCTGTGGGATGCGGCTCTGCGGGAGGCTGTACTGGATGGGGTCCATGCGGTACATTCTAGCAGCGGTGCCGGCTAGCAGCGGTAGCGGAAAAGACTAGCTCTGGCGCTCTCGCAGGGTTCCGGGTTAGGGAGATGGCGGAACTGGTGAAGCTGCTGGGAATTTATCCGAAAGCGTGCGCAAGGGAAGTACTCCGTCCCCGGTCCAGCCTCAGAACGGGAAACGTATCGATAGAATCGGAATGTGGTTTGTGGGATGGAACTTTGTCGCATTACTGTATCCGAACCCCGATCTCCGTGGCGGAGCTAAGGGACAACATTCAGGTGTGTCATTGACGAAGGGTGTCATTGACGGTGCCCACCGCGATGGTGCCCACCGTCCTTTGAGATTCACGATGGCTGTCGGCAACGCCGATGCAGGTGTCGGGGGATGCGAGGGCAAGGCTGCCTCTGGAGGTCCTTGCCTTCGGTCTATTCATCACAACCAGCTGTGAGGGGGTGCACTGCGCTTTCGTCTGGTTCCTTGTAGCTTGGAGGTTAAGAGGGAGCGAGGCCCCAGGTTCGGATGTGGGAGCGGGGCATTATTCTTTCTGTGCCTTGCAAAAGGCTAAAGAAGGTTTAGAATTCAACAACCTAACAACGAAGGCTTGCATCTTTTTGGCAGTTCAGTTCATCCAAGGTTGAGTGAAAGACACTCAAGGGAAAATCATGGGCGATCCTATTAATTACTCTTCTTCCGAGCACACTGCTGACGAAACCACCGAGCGGTCGCTGCCGATTTTGCCGGTGCGCGACACGGTCCTGTTCCCCCATGCGGTGCTGCCGCTGACGGTGGGGCGAGAAAGTTCTGTGCAGCTGATCAACTCGCTGGGCGACGACAAGACCATCGTCGTGGTGGCGCAGCGCGAGGCGCGCGTGGACACGCCGCAGCCCACCGATCTGTACGCCATCGGAACGCTGGCGGTGGTGCACAAAGTGGTCAAGATGCCCAACCAGAGTCTGTTTGTTTTTGCGGAAGGACTGGAGCGGGTACGGCTGGCGGATTTCGCGCAGCTCTCGCCGTTCATGCGGGCGCGGGTGACCACGGTTCCGGAGACGATTCCGCCCAAGGATTCCGAGATTGAAGCGCTGCAGCGGAACGTGCTGACCTTGTTCCAGCAGATCGTGGCCGGTTCGCCGACGCTCTCGGACGAGCTCTCGACGGTAGCGATGAACATTGAAGAGCCGGGACGGCTGGTGGACTTTATCGCCTCGTCGCTGCCCTCGCTTTCGACCGCCGATAAGCAGGAAACGCTGGAGACGAGCGACGTGCGGGCGCGGCTGGGAAAAATCAATCAGCACCTGGCCAAAGAACTGGAAGTACAGCAACTGCGAAACAAGATCCAGTCGGAAGTGCAGGATCGGGTGCAGCAGACGCAGCGCGAGTACTACTTGCGCGAGCAGATGAAGGCGATCCAAAAAGAACTGGGCGAGCAGGACGAGGGCCAGCGCGACACCGACGAACTGAAGCAAAAGATCGAATCCGCGGGCATGCCCGACGATGTGAAGAAAGAAGCGCTGAAGGAATTGGGGCGGCTGGCGCGCATGTCGCCGATGGCGGCGGATTATTCGGTGACACGGAACTACATAGAGTGGCTGGCGATCCTGCCCTGGGCGAAGACTTCGGGTGGAGAAATTGAAATTCCGAAGGCGAAAGAGATTCTCGACACCGACCACTACGACTTGCAGAAGGTGAAGGATCGCATCCTGGACTACCTTTCAGTGCGGCGGTTGAAGCCCAACATGAAAGGGCCGATTCTGTGTTTCGTCGGGCCTCCGGGCGTAGGGAAAACTTCGTTGGGCAAATCGATTGCGCGGGCGCTGGGGCGCAAGTTCGTGCGTCTGTCGCTGGGCGGAGTGCACGACGAAGCGGAAATTCGCGGCCACCGGCGTACCTACATAGGGGCGTTGCCGGGGCAGATCATTCAGGGGATACGGCGGGCGGAGACGAAAGATCCGGTGTTCATGCTCGACGAAATCGACAAAGTGGGGCGGGACTTCCGCGGCGATCCGGCGTCGGCGTTGCTGGAAGCGCTCGATCCGGAGCAGAACGCGACTTTTCGCGACAACTACCTGGACGTGATGTTCGATCTCTCCAAGGTGTTGTTCATTACCACCGCGAACATGCTGGATCCGATCGCCGAGCCGCTGCGCGACCGCATGGAGATTATCGAACTGCAGGGGTACACCGAGGAGGAGAAAGTCCACATCGCGTTTCAGTACTTGATTCCGCGGCAGATCGAGGAAAACGGAATCACGAAAGAGCAGATCGAATTTCCGGAAGAGGCGGTGAGCCACATCATCCGTCATTACACGCGCGAGGCGGGGGTGCGGAACCTGGAACGCACCATCGGCACCATCTGCCGCAAGCAGGCGCGCCGGTTGGCGGAAGGTAAGACCGAGAAGCTGGTGGTGACGAACGAGACCGTGCAGGAGTTTCTGGGCGGCATCAAGGTTCGCAGCGAAGGCGAAATTGCCGAGCGCACCAAGCGCGCGGGCGTGGTGGTGGGATTGGCGTGGACGCCATCGGGCGGCGACGTGTTGTTCGTCGAAGCCAACCAGATGAAAGGCAAAGGCGGGCTGACCATCACCGGGCAGATTCAGGACGTGATGCGCGAGTCGATGCAGGCCGGGCTGAGCTGGGTGCGTTCGAATGCGAAGGAGTTGGGCATTGACGAAGAATTTTTCGCCAACCATGACATCCACATACACGTGCCGGCGGGAGCGATTCCGAAAGACGGTCCTTCGGCGGGGGTCACGATTGTGACTGCTTTGGTGTCGTTGCTGTCGGGCAAGCAGGTTCGTCCGCTGACGGCGATGACGGGCGAGATCACGTTGAGCGGGAATGTACTGCCGGTGGGCGGCATCAAGGAGAAAGTGCTGGCCGCCAAGCGCGCCGGTGTGCATGACGTGATCCTGCCGGCGGACAACAAAACTAATGTCGAGGAAGACCTGACGCCGGAGCAGCTGACGGGATTAACTACGCACTACGTGAAGACCATCGACGAAGTGCTGGAGTTTGCGCTGCCGTCTTCGCCTCGCGAGGAGCTTCAGGATGCCGAGGAGCGCGAGAAGGTGCTGAGCAGCTAGAATTACTTACCTGTAGAGACGCGGCTTGCCGCGTCTCCCGCCGCATACAAGATGGTGCTAGCGAAGACGGGGCAAGCCCCGTCTCTACACCAGGACAATGCCAGCCTGAACATGGGCTGGCAATTTTTTTCTGCACATCTTTCTTCTGTATACCTTTCTTCTGTACGGCGGGCGCCCCACGTCTCGCGGCTCCTGCTGCCTAGCAGCTTTTTCTCCCAGGCTCTCGGGACGATCCGGATCGAATCAGAAGTTAGCAAATTCCTGACAAGAATATAACGACAAAGTTACTAATCGGTGACCGATCAATGACAAGGTTGCGCGTCCACTGCCTTACGCTTGCCCTATCGAGACAGAGCATTCCGATCAATATTACTTAGCTCTGTGACTTAGCTCTGTGACTTAGCTAAATGTGAGTCAGCTTCAGGAAGAAGATAGGGAGGGACCAAGAAATGAAGATACTTTCATTGTACGCATCAGTGATCGCACTCAGCATAGTGCCCATGTCAATGCTATGCAGCGATCGTCATCACAACAGCCCAACCACCAACGACAATGTAGCCCAGATAACAGACGGAGCGTTTCGCGATGGATTGTATCTGGGAAGACTTGCAGCCGAGAGTGGCAGAGAGGCCCACGTTGCAGGCGGCCGATGGGCAACTGCGGAGGATCGGTCGTCTTTCACGGCCGGCTACCAGCGAGGATACAGCGAGTTTCTAGCAAGCCGAGCAGCGCTCGACAACCGCGCGCGCCAAACCAAATAGGCGCTGCGACTCCGTTCGCGAAGAAAAATTGTGAGGGAACAACCCTTCCACGAGGTGCAGTATGAAAGCGAAAAACTTTGTTCTTGCAGCCGGTTTGACATTGATTATTTGCATTTCCAGCCAGCGAGTAGTGAAGGCAGGAGATCTCCCCTCGCTTACAACCAGCGCCGGTGCAGCCGTAATAAAAGGCGTAGTTAAGTTTGCGGGTATTGTGCCCGCGTCTGCGACCATCAGGATGTCGGCTGATCCAAGCTGCGCCAAGCAGCATTCTCGACCTGTTCTTACCCGGGAGGTCGTCGTTGATTCGAAGGGCGGGTTGCAATATGCGATCGTTTTTATCGCAGATGGGCTGGGCGATCGAAGGTTTGATCCTCCCACCCAAACGGCTGTCATTTCTCAAAAGGGCTGTCTCTATGAGCCCCATGTACTGGCGGTGCGGGAAAACCAGCCCTTCGAAGTGGTGAACGACGATCCGACTTCACACAACATTCACCCGACACCAGCCAACAACCGGGAGTGGAATAAGGCTGAGCCTCCGGGTGCCAGGCTGGAGGAGGCTTTTGCGAGAGAAGAAATCGCGATCCCTGTGAAGTGCAACATCCATCCCTGGATGCGAGGATATATTGCTGTTCTCAAGAATCCCTATTTTGCGGTGACCAAGCAAGATGGCAGTTTTGATCTGCCCAATCTGCCGCCTGGGACATACACCATCAAGGC
>CABECZ010000528.1_pt1 | contig 11037 bp, 10 predicted proteins | sample 3422621 | NCBI WGS metagenome assembly CABECZ01 (sample SAMEA5534328, study PRJEB31848) | metagenome | biome: tundra; feature: field; material: soil | place: USA | collected 2013-05 | depth 0.15 m | reverse complement strand
AGTTGACCAAGACGCAGGGATTTTACAAGATGAAGGGGAAGCCGTTATGGCCCGAGTAATTGAATTCTACATACCGACGAACTTCCGAAGAAAAGTGGCGTCGGTTCCGCCGCAGTCGCAACCCGGAAAAGTGATCGAGTTTTGCCTACTGGCAAAGAAATCAGCGTAGCGGCGATCTTCCGCAAGCGCAGTTTATGCTGCTGAAAGTGGTTCCGTCGCAGATTGGTTGGCGGTTTCGCGCACAAACCTTTCGAGCAGAGACTTGAACTCCGGACTCAAATTCAGTTCCGCACTCTCCTGCTCAAGCATTTCACGAGGATCACTCGCCGTCTTCAGCGCATAGCGGAGATATGACAGGCGCATGAGCCACAGGGCATGGCTCAGGTCTTCGTCATTCCCGTTGCGTACATGAAAAGTTACCCAACCGGAATTGGAAACCCAGTGGTGCTGTTCAGCAAGACCCGCAGCTAACAGCGCATTTCGAACTGCACGCGGGAAGGGTATGTCCACGATCCCGCCAGTATGGATATGCCCCACTTCCGCACTCCCAAAGAGGAACTCCTTCCCTCCGAAGCGGTGAGGGTGAACCGAGATACTTGGCCACGCGGAAATCTCGTCTTCGAGTTTCTTCGGGTGCTTCATGATCAAAACTCCACTGTTTATTTCCTTTTTTCGATGCCTGACGGCGATTCCTCGATTCAGCGACCTGACATCGGCTCCACTCATCCAAGAGGATCATGATCATCTAAATTTGACCGAGGAGAAAAGCTCACCAGTAGATTTGGTCATTTGGTGGGTTGTGCTTAACAGAGTGGGCATTGTGGGTGTGCGGTTCATTGTGATGTCACTCCTTATGCAGGTAATGGTTGACGGCTGCTGTTGACGCTTCCTTGCTAAGCTCGCCTATGCGGTGTGAAAACACTACAGAGCAATAACCCCCTCTCTCGGTCTGCCGAGATCACAGCGTCACCATCAGGGAGATCACGAATCGGCTTTGGGAGCCGAACGGCGGTCACTGTTCTGTCCGCTCTCAGACGCAGGGTCATCGTCAACGAGCAAGCAGGGCAAAGCCAGAAGTACTCAACTCGGTTGGATTTGGACGAGCCAGACGCCGGGTCGTTTTCGAGGCGAAACAGTCCTCCATCTCGCAGATAGCGGAACGGAGCAGAACAGGAGGGACAGCTATATTGGTCGATCATCACACGCCTCCCACTTCTGTCCGCATCAAAGGGCTAACCGAATGTTTCGCGAGGTTCCGATACTGAGCGTGACCTAGAATTCCAGCCGCAGTTGCAAGGCGATCATCCGAGGGCTGCTGTCGCCGCCCAGACCTACTCCTAGTAGTCCAGTCGGCGGCGACGTGGTGTACGTCAGCGCCCCGAAACCAGTTTGGGTAGAGGGTTTTCCCGGAACACCCGCCAGCACCATGCTTGGAAGTGCGAAGTTTGGATGGTTGAGGATGTTGAAGAACTGAGCATCCAGCCGCAGTTTCAGGCGTTCGCTTACTGGGAACCATTTCGTAAGGTAGAAGTCACTCCAGACGAAATCAGGGCCGCGTAAAGCATTGCGACCCAAATTCCCGAACTGGCAGTCTTGAGCACTGTCGCCCCCGTAGCAGCCTCCTGTGCTAGGGTCAACAGTCGAGATGAAAGCATTCGGATTGAGCCACTGGATAGTGCCGGGTTGCGTGATTCCCGGAATCGGATGGTGTTCGTAAAGCGGCACGCCGGGGACGACGCTCGCAAACTGCGGCCCGCTGCCCTGCACGATCCCGTTTCCACTGGCCGAATAGGGCGTGCTCAGTACCGAAAACGGCACACCGCTGTGCCAGAACGCCGTTCCCGAAACTTGCCAGCCATTCGCCACATAACCCAGAAAGTAATTCCGCACCTTGATCGGCAAGTCGTACACATATTGACCCGTGAGATTGTGCCGAATGTCGTAGTCACAGGAGCCGTAATCGCGAGCGAGTTTTCCGGGTAGAGGCGAGAGAATCCCTCCAGACGAGAACTGAAGAAATCCGCCATTTGAAACTGTGTCCAAGCAATGGCTCCATGTGTAGTTGATCTGGCCTTGCAGACCGTGGCCCATGCGTTTCATGGCTGTCAGTTGAAGCCCGCTGTAGTGGCTGTTTGCACCCGTGGAGAACTGGGTCACCGCTCCAAAACGCGCATCCGTGGGCCGCATGTAAGGGAACGGTGCAAAGCAGCCTTGGCAGACCGTTTGATAGCCGTTGACCTGCGTCAGGTACGGCTGGTTCAGTGCTCGGGTACCGACGTACCGCGCTTGCACACTGGCCGTTGTCCCAAACTGGTGCTCAATTCCTAAGCTCCACTGCATGAAATAGGGAGCGTGCAGCTTTCCACTGGGAACGGCAGTCATCGCGACTGGCGGAAGACAAGTGGTCGGGGTTGAGAGTGCAGATGCGCACGAAAGCTGCCCTTCCGCGAATCCAGACCCAAACTTCTGATTTGCCGCGACAGTTGCATCCACTGCGCTGTTCGGTACTCCCGGCGCAATAGCGGTGCCGCCCACTGTGCCGAGAAGACCTCCTTGAAAAGTTCTCACGTAAGGCGGATTTGTACCGACCAAATCGGCTACACTGCCCGGCAAGATATCGCTGAAAAGGCCGAAGCCAGTACGCAAAACAGTCTTCGGCTCCAACTGCCACGCCACGGCTGTTCTGGGTTGCAGAATGGCGACGGGGGTCGATGAGAACAAGTTTCCAAGGTGAGTCTGGATCACGGCATTTAGCGGCTGATCGACATCATGGGCCATTGAGTAGAACGAGCCGTTGAGCCGTGCAACATGATCGTGGGGGTTGAGCGGATTGGAATTGAAAGTATCACGAATGCCGAACGTCCATGTGAGCTTGGGCGTGATCTTCCATGTGTCTTGCGCATAGAAATCGAGGTTTAACAAGTTGAAAGGTTCGTTCGCCGCGAGCGGGAAGGTCTTACTTGCAGTGGATGCCACACCGTAGATGAATTGGGGCAAGGTTGTGTACGTGTCTGTCGGAACCGAGCCCTGCCCAAAATCGTAGTCATTCAGTCGCAAGATGCGGGTATTGGTTCCGAATCGTAGTTCGTGAGAACCGTGGCTCCAAGAGAGGTTGTCATTGATAAAAAAGCGAGAGGCGCGTCTTCCTTGAACCCAAGTATTGTCGAGACCTCCAATCGTAGTGAACGGTGCATTCGCCCCGCTGCCCTGCAACACTATTGGGAAAGCGGCGAGAGTCTTCTGGAAATCGCTCGGCCCGAACAAGCTTTCGTACCAAGAGAACGCCGGGTTGAAGTAGTTCACCACTCTCTGCGAAAACACATGCGTGTAACCCGCCGCGAACGAATAGAGAGGCTGTGGAGACACAGCATCAAATAACGGGTTTATGGGGTCGGTAAACGCAGCTTGCAGACCAGTGTCGGCCTGAAAGCGAACCCAAGCGGTGTCGTTCACACTGATGTTGTAGTCGATGCGAGCCGTCTGCACCTGCTCATGGTCATCGCTGGAGTGTGAAACGCTGCGCCGATTCGCACATCCGTTTCCGTTCGGCGGATTGCCTGAAGCGGCTGTTCCATCGGAATTGAGCGGGCAGCCCAATACCGCCAGAGGCGTTCCCGCCGTGTTTCCGTAGAGTGAAAACATCCTCTGGTAGAACGGCACAAGTTCCGGCGCTGGGGCGTAGATTGATCCGGTTACGGAGTCTGTGCCGCCCAGAGGAAGTTGCTGCAAGATGTATTCTTGGAACGCCGCACTGGGAACGGTCGTCGGCGTGACAATAGGCAGGGCGATCCGAACCCATTCGCTGTCGAAGAAAAAAAAGAGCTTGTCGTGAGCAATGGGTCCGCCCAGACGGCCCCCAAAATGATTCACGGTCGATCTGGGCTTGTGATTCCCCGGTGTCGCATTAGTAAAATAGTCTGCCGCGTTGAGTATCGAGCCATTCCAAAGTTCGTAAAGATTCCCATGAAACTGATTCCCACCGGATTTCGTGACGTAGTTAGCCTGCGATGCTCCATACCTGCCTTGATCCACAGAATAGGAAAGAGTGTTGACAGTCACTTCAGAAATTGAATTGAGTCCCAGCACCAGATTGGTCGAAAGGCCGCTGTTGAGATTCGTGAGCGGATCGTTCGTCTCTAATCCATCAACGATATAGCCGTTTGAGAGGGCAGGCAGGCCGTTAAACTCCACATTGCCATACCCGTTGGTGCCGCCCACAAAATCATTGCTGCTTCCCGCCGTATTGATGAGGGCACCCGGCGCAAATTGCAGCGGGTAGGTTAGGTCACCACCGGGATTCGGCAGGTTCTCAAGCGCAGGTTCATCTAGCGTCGTGGACGTGTTTGCATTTTCAGGGTTGATGATTGGCGGTTCCGCATTTACTTCGACAGTCTCGCTTGACCGGGCCACTCTGAGGGTGAAGTTGACCGTCTGCCTCTGGCCAAGACCCGAAAACACATCGTTGTTCTTCTGGAACTCGAAGCCCTGTGCTTCCACCTTGACGGAGTAGCTACCCGGCTTTAGCTGCGGAAAGCTGAAACGACCTGCCTCATCACTTCTGAGGCTGCGCTTCATGCCAGTATCGCGGTTCGTGATCGTGACCGTTGCGCCGGGAACCACCGCCCCAGTCGCATCAGTCACTTGGCCGACGATCGCGCTGGTGGTCTCGCCTTGGCCCAGTGCCTCCACTGAGATAACTGCGACAGCAACGACCAAGAGAACAAGGCGAAGGGTGCATTCCATTTGCAGACTACCTCTTCGATTCTCATCCACTAGCGATCTCGCAGTAATTAACCGTAGATGATGTTCACTAGTTAACCATAGTTAATCGCAGAAGTCGAGCGGCGCGTGTGAATCGCAGGAAGAGGCGTCCCACAGCCGCACATCAGGATCGACCCATCGCGTCCGATCCATGGGAATGCCTGCGTTTGCCAAGGGGTACGGGGCGTACCATTTGTCCATGACCACAATGCATCCAGATTGCATCGACCCAGACACCGGAGGTGGCCCGGCAGTCGCTGTCCTCCTGCGGCAAGCGCCAGACGAGGAAGAGGACGAAGAGGAAGACGAAGACGACGGCAAAGAAAATGACGATGATGACGACGATGAGGATGAGGACGACGTAGGCGACGACGGCTACTCGGAGTGAGCGTGCCCTTATCTATTCCAGTGGGTGAAGGGTGAAGCGCGAACATTTCGTCAAGGTAGTCGAGGAGGCACTCGACTCGCTCCCACAAGAATTTCGCAGTCGCATTCAGAATGTTGCGGTTCTGGTGGAGGATATGCCGCCGAACCAGCCATCACAGCAGGCGGGGCAGCAGAGGCGACTCCTTCTGGGCGTCTTCCATGGCGTGCCCACGACCAAGAAGAGCATATTTGACCTACCGTCAGGACCCGATCACATCGTGCTTTATCAGAAGAATATCGAGGCCGTGTGCTCCAGCGAGGTCGAAGTCGGCGAACAAATCCGCCTGTCGGTCATCCACGAACTGGGTCACTATTTCGGGCTGGACGAAAACCAACTGAAGGATGTTTAGCGTAAGCGTCAGAGGAAGTGCATGCCGAAACCAGAAGGCCAGCCATCTCGGGTTTGGGTTCGTATCGCTGACCGAAGCGCTGGATCTAACGAGGCCCATCGGGCGAGCCATGGCCGGTCTGCCGCTTCCACACGACCTACTTTTAGTGAACTCGCCCGTAGCGCGCATCGAGAGCAAGATTCAGTTCGAGTACGTGAACTCGCGGCTCGCCCAGAAATCCCCATTGCCGGTTCTCGGAGTTTTCGAGAACCAGGCGTGCAACTTCAGCTTCCGGAATCTTGCGTTCCGCAGCCACGCGCCGAATCTGAAACTGCGCCGCTGCCGGCGAGATATCCGGATCGAGTCCTGAACCCGATGTCGTCACCAGGTCGATGGGGATGGGAGTCCCGGGATTTTCGGCTTGCAGCTTGGCAACATCTCCTTTGACGCGAGCGATCAACTGCGCATTGGTCGGACCCAAATTTGAGCCGCTGGACGCGGTGGCGTCGTAGCCTGCCGCGCCCGCGGCGGATGGCCGGGAATGGAAGTAGCCGGGCCCCGAAAAAGGCTGCCCGATGATTCGAGAACCAACTACCACTCCGTCTTTCCCCTTGATCAGCTGGCCGTTGGCCTGCTTGGGGAAGATCAGTTGCGCGAGTCCGGTTACCAGCAGGGGATACAGAATTCCCAACAGGACCGTTGTCGCGATCGTCATGAGTACGGCTGTGATCAGATTTTTCTTCATTGGTCTTCTCGATTCGATCTTCTCGACACCAGCTCTTTTCTACACCAGCTTGATGCCGGTAATGAACATGTCAATCAGCTTGATGCCGATGAACGGGACCACCAAGCCGCCAAATCCATACACGAGCAGATTTTGCCGCAGCAGAGATTCGGCGCTCATCGGCTTGTACGCGACCCCTCGCAGCGCCAGCGGAATCAGGGCAACGATGATAAGCGCGTTAAAAATAACGGCAGAAAGTATCGCCGACTGCGGCGTTTGAAGCCGCATGATGTTCAGCGCATTCAGCACCGGAAATGTTCCCGCAAACATTGCCGGAATGATCGCGAAGTACTTGGCCACGTCGTTCGCGATCGAGAACGTGGTGAGCGCTCCGCGCGTCATCAGCAACTGTTTGCCGATGGCCACCACCTCGATGAGCTTGGTGGGATTCGAATCCAGGTCCACCATGTTTCCGGCCTCTTTCGCCGCTTGCGTGCCGGTATTCATGGCCACGCCCACATCGGCCTGAGCCAGCGCGGGCGCATCGTTGGTACCGTCGCCTGTCATGGCGACCAGCTTGCCCTCGGCCTGCTCGCGGCGGATCAGGTCCATCTTGTCTTTCGGAGTCGCCTCCGCCAGAAAATCGTCCACACCCGCCTCGCGCGCGATCGCGGCCGCGGTCAGAGGATTGTCGCCGGTGATCATTACGGTCTTGATCCCCATGGCGCGCAGTTGATTGAAGCGCTCGCGCATCCCGCCTTTGACGATATCCTTCAGGTAGATCACGCCCAGCGCCCGCTGATTCTCGGCGACCACCAGCGGAGTTCCTCCCGAGCGCGAGATCTGTTCCACGCTCGCCTGAATCTCGCGCGGCAGCGATGTGCCGAACTGCTGCAGGTATTTGGTGATCGCGTCTACCGCTCCCTTGCGAATCTCGCGGCCGTCCAGGTTCACGCCCGACATGCGGGTTTGCGCGGTGAAGGGGACGAACACGGCTTCGTGCGAAGCCAGTTCACGGCCGCGCAGGCTGTACTTCTCTTTCGCCAGCACAACAATCGACCGGCCTTCGGGGGTTTCGTCGGCGAGCGAAGCGAGTTGAGCGGCATCGGCCATCTCAGCCGCCGTAATCCCCGGTGCGGGGATGAACTCCGCTGCCTGGCGGTTGCCGAGCGTGATCGTTCCCGTCTTATCGAGCAGCAACGTGTTCACGTCCCCGGCCGCTTCCACGGCGCGCCCCGACATCGCCAGCACGTTATGCTGCACCAGGCGGTCCATGCCGGCAATGCCGATCGCGGAAAGCAGACCGCCAATCGTGGTTGGAATCAGGCAGACCAGCAGGGAGACGAGCACAAATACGGTCTGCGGCGATCCCGAGTAAATCGCGAACGGTTGCAGCGTAACCACAGCCAGCAGGAAAATGATGGTCAGGCCCGCCAGCAGAATGTTGAGCGCGATTTCGTTCGGAGTCTTCTGCCGCTCCGCGCCCTCGACCAAAGCGATCATTCTGTCGAGGAAGGTTTCTCCTGGATTCGAAGTGATTCGAACTTTGATCACATCGGAAAGCACGCGCGTGCCGCCGGTGACCGCCGACCGGTCGCCTCCGGCCTCGCGGATCACGGGCGCGGATTCCCCCGTAATCGCAGACTCGTCCACCGAAGCAACGCCTTCGATGACTTCGCCATCGCCCGGTACGAGTTCGCTCGCGGCAACCATCACGACATCACCCGAACGCAGCTTCGCACTCGGCACCGTTTCTATCGTCCCGTCCGCCAGCAAGCGCCGGGCCTCGGTTTCAGACCGGGCTTTGCGCAGCGTGTCCGCTTGCGCTTTGCCGCGTCCCTCGGCCATGGCTTCCGCGAAGTTCGCAAACAGCACCGTGAACCAAAGCCACAGTGTGATCTGAAGATTGAATGCGAAGCTCTGTTTCCCGCGGAATAACAGCACCGTCGTCACCACGGCGCCAACCTCAACCACAAACATGACCGGATTCTTCATCATGGTGCGGGGATCGAGTTTGACCACGGCGTCGCCCAGCGCCCGCCGGATGATTTTTGCGTCCCACAAACTTTTGCTTTTCTTTTCTGCCATGCGCCGCCTCAGAAAGTTTTCCCTGCCATCATCAGCAGGTGTTCAAGTACGGGCCCCAAACTAAGGGCCGGGAAAAATGTCAGCGCTCCCACGATCACAATCACCGACACCAGCAGAACGGTAAACAGGGGCGTAGTCACCGGGAATGTACCGGCCGAAGCCGGCACCGTTTTTTTCTTCGCCAGGTTGCCGGCAATCGCCAGCATGGGAATGATCATGAAGAATCGTCCCACCAGCATCGTGAACCCGCCCGCGGTGTTGTACCACAGCGTGTTACCGTTCAATCCGGCAAACGCGGAACCGTTGTTCCCCGCCATGGACGTGAACGCGTAAAGGATTTGGGTCAGGCCGTGTGGACCCGCATTGCTGATGCTCGAGGTGCCAAATCCCTCCACCGATGAAATGCCCGTGAGCACCAGAATGATCAGCGGGAAAACCAGGGTGACCAGCATCGCCATCTTCACGTCGTAGGCTTCAATCTTCTTGCCCAGATACTCTGGCGTTCGCCCGACCATGAGTCCGGCAATGAACACCGCCAGCACCACGTAGACCAGGATGCCGTACAGGCCCGCGCCCACTCCGCCAAAAACGGTCTCGCTGAGCATAATGTTGACCAGCGGCACCATCCCGCCTAGCGGAGTAAAGGAATCATGTGCGCCGTTGATGGCGCCACAACTCGCGTCGGTGGTGACGGTGGCGAACAACGCAGAATGGGCGATGCCAAAGCGCACTTCTTTGCCTTCCATGTTGCCGCCCGGCTGCTGCGCGGTGGCGTGTTGGTCAACCCCATGCAGCAGAGGATTGCCTCTGGCCTCGGCCCAGTAGGCTGTCGTAACCCCGCACAGGAACAGAATCGCCATCGCCGCCCAGACCGCCCAGCCGTGACGCTGCGACCCAGTCATTCGGCCCAGCGTGTAAGTAAGACCTGCCGGGATCGCGAAGATGGAAAGCATCTGCAGAAGGTTGCTAAGCGGGGTGGGATTCTCAAAGGGATGGGAGCTGTTGGCATTGAAGAATCCGCCGCCGTTCGTGCCCAGCATCTTGATCGCCTCTTGTGAAGCCACCGGGCCCTGCGCGATGGTCTGATCAGTCACAGTGTCCATCACCGGCTTGCCATCTTGGCCGACCACCGGCTTGCCATCCGTTCCCATCTTCTGGACCTGTTGCGGCTCAAGCAGCTTTGCGGTGTCGTACGGCTTCAGGTTCTGCACGGCTCCCTGCGAAACTAGGAGCAGCGCATAGACGATGCAGGCGGGCAGCAGCACCCACAGGATGGAGCGGGTCATATCGACCCAGAAATTGCCGATGGTGTCTTTTTCCTTGCGCGCGATGCCGCGAACGAATGCGATCGCCAGCGCAATCCCCACCGACGCCGATGCGAAATTGTGGTAGGCCAGGCCAGCCATCTGCGTGAGATAGCTCATGGTGGACTCGCCCGAATAGTTCTGCCAATTCGTGTTGGTCGTGAAGGACGCGGCGGTGTTGAAAGCCAGTGCCTGAGCGACCGCCCCGAACTTCTGCGGATTCAACGGCAGGAACTGCTGCACCCGCTCGATCAGATAAAGCAGCAGCATGGTGGCGCCGCTGAACAGCAGCATGGCGAAAGCGTATTCCGTCCAGCGCATCTCGTGTTCTTCATCGACTCCGGTCACGCGATAGAGCAATCGCTCAATCGGCCGAACCACGGGATCGAGAAAAGTGCGCTCATGGCGGAACACTTTTGCCATGTACGCGCCGAGCGGCTTGGTAATCGCCAGAAGCACAGCCAGAAATACTACGATCTGCATCCAGCCATTGGTTGTCATTTCAGAATTTCTCCGGTCTCAGCAACGCATAAAGCAGGTAGACCATCAAACCTGCACTTACAATCAGCATGATGATCGATTCAGCGTTCATATTGATTTGGCCTCAGGCGATTTGTCCTCAGCGAATTCGATCGCAGAACTGCACATAACCCAGCGATAGCAGGAAGAACGCTATCGTGACCACGACAAAGATCAGGTCTTGCACACAACCTCCTCCAAAGTGCGGACTAACTTTTCGTCACGATCAAAGCTTGACCAGCATAGCCAAGTTCAACCGATTCTCATCCTTGCGGAGATCCGCCTTCCACCCGAAAACAAGCCGGTGACTTGTGCCACCGTAGATTAGACAGGATTCTTCATAAGAAAGAGGTAAACATTTCGGAAAGAAGTCATAAAGAAAAAGGGTACTTCCGGCTATTTAGTAGCTTGGGGCGCCTGATCGAGGCCGCGGCAGTGGAAGTAAATCGCGTGGACGAATCCTCTCCGTTAGCTTAACGAAAGGAACGCGCTCTCCACTTCCAGCTGGGACGGGACATGACGGTCTCCCGGTTTTCTTTGTAAGCGCAGGTCTGACCCACTACACTTGAGCGGATAGAGCCATGAGGAAGAGCCTGCCGTTGATGCTTCGCCACGCTATGTATAACCTGCGTGGCGGCTTTTTGATTCGCCCGCTCACCATCGCGCTGGCGCTGGGTTGCGCGGGCGCGTTTCTGTCGTGGTTGGAAGAGGAGTTTCCGGTCACCAGCGCGTGGGTGCCGACTGTCCTATTCCCCTCGCACGCCGACCCGCAAGTCGCCCAGGTCATTCTGGCGGGCATCGCTGCCTCCATCATGACGGTGGTGTCCATCGTGTTCGCCATCCTGTTGATGACGCTCACCCTGGCATCGATGCAGTTCTCCCCGCG
>CABECZ010000522.1_pt1 | contig 11188 bp, 10 predicted proteins | sample 3422621 | NCBI WGS metagenome assembly CABECZ01 (sample SAMEA5534328, study PRJEB31848) | metagenome | biome: tundra; feature: field; material: soil | place: USA | collected 2013-05 | depth 0.15 m | reverse complement strand
GAACTGGAGCGGGAAAAAACCAACATCATCGCTCCCTTCGACGGAATCGTCGCTCGCCGTTACGTCCGCGTCGGGCAGAAGGTTTCCGCCGGCGACCGGCTCTTCTGGGTTACCGCGATCGCGCCACTGCAGGTGAAATTCACCTTGCCGGAGCGGTTACTCTGGGCTGTCAAGAGGGGACAAGAGGTGTCCGTAGTCTCGGCCGGCGCCGCATCCGCTGCCAAGCACGCCGCCAAGATAATCGATGTGAGCCCGGTCGTGGATCCATCGAGCGGCACCATTGAGGTGATGGCTCAGATTGAGGGATCCGCCCCCGACTTGCGGCCGGGGATGCTTGCCACCATCCGCATCGACCTGCCGCGATGAACATTGCTCAGGCACGGTGGCGCTCAAGGCATCCGGATTCGCTTCCTGATGCAGGGGATCCAGCATGAACATAGTCGAAGCGCTCAATGTCGCGTTACCGGAAATGCCGGAACGGCTGATGCGGCAAAAACGCGTGCCCAAGATGGATCCGCGGCTGGTCGGCCGTGCACACGTATTGGATGGCGTACCTGTAGTTCGTGTCCTGATCCCGGATAATCACGAGTTCCACAATCTGCCTCCCGCATATTGGGAACTGCTTCAGCTTTTTGACGGGGAACGGACTTATGAAGAAATAGCCGCTCTGTTCACTGCGCGCACCGGCATCGCGGCCACGAGCGACTGGGTCGAGGAGTTTGCCACCGTAAATGATGATGCCGCATTTTGGTCCAGGACCCTGCAGGAAAAAAATGCCCGTTTTCGCGAAGAGGTGACGGAAAAGCGACGCGCCCTCATCCAAAAGAAATCAAAGTGGAGCAACCTGGCTGAGGTCACGTTCCCTGCCTGGGATCCGGATGTTACGCTTACCAAAGTCCACGACCGGGTACGGTTTATTTTTTCCTACCAGTTCCTGCTGTTGAGTCTCGCCATGTGCGCGTTCGCGGCGTATGTATTGGTAAGCCATTGGACCGAAATCGGACGGGACAATCTGGAGTTCTATAACTTCACCCACAAGGGCCTGGCCGATATCATCGAGTTTTGGGTCCTGGTCTGTGTCATCTCCTCCATTCATGAGTTTTGCCACGGCCTGGCCTGCAAACACACTGGGGGAGAAGTCCATGCCATTGGGTTCCTGCTGATCTATCTATCCCCTGCCTTCTACTGCGACACCACCGAAGCGTGGGTGTATGGGAACAAATGGCAGCGCATCGTCACCGCGGCCGCGGGAATCTGGTCCAGCCTGATTATTTATTCCATCGCGAGCTTTGTATGGTGGGGAACCGACGTTGGTGGCACGCTGCACAACTTTGTCTACGTCGTGATGCTGGCGTCCGGCATCCTTCCCGTCCTGATCAACCTGAACCCGCTGATCAAACTCGACGGCTACTTCATATTCACGGAGCTGCTCGACATCCCGGAGCTGAAGGAAAGTGCCACCATCTATGTAAACAACTGGGTAAAAAAGAACATTTGGCGTTTGCCCGTCGATGTGCCCTACGTAACCTGGCGACGGAGGCTGCTTTATGTACCTTACACGATGGCTTCCAGCTTCTACAGCTACGGGCTGCTCTTCGTTGTGGTCACTTTTCTTTACAATGTACTCCACCGCTATAGCCCGGACTGGGCGTTTGTCCCGGCAGGGCTGCTCGCCCTGCTCATCTTCAAATCGCGCATCCTGACGCTATGGAGATTTATGAGACTCCTCTATCTGGACAAGAAAGACCGGGTGAAAGCGTGGTTCACGCCCAGACACAGCGTGGCTTTTGCCGGCTTGAGCCTTCTGGTTTTGTTTGCGCCGGTGTGGCGAGAGACCGTGGAGGGGCGGCTCGTGCTCGAGCCCGTGCAGCGCGCGGTGGTGAGGGTTGAAGTTCCAGGGACGGTGATGCAGACGAATGTCGAAGAAGGCCAAAATGTATCGGCCGGCACACCGCTGCTGCGGCTCAGCAACCTGGGAATGGAGTCCGAAGCGGCGGTAGTGGCTGCGGACCTCCGGCTCGCTTCGGCTCGCGCCTTCCAAGCACAAATGCGGTATAAAGATTTTGCGACTGCCGAACGTCACCGCGAAGAATTGACTGCACACGACCGGGCCTTGCAAGAAAAAATGACTCAGCTCACCGTTTTGAGCCCGGTGGCAGGTACAGTCGTCACTCCCAGGGTACATGATTTGCTGGGCGCGTACTTGCCGCCCGGAAGTGAAGTAATGGAGATTGCGAACACTTCCATGCTTCAGGCAGTGGTCTACATTTCAGCAGCGGACGTCGGCAAGGTTCGGCTCGGAGCACCTGCAGCTCTGCACCTGGATGCCCGGACTGGGTCAATTTTGGGAAATGTCACCTTCCTGGCTCCGGCCTCTTCCGAGGCGGAAAAAGGACTCTTCAACGGGCAGGAATATAAGGGCATCGAGTCGTCCCGCTACTATGTCGTCAAGATCCCGGTGCCCAATTCTGGCGAAGTGCTCAAGGACGGTTTTACCGGCACTGCTAAGATTTTCGTCCGCCGGCGCAGCATTGCCGCATTCATCTGGCAGGCGGTGAATGACTTCCTCCAGCGTAAGCTCTGGTAATTCAGGCGCAAATGCAAAGAGGCTACGGAGAACCGTAGCCTCTGCAATGCCGGTAGGTTTCACCTATCGCAACACCGACGGGCCAGTGATCCTGTTCGGGCCAGTGACCTTGTTCGGGCCAGTGATCCTGTTCGGGCCAGTGATCCTGTTCGGGCCAGTGACCTTGTTCGGGGCACTGATCTTGCTCGACGCGAACTTCGCGTCGGAGGTGGAAGCCACGTTCAGCGCTGCAACGATGGCCTTCTTGGCGGCTGTTAGATTACCGATCAACGATTTCTTTTGAATCGACATTTTGATCTCTCCTGTTTTTCTCGTTTGTGCTGCTCGGCTTTCTATCGAGCAAGTCCAATGCCAAATCGTGGTAAGTCCTGCTCACACCCCCAACCTACATTCCATCAGGCACTTAGGAGTTTTTTGGGGAAGGGAACGGGAGCCGGATTTCGGAAACCACCTCGGAGATGTATTAACAATTTATCTATGACGAATTAGTTTTTAATCTATGCCAGACCGTGGGATTAAATTTTCAATCTTTCCCGATGCCATATTTGCGGCAAAGGTAATGCATTTTCTGCTTATCGACCTGGAGGAGGCGCGCCGCTCCGATCTTGCTGCCCCCGGAGCGCCGCAGCGCCGCTGTGAGGTAGGCAACCTCGATCTTCGCAATTTCCTGATCGAAGTTGACCCCGCCTTCGGGAATCAGCAGAGATTCCTGGCTGGTCGTACTGTTGTAAAGAAGCCGCTGCGGCAGATGTTGGACCTTGATCACCGGTCCGTCCACCATGAGCACCAGGCGCTGCACCAGGTTTTCCAGTTCGCGCACGTTGCCCGGCCAGGCATCCTCCTCTAGAATCTGCATGACGTCAGGGTCCAAACGCTTCAGAGGGACGTTGTTCGAGGCACAGTAGAAGCGGAGGAAATGGTTCAACAACAGAGGAACATCCCCCGGCCGGTCGCGCAGCGCCGGCAGGGCGATGGGTACAACGTTAATGCGGTAATACAGGTCTTCGCGGAAACGCCCGGCTCGAACCATCTCCTCCAGGTCTTCATGGGTGGCCGCGATGAGACGGAAGTCGATCTTCTTGGCGGTCTGGCCCCCGATCCGGGTCACGACCCGGTCTTCCAGGACGCGCAGCAATTTGGACTGCAGCGCCAGACCCAAAGTCGCAATCTCGTCGAGCAACAGAGTGCCGGTGTTCGCCAGTTCAATATGACCGGCACGTGCCGCCCGGGCGTCGGTAAAGGCGCCCTTTTCGTGTCCGAAGAGCTCAGTCTCGATCAGGTTTTCGGGCAAAGCCGAACAATTGATGCTGACAAATGGCTTTTGCGCTCGGGGCCCCAGCGCAACAATCGCGCGCGCCACCAGTTCCTTGCCGGTTCCGCTCTCCCCACGGATCAGCACCGTGCTGGTGCTCTCGGCGACCCGCGTAATCGCGTCGTAGACGTTCCGCATGACCTCGCTGCCGCCGATTAATTCGCAGAATGACTCCTGCTGGGTCTGTTCGCTTTGCCGTTGCCGGCACTCGATCTCCAGTGCCCGCTTCTGCAGTGCCCGGCGCAGTACGCCCCGTACTTCGTCGAAGTTGATGGGCGCCACAAAATATTCATCGACCGTGGCAGCGACCGCCTGCAGGCGCAGGTTGTGGCTGTTCGAGCGCGTCAACCCCACGAGCACCAAATCCGGTCCCAGGGCGCGCAGCTCAGTCAGGGCGGCGATTCCGTCCTTGCTATGCTCTCCGATCGTGTCGATATCCAGGAATATGGCATCCGGGGGCTCCCTCTTGATAAGGGCCAGCAATTCATCCCAAGTCTGAAGCACGCGAAGATCATAGTCGGGAGCGAGATAGGTCTCGGCTTCCGGACTCACCCGTTCGTCGGTGGTCACGATCACGACAGCGAAACGGGCTGTGTCGCTCCGGGGACTCGCCGTGCGCATGATCCCTCCCTTGGGGCACCAGCGATTATGTCAAATTTTCCGACCATCAGGATGAAATATTTATGCCCTTACGGCCGCGCGCTTGCAAAAGCCGGCCGCTTCCCGTAACTTGGAATGCGCTCTGAATCTCCACCTTTATGATTCGGGGCAGGACCGTGGTCTCGGCGGAGGATAGTTTGGACATCAACGTGCGCAAGCGTTCGCAAGTACAGGTCGTTCAGCTCCGAGGACCTCTCCGAATGGGGCAGGCCGTGGACGGCTTGCGCCAAGCCATCCAGGAGGCAGTGGGCGGTGGCGACACTCGCATTGTGCTCAACCTGGCCGAAGTGCCCATGATCGATTCCAGCGGAATTGGCTTGCTGGTGCGCTTTCTGGCTTCGACCAAGCAGCTCGGGGGGAACATCAAGCTGGTGCAACCGAACAAATTCGCTATACAGACTTTGCGTCTGGTGGGCGTTCTGAATCTGTTCGAGATTTTCGATAACGACGACGCGGCGGTGGACTCCTTTGCTTAAATTACCCATGCCTCTAGTCGGATTCGAGAACGAAATGATCCTCCATGTCGGCTGAGTTTAGTGGTGGTCCAGAAAACAGCGCATTATCTGAATTGCTCGACCTCAGCATGCCTGCGGACGGCGAGGCGATCGGTGCGGTCGTGGACTCCATATCTGAAACCCTGGCGCAGTTGGAGGTCCCGGAACAGAAGCGATTTGAGGTTGCGTTGGCAGTTCAGGAGGCCTTGGCCAATGCCGTTGTACACGGATGTGGTAATGACCGGTCAAAACAGGTCCGGTGCCGGCTGAAGTCGGATCCGCAGGGCCGAATCGTAATTATCGTGACCGATCCTGGACCAGGGTTCAGCCCGGAGCTTCAGCCCGATCCAAAGCGGAGTGAGAATTTGTATGCCGACCACGGACGGGGCGTTTACCTGATCCGCCAACTCATGGACGAAGTTCATTTCGAGCGGAGTGGAAGCGAAATCATGATGTGGAAGTACTAATAAAGGATCTGGGAGTACTAATAGGGATTCACTCCGGAGTTGTTGTTCACCCTGACTGCACCGCAGCGGACCACTTGAATCGCAATGCGTTTCTAGACGTTTCTAGAGTGGGGCATGAATCTTTCTCAGGAGCCAAGCCATGTTCTGGCCTAGGACTTTCATGGTGCGAATGCCCTCCTCGTCTTTCTCGACTTCGCCGGGTTCTAGGCCAATGCCGATGTTCCAATAAGACGAGCCCGGCACGATCATTTCGCTGATCAGGAAGAAGTGATTCAGGGTGTCGAAAGCATGCATGGCGCCCGCCCGGCGCACCGCCACCACGCCGGCGCCGACTTTATGGCGAAACATTCCGCTGTTTGCTTTGGAAACCAGACAGGCACGGTCCATCAAAGCCTTGATCTCCGGGGAGACATCGGCGACGTAGGTCGGCGAGCCCAGCAGGATCCCGTCGGCCGCGTCCATTTTCTCGATACAGACGTTCCCCATGTCGTTTTCTTGCGAGCAGCGGCGGTTCTTCCTCGCCGAACACTGGCGGCAGGCGCGGCAGGCATGGATTTCGGCACCGCCCAGTTCCACTAGTTCGGTTTCGATGCCTTCCTTTTGGAGTTCGCCCAGGGTGTAGCCGAGCAGAATTGCTGTATTCCCGCCTCTGCGGGCACTACCGTTGAACGCGACGACCTTCATGTCAGCTCCGTTTCCCCGGATCGAATTCACGATCGAATTAATGAACGCATGTTGCTCCTACTTTTCCACTTGCCCAGCAGAAATCATTATCGCGACTTCGCTCGGGAGTTGGTTGGTTCTGCTCGCCGACATCATTAATTATTGGGCTGAATGAGCCAGCGCCAAACGCTCGGCGACGATGGAGTACGCCGCAGGGTTAAATGCCATTCCGATGTGAGTACCCAGCACTTCAAAGTCATTGCCGGGCTTCTTGGTCATGCAATAACGCCAGTCCACGATGCCGTCATGGCGGGTATAAATTGCGGTCTGGAGCATCGAGTCGGGGACCTTGCGCCGCAGCGAATCAATGAAATCGCAGGTGCAGCGCCCGGTGTAGCAACGGGGCAGCACGCCATCGCCATGCTCCTGCAGGATGCGCAGGCGAATGGCATCGGCGGCGTGGATAACGGAGCGGTGCGCCACCGTGCCACGAATCGGCGAAACCAGCGTGATGACGGAGGCGATGTCCTTGGGCCGGTCACCTGCAATCGAGCGCGCGATCACGCCTCCCAGGCTGTGGCCGATTAAGTGAATTTTGCGGCCGGTCTCGTCCAGCGCTCTTTTTATGGTCGCGCTTACATGGCGCTGGACTAGGATGTTGGGGCAGTCGGCGTTGATACCGATGCCGGAAAAATAGGGGCGGTAGCCGATGCGACCCAGCCAGCCGTGGAGTTCCGTCAGATAAAGATCGGTGCCGAGGAAACCGGGGATGATAACGACGCCGGAGCCATTGCCACGCGGCACACCAAAACCGTAGTAAACCGGGGTCGCGTGCAGCAGGAGGACCTCAGCCCCGAAGAGCGCTTCGGTCCACATGGAAGTGTCAAATTCCGCGTGAGGTTGGGGAGATTGCTTGCGAGATCTGAGCTTCGATGGACGGGTTGCCGTTTTCTGTTTGCGCAATTTCGTCCTGGCTCTGCCCGGCATCCACCTTTACGCTGTGTGCGCTTAGCGGGCAGATGCTTTACGACAGCGCATTATACCGCTGAGCAGGCTGCGGAAGAAGTATTTTCTGCGTCGCTTTCTGACCGCAGCTGAAGCCACGCCAGCTATCGTAGCGCTGAAGAGGGTGGGTGAGAACTGGGTCGTCCCTCCGGGACTTAGCTCGTTTTCTTCCCACTTTTCTGGGCTAAGTTAGTTTGCCCCTCCGGGACTGGATGCTTGAGCTCTTCGTTCCACCGTTTGCCAGACGTTGCTAGCGCTTCGCGCCCTTCCGTCGTTTCGCTCGGCCGCCCTTCTCCAGGCGCGCCTCCAGTTCCGCCACGCGCTTGCGCAGGGCAGGGAGTTCCGGGTCGGCCTCGACCTTAGGCTGAGATGGCGTCGCACCCAGAAACTTCTTCATCATGTCCACCGGGGACAGAATGGCGGACTGGACTTCGCCTAAGCGGCTTTGCACTGCGTCCTGCATCTTCTGGTAAGTGTCAAAGGCGGATTTTAAATACCACATGACGAACTCCTGCCGGACTTCGTCGGAGGCCATGATGAGCTGGCGCAGCAGTTCCAGTGGCAGGCCGGTGGGCTTTCCCTTGGCGTCTTCGGTGATGACTTGGGTCAGGGTGACGCGGGTCAAGTCGTGGCCGGTTTTCGCGTCCACGACCTTGAGCTCCGTACCTTCGCGGATGAGGGCGGCAATATCGTCCAGATTCACGTAGCGGCTTCCGGCGGTGTCGTACAGCCGGCGGTTGCCGTATTTCTTGATGACCACGGTGGAAGGGTTCATCTTGATCCCGCCTATGTTGCGATGCACAAACGAACAAATATATCTTGACACAAGTGACGGTGGCTCGTATATTTAACTCGAATGCTGCAATGCAGCAATTTTGGAGGTACTATATGCCAACAGCCACAAAGACCGAGACCTCCCATCACGGGGAGTCATCGTTTGTTTCCATACTATCGGGTTGGGCACAGCAGGGCGTGCAGAGTCTGTTTGCCACACAACGCGTCCTTCTGGATCTTGCGATGCGGCAGAATGCGAACGTAATGCATGCACTGCGGCAGCAACTGACCGATCCGCATCACTCTCCCACCACCATTCTAAGTGAAGTGGCCGGGGAGGGCATGACGAACTTCATCGAAGGACAAAAAGTGCTTCTGGATCTGGGGAAGCAACAGAACGAAATTCTGATGACGGCAGTAAAAGAACGGGTCGGAGATTGGCCGCCGGCGCAAGCCACGACCGACCTGCTGCAGCGCAGCGTGGAGACTTTCATCCACATGCAGGAGGAGTTCCTGAAGATTGCCGGCAAACAGACGCATACCTGGGTGGAGGCAGCCAAAGCGGGAAAGCCGTTCCACGGCGAGCCCCTGGTGGAAATGGCCCGCGAGGGCATGGAAAACTTTGTCAAAGCCCAGAAGCAGTTCCTGGATGTGATTGCCGAGGAGACAGCCAAGGCGACGGGCGGCAAACACACTAACGGTATGAAGAAAATCAAGAAGACCGAGTTGGCGGAGTTGGCGCGGCAGGCCACCGAATCGTTCATTGACGCGCAGAAGAAGCTGGTTGACGTGGCTGGCAAGCAGATGAATGCCAGCGTGAAGACGGCGGGCAAGAGCTTCGAACTGCTGCGGCCATTTCCCTTCGTGCCTTTGGCGGAGCTGACGCGGGAGGGCGTGAAAAGCTACGTTGATGCCCAAAAGGCGTTGATGGATGTAGTGGTAAAGCCGATGGCTGAGCGCAAGCATCACGTCAAACCGGTACGGCATGCGAAGCGGCCGGTGCATCATGCCAAGAAGGCGGCGTCAGCCGCGTAACAGCGGAGCGAGGCATAGAGCGTCATTCGGAGCGGAGTATGGCCCGCGCTTCGCGCGGGCCATACGAAGTCGAAGGATCCCCGCACGGCCGAGTGCTCCAGACCGGCTAAGGGCGTTCTCCGGGAACAGGCGGCTTCGCGTGTGCTAAATGGCACGGGAGAATTTTCCTGCGTGGCTGGCTTTGACTTAGGCGAACAGCGGATACTCCGACTCCGCTCCGGGTGGCAAGTCAATTCGTTGGCAGTCGTTGGCAGTGGCAGTCTTTGATAGTCATCGACAGACCAGACTGAGTATCGCGCTGGCGGGCTCCTGTCGGCGGATAGCTCGTCACTCATTATCCTCACCATCGTGCATCGCGAGGCGTACATGAAAATTCCTCTTACTCCTCTTCGGTTTCTGCGCTACGCGCGTGAACAATTTCCTAATAAGGTCGGAGTGGTGTGCGGCGATCAGCGCTTTACCTATGCGCAATTTGCCGAGCGCAGCGCGCGCCTGGCGGCCGCCGTTATCGCCGCGGGGGCAAGGCCGGGCGATCGGATCGCCTTTTTGAGTTCGAACTGTCATCGGCTCCTGGAGGCCTACTACGGAGTCTTGGAAGCCGGATGTGTGCTGCTTCCCTTGAATATCCGGCTGGCGCCGCAGGAGCTTGCTTTCGTCTTGAATGATGCGCAGGCCAGATTCTTGTTTGCCGAAATATCATTGTTGCCGCTGGCGGAGTCGTTCCGGACAGCCGTCCCTTCGATCGAAACCACTTTTCTCCTGGATGGGCAGCCGCAGGCGAGCTGGCTGGCAGCACAAAACTACGACGATTTACTGGCAGCTTCGCCTCCGTTCGAGTGTGACTTCACGCAGATCGATGAGGACTCGGTTGCTGAACTCTTCTATACCAGCGGCTCGAGCGACCGCCCGAAAGGTGTGATGCTCACGCATCGCAACATCTATTTGCATGCATTGTCAGTGCTCGCCGCAGGGCAGACGTGCCCGACCACGATTGGCGAAATGTCGTGCCAGACCGTGTTGCTGCAAACCATTCCGCTGTTTCACGCCAACGGGTGGGGCACGGCGCACACCATTACTGTGGCCGGCGGCACGCACGTCATGATTCACCACTTTAATCCCATTGACGTGTTCCGACTGATCGAGCGGGAGCGGGTGAGCACCTGCGCCATGGTGCCCACCATGGTCACAGCGCTGGTGCATTCGCCGGAGCGGCCGAAGTACGATTTGAGCAGCCTGTCGACGATAATCATTGGCGGGGCGGCTTCGTCTCCCACCTTGGTAAGAGAAGCTGAGGACAAGCTGGGCTGCACCTGCATTTCCGGGTACGGGCTGACCGAGACCTGTCCGACGCTCGCCAAATCGGCCATGAAATTGGGCTTGGGGTGGGAAGGAGAACAGCACAATGCGGGCCAGGCTATGACCGGTTTTGCCATTCCCGGCGTCGAGCTGCGAGTGCTGGGGGCCGACGGGAAGGAGGTACCTCATAACGGCATTGCCATGGGCGAGATCGTGGTGAGAGGCGACGTCGTAATGAGCGGCTATTGGCGCCAGCCCGAGGCCACGGCGGCAGCGATGAAGGACGGCTGGTTCCATACCGGTGACGTGGCCACCGTGGATGCACACAACTACCTTCAGATTGTCGATCGCAAGAAAGAGATCATCGTAAGCGGAGGCGAGAACATTTCTTCGCTGGAAGTGGAGAAGGTGCTATCCGCCCACCCGGCTGTGTACGAGTCGGCGGTGATACCGGTTCCCGATGCGAAGTGGGGCGAGGTACCGAAGGCGATCGTCGTGCTGAAGCCGGGAGCAAAAGCCGAGGAAGAGGAATTGCTGGAGTATTGCCGCGCCCGGCTGTCGCATTACAAGTGTCCGCGGTCAGTGGAGTTTCTGGACAGCCTGCCTCGCACCGGGACGGGTAAGGTTTTGAAACGCGAGTTGCGGCGGAGACATTGGACGGCTCAGAAAAGTACGGTTGAACATAGTGCGGAAAAAGTCTAGCTTCGCGCCCCAGCCCCTAAAGGTGCGTCTGATTGCGAAAGATTTAGGCATCGCTAAACGATGCCCTGATACGAAACCCTGATACGAAACCTTGATATTTCCGCAGGCTGTGAAGCCGCGCCCTTCCCGCCATGAACATGACCATCCGTTGAACGCGCCGCTTTCCGGTGGAATTGCCGGTGAGATCGCCGGT
>CABECZ010000508.1_pt1 | contig 11317 bp, 7 predicted proteins | sample 3422621 | NCBI WGS metagenome assembly CABECZ01 (sample SAMEA5534328, study PRJEB31848) | metagenome | biome: tundra; feature: field; material: soil | place: USA | collected 2013-05 | depth 0.15 m | reverse complement strand
GCGAGAAGGCTGCAAACCCTTGCACATTGCGGTTGGGTCTCAAATAAAAATGCGTTGGGCCTCCAATAAAATATTGACTACAGCCCCGTAATTGCATAACATCTTGGGGATCCTGTTCATCCTCGGGACAGGAATGGTACGTGGGGTACCGTCTCAGGTTTTCCAATTTGTTTATTAGCTTAGCGAAGAGCATGTCCTTAGCCAAGAGCATGTCAATGGAATATAAATGTCCAGCCGTAGGTGCCCCGCGTGTTTTTCGACGGGAGTGGCGTGATGTGGAAACGAGGACTGGGTTAGGCTTTTCAGTTCCCCGTTTCATGATTCCGGGCTTCCCCGTTCCCCCACGTGGATGCCGAGCACCGAACGAGAACGATCTCCAGTTTTGGTTTCAGCATTTCCTTGTCCACGATGTCGAATGTGCGAAGGTCTGTGTGGTGCGCGGTCTGGCGGCCACGGGGATTTTGTCCGCTCCAGGTTCACGCGACGACGTTCACTTTAAGACCGAAGGCACGACCGGTAAAACCGGCACGCAGTCAAAAGGAGAGTTATGAAGGTACGAATCACGAGATTGATCATGGTGGCCGCGATCACGGCCTTGGTGGTGATGGGCGCGGTCACGCCGGTTCTGGCCCAGAGCCCGAATTTTCCCAATTTTGGTTCTGTAGCAAACCTTACGCTCAATGGTAATGCGGCACGGAGCGGCACGGCGCTACAGCTCACGCCTGCGGCACCGTACCAAGACGGGTCTGCATGGTTCAATATCGCGCAGCCGGTTGCCGGCGCTTTTTCCACCACCTTTACGTTTCAGCTGAGCGGAAGCACCAATACGGGGTTCGGTCCCGCTGACGGCATCGCGTTCGTGATTCAAAATTCGGCGCTCACTGCCTTGGGCCCTAACGGTTGCGGGATCGGATTCGGCGGCAGTGCCTATTGCACGCCTGGTAGTGGTATCCCGAACAGTCTGGCGGTGGAGTTCAACACCTTCAATAACGGACCCGGTGTTGACCCGAGCAGCAACGACGTTGCGATTCAAAACTGCTCGGGAACTGGCGCGAACAGCGTAGACCAGTCTTGCAGTCTTGCGTTCAACGATCTTACTCTTCTGTCGCCCCCGATCAACATGGCGGACGGAAACGTCCATACGGTGACGATTAACTACTCCGGCCCTACGACCACACTGCTGGATGTGATCCTGGATGGCATTGACTTGTTTCCTAAAACTGTGGCCAACCCCAGCGGCGGCGTGCTGTTCAACATGGCCACGATAGGTTTGGCCAGCGGCAATGCTTGGGTAGGATTCACGGCGGCAACGGGCGGTGGGGACGACAACCAGGACATCCTGAGCTGGACATTCACGCCGGGAGCTCAGAGCGCTACGCTTACGGTGGGCGTGACAAGCACGCTTTCCTTCCCCAACGCCTCCGGAGTCACTGCTTACGACTACACTGCCTTGCTGACGCAACCGTACCCTACGCCGGTAATCCAGGTTCAGCCGATACTGATGACTCAGGCGGCTTGCGATGCCCTGGTGCAGAAGAACTTCTGGCCCGCCCGCTGCTTTGTCTACGAGAACGCTGAAAATACGGGTCTGGACGCGTCCGTGATGTTCGCGCTTACGTGCCCTGATTCTCCGGGCGGAACGTGCGGTTCTGCCGCCGAAGAGAATTTCTTCGCAACGCTTGGTACCGACTTCCAGTTCTTGCAATCCGAAAACCCATTCTTCATCTACCCGGGGATTGACCTGATTCTCAACCCATTCCCTGGTTTTCTCAAGGGTGTGGGTCCCAATCCTCTGTTTCCGTGCACACCGCCCGCGAGCGGCCCACTGTTCCAGAGCAACCAAGTCAGCAGCTTCATTATAGATGGGGGTCGCACAATCGGTAATAGCGGCGGCGGAGCGTCCTGCTGGGTAGCAACGTACGACACGCCGGGCGAGAAACCGCCGGGGATCAAGATCACCTCTCCGACCCCGTTCGCGACGTACAGTAAGGGCTCGGTGGTCCCAGCGACTTATGCCTGCAACAATCCGAGTACATCACAGCCTACGTCCAACCCGACGGGTCCGTATCTGACGGCGGCAAGCTGCAAGCAGAATTCGGGCACTCCGGCCTCCTGCACATTTACACCGCCCCCCGGCGGCGGGCAGTCCTGTACCGGCGGCACAGTCGATACATCTAGTAAAGGGCTGCACGCGTTCGTGGTGACGGCAATCGACTCCGGCCAGAACCAGAACCTTCAAATAGTTCCGTACATCGTCAAGTAAGCAGGAGTAACTGACTTCGTAAGCAACTACGCGCAGTCAATAACCAAGGGGTGCCGCGAAAGGCGGCACCCCTTTTTATTCCTTGGCCGCTCTTGACTCTTAGCTTTTAGCTGCTTGTGTCCCGCGGGTGGACTCGTCGTAGATGCCCTTGAAGTCCGCGCGCTGTAGTAGCTTCTCTGCCCCGGGGTCTTTCTTCATCGCATCCAGCAGGCGGAGCACCTCGCGATAATGATCCTGAGCATCGCTGCTGTTGCCGGAGTCTCGCGCAATTGTGGCCAACAGATAATGCGCCCGAGCACTCAGTGGCTGCATTCCGAGCTTGTCCGAGAGCAGCAAGGCGCGCTCGAGTTCCTGCCGGGCATGTGAGGAGTCATGGCTTTGCATCATGGCTTCCGCCAAGAATATGGAGCACTCGACCGAGATGTACTTCAACCCGAGGTCGTTCGCCTGCTGAACCAACTGCCGGAGGCTGGAAATGGCTTCCTGTGTGCGTTTTTCCTGGACCTGGACCTTGGCTAGGTTAGCTTTCGCAATCAGAACTGTGCCCGGTTCTTTGCTGCGCGTGGCGGCGTGGAGTGCTTCCGCATACGAAGCATGCGCAGATTTAAAATCTCCGCGGTAGAAGTACGCATCGCCCTGGAATCCCAAGGTCTCTGCCGCCATGCCGTCATTCTTCAGCTCGCGCGAGAGGCTGAGCCCTTCATCCAGATAACTCTTCGCCTCGTCTCCGCGTCCCGCGAGGATGACCGCTTGTGCGGAGCCACCCAGCATTTTGGCCATCCAGGAGGTCCTGTCCTTGATGTCGCGAAAAGTCTTGAGGGCTTCCTGCTTGGAGTTGATGGCTGCCCCGAACCGCCCCTGGTAATCAAACAGCGTGCCCAGGCTGTAAGACTCAATGGCCGCGCCACGCGGGTCGTCCATGCTGCGCCGCAAATCCAAGGCCCGCAGGTAATACGAAATAGCCTGATCGTACTGGCCCATGTCGGCCGCAGTCTCGCCGAGATTGTGAACAGCCTCCACGATGTCCTGCGGCACTTTCGATTTTTCGCGCAGTTGCAGCGCCTGCTGATAATAGGTAAGAGAATCCTCGTACTGGCCCTTTTCCGAATACGCGGTCCCGATGTTGTTCAGGCAGATGGCCTGCAAGCTTTCATTGCCGAGATCGCGCTGCAATTGCAGGGCTTCTTTGAACATTTTCAGTGCCTGGTCATGGTCGCCATGGTCATCGTAGAAACCGCCCAGGTCGATCAGAGTATCGCCTAGGCCGCGCCTGTCGCCGATTTCACGCCGAACCTGCAACGCCTCCTGGAAGTTGGCCAGAGCATCTTTGGGTTTGCCGAGCGACGCTTGGGCCGTAGCCATCTCGTTCAGGCTGAGCGCAAGGCCGCGCTTCTGACCGATGCGCCGCCAGATAGCAAGCGCTTCCTGCTCGTTGCGCATGCTTTCCTCGGGCTTGCTCAACATTCTGTAAGCAACAGCCATGAAATGCAGGCTGGCAGCCTTTTGCTCCTGATTGCCTACTTGAATTGAGAGGGTATACGCTCGGTTCAGGGGGTCGAGACTGCCTTGGGGGTCGCCGCTCCTAATGGCTATGCGCCCCATCTCGAGGGTTGCGGTGACATCCTTCGGATTCGCGCTTAAGACCTTCTGGTAGTATTCACGAGCTTTTGCGAGGTTTCCGGAATCCTTATAGAGGCCGGCCAATGCCGCTTGCACGTCAGAGTTCCCCGGCGAAGCCTTGGCAAGGTTCTCGTAGGCCTTTATTGCTTCCGGATAGTTCTTTGTTGCCTGGGAACGAATAGCGGAAATCAGATACTTCTCCGACTCAGGGAGGTCCTGGCTCAGCTCCACGGCTTTCTTGGCAGACCGCTCCGCTTCGCTGTCATAGCCCAAACTGCTGTAGGCCTGTGCCAGCTTGGAAAATGCCAGCGCGAAGGTGGGGTCTTCCTTGGTCGCCGTTTCGAATTGCTTCTGCGCTTCCAGATTCTTCCCGTCCCGCTGCAACCCGATGCCCTGGTCGTAGTCACGCAACGCAGCAATAGACTTTGAACTGGGTTGAAAAGAGCTGGCTTTCAACTCCTTAAGCACATCCTCTGGGAGCGCCAGTTTCTGACGTATGGACTCCGCCAGGCGATCGATTGCCCCTGGAATCTCCTTTTCACTGGGCACATCGATTTTCAGCGGAACGGTGCGGTCGTTCTTGATGTCCTGAAGTGTGGCATCAATTCGGATCTGGTCGCCAAACTTGGCGTACTGTCCCCAAACCACGCGATCGGCGCTGCTGAAATCCGCCACGCGGCGAATCGTCGCCGGGTCGAGCACAGTCGCGGAGGAAAGGCGCAGGTCGGTGAATACCTGGTGCAGGGTGGTAGGGCTAACGGTGCGCAACTGCGCGGACTGCCCAACATCGGTGCTGAGCATGTCGGCGAGGCTGGGGCCGAGCCAATCCAAAGCCTGATCTCCGGACGCATTTCGGAAAGGCAATATCGCCAGCGACACTGCGGGCGGCCCAGGAGCAGGTCCTGTGCTGGGCGGTGACCGGAAAAACCGGTCACGAAGCATGTACCCACTGATCGCCAGCACCAGTACGGCCACAATCCCAGTAATGAGTGGCCAGGGAAGAGTCCGTCCCAATGGTTTGACGCCAGCGTCGAACTTGATTGTGCCGGCGGCTCTCTGGTCTTTCCACGTGTTCAGGTCCGCAAGAATGGCCGAGACATTCTGGTATCTCTGGTCCAAATCGCGTTCCAGACACTTGCTCACGATCCCGCTCAACGCCCCGGGAATCTGAGCGTCAACATCCGACACTGGAGTCGCACGCTCCTGTGTCCGTTTGATGAGGCTGGCGAGAGCGCTCTCGGCTACGAAGGGCTGTTTGCCGGTCAGCATTTCGTACAAGATCAGACCGAGAGCGAAGATGTCGGAACGTTGATCGAGATCCTTGGCCAGAGCCTGCTCCGGCGACATGTACTCCATGGTGCCGACGAGCGCACCCGTTTGGGTCATCCCGTCGCCTTCCACGGTGCGGGCCAAACCGAAATCCATCACCAGGATGCGGCCTGAGCCGTCCTGCATGATGTTTTGCGGTTTGAGGTCCCGGTGAATTACCCCGACGCTGTGGGCCGCATTCAGAGCGTGGCACACCTGCTGAATGACATCCACCGCTTCCTCTGGAGTAAATCTCTTCTTCTCGCGGATGAGGGCCCGCAGATCTTGGCCCTCGATAAACTCCATGGTGATGAACTTCACGCCCTCGGCTTCACCGAGGTCGTAAATGCGGATCACGTTGCGGTGCGTGACCTGGTGAGCGAGCAGCAACTCTTGCTTGAAACGGGCGAGGATCGAGGGGTTCGAAGCCAGTTCAGGCCGGATAACCTTCAATGCAACGAACCGGTCAAGTTCGCGATCGGCGGCCTTGTAGACAGCGCCCATACCGCCCTCGCCGAGCAGTTGGAGAATTTCATAACGCCCGCCCAACACGGCGCCGATCTGCAATACAGCTGCGCTGGCATAGGAATCGGAAATCCGGTTGGGCGTCGGAGTCGGAGTCCGGCGAAACGAAGTTCCCAGCGCGGTCGTAGCGTCGGCGTCTACCAGCGTGGCTTCAGGATCGATCGCTTTTGGGAAAGCATCGACGAGGGTGGCTTCATCCTGCGGGAGAGGTTTGGCGAATTTGGAAATCCGGTTGGGGGTCGGAGTCGGGGTTCGGCGAAATGAAGTTCCCGGCATGATCGTAGCGTCGGTGTCTACCAGCGTGGCTTCAGGATCGATCGCCCTTGGGAAAGGATCGGCGAGGGTGGCTCCGTCCTGAGGAGGAACTGGGACATTGCTGCCGGAACTCTCACCGGCAAATGGAGTCCCGACGCCACCCTGTGGGCGCTTTTTAGCAGCAGACTTTTGGTCCGGCAGTGATTTGGAATCATCCATGCTGCGGTTTAGGAACGGCCCCGAGATTGACGAAACAAAAACCCCAATCCAATGAACCCGATCGCGCCCTTGTGGGCACCTCGTGGTGGAGGAAGTATATACGATTTCCGGGCTGGACGGAGCTATGCGGCCAGTAACGTCTTACTTTAATCCCTCGACCAGGTAAAGGTCGGCCAGCATGCGGTGGTAGCCATAGACACAATTCTTGGCGTCGGGTGTCAACAGAATGGGGCCGATATTCTCGACCCCTGCGGGATCGGACGGCATGAGCTGCTTCCAGGGAGTGCGTTTCCCGGTTTGCAGATCGAGGCGATCGACCTTGGCCGGCAGCTCACCCGGCTGGTAGAGGTATAAGGAGCGGCCGTCGGAGCTAAATGTGATGGGTTGCTCGCCGGGGATGAGTCCGTTAATCATGCGTGGCTCACCACCTCCGACTGGATAGAGATACCCCTTCTGATCGGGACCGATTCCGGCCACCCACTGAGAGTCGGGAGAGATGACAAACCTTGTGCCATTCACCCCCTCGGGCGTGATCGCCTGGCTCTTACCCGAAGCTACCTCATAGACGTATAGCCGTACTCCTTTGCCTGGCTCGTTACCCGAGAAAAGGATGCGCTTCCCGTCGGGAAACCAATGCGCGAACCCGCGGTTGACATTGTCATTGGTCAGCTCTTTGGGCTCCCCAGCACCAGTGGTCAGCAGCTTTAATTGTGTGGGGGAATCTTGCGTCACCGCGACCACCGATTTTCCGTCAGGCGACAAAGCCCTCGCTCCTCCTTCGCCCAGCAGGACGGCTGGAGAGCCGTCGGTTTTCCGAATGTACACAGCGTAGGACAACCCGCCGGATTTGGAGTAGGACAGCGCTCCTCCCCCGCCCTCCTCATCAAACAAAAGGGTCTTGCCATCCGCCGAAAGGTCGGCCGGATAGGAGTAGTCGAGCCAGGAGAGCTCACGCTCCTTAAGGTCACTGCCGCTCACACCTATCAATTCGCGACGCCAACTGGCGCGCATCAGGAGCACCCGCCCATCCTTGGCAATATCCAACAGCATCAGGGCGCCCGGCAAGCGCAAGACCATGCGCTCTTTGCCGTCAAGCGTCACGGCGTAAAGGGTCCGATCTGTACCGGTCTTGCTGGCGGTGAACCAGATCTCTTTGCTGTCTGGAGACCATGCCAATCCCTGTACGGTGAACCATTCGCCCGTGAGAACTTTCTTGTTCCCCTTGAGATCGACCATGGCCACCGAACCAGCGTCGTCGCCTTGGGTGGGATGGTCGAGAAAAGCGATCAAATCCCCCTTCGGGGAAACTCGGGGATGACCGACCCATCCCCCGGTTTCATAAAGTGGTTTCCCTATGGGGTATTCCAGGCGGTTCTTTCCACCGAAATCACGCACCACTGCCAGGCTGTTGCCATCCGGTCCCCAATCTGCCCACTGCACTTGCTCCAGCACGTCGCGAGGAGCACCGCCGGCAAGCGGCGCTCTGGCCAGCGTGCCCATGTTCACCCAGGTGCCGATAGCCTTGCTGTCTAACAGAACGGCCAACTCAGCAGCGGAGGACACAGACATGAGCTGCGTGTGGCTGAGCCCCATGGAGCGCGATTCCGGTGCTTCTGGACGCGCTGTGAACACATCCGTGGGATTGCCTTGCCAGGCGGCGCTGTAGAGAATTGTCTGCCCATCCGGAGCAAACCGGGCAGACCGGATGCTGCCCCGGCGGAAGGTCAGCTGCCGATAGGACGGCGGCGGCAATGGCGGATTCGAAAAGAGCAATTTGCCTGCAAACACGCCGGCAGCCACCGCGAGAAGCACAGCGAATGCGAAAAGCGGGAGAAACCGAGCGCTCGTGGGTCTCGTTTTGGCGGGCGGCGCTACGGCTGCGGCGGCGGTTGCTGGCTCCGCCCTGTCGACATGCACGGACGTGCTCGACGACCCAAGCTCGCGTTGCAGCCGCTTCAGGTTGGCGCGCATCTCGGCCGCTGACTGGTAGCGAAGTTCGCGATCCTTCTCCAGTGCGTTGCTGATGATTTCTTCCAGCTTCACCGGGAGTTGAGGATTCAGCCGGATGGGCGGAGTCGGCACCCGGTTGAGAATGGCTTCGGTGACCACCGCCGAGGTCTCTCCACGAAATGGCGAAATCCCCGTGGCCATCTCGTAGAGCACGACACCGAAGGAGAACAGGTCAGTCCTTCGGTCCAGTTCCTTGCCCCTTAACTGTTCGGGAGACATGTAGGCCACCGTGCCCATCGCTGTTCCTGGGCGAGTCAGGTCAAGGCTGGCTACCTCCGCCATGGTTTGCGAATCGCCGGTGTCAGACCTGCTGGCCTGTGTGGTCTTCGCGAGCCCGAAATCCAGAATCTTGGCGTGCCCGCGCTCGGTCACAAAGATGTTCGCTGGCTTGATGTCGCGATGAACGATGCCCTTGGAGTGCGCGGCATCGAGCGCGTCCGCCACCTCTATGCCGAGACTCAATAGTTGTTCCAACTCCAGGGGACGCTTGTCAATCAAGTGTTTCAGCGTCTCGCCGCTGAGGCACTCCATGGCGATGAAGAGATTCCCTTCGTGCTGGCCAATCTCGTAGATCGTACAAATGTTGGGGTGATTGAGTGCAGAGGCTGCGCGGGCCTCCCTGCGGAAACGCTCGAGCGCTTGCGGATCCTGCAAGGCTTCGTCGGGCAAGAACTTCAGAGCGACGGAGCGGCCCAGACTAGTGTCCTCAGCCTTGTAGACGACGCCCATTCCTCCGCCGCCAAGCTTTTCAACGACCCGGTAATGCGAGATGGTCTGGCCGATCACTGTTCGCGAATATTACGTGATTGAAAACGGCGAGTCAATGAATGCAGAGGGGTGAGGCGGGCGTTAAATGGTTCGTGAGCGAAATATCGCGTTTCTGACAATCTCGGCAGTGCCAGGTACTTTTTGGGCGTACTAACCCGTGCACTCCGAAGAGCGCGCCATTTCGCTCTCGTTGAAGGTTTGCAATACCGACTGCAATGCTGCGCTGGGCACGATGGCTTCCCAAATGGGCGAAAAGGCTCTTCTAACCCAAGCGTCGCTTGGGTTATTATAGCAGTGTGGGTTCCCTTAGGTTTGGCGGCGTTCTGTTTGTCGCCTATTCGAACGATCATTCGCCGCGTCATGTTCACGGCTTCGCCAGTGAGACAGAGGCGATCGTCGATCTTCGGCTGGACGGGACCGTCGCATTAGCGAAACGGAACGACGCTATCCGGCCCGCCAATGCCAAGCGGTCCGATGTGAAGAAGATTTTGAATGCTGCGGCCCTGCACTTTGAGGAACTCGCGGGGTTGTGGGAGGAGACACATGGCAAAGCATAAGATCGTCCGACATAAGATCGTGACTTCCGACGCCGAGATCGATCGCGCCATCGAGCACGCCAGGCAGCTGCCAAGCGAGCCGCGGGTGACAGAAGTGGAATATAGGCCGGGACCGGGATTGGACCTGCTCATTCTCAAATTGAGCGATGGCCGCCGCCACCTGATTCCACGCGAAGACCTGCAAGGCCTGCGATCCGCCACGAAAGAGCAGATTGCGCGGGTGGAAATTCTCGGCAAAGGAACCGGCCTCCACTGGCCGGCTCTCAACCTCGACCATTACGTTCCCAGCTTGCTTCGGCGCATCTATGGCACCGAAAGGTGGATGTCGGAAATAGGGCGCAGCGGAGGTTCAGTGAAAAGTGCTGCCAAGAAGAGGGCGGCTCGGGTGAACGGGTTGAAAGGCGGTCGGCCTCGGCAAAAAGAGGTTGCCGCTATGGGGGATTAGGAGTTGGACTCGGAGTATCGCTGGCGTTTCGTGCTGTTCGTTGAGCTCGCCGACGTGATGGAATTCATGGCCAGTACTTTCAATTCATCAAAACTCAGTACGCGATCCCGTTGAGTGCTGTTCATGGTGCGCAACCCGATGTTGGCGTCACAAGTCACGAACCGAACTGAAGAATCCGCAAGATAGTACAGCTGTTGTGAATCAATCCAATCTGCATCGTGTCGACTGAAGTCGTATGCGTGATTCTTTGCCATCTCATACAGCGAGATATCGTACCGGTGAGCAGCGTTCAGTGCGATGAGTATCGTTTTTGCATTGGCATCTGTCAGGGGCACACCGAGTAAGCGTAGAACGGATCTGCTCCAGCTACCCGGTGTGGAGGCCAGCAGCTTACCTTGCCGCAATCCTTCGAGTCTTTGTGAATGGCTCTGCTTCCCCTCTTCGATTTGTTTCAAAAGGAGTTGTAGGTCAAAGCCGTATGTTTGCCTTGAGCGTCCAGCCTTATGAAGCGTCACGCCGCTTTGCAGGCTAGACTTCCTCGTGGCAGCAAGGGCGACCTCAGCCCAAAGGCATAGTTTGCGCGGTTGGAAGTCAAGTTTTCGCGCGGACAAACCAAATACTTTCGCGCGGACAAAATCGCCAACTGTAGGCAAGAATTCCCTCCCCGCCGGTTGGCACAGCAACCTGATCCGACTTTGGTTTTCGTGGAAGTGATTGGCATCGCCTTTTGCTATTCCAGCGAGCAGTTCGTATAGCGTGTTTGCCGATATTGCATACCTACACTTCTTTGAGATGTATCTTAGGACCGCATTCCAATCGGCTGGGCAAATAGTGCTCTTATAGACATACGACAGAATCTGGGTGTCAAAGACGATTTTCGGACGCAGTAGCGGCAACGCCAAACTCCTGTTGATCAGAATAGCGTACAAAGCAAAAGCCGCCAGTTTTCACTGACGGCTGATGGCTGAATGCTGATGGCTGATTTTAGCTCTCGTACAGCAGCACCCCTTCGGCCTTCTCCGCATCCACTGGGCGGTAGTACAGCTTGTTGGACTCGAGGAAGACCTCGATGAACGCCGGCCTTGTGGTGATCGTGCCCTGGATCAGGGCCTCCGACAGCGGATCTTCGATGTACTTCTGCAAGGCGCGACGCAACGGACGCGCTCCGTAGTTGCGGTCGGTCAGGGTCTGGTTCAGTATCCACTTTTTCGCTTCGTCGGCCACGGTCACGGTGATCGAACGCTGGGCCAGGTTCTGGTTCAGTTGGTTGACCATGAGTTCGAGAATCTGGATCAGGTCGGTTTCGCTGAGCGCCATGAACAGGATGATTTCATCCACGCGGTTCAG
>CABECZ010000498.1_pt1 | contig 11402 bp, 12 predicted proteins | sample 3422621 | NCBI WGS metagenome assembly CABECZ01 (sample SAMEA5534328, study PRJEB31848) | metagenome | biome: tundra; feature: field; material: soil | place: USA | collected 2013-05 | depth 0.15 m | reverse complement strand
AAACTCAACGCACGATTGCTCTCGCCCCATTCATTTGTATACTAGAACTCGCAGTGTGTAATCCTGTTCAACGCAATCAGATCAAACAGAACTGGAGAGTCCTGATGCGAACGAAGTTTTTTCTTGCCAGTTTTTTTCTTGCCATGATCGTGTTCTCCTCGCTGACCCTCTGGGCCGCCGACGATATCACACCGCTCAATGTCAAGGAGGGACTCTGGGAAATGACCGTGACTCATTCCATGAGCGGAATGCCAGCCATGCCAGCTCTCCCTCCCGAGACTCTCGCCAAGATGACCCCGGAGCAGCGCGCCCGCGTAGAAGCCGCGATGAAGGGTGGGCCGAGCACCGACGTGCGCAAAGAATGCATCACGAAAGAGAAACTTGAGAAGCACTCTGCTTTCAGCAACAACCGCGGGGACTGTACCCGCACCGTCGTGAATTCCACGGGCAGCAAGCTGGAAGTGAAAATTCACTGTGCAGAAAAGCAGGCTTCGACCGATGGAACGCTGGTGCTGGAGACTGTCGGTTCCGATCGCGTCAAGGGCACGATGCAGATGCAGTCGGCCACCAACGCCAACGGCCATACCATGAACATGAACTTCACCTTCAGCTCCAAATACCTGGGCCCAGCCTGCGGAGACGTCAAGTAGAGTAAGAACAAGCCACCTATCGCAGCGCTGAAGAGTGTGCGTGAGGGCTAAGCCGAGCGTATTCCGATCCGCCCCCGACGAAATGGACAATCTCCAGCCGGTCTCCATCGTGCAGTGGAGTCTGCGGCCATTGCTCGCGGGGTACGATCTCGCGGTTCAGTTCGATCGCCAGCCGGTCCGGCTTCATGCCGAGCCCCTCGACGAGCGCACCTAGAGTTTCGGCGGATGAGATTTGAGTTTCGCCATTGATCGTTAGATTCATTGGGTCCATTGTCGCATTCAAGAAGACGTAGCGGGCTCTCTTGTAGAGACGCGGCTTGCCGCGTCTCCCGGTGGATTGGGATTGTCGCGCGGGCCGAGACGGGGCAAGCCCCGTCTCTACAACGCGGCGCGCAGCTGGAACTTGCGGGTAGCAGTTCGTCCGTCGAAATTCGCTTGCACAAGCACGGAGGAATCAGCCAGTGACTTTTCATCCACCTGAACGTTCATCTCGGCGGTGCCCTGCGCGTCGGTGAGAACCTGCGCGTAGTAGGGCGCGGAGTCTGGCCGGGCGAGGCGGAGTGTGAGCCGAGCGCCTTCGACCGTGGCGCCGCCGTCGGTAACTCGGATCTGTATCGTCAAAGCGCCGCTCGAATGCACGGACCTGGCATTGATCCACTCGAGCTCAAGCTCTTTCACCGCCGCCAGCGTTTCCGGTGTCTCCCGCTTGTCGAAGATGGAATCGAGCTTGCCGCCGCGGATGGCGTCGACGACCTCGCGATGCAACTCGCGCAGCATTTTCTCTTTATCCTGATCGTTTTTCGGGAATAGGTTCGGAGGCAGGTTCGGAGGTATGTTCGGAGCGATGTTCGGAGAGTCGTCCTGCGATCTGATTGTGCCTTCCGCCGCGCCGGAGCCATAGGGAACAGCGCGCTTCCCGATGCAGCGCCCCCGCACGAAGACTTGCGTCTGCAGCAACTGCTCGCCTTCGCGCGCTTCGCTCTGCACGTGGTAGATCGTGTCTTCGTGCCGAATGTCGGTATTAAACCCAAAGATCATGCGGTTCAGCTCTCCCCGGTGCTGTCGTTTTCGCGTGCCAGAGACAGGTTCCACCGGATAAAACTACTGTTAAAACGCGCACTTAGCTTGACACATCTGCCAGCCAAAACTAAGCTAGAACGTCTACTATTGTGCTTGGCCGAAATTATATATAGCTCCCTCCTATGCCGGACAATTATTTCGCCCGCTACCTTCCCCTCCTGATGCATTTTGGCATCGCCACAGCCCTGGCGAGCGCGATTGTGATCCTTTCCCAGTTGGTTGGCCGACATAAGCCGGGTCTGGCAAAAATGTCCCCCTATGAGTGCGGGGTCGAGCCCATCGGCGATGCTCGGAGACGATTCTCCGTCAAGTTTTACCTGGTTGCCATGCTTTTTATATTGTTCGACGTGGAGGCCGTTTTCCTTTACCCCTGGGCGGTCATTCTGCGCGAACTGAAGATGTTTGGCTTCTGGGAGATGATGGTGTACCTCGGGATCGTGCTGGTCGGCCTCTTCTATGTATGGAAAAAGGGCGTGATCGACTGGGGGCCCGCGGCCGCCAAGCGGGGGGATGTCTGATGCCGCTGGCTCCCCCCCTCACCAATATCGAGGAGTTAAAGTCGCATCCCGCCTTGGGCCGCCTGGTGGCATGGAAGGCCTCCGTGGTGCAGGCGGCGAAGTTCGATCGTGAAGAGCTTACGATCTGGGTCGAGAAGGACGCAATCCGCGAGGCTTGCGCCATTTTGCGCGACTCCGCGGATTGCCCATTCAATTATTTATGCGACCTCACCTGCGTGGACTGGTATCCCTCGGAGCCGCGCTTTGAGGTGGTTTACCATCTGCTTTCGATTCCCCATAAGGAGCGAGTGCGTTTGAAAGCCCGCCTGGACGGTTCCAGCCCGGCGATCGAATCGGTCACTTCGGTATGGCCCTCGGCCAATTTCTATGAGCGTGAAGTGTTCGATTTGTTTGGCGTGCGCTTCACCGGACATCCCAACCTGAAGCGCATCATGATGCCCGATGACTGGGAAGGCCATCCTCTGCGCAAGGACTACCCGGTGGAAGGTTACCGTTAGGTCATGGCGCAATTTCCCCCCACTGTCGCTGAGCCCGGCCAGGATGGCACGCTGGTCCTGAACATGGGACCGCAACACCCCTCGACGCACGGGGTTCTGCGGCTGGTGCTGGAAATCGACGGGGAAAGTATAGTGCGGCTCAGGCCGGAGATCGGCTACCTGCACACCGGCATCGAGAAAACCTGCGAAGCCAAGTTCTACCAGCAAGTGGTGCCCCTGACAGATCGCATCGATTACCTCTGCCCCCTGACCAACAATCTTGCCTACTGCCTGGCAGTGGAGCGGCTGTTGGGACTGGAGATTCCGCCGAAAGCACAGTGGATGCGGGTTCTGATGAATGAGTTGACCCGCATCAATTCGCACCTGGTCTGGCTGGGATCGTCCGCCATGGACCTGGGCGCGATGACGGTCTTTCTCTATTGCTTCCGCGAGCGCGAAGACATTCTGCGCTTCTTCGAGATGGTCAGCGGGCAGCGAATGATGACGTCTTATTTCCGCATTGGCGGGTTGGCGCTGGAGCCGCCGCTGGGATTCTTCGAGAAGATCAAGAAATTCGCCGACCGCTTTCCCGGCAACGTGGATGAATATGAAAACCTGCTGACCGGGAATCCGATTTTCAAGATGCGCACCAAGGGCATCGCCCGCCTGAGCGCGGAAGACGCGATTGCTCTGGGCGCAGGCGGTCCGACGTTGCGCGCCAGCGGGGTCGACATTGACCTGCGCCGCGATGCGCCTTACAGCGGATACGAGAACTTCAAATTCAAGGTGCCGGTCCGCACCGAAGGCGATGTATTCGCACGATACATTTGCCGCGTCGAGGAGTTGCGGGAATCGATTGGCATGGTGCAGCAGGCGCTGGCGGGAATGCCGGAAGGACCCATAAAAGCCGACGCGCCCAAGGTCGTGCTGCCCGACCGCGAAAAGATGAAGACGCAGATGGAAGCCCTCATCTACCACTTCAAGATCGTCACCGAGGGCTTCGCCGTTCCGGCGGGCGAAGTTTACGAGGCGATCGAATCGCCGCGCGGCGAAATGGGGTACTACGTCGTCAGTGACGGAACGGCCAAGCCGTATCGCGTGCACATGCGCGGGCCCTCGTTCGCGAATCTGCAGGCACTGGCCAAGATGTGCGAAGGAGGGATTATTGCCGACGTGGTCGCGGCCATCGGGTCCATCGACATCGTGCTGGGTGATTGCGACCGGTAGGACATTTGTAATTGGTGATTTGTAATTTGTAATTGGAAAACACCATGACGCCGGAGGAGCTACGCACGCGAACTAAGTTGTTTGCGTTGCGAGTTGTAAAGCTGTATCGCTCGTTGCCACGTTCGGCGGACGCGCAGGTAATGGGCAGGCAGCTTTTGCGGTGCGGAACTTCGGTGGCAGCAAACTACCGGGCATCTTGTCGTTCCAGGTCGCGCGCTGAGTTTGCGGCACGAATTGGCATCGTGGCGGAAGAAGCGGACGAAAGCGGATTCTGGTTGGAGATGCTGGCAGAGGCAGAAATAGTGCGAATGGCGTTACTTAAGGAATTGTTGCAAGAGTCAAAAGAGCTAACAGCGATTTTTACGGCCACGCAACATTCGGCACGGAAACGTAGTTGAACGGTAAAATTACAAATTACAAATTGCCAATTACAAATTCATGAAATTTTCGGAAGAATTCGAAGCTCGCTTCACCGAGATGCTGACGCATTATCCGACGCGGCGGTCGGCGCTGGTGCCGACGTTGCTCTATGCGCAGGATGAGGCCGGCGCACTGACTGACGAGGTGATCGCGGAACTGGCGCGGCGGCTGGAACTCACCGAACTCGAAGTCCGCAACGTGATCAGTTACTACTCGATGCTGACCACCAAACCGCGCGGAAAGTATAACGTGCAGGTGTGCACCAATATCGCGTGCATGCTTCGCGGCGGCGAGGAATTGCTTGACCATTGCAAAAAGAAGCTCGGCATTGGCCACAAGGGCACGACGCAAGACGGCTTGTTCTCGCTGGAAGAAGTGGAATGCATTGGCGCGTGCAGCTGGGCTCCGGCAGCACAGGTAAATTACGACTTTCATGAGAACCTGACGAAGGCGAAGATGGACGAACTGTTGGACGAATATAAGAAGAAGGGAACGCAGTGAGGAAATTGGTAATTTGTGATTTGTAATTTGTAATTGAAAACCGAGCCGGGAAGAGCCCGGTCTTGCAATTACAAATTACAAATTACCAATCACAAATTTCAAATGGCAACTCTGGTTTCCCATCCCGACGAGGTCCGCGTTATCTCGAAGCGCTTTGGCCAGGGCGCTACGGATATCGATCGCTATCTCCAACTGGACGGCTACAAAGCCGTGCAGAAGGCGCTCGCTATGCAACCGGACGCCATCATCAATGAAGTGAAGACCTCCGGCCTGCGCGGACGAGGAGGCGCCGGATTCAGCGCGGGAATGAAGTGGTCGTTTGTCCCGAAGCAATCGGCCAAGCCGAAATATGTGCTCTGCAATGGGGACGAGAGCGAGCCCGGAACCTGCAAGGATCGCCTGATTTTCGAACACGATCCGCACTCGATAATTGAAGGCGTCATGATCGCCTCGCTGGCGGTCGGTTCTCATACGGGGTATATCTACATTCGCGGCGAGTATCGCTACCTCTCCGTGATCATGCAGAAGGCGATCAAGGACGCGTACGCGAAAGGGTTCCTCGGCAAGAACATTTTCGGCAGCGGATACGATCTGGATATTCACTGGCACGGTGGAGCGGGAGCGTACGAAGTTGGCGAAGAATCGGCGCTGATGGAATCGCTCGAAGGCAAGCGCGGCATTCCGCGCATCCGCCCGCCCTTTCCGGCTGTGGTTGGACTCTGGGGCGGGCCGACCGTCATTAATAACGCGGAGACCCTCGCCGCCGTGCCGCACATCATCTTGGGCGGCGGGGACTGGTACGCGAAACTGGGCTCGCCGAAGAATGGCGGAACGCGACTGTTCTGCCTGGCCGGACATCTCAACCAGCCGGGCGTCTACGAGCTTCCGATGGGCTATAACCTCAAGAAGATGATCTATGAGGTGGGCGGCGGAATTCCGAACGGGCGCGGTTTGAAAGCCGTGGTTCCAGGCGGATCGTCAACGCCGGTGCTGCTGCCGGAGGAAATCGATGTCGCCATGGACTTCGACTCGGTCGCCAAAGCGGGTTCGATGCTTGGGTCGGGTGGTGTTACCGTGCTCGACGATACTACCTGCATCGTGAAGTTCGCCCTGCGCACCATCAAGTTCTATCAGCATGAAAGCTGCGGCTGGTGCATCCCCTGCCGCGAGGGCACCGACTGGTTGAAGAAGACCCTGACGCGCTTTCATGCCGGCGCGGGAATGAAGAAAGATATCGACAATATTTACTACCTAGCCGAGAACATGCTGGGGAAGACATTCTGTCCGCTGGGAGACGCGGCCGCAATGCCCACCATGGCATTCGTGAAGAAGTTCAGAAAAGAATTTGAAGATCATTTGGATGGCAAGCCGTGTCCGTTTGAGAAAGCGGGCGCGAGAGAAGCTGTATTAGCGTAGGAGAGATTTGTAATTTGTAATTTGTAATTGCATTTGTTTTTAAATTGCCAATTACAAATTACCAATTACAAATTCATGGCTGACGTAACCCTCACTGTCGACGGCAAAAAGATCACGGCTCCCGCTGGGTCGCTGCTGATCGAGGCCTGCAAGAGCGCGGGCATTGAAGTGCCCTCGTTTTGCTACTATCCGGGGCTCTCGTTGCAGGGCGCCTGCCGCATGTGCGTCGTCAAGGTCGAGAAGATGCCCAAGCTTCAGACCGCCTGCACCACGGGCGTGACCGAGGGCATGATCGTCTCGACCGATAGCGATGAAGTGCGTCAGGCCCGCAAGGCGATGGTTGAGTTGCTGCTCGGCAACCATCCGCTGGATTGCCCGGTGTGCGACGCCGGCGGCGAATGCGAACTACAGGATATGGCGTTCTCCTATGGCGCTCCTGAATCGAAGTACACGGAGGCCAAGAACCACCGCGAAGAACAGCAGTGGTCTCCGGTGGTGTATTTCGACCGTCCGCGCTGCATCCTGTGCTACCGCTGCGTGCGCATCTGCGGCGAAGGCATGGACGTTTGGGCGCTGGGCGTGCAGAACCGCGGCGTCAGTTCGATCATCGCTCCCAACCAGGGTGGTAGCCTCGACTGCGAAGAGTGCGGCATGTGCATCGATATTTGCCCGGTCGGTGCGCTCACCTCTGGCGCTTACCGCTACAAGACGCGTCCGTGGGAGATGAACCACGTGGGCACGATCTGCACCCACTGCGGGGACGGATGCAAGACCACGCTGGGCGTGCGCCGCTGCGACACGGGCATGGAGATCGTGCGCGGGGACAATCGTGACAAGAGCGGGATCAATAACGATTTCCTCTGCATCAAGGGCCGCTACGCATTCGACTTTGCGCACAACAAAGAGCGCCTCACCGAGCCGCTCGTTCGCAAGAACGGCAAGCTGACGCCCGCGACCTGGGAAGAGGCTTTTGAACTGATCGGCAAACGGTTTCGCGAAGTTCGCGACGAAGTTCGCGACGAAGTCAAGAATGAAGGCGGCGGGAGCGCGATCGGCGTGATCGGGTCCAATCGCACCACCAACGAAGAGAATTATCTTCTCTCAAAATTCGCCCGCGTCGTGCTCAAGACGAATAACGTCGATCATCATCGGACGGCAGACTATCCCGCGCTCGCGGCGGCGCTCCACGGCAAGCCCGGAAAAACGGCTTCCATGCGCGACGTGTTGAACGCGCCCGCGATTCTCCTGATCGGCAACGACCCTACGAATCAGCATCCGCTGCTGGCATGGCAAATCCGGACAAACGTCCGGCTGCGGCGGGCGCGGCTTTATGTGATCAACTCCGCGCCCATCAAGTTGCGCCGCCAGGCGGCGGGATTTGCGCCGGTACCGGCGGGCGCGGAAGCGAAGGCAGTCGCATTTCTCGCCGGCGACGATTCTCTGCTTGATGCGCTTGTTGTGTCGCTTTCGGAATCCCAGGCCGCCGACGGCATGACGCGCGACGCCTGGGTCGCGCTGCGAGAGAAAATCCGCGCCGAACAGAACATGGTCATCGCCTTCGGTTCTGAACTGCGCGGCAATGACATCGAGAAATTGGTGAGTTTTGCCGCAACCTTGACCGGAGCGAAGCTGATCTGCCTGGGCGATTACGCGAATTCCCGCGGGGCCAGTGAAATGGGGCTTTATCCCGATCTTCTCCCGGGATACGAGCCCGTCGCCGGTGCAGACAAGTTCCAACAGGAATGGGGCAAGCTGCCAACCGAAAAAGGCCTGAGCCTGCCGGAGATGGCGGAAGCGGCGAAGGCCGGCAAACTGAAAGCGCTTTACGTGGTGGGCTCCAATCCGATCGGCCATTTGGGCATTGATCCCTTTGTGTTCTCGAAAAGTTTTGTGGTGGTTCAGGAGATGTTCCTGACTGAAACCGCGATGATCGCCGACGTGGTTTTGCCGGCCGCCAACGCGTACGAGAAAACGGGAACCTATACCAACACCTGCGGCGATCTGCAACTGGTGAAAAAGGCGGGCGAAGTAGCGAACACAAAGCCGGACTTCGAGATGATCGTTCGCATCGCCGACGCCATGGGCAGCGATGTGAGCGGTCTGGTGCCGTTCGGGAGCGGGACGCACTCCGACATGGGGCAGGCGCGCGGCGCGCAGTCAGGCGAAGCGGATCGGCACGCGGTGTGGCTCGAAGCGCAGAACCTGGAACCGAAAATGACGCCCTTCGATCCCATGGCGATTCTCGACGAGATTCAGCGCGTGGTTGCGGGGTACGATATTTCGCGGGTCAATTTGCTGGCGGGCAACGATCAGCATCTCGAGATTGCCGAAAGCGGCGCGAGCTTATTTCAGAAGCCGGAACTGATTGTCCCGGCCAACGATGATTTGTTCAGCTCGGGCACGCTGGGAAAGTATTCCAAGACTTTGAATTCGGTTTACGAAAACAAATCCGCAGACGCTGAGGTTGCGGCGGACTAGGCACGAACTAGCTGTCCGGTAGATGAAAACACGCGGGCAAGAGTGCCCGTGTGACATAAGAACACGAAAGAAATTTCGTTGAGCATAACGACCTTCATCATCATTTCGATCATCAAGTCGGTTGTCGTGGTGGGTCTTCTGCTGTTCGGAGTGGCCTACAGCGTCTGGTTGGAGCGCAAGGTGGCGGGGCACATTCAGAACCGCTGGGGCCCGACGCGGGTTGGACCTTTCGGCCTGCTGCAACCGATTGCCGACGGCGTCAAGAACATCCTCAAAGAAGACCTGACGCAGCCCCATGTCTACAAGCCGCTTTACATTGCGGCGCCCATCATCTCACTGGTCTTTGCCATCACGTCCATTTCGGTAATCCCCTTCGGCAACTGGGTGAACGTCGGTCCGTGGGGCACCTACCTCCAGATTACCGACTTGAATATCGGGCTGCTGGTGGTTCTCGGCATTACGTCTATGGGCGTGTACGGTATCGCGCTTGCCGGATGGTCGTCGAACAACAAGTACTCGCTGCTCGGCGGACTGCGCGCCAGCGCCCAAATGGTGAGCTATGAAGTTTCGCTCGGCCTGGCACTGGTGGGAGTGGTGATCATGTCGGGAAGCCTCAGTTTGCGTGAAATTGTGGATTTTCAGGGCGGCCGCTTTTGGGGCTTCATTCCGCGCTGGAACATCTTTCACGGGCAGACGCTGGGGTTTTTCATCTATCTGATTTCAGCGTATGCGGAGACGAACCGAGGCCCGTTCGATCTGCCGGAAGCTGAATCGGAACTGGTGGCGGGATACCACACCGAGTACAGTTCGATGAAATTCGCGATGTTCTTCATGTCCGAGTACGCCAACATGCTGACGGTCGCATGTCTGGCCACGATAATGTTCCTGGGTGGATGGCACGGGCCGATCTTTGGTCCACCCATCCTGCAAGCGGTGTTGCCGGTATTTTGGTTCTGTCTGAAGGCTTTCTTTTTCATGTTTCTGTATGTCTGGGTGCGCTGGACCTTACCGCGCCTTCGCTATGACCAGCTCATGGCGTTCGGGTGGAAAGTTCTGCTGCCCCTGGCAGTGGCCAACATTGTTTATACGGCGCTGGTTGTGGCGCTCAGAGCATAAAGCAGTACTCAGTATCCAGTACCCAGTGTTGATCCGGGTTTTACTGGGTACTGAGTACTGAGTACTGGGTACTGACTTACAAATGTTTCATCTAATTCTATTTCTATTCTTCGGCGCGATCTGCGTGGCGGGGGCCGTCAACCTGCTGGTGCAGAGCCATCCCATCAACAGCGCGCTTTCGTTGATCGCGGTGATGGCCTCGCTCGCTGCCGAGTATCTTCTGTTAGGCGCGGAATTTGTAGCCGCGGTGCAAGTGATTGTCTACGCCGGCGCCATCATGGTGTTGTTCGTGATTACCATCATGCTGCTGAACGCCGGCAAAGAAGAGCGCAGCAAGGGCAGCCGCGTCGCGATCCTGCTCGGCGTCCCCGGAGTGCTGATCGGCGGAGTGCTCGTCGCCTGGACGCTTCTCCAGCGGTCCAACATGCAGGCGGCGGTCCCCATTGGCGCTCTACCGGGCGATCCAGCCGATATTGCCCGGCTTCTCTTCCACAATTTTCTGCTGCCTTTTGAAGTCACGTCGGTGCTGATCCTGATCGCCATTATGGGTGCGGTCGTGCTCGCCAGTCGGCCCGAAGCCGTAGCCCGCGGCCCGAGAAAGGACGAAGGATAAGAACAAGATGGTCCCACTTTCTTACTATCTCGTGTTGAGCGGAATTCTGTTCGTGTGCGGTGTGCTCGGCTTCCTGATCAAGCGCAACATCATCACGATTTTCATGTCGATCGAGCTGATGCTGAACGGCGTGAACCTTTCGTTCGTGGCCTTCGCCGCGCACTGGCACGCGCTCAGCGGACAAGTCTTCGTCTTCTTCGTGATGGTAGTGGCCGCCGCTGAGGCCGCAGTGGGCCTGGCGATCATTATTGCCGTCTATCGCACGCGTGAAACTTTGAATGTGGACCAGGTGAACCTGCTCAAACTATGACGCCGAATCCTTATCTCTGGCTCGTCCCGATTCTTCCCCTGGCCGGGGCGGCGGTCAACGGCTTCTTTGGCCGGCGTTCGTCGAAGAAAGCGATAACGGCGGTCGCGCTCGTTTTCTGCGGCGCCGCATTCTTCATGGCGCTGCTGATTGCTTCCGGTTTCTCTTCGGCATCCGCGCCTTACTATTTCAACCTCGCACACTGGCTCCGCTCCGGAAGCTTTCAAGTTGACTTCAGTTTCTATCTCGATCAGTTATCGCTCGTCATGCTGCTCGTGGTCACCGGCGTCGGCTTCCTCATTCACATCTACTCGGTCGGCTACATGTGGGAAGACGACGGCTACTACCGCTTCATGTCGTACATGAACCTGTTCATGTTCTTCATGCTGACGCTGGTGCTGGCGAAGAACTACCTGGTCATGTTCATCGGCTGGGAGGGCGTGGGCCTGGCATCGTACCTGCTGATCGGCTTCTGGTTCACAAAAGACTCGGCGGCCGCGGCCGGTAAGAAAGCATTCATCGTCAACCGCATTGGCGACTTCGGGTTTCTGATTGCGCTTTTCCTGATGATCAAGCACTTCGGATCGCTCGACTTCACAC
>CABECZ010000482.1_pt1 | contig 11580 bp, 8 predicted proteins | sample 3422621 | NCBI WGS metagenome assembly CABECZ01 (sample SAMEA5534328, study PRJEB31848) | metagenome | biome: tundra; feature: field; material: soil | place: USA | collected 2013-05 | depth 0.15 m | reverse complement strand
TCTTTTTCGATCAGCTTGCGTCCGATTTCAATGGCGCGCTCGCGCTGGTGGACGTTGAGCCAGTGCTTGATTTTGTTGCGGGCGCGCGAGGACTTGACGACGGCGAGCCAGTCGCGGCTGGGCTTGTGTCCCGGCTGGGTGAGGACTTCGACTATGTCGCCGGAATGGAGCTTGTGGCGGAGGGGAACCATGCGTCCGTTGACCTTGGCGCCGGTGCAACTGTGGCCGACTTCGGTGTGGATGGAGTAGGCGAAGTCGATGGGCGTAGACTCGCGCGGCAGTACCAGGACCTTGCCCTTGGGCGTGAAAGTGTAAACCTCTTCGGGGTAGAGATCGACTTTCAGGGTGGAAAGAAATTCGTTGGGATCGGAGACGTCGCGCTGCCACTCTACGACCTGGCGAAGCCATGCTAGGCGCTGCTCGTCTTCGGCGGAGACGGGGCCGTCTTTGTATTTCCAGTGGGCGGCGATGCCCTCCTCGCACATCTTGTGCATTTCTTCGGTGCGAATCTGGATTTCAAAGGTCTCGCCCGTCTCGGTGATCACGGAGGTGTGCAGCGACTGGTAAAGGTTGGGCCGCGGCATGGCGATGAAGTCCTTGATACGGCCGGGTACGGGGCGCCAGAGGTTGTGGATGATGCCGAGAACGGCGTAGCAGTCCTGCACGGATCTGGTGATGACGCGCATGGCGCAGAGGTCGTAAACCTGATCGACGCTGATGCGCTGGCGCTGCAATTTCTTGTGGACGCTGTAGAGGCGCTTGATGCGGCTCTCGACGCGGCCGGTGATGCCGGCTTCTTTGAGGCCGTCGCGCACAACACCCTCGACCCGCGCCATGAAAGCTTCGCCCTCTTTGCGGCGCGACTCGACGGCGGCGCGGACCTGTTCGTAGCCGATGGGATCGACGTATTTGAAACCGAGGTCTTCCAGTTCGCCACGAATCTTGCCCATGCCGAGGCGGTGCGCGATGGGGGCGTAGATTTCGAGCGTCTCGCGGGCGATTTTCTGCTGGCGGTCGGGATCGAGATGTTCGAGGGTACGCATGTTGTGCAGGCGGTCGGCGAGCTTGATGAGGACGACGCGGATATCGTCGACCATGGCGAGCATCATTTTGCGGAGGTTCTCGGCTTGCGCTTCTTCTCGGGAAGAGAAATCGATTTTGCTGATTTTGGTGACGCCCTCGACGATGTGGGCGACCTGTTCGCCGAATTCCTGGCGGATTTCAACGGTGGTGACCGAGGTGTCTTCGACGGAGTCGTGAAGGAGGCCGGCGGCGATGGAAACGGAATCCATTTTCATGTCGGCGAGGACGTTCCCGACTTCGAGCGGATGCACGAGGTAGGGTTCGCCGGAGGCGCGGTGTTGTCCGGCGTGGTGTTTCTGGGAGAATTCGTAGGCTTTCTTGACGAGGTCGAGGTCGTCGTTGGGACGGTTCTCGCGCAGCTTCCGCATGAGCTCGCGGAAGCGGGTCGCCGTGAGCACGTTGGTCGCAATCTGTTCGCGCAACGTCGCCATGATCGATTTTAACGCACCGGAATGCTATTTCACCGCCGGGACGCCGAGGTCGCGGAGAAAGGCGTTGGGGGTGGTAGAGTACGGGCACCGAAGATTGATAGATGCTAGGGAGTACGCAATCGCGCGACAATTTCCTGGCCGCAGAGGTTATAGTGACGGGTGTTCCAGGTATAGATGGCCAGCGCTTTCGATTTGAGGGCGCAGCTCGCCAGCATGGCGTCGTAGATGGCGCCGCCTACGATGCCCCGAGCGGCCGAGGCTTGCAGGGCGTCGGCGTATTCATCGCCATTCAACGCGACGATCGACAGACGGTCCCGGATGTTGCCGATGAAGAGCATTGCCTGTTCGCCGCTGATGCGGCGCTTGCCCGGCATCCTCGTCAATGTGGCGTAAACCTCAGCCAAACTGTGCGCTCCGCAGCACCCAGTTGACTGGTTAAATTGAATAAAGAGTTCCTGACTGGGGCCGTGGTGGACGTGGTCCCGGTAGAACAGCGGAACTAACACGGAAGTGTCGAAAAAGCCCTTCATTTCTTAGCTCTACGTCTGGTTTGATGGGCAGGCTTACTCGAGCCCGGACGCGCATCTCCAACGAAACCATCGCCCAGGTTCGCCAAGTCGCGTTCCTCGCGGATCTGGCGCAGCAGATCGTCAGTGGCGGAGGCAGGCAACGGTTCCCCAGTGTGTAACACCCAGATGCCATGCTCATTCCGGAGCGGCCCCACGCCACGGGCCGGGCGCAGGATGATTTGCTCACCGCCGCTTTCCAGTTCCAGCGCGTCACCCGGTTCCAATTGGAGTTGCTTTCGCAGGGGCTTGGGAATGACGACTCGGCCGGCTTTGTCCATAACGAGACGACTGTTCATTTTTGGTATAATAATATGGTTCGATCCATAAATCAATACCATTTACATCTCGGAGAAATGGCGTTGAGCTCATTGGGCATGAAGTTTAAGGAGGTTATCCCGTGAATCGCATTCTGGTTACTGGCGCTTCGGGGCCAATCGGCGCGGCGCTTCTGGCTTCGTTCGAGCCTCAGAGTACGCAGATTGTGCGGCTGGTGCGCGGACGCGCTCAGAATGTGGCGCAGGTTTCTTGGGATCCTTTGGCTCCGGTGTCGCCGACTGCGGTGTCGGGGTTTGATGCGGTGGTTCATTTGGCCGGGGAGAGCGTGGTGGGACGCTGGACCGAGGAAAAGAAGAAGGCGATCCGCGAGAGTCGCGTGCAGGGAACCCGGAACCTGGCCACGGCATTGGCGCAGAGTGAGGCGAAGCCGCGCGTGTTGGTGTGTGCATCGGCGGTCGGGTTCTATGGGACTCGCGGCGACGAAATTCTTCGGGAAGAGAGTCGCGGTGGGCAGGGATTTCTGTCCGAGGTTTGCCGCGAGTGGGAGGACGCAAGCCGGATTGCGGCGGAGGCAGGCATCCGCACGGTGAACCTCCGGATTGGGCTAGTGCTGAGCGCAAAGGGCGGAGCGCTCGCGAATATGCTGAGGCCGTTCAAACTGGGACTGGGCGGCCGGATTGGATCGGGGCAGCAGTGGTGGAGCTGGATTCATGTGGACGACATCGTGGGGGGAATTCATCACGCGATCGGCACCGAGCCGGACGTTGGACCGGCGAACGGACCAGGGAACGCGCCGGGGAACGGGCCGATGAGTGGGCCGGTGAATTTGGTGGCGCCGAATCCGGTGCGCAACGCGGAGTTTACAAAGGTGTTGGCGTCGGTCTTGGGACGCCCTGCATTCTTTCCGGTGCCGGAGTTTGCGCTGCGACTGGCCTTCGGCAAGATGGCCGCGGAGGAATTGCTGCTCGCCAGCCAGCGGGTTGAGCCTGGAAAACTTGGGGCGAGCGGATACGCGTTCCGTTTTCGCGAGTTAAGAGCGGCGCTGGAGAATCTGGTCTGAGAAGCCGGCGGCTGCAGCGAATCCGAGTTGGTGTGACCGCAGGCGGCTGCCGAGCTGCGCTCGTCTTGGACGGGCTAGGGCGCCCGACCCACACGAGCGGGGCACAGCAAGGCTCAGTCCGTTCTACTTTGCTGGCGCTGCGGATTGGATGTGGGTGCGAGTGATGCGGTCGTGCCAGCACAATCCGTCCTGGTCAAGGACACACCAGAGATAGCCGAGTCCAGCGGAAAACGCGGAGAGCAATGACGCCAGCACGCGCCAGCGGCGCAAGCGGCGACTGGGCGGCGAGCCGTCAAACTCTACGAGGCGCAGCTGGGCGGCGCGCAGTCCGGGAGTCGACCCGGTGTACACCACAAACAAGAATTCGTAAGCCTTCCAGAGCAGGACTGCGACCACGGCGAGCGCACCGGCGAGTATCGGGAACGGTCCGCGAACGGGGTTCAGGCTGGGATTCAGGCGAAGAAAAATTGCGGCAAAGGCCGCCAGCGCCGTTGCCAGGACAACGCCATCCACGAGGGCGGCCAAGGCGCGCCGCGCTATCGATGCGGAGGGCGATGCTGACGGGGATGCGGATGCCGCGGTGGAGGGGAAATCGGCTCGCCTGTCGGTCGGCTCTTGGGCGGGTTCGATCAGCATTCCACCCAATGCGGGAGGCGGCGGAAGAATCTCCGGGGCTTCCACGATGCGCGGACGATCACGATCAAAGACGGGATCGGCCAGGTCGCTGACCTGAAAGACCGGAATTGCGGCGGAACGTGGGAACTCGATTACCTTGGGGGAGGGCTCCGGGGCTGGCTGCGAGGCTGGGCGAGGTTCGGCGACGCTGGGAGCTCCGGCGGCGGGTTCTTCTTTCGTTTGGCAGGTGAAGCCTTGCCCGGCTCGCGCGAGCGCGGTCGCAACCGCCGCCGACCCAGTTCCCGCCGATCCAATTCCCGCCGATCCAGTTGGCGGCGCGGGGTGGGACCAGCTCTCGGGAGCATCAAAAGGCAGGAGCAGCGAGGGATAGCGCGGAGTCCGAGGCTTGCGCCGCGTGCGATAGCGTTCGAGGCGATTGGCTACCTCGACGCGCCAGGAATCGGCGTTCGGGTCGACGCCCGCATCGGCGCCCGCATCGGCGCCCGCATCGGCATTCGGATCAACGTTCGGGTCCGATGCCGCAGTTTCTGAAGCGGCGGCGATGCTAAGTCCCGGCTCGACGGCATCGCTGGCGCAAAGCTGCCGTTGCGCGGCGGGATCACCGCCGGTCGGACGGTTCGTTAATCCGGGGGTCGTCAATCCAGTCGTCACAGTCGAGTCGTCACAGTCAGGCTTTTATCAACGCGGTGGTCGTAAATCAAGTCGTCGAAGAATGCCAGCGGCCAGAGCCAAGCCAGGCACAAATGCCGGAGACCATAAGCCGGAGACCACAAACCGGAGGCCATAAGAATGCGCAGCTTTGCTCCGCCTGCCGCTCGCGTGCTAAGGTCAGTTGGTTCCCGTTGGCAGACCGGCTGGCGGAGCGCACGCGCGCTGGCAGATCACCCGCTAATGGTCATCCATTAATGATCACCCGCTCTCGAATCTTTATCACGACCGCATGGGTCTGTCATCTGCTTCTCGCTCCCGTGATAGTAACCAGCCAGACGCTGCCCCCTGCCGCCACCCCGGTCTCTGCCGCAGAGAGCGCCGCGGCGACGGCCCCGAATCTGCCGACAGCCCCTGCCGGCCAGACGGAAGAACCGGTAACGATGCGGGCAGTGCAACAGGAGAAAGATGGGTCCGTTTACCACCTGCGGGGCGCGGCGGAAATCGACTATCGCACTTACATCCTGCACGCGGATCAAATCACCTACAACGCGGACACGGGAGATAGCGAACTGGAGGGCCACGTCGTGCTGGACGGCGGCCCTTACGACGAGCACATCGTGGCCAGCCACGGCACCTACAACATCCGCACGCAAATCGGAACGTTCTATAGCGCGATCGGAACGGTGGGATTTCGGATGCGGTATTCCCGCTACACGCTAACCACGTCCAATCCATTTGCCTTTGCCGGAAAAATTGTGGAAAAGCACGGGCCCAATCATTACCTGGTGCGCTACGGAACGGTCACAACCTGCGACTTGCCGCGTCCGAAGTGGTTATTCAGCGGGGGGCGCATTGTGGTAGATGTGGACGGCACCGCCAAAATCTACAACAGCGATTTCCGGCTGATGGGCATGCCGGTGTTCTATTTTCCGTTTGTGGCGCTTCCGGTTCAGAAAGAGCAGCGCCACACCGGGCTGCTGATCCCGAGTTTCGGCAACTCGTCGACCAAGGGAATGATTGCCGGCGAATCGGCGTACTGGGTCCTCAATCGCAGCACCGACGCCACGGTGGGCGCCGAATACTATTCCAAACGCGGTTGGTTTCAACGCGGAGAACTCCGCGCTCGTCCGAGCGATAGCTCTTACGTGTTTTTTAACTATGTGGGGATAGTGGATCGCGGTATCGGCAGTCCACCGAATCGGCAGGACCAAGGCGGAGAGGACGCGCATTTTCTTGCCGAGCGCTCTTTTGGGAACTTCCGCGGCGTCGCGAATGTCGACTATTTGAGTTCGTTCGTCTTCCGCATTGCCTTCACCGATGTGTACACGCAGGCGATCGATTCGGAAGTGAGGTCGCAGATTTTCCTTTCCAATACGACCAACGGATTTCACTTCAATGCACTGACGGAGCGCTATCAGAACTTCGAAGTCTGCAATCCGGTTACTCAATTGAACGCGACCTGCAGCACGATTACCCAGGCGGAGCTGGTCCGGATTCTGCACACGCCAAGCTTCTTCATTTCTGGCGAGGAGCGGCAACTGGGAAATACGCCGCTGTACTGGTCGTTCGAGAGCGCGGCCGAGGGTTTGCAGCGGCGCGAGATCGGGTTCCGCACCGGTCCTCTGGTGGGCAGGTTCGACCTGGCGCCCTCGCTGACGATGCCGCTGCAATGGCAGGGATGGTCGTTTCGTCCCGCGCTTACGTTGCGGGATACGTTCTATACGGAGCAGTTCGACCCGGCATTAGCCGCGGAGACGGGAAGAGCTGCCGACGACATTCTGAATCGCAAGTCGCTGGAGGCTTCGTTCGAGGTGCGGCCGCCGGCATTGTCGCGAGTATTCGATCATCCGTGGATGGGACGCAGATGGAAGCACGTGATTGAGCCGCGCATCAAGTACGACTACGTCACCGGCGTGAATAACTTTGCCGACATTTTGCATTTCGACGCGACCGATGTGCTGACCAATACGAATGAAGTCGAGTACTCGCTGGTGAATCGCCTGTACGCCAAACCTCTGGATCCCAACGCCAAGGATTGCGCCGCGCAGGGCATGAGCACGCTCACCATCGGCGGCGCCCCGCAAGTCGGCGCGGTGCCATGGGAAGTGCCTCCGAACCCCGGCGCGCAAGCCTGCGCCTCGGGCCCGCGCGAGATCTTGAGTTGGGAGATCGGACAGAAGTATTTTTTCGATTCCACGTTTGGGAATGCTCTGGTGGCCGGGCAGCGGAACGTATTTACGACCACCGCGGATTTCACGGGCATCGCGTTTCTGGATTCAGCGCGGCGCTTTGCTCCGCTCATTTCGCGGCTGCGCATCGAAACCAATCCGCGCACCAACACCGAGTGGGATTTGGACTACGACCTCAAGGACGGCCGCATCAATTCCAGCATGGCGCTGGTGAACTACCGTTTCGGCGCGTTTATTATGGGCGGAGGCGACGCCTTTTTGCGCGTGATCGACACGGGAGCGGGAACGACGCCGACGAGCGAGTTCAACCAGTTTCGGCTGTTGTTTGGCTACGGGCAACTCAACAAGCTCGGCTTGAGCGCCGCCAGCAGTTTCGGTTTTGACGCGGACAATGGCTCTCTGCAGTATGCCACCGCGCAGACGAGTTACACCTGGGACTGTTGCGGCCTGAGCCTGGAATTCCGGCGCTTTGCGCTGGGAGCGGTGCGCAACGAAAATCAATATCGTTTCATGTTTACGCTGGCGAATATTGGAGCGTTCGGCAACCTCAAACGGCAGGAGCGGCTTTACTAGCGCTGCGATGGCGTGGAGAGCCGGGCGTCCTCGCCCGGCTGGACGGGCGAATCGCCCGTCCCCACACGAGCGCGGTGCGACAATTGTGGATAATGGAGATCGTGAACACTGTGGCCATGCTCGATCGGAAAGCTGAGCGCTTGCGCCAGATCCTTGCAGGCTGCGGTCGCTTGATCGTCGCCTACTCGGGTGGCGTGGATTCCGCTTTTCTTGCCTGGACTGCGCAACAGGTCCTCGGCGACCAGATGCTGGCCGTGATTGCCGATTCCGCCAGTCTGGCGCGGACTCACCTCGAAGACGCGCTCGCCTTTGCGCGGGAGCGCGAAATTCCGCTGGAGGTTGTGGAGACGCAGGAACTGGAAAATCCCGCCTACACCCGCAACGATGCCATGCGTTGTTTTCACTGCAAGGAGGAATTGTTCACCATCCTCGAGCGCTACCGCGAGGCCCGCGGATTCGACGCCATCGCCTATGGAGTCAACGCCGACGACGAGGGCGATTTTCGCCCCGGACAGCAGGCCGCGCGCCAGCATCATGTTCTGGCCCCACTGTTCGACGCCGGCCTGAACAAGGCTGAAATCCGGGAACTGGCGCGGCAGGCGGAGTTGCGGGTGTGGGACAAGCCGGCCTCCGCGTGTCTTTCCTCGCGCATGGAATATGGACGCGCGGTTACGCCCGAAGCGCTCAGTGTTATCGAGCGGGGCGAAGACGCACTGCGGGCCATGGGGTTCCGGCAATTCCGCGTGCGCCATCACGGGGAAATCGTGCGCATTGAGATTGCGCTCGAGGAATTTCCCCGCGCTTTGACCGCAGAGATGGCGCGCGAGTTCACCGCCGTTTTCAAAGGACTTGGATTCAAGTTCGTCACTCTCGATCTGGAGGGATTCCGCTCCGGGTCGATGAATCGACTGCTGACCAAAGAAGAGTTGATGCGCGGACGCATCTGAAAATGGCATCGTGATTTCCCGTAGAGACGGGGCTTGCCGCGTCTCCGTCGGCGAGGATCGAAGACGCCGGCGGGAGACGGGGCAAGCCCCGTCTCTACAGGCGAGAGAGCGCGCGTTATCGCGCAGGGTGTCTTGCTGCCATGAGATAATCAAGCGGCTTGCTCCTGTTCAGGTGGTTTCGGCTAATGATTCTGCGGCGCGCGTTTGTGGTTCTTTTAATGATCTGTTTGGGCTGCTCGGCCCAGTCCCCTCCTCCGCCGGCTTCTTCTCCTTCCCCTCCTTCGGACATTGTGCGCGCGGTCGAGCGGCGGGTACGGGCACAGTATTCGCTGCCACCCGACGTAAAAGTGATTGTGGGGACGCTGCGGTCGAGCGAGTTTCCGAACTATGACGCGCTGACGGTTTCATTTGCCAGTCGCACTAAAAAGCAGGACTTCGAGTTCCTGCTCTCTCGGGACCACAAGACGCTGCTGCGCATGAGCAAGTTCGATCTGACCAGCGATCCGTTCGTTGAGATCATGAAGAAGATTGACGTCCGCGGGCGTGCGACGCGGGGCAACAAAGATGCCAAGGTGACGGTCGTCAACTATGACGATTTCGAATGCCCGTTCTGTTCCGGGATGCACACGACACTTTTCCCCGGGCTTCTTAAGGAATACGGCGATCGCGTCCTTTTTATCTACAAGGATTACCCGCTCGAAGAGATTCACCCCTGGGCCGTGCACGCGGCGGTGAACGCCAATTGCCTGGGTGCGCAAAACGGCGAAGCCTACTGGGACTATGCGGATACCCTGCACGGGAATCAGGACGCGATCAAAGCAAAAGGCCGCGACGGTTGGAATGCGGAACTCGACAGGCTGGCCAGCGCGCAGGGGCAGAGGCACAATCTCGACGTTCCGAAGTTGCAGGCGTGCGTCAAGGCCCAGGATGAAAAGGCGGTGCGCGCTTCGATGCGCGAAGGAGAAGCCGTCGGTGTGGATGCAACCCCGGCGATGTTTATCAATGGACAGAAACTGGATGGAGCCGTGCCCGCGGACGAGGTGCGACTGGCGCTCGACCAGGCGCTGAAGGATGCCGGTGTTGCGCCTCCGGAGCACAAGCAGTGAATTTGTGATTTGCGATTTGTAATCTGTAATTGAACACCTGGCGATGGCGAATTCAAATTGCCAATTACAAATTACCAATTACCAATTTCTTGAGGGAAGAACTTGAAAATTCGTAACTGCTTTCGGCGAGCGCGCCTGGTCGTGGCGGGCGCGTTTCTGTTGCTTGCACTTTTGATCGGACTATCGGCTTGCAACCGCAACAGCAGCGGCGGCGACGTCATGGCTTCGGTCAATGGGCGGAAGATTTATCGCAGCGAAGTCGACAAGTATTACGCCAACCAGACGGCGGGCTCCGATCAGCAGCCGACGGGCGAGCAGGCGGTGAGCCTGCGGCTGAGCATTCTGAATGAGCTGATCGAGACGGAAATTTTGATGCAGCGCGCGGAGAAGCTGGGGCTGCTGGCGACGGACGAAGAAGTGGATCGCAAGCTGAACGAAATCAAGTCGCCCTACACCGCCGAGGAATTTAACAAGCGCCTGCAGGATAAAAAGATATCGCTCGATGACTTCAAGCGCGACCTGCGGCGCTCCCTCACTCGCGACAAGGTATTGAACAAGGAAATTACCTCGCGCATCAATATCACCGACCAGGACGTTTCCAGTTATTACAACGAGCACAAGGCCGAATTCAACCTCATCGAAGCGCAATACCACTTGGCTAAAATCATGGTCTCTGGAGTGCAGAGCCCCCAGGTGCACAACCTGCAGAACAGCAAGGCGCAGAACGACGCCGAGGCGCGCAAGAAAATCCAGATGATCGCCAACCGCCTCGATAGTGGCGACGACTTCGCAACCATGGCCATGAATTATTCCGAAGACCCGGAGACCAGCAACAACGGCGGCGATTTGGGAATGGCTCCCGAGTCCGCGCTCAAGAATGCCGATCCGGCAACCCGCGAAGCGGTGATGAAGCTCAAACCGGGGCAATACACGCCGGTGATTCCCATGATCAATCCGACCACTCATGAGCCCGTCGCTTACATGATCGTGAAACTGATTTCGAAGGAGCCGGCGGGGCAGCGGGACTTGAATGATCCGCGGGTGCAGCAGGCCATCCGCCAACAATTGCGCGATCGCCGCGAGCAGTTATTGAAAGCGGCGTACTATGAGAGCCTCCGCGACGACGCCAAAGTCAAGAATTACTATGCGGAAGAGGTGCTGAAGAATTTGTGAGCCGTGAAGTAGGGGCGCGATTCGATGCCGCAGCCCCTAAAGGGGACATTGATTCAGACGGCTTTCGGCATCGCTAAAGCGATGCCCTGATACGAAGCCCTAGACGCCTGACTTTTCAGTTGCCTTCCAGCCTCTTGGTCAAGACTTCGTTCACCAACTGGGGATTGGCTTGGCCTTTCGAGGCCTTCATGACCTGGCCGACGAAGAACGCGATCATGGTTTTCTTGCCCGCGCGATATTGCTCCACCTGCTTGGGATTCGCTGCGATTAACTCATCGGCTAGTTTCTCCAGGGCCGAAGTGTCGCGCGACTGTTCGGGACGCCCCTGTTCTTCGTAAACGGCAGGGAAGTCGTGGTTGCGTTCGAAGCAGAGGTCGTAAAGATCTTTCAGCATTTTGCCCGAGATTGTGCCCGACTCAACCAGGTCGGCCGAGGCCGTAACCCCAGCCATCGAAATTGGCGACTGCTCGAGTTCGAGGCCCTGCGCTTTCAGGCGTCCGAGCAGTTCACTCTGCACGAGGTTCGCGACACGCCTCGGATTTCTTGCCGTGCAGGCAGCGGACTCGAACTGGTCGGCCAGCGCGCGCGTCAGCGTCAGCGTGTGGGCGTCGCCTGCCGTGATGCCGTACTTCTTTATCATGCGCTGGCGGCGAGCTTCGGGAAGCTCGGGCAAGCTGGCGCGTATGAGGGCTTGCCATTTTTCATCCACCACCAGAGGAAGCAGATCGGGCTCGGGAAAATACCGGTAGTCGTGCGCCTGCTCCTTCGAGCGCATGCCGTGAGTCTTGCCTTCGTGCGCGTTGTAGAGGCGCGTTTCCTGCGTGATCCGGCCACCGGCCTCGATGACGCCGATGTGGCGCTCGATCTCGTACTCCAGCGCCTGCTT
>CABECZ010000427.1_pt1 | contig 12384 bp, 12 predicted proteins | sample 3422621 | NCBI WGS metagenome assembly CABECZ01 (sample SAMEA5534328, study PRJEB31848) | metagenome | biome: tundra; feature: field; material: soil | place: USA | collected 2013-05 | depth 0.15 m | reverse complement strand
GGGGTCGGCGATCTCTACGTCAGCATCCGCATCGGCGAGCACCCGCTTTTCCGGCGCGACGGCGACGACATCAACATCACGGTGCCGGTTACCGCGGTCGAAGCGGCTTTGGGATCGAAGATCGAAGTGCCTACCATCGATGGGCGGAGCATGCTGAAGATTCCTCCCGGGACGCAGTCGGGACAGAAGCTTCGGCTGCGCGAAAAGGGCGTGCCTTCGGCTACCAAAGACGGCGCGCGCGGGGACGAGATTGTCGAAGTCAAGATCACGGTCCCCATGCCGCACGATGAGAAGACTAAAGAACTGCTGCGGGAACTGGCCAAGCTCAATCCTGAAGACCCTCGGGAGGAGCTTTGGGGGAAGATTTAGAGTCAACACCTTCTACCACAGGGGGCACAGGGGCAATGATGAGGGTTTCCCTGTGAATCCCTGTGATTCCCTGTGGTGAGGAACTATCTTTCCCAATCCCTGCCGTCCACCATGCGCTTGATGCCGTCCTTCAGGCGAGCGACATGAAAATTGATAAGCAGTCCCACATTCTTCCCACTGAGGCGCAAGTAGGAAAGGAGTTGGGCTTCATGGACAGGATGGACGGCGTCCACGCATTTGATCTCGACAATCACCAGATTTTCGACCAGCAGGTCGATGCGATAACCGAGTTCGAGTTTTTCTCCGTCGTAGACCACCGGCAAACCGACCTGTGTATCCACATTGAACCCTCGTTTGCGTAACTCGTGAGCCAGGCAAGCGCCATAGGCACTCTCCAGCAGACCGGGCCCAAGCAGCGAATGAACCTTCATCGCGGCATTAACAACTGCGCCGGACACTTGATTGACGCGGGGCGTGAGAACGAGCGCGGGGCTGGCCATCGGATTCTCTCGAACCCATCATTGCCGGCTACTGGCGTTCTCGTCTGTGATGTTCGACGTTTTCTGTGGTGATGAATCCGCGAAAACCCTTCACCACAGAGGACACAGAGGAACACAGGGGAATGCTGGGGTGACTACTTTGACGGCTGGTTGGGCCTACAATTAGTGTTCGATCGCCAATCCAGGAGGTTGAATGGCATCTGCACCCGTCGTTTCGACCGCGTCCTTGTTGTTGCCCTTGCAAATTGGGGGGCTGGTCAAACGCTTTGGCGAGTTGACCGCGGTCAATGGCATTACGCTCGAATTGAAGAGCGGGGAATGCCTGGGACTGCTCGGCCCCAATGGCGCGGGTAAGAGCACGCTGATTCGCAGTATCATCGGGCGCGTCATCCCGGATGCGGGTACGGTGATGGTCTTCGGCGACCGGGCCGATTCGGCGGGCGCGCGCATGGCTCTGGGATGGGTTCCGCAAGAACTGGCGCTCTACTCCAAGCTCACCTGCCGGGAAAATTTGGAATCATTCGGGCAATTCCATGGGCTTCGGCGCGCCGACCTGAAAACGGCGGTGGCATGGTGCCTCGACTGGGCGGCGCTCACCGACCGCGCGCACGAACCAGTTAAGAATCTTTCGGGAGGAATGAAGCGGCGGCTGAACATGGCCGCCGGACTGATCCACCGTCCCAAGGTGATGCTGATGGATGAACCCACGGTGGGAGTCGATCCGCAAGCCCGCAACCGCATCTTTGAAATGATCGAGAAGCTGCGCGGCGAGGGGATCTCCATGATTTACACAACCCACTACATGGAGGAAGCGGAGCGGCTCTGCGATCGCATCGCTATCATCGATCATGGGCGCATCATTGCGCTGGGAACCAAGGATGAATTGGTGCAGAATGCTTTCGCTTCGCGCAGCGAGGTGCTGGCGCGATTCGCGAAGGCTGACGACGGCGTGGCCGCCTGGGTGAAAGAGCGCGGAGGAGTGCTTGAAAACGGGATGGCGCGGTTCACCATCGATCATGCGACTGAAATTGCCGGATTGCTCGAAGCCGCGGCCAAAGCTGGACACGAGCTGGCAGACATCTCGCTGCGGAAACCCAACCTCGAATCCGTATTCCTGCACTTGACCGGAAGGGAGTTGCGCGATTGATTCTGCCCATTGTTCGCACCGCACTGATCGCCCTGCGCCGCGACCGCGGCGCCCTTGCGCTGAGCTTCATCCTGCCAATCGCGTTCTTTACCATCTTTGCCGTGATCTTCGGCGGGCGGCATGACACTACGCCCAAAGTAAGTGTTCTGGTGGTCGATGAAGACCACAGCGCAGCCTCGCAGAGACTGATCCAGGGCCTGGAGCGCGAAGGATCGCTTTCGGTAAAGAAGAGGCCGGCTTCGAAGCAAGGTGTGGAGCAACCGGACTACACGGCCGCGACGGGAGAAGCCGCGGTGAAAGACGGGACGGCGCCGGTGGCGCTTATCATCCCTCATGGCTTCGGAGAGAATCCAATTTCATTCGGTGCGCCCAATCAGAACCGGCCGACGATCCAATTGCTTAAAGACAGCAGCGACATGGTCGCGCCACAGGTGATCGCCGGGCTGCTCCAGAAAGTTGCGATGACCTCGATGCCGGACATCATGGCGGAGCAGGGATCGAAGTACATGGACAAGTACGCCGGCGGGTTTACTCCGGAGCAAAAGAAGAAAATCGACGCGGGGCTTGAGGAACTGCGTAAACGGACAAGCGCGGACAGCAGTGGCCAGCAAGCTGCTTCCTCCGATTCCAATCGCGGCATGCCGATTCCAGTGACCACTCGCGACGTCGTTGGCGAGAACAAGCACAATCCGATGGTGTCTTTCTATGCTGCTGCTATTGGCGTGATGTTTCTGCTGTTCACGGCCAGCAGTGCAGGCGGGTCGCTCTTGGACGAAGCCGAAAGTGGAACGCTGGACCGGGTGCTGAGTTCGCGCGTCACCATGGGAACGCTGATGGCTGGTAAGCTCTGCTACTGCGTATTGCTGGCGTTCTGCCAACTGGTCGTCATGTTTATCTGGGCATGGCTGGTTTTCAAACTCGATTTCATCCCGCATCTTCCCGGCTTCGTGATCATGGGGCTCTCCACGGCCTTTGCGGTGGGAGCCTTCGGCATGCTGCTGGCCAGCATATGCCGCACGCGCGCGCAACTGGGTCCGCTCTCGACGCTGGTGATCCTGATCATGTCCTCGGTTGGAGGAAGCATGTTCCCGCGTTTTTTGATGCCCGCAGCGATGCAGAAAGCTGGCTTGCTGACCATCAACGCCTGGGCCATCGACGGGTTCACGAAGGTCTTCTGGCGCGATGAGCCGGTTTCACACCTCTGGCCGCAGGTGCTGGTGCTGCTTGGAGTCGGCGTCGTATTGTGCGCCATCGCCCGCAGACTTGCGCGGCGCTGGGAATATTCGTAGGCGGGCTCTCCGCTTACTTCTTACTCGGATCGTCCGCCGGATTCACATAGTTAAATTGCAGCGGCGACATGCCATGGACCTGCACCACTACCTCTCCCGAGGCCATCGCATAGTGGTGCATGTCGGGATCGAGATACGCGAAGCTGCCGGCTGGGAAGGTCATCATCTTGGCCTCATCGAACTGGTCGCCCATCCCGACCTTGAAATTCCCTGAGATAACCGTCACATTTTCGCGTTTGGGATGCCAGTGCGGCGCGATCTTGTAGCCATCGGGCATCTTGAGCCAGATGGTGAAATCGCCGGTAGTCGCGGTTGGGTCGCCCTCCAGCACGGCTACCTGCGCGCCGGGAGCAACAAACGGCGGTGGCGGGCCGTATTTGATTTGGTCCGGAGTGAACGCATTCTGGTGCGCCCCCGATTGGGCAAGCAGTAAACCGGCGCAAATACAAAAGACGGCGAGCGAGACTGTCCTCATGGCTAGTGCCTCCTGGAAGAGTTGAAGCTGAAGAACCCCGGAAAAGTTATACATCAAATCGCGCTGCGCATTCCAGTCTTTTGCGGTCGCTCGCTGGTTGGTGGAGAGTCGGGCGTCACCGCCCGGCTGGACGGGCGAGACGCCCGTCGCTCCACCGTCGCGGGTGACCCCGGCCCTTCGTCGGTAAAGTTTGTTTTCTCGCGTTACCTCCGTACCCGCCCTCATTGACAAAAATTTTCAACATTTCTCAAAATATTCTTGCATCTGTGGAGATTTGCCGTAATCTCACTCTTGCGAACTAACTTCGCCGAAAATGCCCGGGAATCGCTGTCCACCCTGGGAGCCGCGTGACGAAAGTCAAGGGAGACGCGGTGGTGAGAGTGAGTCGCCTCGGGAGGAAGCCATAGAAATTGGCAACAGCTACCGCACCAGCTAACATCCCGCAGCCTGGCTTTATTCCTGGCGTCGCTCCCCACGTCGCTCCCAAGAACGACAAGAAGACGAAAAAGTCTATTCGCCTCACGCTTTGGCCCCTGGTCGCCGCGACCTTCTTTATGGTCTCGGGCGGAACTTATGGCACCGAAGACATCGTGCACGGCGCGGGCTATGGCAAGGCGATTCTCATCCTGCTGCTCACGCCGCTTCTCTGGAGCCTGCCGACGGCGTTTATGATCGGCGAGCTTTCTAGCGCTTTGCCCTTTGAAGGCGGCTACTACGCCTGGGTGCGACGCGCCATGGGAAATTTCTGGGGATTTCAGGAAGCGTGGCTGTCGCTGGTAGCGTCCATTTTCGATATGGCGATTTATCCCACGCTGTTTGTCGCGTATCTCACGCGCATGTTTCCCTGGTTTCAGGAGAACCATCGCGGCGTGGCCGTGGCGCTGGGTGTGGTGATTGTCTGCGCTGTCCTCAATATCATGGGCGTGAAGGTCGTCTCGACTACTTCGCTGTGGCTGTTCTTTGCGCTGTCCGCGCCCTTTGCGGCGATATTTGTGCTGGCGCCTTTCAAGATTCACGCGCTGGCGAATGCGGTTACCAAGCCGACTACTTCCAACGTCGACATTCTTGGCGGGCTGCTCATCTGCATGTGGAATTACATGGGATGGGACAACGCCTCTACCATCGCCACAGAAGTGGAGCGCCCGCAACGCACTTATCCGCGCGCCATGCTGGTCGCGGTGGCTATTGTCTGCGTCACTTACGTTCTTCCGTTTGCCGCCATGTGGATCACCGGGCTTCCGGCCAGCGCCTGGGAAACTGGCGCTTGGGCCGACGTTGCGCAGTTGATGGGTGGGCCGGTGCTTCGGATCGCGCTGGTGGCGGGCGGCATGATGAGCGGCTTTGGCATGTTCAATGCGCTGGTCATGAGCTATTCGCGGTTGCCGCTGGCCATGGCTCAGGATGGGATGCTGCCTAAGGTTTTTGGCAAGCTGCATCGGAAATCGCACGCGCCGTGGGTTGCGATTCTGGCGCTGGCGATTGGGTGGGGCCTGGCTCTGAATCTTGGGTTCGAACGGCTGGTCACGCTCGACATCATGATTTACGGCGCTAGTCTTACGCTCGAATTTGTCGCGCTGATCTGCCTGCGCATTCGCGAACCGGAATTGAAGCGGCCGTTTCGCGTGCCGGGCGGGCTGTTTGGAGCGATTGCGGTGGGCATTCCTCCGGTTTTGCTGCTGGGATTTGCCATCATTCGCAGCGAGCACGAAGTTGTGCTTGGCATAAGCTCGCTCTTGTTTGGACTGATCGTGATCGGCGCCGGCGTTGTCGCCTACCTCATCAATCATGCGCTTAAGCCGGCGGGCTGGGCAGCCGCGGAGCCGAAGCCGGAGTTGGCGGGATAGCGTCAGTGTCTGTGTGGGGACGGGGCTGTGCCCCGTCCTGGCGGGGCATAGCCCCGCCACCACACAACCTTCCTGTTATACATTAGTGAACAGCGGCGATGACGAAACGCAAATCCAAGGGCGCGTACATGATCTCGGCGGTGGCTGAGATGTATGAGATTCATCCGCAGACTTTGCGCCTCTACGAGCGCGAAGGGTTGCTGAAGCCGAGCCGCACTGAGGGCAATACCCGGCTCTACACCGATGAAGATTTGCAGCGGCTTGAGTTCATCCTGTCGCTGGCGCGCGATCTGGGCGTCAACATCAGCGGCATCGCCATCATTCTTCAAATGCGCGAGCGCATGGAAGAAATGCAACGGCAGATCCAGGAGTTCGTGCAGTACATCCAGCACGAGGTATTCACGCGGGCCTCAGCTGCCGCCGATCCGTCGAAAGGCGCGATGGTGCCGATGCGACGACCGCTGGTCCCAGCCATGGATGCATCCCGCCGCAAAGACTCGCCGAAGTAGCGCTCACTCGCGCTCACTATGGATGCAATTGTCAAACCAGCCATCTCAGCGGATAAACCCAAACCTCTGCGCGCAATCCTGTGGGGTGGACTTGTGTGCGGCGTTCTGGATATTACGGCCGCGCTCGTCGTTTACGGCTACTTCGGACTTCAGCCGATTCCGCTGCTGCAAGGGATCGCCGCCGGATTGCTGGGTCCGCGGGCCCTCCAAGGCGGGCTTCCGACCGCTCTGCTTGGTCTTCTCTGTCACTTTTTCATCGCCTTTTGCGCTGCCGCTGTCTACTTTGCGGCGAGCCGCTGGGTTTACTTCCTCCTTCGGCACGCTGTTCTTTGCGGGGTTTGGTATGGCGTCACGGTCTACTTCTTCATGAATCGCATCGTCGTGCCACTCTCGGCGGCAAGGAAATATCCGTTTTCTTTCCGGATGATGGTCATCGGCGTAGTCATACATATTTTCTGTGTCGGGCTGCCCATCGCTATCACGGTGCGGCGATACTCAATGAATGACAACAACTAACTGGCGCGGCCATCGTTCAGGCGGCTGGCGCAGTTGACATTGTGGAATCGGGTTAATCAGTGGCGCGCGATCAAGATCTTTACCACAGGGGGCACAGAGGAACAGAGAGGAAATTTGAAGTCTACCTTGTGGTGCCTCTGTGTCCGCCTATGGTGACCGATCCGCACTGGCACGCTCCGTTTTTCGCCTGCTACAATTTTTCGCCTGCTACAATCGCGCCATGCCAGCATCTATGAGAACCCGCGCGGCGATCATGAGCTTCGTCATGCTTGGATCCTTCCTCCGTCTCCCCTTGGCCCACGCACAGAAAGTGTCTCCACCCAAGGTCCCGGATGCAATTCAGGCACGCCCCGGTGAAGAAGTTGTTTTACTTGCCCATGCCTCCGGATCGCAGATCTATAGCTGCCGGCCGGGCACGGTTAATTTCGCTTGGACCCTCGTAGCGCCCGAGGCAGAGCTGAAAGATCAACAAGACAACGTCATCGGAAGCCATTTCGCCGGTCCCACCTGGAAACTGAAAGACGGCAGCGAGGTTACGGGTAAGGCTTCCGCGCACGTGGACTCGGAGGATCCCAACTCCATTCCGTGGTTGCTGGTGGATGCCGCGACTCACTCCGGCGTTGGCCTGCTCACGAAAGTGACGACCATTCAACGCGTTCACACTCACGGCGGTAAGCCGCCCGCCCAGGGATGCGACGAGTCTCATCATGACACCGAAATAAAAAGTCCCTACACAGCGGACTACTATTTCTACGCGCCCGCCAAATGAACCGCGCTGCTTGAACGGTTCAAAGTGTGGAAGCAGAACAGCGAGTTTCCAGCGAACGGCGATTGGGTTTTCGCTAGTCTCCTGAAGCTCGGTAGGCTGCCATAGACCCCTTGGCCCGCCGGTTAGAGTTCATGGACAGCACACTTCACAATTAACTCACGACCTTGGATTCATCCCGGAAAGCAAAGGAGTAGTCGCTTGCAAACCGATCGAAGGCGATCGGCCTGCGTCCGGTCAGTCGTTCGACGTCGTCCGTCACTAGACTCGCTTTCCCCTCGCGATAGAAACGCTGCACATCGATCAGAGCATCGGCAGACCAGTCCGGCGTGCCAGCGGACAGCATGCCCTTCTTCAATTCGGCGGCAGGCAGGTCCACATAGCCGATTTTGCGCCCCGCAACAGCAGAGAGTTTTTCGGCAACTTGCTCGTTGGTAAGAGCTTCTCCTCCGGTTAATGCGTAGGATTTACCTTCGTGTCCGGTCGCGGCGAGCACTATCACTGCCACCGCGGCAATATCCCGGATATCAACTATGCTGACCGCGCCGTTTCCCTGGCATCCGTAGAACGCGTTCTTAGAGCCGATCGTGCCCGCGTCGTAGTTCACGAGATTCTGCATAAAAGCGTTGGGACGAAGAAACGTGTAGGGCAGGCCCGAGGCTTCGATGTTCTCTTCCGAATCGCGATGCCCGCTCGAAAATGTCGACCCCCGCCCACCGAACGCGGAAAGCTTAACAATGTGCTGCCGTCCGGCCGCGCTCACCTCTTTCACGAAATTCGCTTCTAACGCGGGCAGGTCTCGAACCGGCGGTCCGACCAGAAAAATCTTTTCGACCCCATGCAATGCTGGACGAATCGTCTCTGGTTTGGCGTAATCCATGACCACACCTTCCAATCCCGCAGGGGCTCGGGCTGCCACGGCAGGCGTGTGGAAAGCAGCGCGTATCTTAATCCCGACCGCCAGCGCTTGCTTTACCACTTCACGGCCGACGTTTCCACTTGCACCGGTGATCAGAATCATCGCGACCTCCTTATTAACGACAAGATACGGTTAGGTTGATGCGGTCGGTGGCTGACCGCCGCCGCCGCGCTTAATCACGCCAACTATAGGTTAGCCCAAACACGGATCGCCGCCTAGCCCAGCGCTGTTCAGTTAAAACTCATTTGTCGAGTGAACGTCTGAAAGGCAAAATTGGGATCGTCACTGGTGCGGGCAGTGGAATTGGACGCGCATGCGCAATACAACTTGCGGAAAAAGTAATTCCTGGTTGAGAGCCGTGTTCTCAGCGCGGCTGAGCCTACAGTTCGCGCAGGGCGACGGCCACAGGCCGCCAGGCGGCGCGCATCGCCGGAGGCAAGCCTCCGAGCAAACCCATCACCAGCGCGAAGACGATGCCGGCCAGCAATAGCGAGGGTGTAATTCGGAAGGCAAAGGCCAGTTGCGAAAAAGTCTGCCAGTTCATAGTGCCGGTGGTCAGACCATTCAAGGGCAGGACGGCGACGCAACCGATGGCGCCACCTACGAAAGAAATCAGCAGCGCCTCGACCAGAAACGAGAAGACGACGGCTCCGCCCCCAAAGCCCAGGGCGCGCATAGTGGCGATTTCGCGACCGCGCTCGGCGACCGCGGAATACATGGTGTTGAGCGCACCAAAAACCGCGCCAATGGCCATGACGAAGGCCACCAGTCCTCCAAGAATGGTGATCAGTTGGGTCATGCGCGTCGATTGCTTGGCGTAGTAGTCGATTTCGCGGGTTACGTCGAAGTTGAGGCGGCGGTCGGAAGTGACCGCATCCTTGAACTGCTCAAAGGCGCCTGGCGAACTCAGGTGGACGGTGGCGGACTGAAAAATATTGCTGGGCCGCTTGTACACGTCGTCGAGCACGCGGGCATCGCACCACACTTCCGAATCAAACGAACTACCGCCGGCGTCGAAGATACCCACGACCTGCCAATGACCGCCGCCAAAATTAACCGTGTTGCCGAGGGTCAAACCGGAATAGCTGCTGCTGGCGTTTTTTCCCACGATCAACTCGGCAAGGCCCGGTTGAAACATTCGACCCTGAACGATTTTAACGTTTCTGCGAATGGTCAAAACGTTGGCTGAGACCCCGCGAACTTGAGCATTCGCATCGGTCCCGGTAGCGCGCAGGGGAAAGGGTGCAACCACGACGACTTCCGAGGTCACCAGAGGGGCGTCCGAGGCGCGGGCCACACCGGGAGCATCCTGGAGAATTTTGATGTCTTCGAGTTTAATTCCGCTCATCATCTCAGAGGTGGCGCCGGCGCGCAGGACGATAGCGTTGTCATCGGAGCCGGAGGCGACTAAGGTAGCCCTGAAGCCGCGCGCTAATGAAAGCATCGCCACAAATACGCCGACGGTCCCAGCGATGCCGAGGACGGCGACGATGGATGACGTCCAGCGAGCCGTGACGCTGCGAAAGTTGTAGACGAACGGGATAGCCATCTCAAACCCTCCGGAGGGCATCGACGACCCGCAGGCGCATGGCGCCAATCCCCGGCAGCAGTCCGCTGACGACGCCAACCAGCAGAGCGGTCGCGAGTCCGAGAGAAAGAATCGCAGGCGACAAGATGAGCGTCGGCAATAGGCCATTCAGAGCCGCGCCCAGAGCTGGGACTGCCAGGAGCGCAAGACCGAGCCCCAGAAGGCCTCCGACAATCGCAATGGTAAGAGATTCGGCAAGCACAAAGAAAAGGACCCAGCGATCGCTGAAGCCGATCGCTTTGAGAACGGCAAGCTCGCCGACGCGCTCGCGCACGGAGATGGCCATGGTATTCCCGGTGACCAGCAGCAGAGTGAAGAACACTACGGTGCCGATCGTTATGATGAGGAATTGGATGTTTCCGAATTGCTTGACCCAACCGGCGGCGAACGCGGATTCCGTTTCCGTTTTAGTTTCGAACGAAGAGTTGGCCGTCATGTCGTCGATAGCCTTGGCGACGCTCACCGCATTATCGGGACTGTCGAGTTTCACCACGTACCAGCCGGTGTTGCCCTTGAACGTTGCCGGCACACGTTCTTCGAAATAGTCCCACTGGAACCAGAACTGGCTCTCGTCGCCGCCCGCGCGCTGGCTGTGATAGATGCCGTCCAAGATGAACTCCCAAGTGCCGGTAGCACCATAGCCGATATTCTTGATGGGGATGCGGTCGCCGATTTTCCAACCGAAACGTTTGGCGGTTTTCGCGCCGGCGATGGCGCCCTGGCGGTCCTTTACGAAGTTCTGCCATTGGTCGTCGGGAACAACCAACTCGGAAATGACCTGGCGCTGATTTTCGACGTCGATCACGTACTGCGGGAAGAAGTTTTTTTCTTCCTGATATACGCCGCCGAACCAATTGTTGTGGGTGACCGCCTTGACTCCGGGAATGCGTTGAATTTTGTCGCGGTCGGCGAGCGGCAGGGGCTGAATGATGGATACGCGATTGATCACCACCAGGCGATCGGCTCCCGCGATATCGGCGCCGCGATTGAAGGCTCCCCTGACCACCGCGAGGAACGCAAAAAGAAATAGTGCAACGGCAAACGACCCGATGGTGAGGATCAAGCGAAGTTTCTTGCGAAAGAGATTGGCGAAAATGAGCCCCCGGAATTTCATGCCGCGCCTCCGGCCGGGACTTCTTGCGATTGGCGGGACTCGACCAGCACGCCTTTCTCGAGGTGCATTGTGAGATCGGCGCGCTGTGCGACCACCGGGTCGTGCGTCACCATGAGCACGGTCTTGCCGTGCTCCTTCACGAGACGATGAATCAAATCCATGATTTCATCTGCGCTCCTTCGGTCGAGGTCGCCGGTGGGCTCGTCGCAAAGCAGGAAAGTGGCATCGGCAACAATTGCGCGCGCAATGGCCACGCGCTGCTCCTGTCCACCCGAGAGTTGACGCGGATAATGGCTCATCCTGTCAGTCAGTCCGACGATGCCGAGCGCCGTCTCCACATGTTTGCGGCGCTCGGCTTTGGAGAGACTGGTGAGCAACAGCGGCAACTCCACGTTCTGAAACGCCGTGAGCACCGGGATGAGGTTGTACATCTGGAAGATGAAGCCGACGTGCCGGGCTCGCCACGAGGTCAGCTTGCTGCGGGACATGTGCGTGATTTCGTCGCCGGCCACGGTGATGCTTCCCCGCGTGGGAACGTCGAGTCCGCCGAGCAAGTTCAGCAGTGTGGTCTTGCCGGATCCGCTGGGCCCCATGAAGGCGACGAAATCGCCCTGGTCAACGTCGAGATTCAACCCCTGCAGTACGTGGATTTCTTCGCCCCCACGGCGATATGTCTTATCCAGCCCGCGCACCTGAATCTGACTGTTCGTTTTTCCAGTGCCGTCCAGTTGAACCATGTCTGCGCTCCCTTATTATTTCCTGGTCTTTAATTTCCTGGTCTTTAATTTCTTGATCTTTATTTTTTGATCTGGACGCTCTCGCCATCGTGGAGACTTGGCGGTCCGTTTACAACCACGGTGTCGCCAACCACTAAACCCGAGATGACTTCCACGTCGGTGCCGCGATTTCCGCCCAGCGTGACCGCGCGGCGCTCTGTTTTATCCGCCTTGATCAGGAAAACAACCTTCTTGCCGCCGTCGTCGCGAACGGCATTCTGAGGAATGAGAATCGCGGGCGCGGCTGCGACATTCCTTTCAGATGGTTCATCCCCGAGGAAAGTCACTTTAATTCCCATATCGGGGAGAATGCGCGGGTCCAGCTTCAGGAAGGAAATACGCACTTTCACGGTCGCTTTTTGGCGGTCCGCGCTGGGAATAATAGTGCGCACGCGGCTGGGAATCTCCCAGTCGGGATAAGCGTCGAGAATCGCAGTGACCTGCTGTCCGGGCTTCACTCGTGTGATGTAGGCTTCATTTACATCGACCTCGATTTCATTCGAGTTCATGTCCACAATTGTGGCGATGCCGGTGCGCGTGAAGCCGCCGCCGGCCGAGATGGGGGAAACCAT
>CABECZ010000425.1_pt1 | contig 12397 bp, 12 predicted proteins | sample 3422621 | NCBI WGS metagenome assembly CABECZ01 (sample SAMEA5534328, study PRJEB31848) | metagenome | biome: tundra; feature: field; material: soil | place: USA | collected 2013-05 | depth 0.15 m | reverse complement strand
CATGTTGACAGGATGGAAGAAGGACCCGGACTACCGATCGGAATAGTGACGGTTTGCAACTGCAGTGCGTGCACGGTGAGGAGCGATGCCGGAAGAAGTGACTTCGCTGGAACATTCAGCGAGACCATTCAGCGAAGAGATGCTGATCCAGCGTATCCGGAACGGCGAGCATGATCTTTTCTACGAGTTGATCCGGCCCTACGAACGGCGCGTGTACTCTACGGCCTTTGCCATTTTGCGCAATGAGGCGGATGCCGAAGACGTAGCCCAGGAGGCGGTGCTGAAAGCTTTTAAGCACATCCGGCAGTTCCGTGCCGAGGCGCGGTTCAGCACCTGGCTGACCCAGATCACCATCAACGAGGCGCGTATGTGGAGAAGAAAAGAACACGCCAACCTTATGGAGCCGATCGTTGACCGTCAGGACGAAGAAGGCAACTATACTCCCCGCGATTTTGCCGACTGGCGCGAGATCCCTTTGGAGACCCTGGAACGCAATGAGGTCCGGCAGAAGCTGGCCGAAGCGTTGGCCTCGCTGGGAGAGAAGTACCGCGAAATTTTTGTCCTGCGCGATATGCAGCACTTGAGCATCGAAGAGACCGCCAAGGCCCTCGGGATCTCAACCGCATCGGTCAAGACGCGCTTGCTACGGGCACGGCTGATGCTGCGTGATCTGCTGGCGCAGGGTTTCGGCGGTAGCTGGACGAGTAAGCTGTTCTTTGCTAAGGGGACGAAGCCATGGTAGTCAGCTGCGAAGAAGTATGGCGGGAGATTTCGAATTACCTTGAAGGTGAAGTCGATGCAAGCACGCGCGCTGCCATGGAAGAGCATTTCCTTGGCTGCAAGCACTGCACAGCTGTGCTCGACGGTACGCGCAATGTGGTTCAGCTGTACGGCGACGAAAGGATGTTCGAAGTGCCTCTGGGGTTCAGCCACCGTCTGCACCGGAGGCTGGAAGAGAATATGCCCGGTAACCGGCGAACCTTTCTCGGATGGATGGTCGCTGCTGCAGCGGCAGTCCTGGTCGCCGGCAGCTTTGAGGTGGCCAGATCTTCCGTCTTCAGCCGTCCTGAACTGCGTTCCGAACATGCACAGCCTGGTACCGGCGTGCCCCCGGATATGATGGTGGTGGTTTCGGCGGATGGGAAAGCGTTTCACGCAGCTGGGTGTCCCTTCATCCACGACAAAGCACACATTCAGACCATCCAGGCCCGGGAAGCGCTGCGACAGGGGTACGCCCCTTGCGTGCGCTGTATGAAGAAGTATCTGACCGCCTAATCTCAGCTTGTGCTGATGCCAATCGTCAAGCCCTTCCTTCGGGAAGACGCGTACATGGGGGCGCGCAGATTTTCTGGACTGGGGCTGAGGTGGAAGTTTCAAGGTAGCCGGTGATATTGCCTGCACCAGCTACCCTGAAGTCGAACTTGACGAACGCAGGAGCGGGCTAGTTCTGCTTCATGCTGTCGTCGTGCTTCATGGTGTCGTCGTGTTTCATGTTGTCGTCTTTCTTCATGTCGTCTTTTTTCGTCTTGTCCTTCTTGGTTTTCTTGGACTTCGCGTCCTTCTTTGTGTCATCCTTCTTCATCTGATCGTTCTTCATCTGGTCTTGTTTCATGTCGTCTTTTTTCATGCTGTCCTGTTTCGTGGTATCGCTGGACTGCGCAAAAGCCGCAAAGGAAACAGCCAGAAGACACATTGCCATCAACCTGCGAATCATCTTGTTCATGAACTCTTCTCCTATTCACGTTCGAATTCACGCCGAGGAACCTGGGCGCTCATATGGGATGTGAAGCGCCATGAAAAGTTACAGTATCCCCCAACCCAATGTCTCGGGCTGAACCTTCGCGTGGCAGGAATCGGGATTATTTACAGAAAGCGGTTCCTTCACACTAGCGAGCCCATCGGAGTGAGATAATAGGCCGCCAAAGGCACGCTGAGACCAAAGAAAGCCTAGACAGACCCTCGTTTTGAAATTCCTTGCCAACTCCACTCCCGAAGTTGAAACTTTTACTCCTTTCGGCACTCCAATCTGGCAGCCCACGGTAGTCCGTACTAAAGAGGGGAAACGAGATGACTGCATATCCTTCGATCCGCGCTGCTCTGGTTCTCTTGGGATCGCTTCTTGCCACTACGGCCTGCAACGCCAAAGCAGGCACCGCCGCCCCGCTTCCCGCGCCCGTTCTGGATGCCCCGCGAGCCGCCACATCCGGTCAACAGACCGCGGTCGTCGCCGGCGGATGCTTCTGGGGAATCCAGGCTGTCTTTCAGCACGTGAAGGGCGTGATCAGCGCGACCTCCGGCTATTCCGGAGGCTCTGCCAAGACCGCCAAATATGAGATCGTCAGTACCGGCGAAACCGGTCACGCCGAGTCGGTCGAGATCGTGTACGACCCTTCGCAGATCACCTACGGCGAGTTGTTACGGATCTTCTTCTCCCTGGCCCATGACCCCACGCAATTGAACCGCCAGGGTCCCGACGAAGGAACGCAATACCGCTCCTCAATTTTCTACGCCAACGATGAACAGAAGCATATTGCCGAGGCTTACATCACACAACTCGACAAGGCCGGGATCTTTCCCCGTCCGGTGGTGACCAAGGTGGTGCCACTGCAAGCCTTCTACGCGGCCGAGGCCTATCATCAGAACTACGCTGCCCTGCATCCCAGCCAGCCCTACATCATGTACAACGATGCTCCCAAGGTCGAGCACCTTCGCCAGGAGTTCCCTGATCTCTACACCGGAAAGTAGGAGAGAGCTATGTTCAACTCCGATCTCGACCGCGAAGGCTCCACAAGCGTTCGTCGCCGTGTCTTCTTGACCAGCGCCGCAGCGGCCATAGGCGGCCTGGTGTTCTGGCAGTGGAGAAAGCCGCACGTTCTGGAAACTGCGGCTGCCGCCGCGGAGCCCAAAGAAGTCACGATCGTTCTCTTCTCTGACGCCGGGCAGCGCTTGAACAAAGTCCGCGTCGCCACGGTCATTAAGACCGCAGCCGAATGGCACAAACAACTGTCTTCCGGAGTCTTCGACATCGCGCGCAACGCCGACACCGAAATCGCCTTCTCCGGCAAATACTGGAACCAGCACGACAAAGGAATCTACCGCTGCATCTGTTGTGACAATGCGCTGTTCGACTCGGCCACCAAATTCGACTCCGGCACCGGCTGGCCCAGTTTCTGGGCGCCCATTGCCGCCGAGAACGTCCGCGAGATCCGCGATACAACTTATGGCATGGTTCGCACCGCGGTTTCCTGTACCGAATGTGATGCCCACCTAGGCCACGTCTTCGACGACGGCCCCGAGCCCACGCACCTTCGCTACTGCATGAATTCTGCGTCGCTGCGCTTCGTGAAGCATCCCTGATGGGGTGCGAGTGGACTTGTTTCGCAAGTTTCACGCGCCTGAAACCAGTTGACACGCTCAAAACGAAATTGCTCTAGGTGGTGGCGCCTCCGGAGCGTACGCGACGATTACACCACGGCTTAGCGTCGCGTTCGTCGGAGTAGCCATTGCTACCGCTTTGGTCCCGCCCCTCGCTTCGAGTGCGATCTGTCTGGCCCGAGGGGACTACCGCTTTGCATTTGGCGCATTACTCCTGGCATTCAACAACATCGTGGGAACGCCAAAGAGAATCTCGCCAGGAACGGGAGCAGCGGATCGCGAAGTATAAAGAAGAGCGCAGACGCGACCACTTATTGATGGATCAATTGGCAAAGGCCCTTGACTTCAAGCTGGTGGGCGAACAAAAGCTGGGGTCATACAAGGTTTATGTGCTCAAAGCGACGCCCCATCCCGGCTATGAGCCTCCCAACTACGAGGCCAGGGTGTTAACTGGCATGGAAGGCAAGCTCTGGATCGACGAAAAGACATTCCAGTGGGTCAAGGTCGAAGCCACGGTCCTACGCCCGGTTTCAATTGGAGGTTTTCTCGCGCAGGTGGAGCCGGGTACACACTTCGAACTGCAAAAGATGCCCGTGGCAGAAGGCATCTGGCTTCCGAAACATTTTGTTATGAAATCGCAGGCTAAGATCTTCTTCTTCTTCTTCACCCGGAAGTCGCAGGCGGACGAGACACATTACGGGTATTACAAAGCTGCTCCAATTCAAGCAGGCGAGGGCGAAAAGTGAAAAGAGCGTTGAAACGCCTCAATCGGGATGGGTTTTCCGTGGGCGGACTCAACTCAGATATGCACTGCGAGCACAGGACAAGATCCTAGCTGTATCACCCGGTAAGCTGTGGAACCAAAGATTGCTGCGTCCAACGCACCGTGACCACGCACTCCCATGATCACCAGGTCGGTTTGTGCTTCAAGGGCGAGTTGAATGATCTGCTGGTATGGCTTGCCGATTCGCACCATCACCTTGACGATGTACCCCTCGCGCGCTTTGGGCACAATGGATTCTTCCAGCTGTTTTGCTACCTTCTCAGTTGCGCTTTCAATGTCTGTCGACCTCGGGATATCTTCCAGCACGTGCAGCAGCGTAATCTCCGCGCTGTACTCCTTGGCCATCGAGACGGCGTACTCTGAGGCGCGATGAGCATGGTTCGAAAAATCCATACATAGAAGCATCTTCCTCAGGCGGACTGGCTCTGGATCGTGCACGGAGCTTATGACATGATGTGCAGGCTTTCGTACCGCAAAAACCGGACACCGCGCCCGTCGCAGTACCCTCTCTGTCACGGATCCCAACATCAGCCGATCAATTCCTCGCAACCCGTGAGTTCCCATCACGATCAGATTCGCTGCCCGCTCCTCGGCCTGAGAGAGGATCAGATCCGTCACCCAGCCATCCTGCACCAAGCATTGAGGCCGAATCTCGGTGCGCGCGTGGCGTTCTGCAAATTGCCGAAGCTTCTCCTCCGCGTCGACGCGGAGTTGCCGGCAGATCTTTTCATAAGGATCACTGCCAAAAACTGCAGCACCGCTATAAAGAGGGTACAAAACGTGCTGCAAGAACAACGTCGCCTTGTAGTGCCATGCTAGCGACTGCGCGTACTCGTACGCGTTGACAGAAAACTCTGAAAAATCGACGGGGCAAAGAATAGATTTAATTTGCGGCATACATCAGCACCTCGAATGATTTCGTCACACTCAACCATAGTCACACGCGAAGTTAGCTACTACTTTTTTTCCGAAGTCGTCGAGCGTTCGCTAAGAACGCAGTGGATATGCGACAAGGGAATAAAATACACGCCATCCTTAAGCTCAGAGAACCTCCACCGCTATGATTGTGCCAATTGTTGACAGGACATACCATGACGGCTTGATGACCACCTTCGCTCCGCGTATCTCGACATTAATTGTCCCTCTGCAGGTTGCGAAAATTATCGCACCACGCGGCATTAGCGCTTTTGTATTCATTAGCCCTTACTCCATTTCCAGTTCCGGATTTCCGGCATGTCCTGGCCGTGCTTGTCGATGTAGTGCTTGTGCTCGATGAGCTTGTCCTGCATCTGCTGCTTCAGGTAGGCGCCCTTAGTGCCCAAGTGCGGTAGCCGATCCACCACGTCTTGTACCAGGTGGAACCGGTCCAAGTCGTTCTGCACCCTCATGTCAAAGGCAGTCGTGATCGTGCCCTCTTCCTTGTACCCCCGGACGTGGAGGTTGCGGTTGGTCCGGCGGTAGGTCAGACGGTGGACTAGCCATGGGTATCCATGAAAGCCAAAGATGATGTGTTTATCTTTGGTGAAAAGCGAATCGTAATCTGTTTCGTTTAGTCCGTGCGGGTGCTCACTCGAAGACTGCAGCTTCATGAGATCAACGACATTAATCACCCGGATTGTCAGATCGGGCAGATGCTGGCGAAGGATGGAAACGGCAGCCAGAATCTCCAGCGTGGGCGTGTCGCCGCAGCAGGCCATCACGACGTCCGGCTCGGCGCCTTGGTCGTTGCTGGCCCATTGCCAGATGCCAATTCCTTCCGTGCAATGCACGACCGCGGCGTCCATGGTCAGCCATTGTGGGAGGGCGTGCTTGCCTGCCACCACCACATTGACGTAATTCCGGCTGCGCAGGCAGTGATCGAAAACCGACAACAAGCAATTGGCGTCGGGCGGAAGGTAAACCCGCACGATATCGGCCTTCTTGTTGATGACATGGTCGAGGAAACCGGGATCCTGGTGCGTGAAGCCGTTGTGATCCTGTTGCCAGACATGAGAGGCGAGCAGATAGTTTAGCGACGAAATGTTCCGACGCCAAGGCAGTTCCAGGCAGACCTTCAGCCACTTGGCGTGCTGGCTGAACATCGAGTCGACGATGCGAATGAAAGCTTCATAACTGTTAAACAGCCCGTGCCGTCCGGTCAGAAGATATCCTTCCAACCAACCCTCGCACTGGTTCTCGCTGAGCATCGAGTCCAGCACGCGGCCGGCAGGCGCGAGGAATTCGTCATTCTTTACTTCACGGGCATCCCACTGACGGTTGGTGACTTCAAAAACCGCGCCCAGGAGATTCGAGACTGTCTCATCGGGACCGAAGATACGGAAATTACGCTGGTCCTGATTCAGCTTGGCCACATCGCGCAGGAACGAACCCAGCACCTGCGTATCTTGGGCGTTCACCGCACCGGGCGAAGGCACGTTCACCGCGTGGACGTGGAAGTCCGGCATGCGCAGGTCGCGCAGCAGAATGCCGCCGTTGGCATGGGGATTGCTTCCCATCCGACGGTTGCCCTTCGGCGCCAGTTCGGCCAATTCCGGCATGAGTCGCCCATCTTTATCGAACAGTTCCTCGGCCTTGTAGCTTTTCATCCAGCTTTCAAGCAGTTTGACATGGTCGGGATGCTCGGGATCCACCAGGAGCGGCACCTGGTGCGATCGAAAAGTGCCCTCGATTTGCAGGCCGTCGACGAATTTCGGTCCCGTCCAGCCCTTCGGTGTTTTGAGGACGATCATGGGCCAGCGCGGCCGAGTGGTGTCGTGCTTGTTCCGTGCGTTGCTTTGGAATTGACGAATGTCCTCGATCGCCTTATCCAAGGTGGTGGCCATGAGTTCATGCATCTTTTCCGGCTCATCGCCTTCCACAAAGTATGGCGTCCAGCCGCAGCCTCGCAGAAATTGTTCCAACTCTTCATGCTCGATGCGGGCCAGGACGGTTGGATTGCTGATCTTGTAGCCATTGAGGTGCAGGATGGGCAGCACGGCTCCGTCGGTAATCGGGTCGAGAAACTTGTTGGACTGCCATGAGGTCGCCAAGGAGGCCGTTTCCGCTTCACCATCGCCGATGACGCAGGCGACGATGAGATCGGGATTGTCGAACGCCGCCCCAAAGGCATGGCTGAGCGAGTATCCCAGCTCGCCACCTTCGTGAATCGATCCCGGCGTCGTCGGCGCAACATGGCTGGAAATGCCGCCGGGAAACGAGAACTCCTTGAACAGCTCCTTCATTCCGGCTTCGTCCTGGGTGATGTTCGGATAAATCTCACTCCATGTGCCTTCGAGGTAAACGTTGCCCACCAGCGCCGCGCCGCCGTGCCCGGGACCGGCGATGTAGAACATATTCAGGTCATACTTCTTGATGACCCGGTTCAAGTGCACGTAGATGAAGTTCTGACCCGGCACCGTACCCCAGTGCCCGACCACCAGCGGCTTCACGTGCGACAGTTTCAGCGGCTCCTTCAGCAGCGGATTGTCGTACAGATAAATCTGACCGACCGACACATAGTTGGCGGCGCGCCAGTAGGCATCCATCTGGTGGAGCAGTTCTGGAGTGAGTGTATTGGTTCTCTTCGTCGTTTTCGTGGTTAACTCTTTTTTGTTCGCCGCCTCGGGTTTCTTGTCGAGCAGTTCCGGAGTGAGTGCGTCAGTTTTCATGGTTCAATTCTCCCTTTTGCAGCCAAGTCCGAGAACCTGGCAAACTATCTTGGCGATCATGAGGTCTTCGTCCGTGAGAATGACGCGGACCGCAACCCGGCTGGCAGCCGTGGAAATCACCGCCGCGCTGAAATCGCGCCTCCGGCGCGGCGTTTCAGTCTTGGTTTCCATGTTGGCCATAAATCACAGTCTCACTCTCCGTAGCCGCAAGGCGTTGCCGATGACCGAGACGGAACTCAGGCTCATCGCGGCGCCGGCAATGATCGGGCTGAGCAGCAAGCCGAAGAACGGGTAAAGCACACCCGCCGCCAAAGGAATACCCAGCGCGTTGTAGAGAAAGGCGAAGAACAGGTTTTCTCGGATGTTCCGCATAGTGGCGCGGCTGAGGCGGATGGCCTTGGCAATACCGCGGAGGTCGCCTTTGACGAGCGTGACGCCCGCGCTTTGCATGGCCACATCGGTGCCGGTGCCCATGGCAATGCCGACTTCGGCTTCGCTGAGAGCGGGTGCGTCGTTGATGCCGTCGCCGGCCATCGCAACATGTTTCCCTTCCGCGCGCAGCTTCTTGACATGGGCGACTTTTCCGGCGGGTTCGATCTCCGCTTCCACCGCATCAAGGCCGAGTTTCTTGGCCACCGCGGCGGCGGTACGGCGGTTATCGCCGGTGAGCATGACGAGTTGCAACCCGAGCGCGTGGAGTTCGCCGATGGCTTCGGATGTGGTGGATTTGATCGGGTCGGCGACGGCGAGGATTCCAGCCGGCTTGCCATCGATCGCGACGAAAATTGCAGTCTTGCCCTCCTCTTGAAGTTCCACGGCCGAGGCTTCCAGCGATTCCAGGCCAGTGATCTTTGCGCTCCGCAGGAAATCCGGTTTGCCAACCATCACAGTGCGGCCAGTGATGGCGCCGGCAACACCGCCCGCCGTCACCGAGCGAAAGTCTTTCACGGCATCGAGAACGATGGCTTGATCCTTCGCGCCCTGCACAATCGCAGCGGCGAGAGGATGTTCACTGTTCTGCTCCAGCGATGCGGCGAGACGCAGGAACTCTTTCGCCTCGAAATCGCCGGTGGGCAGGACATTCATCAGTTTCGGCTTGCCCTCCGTGAGCGTACCCGTCTTGTCCACGACGAGCGTGGTGACTTTCTCCAACCGTTCGAGCGCCTCGGCGTTTTTCACCAGCACGCCTTCCTGCGCGCCGCGTCCGACACCGACCATGATGGACATAGGAGTGGCCAAGCCAAGGGCGCACGGGCAGGCGATGATGAGGACCGCGACCGCGCAGACGATAGCGTGTGAGAGTTTCGGCTCCGGCCCTAGCCACATCCAGAGGCCGAAGGTGAGCGCCGAAACTGCCAGTACCACCGGCACGAAGATGCCCGCGACTTTGTCGGCGAGACCTTGAATCGGCGCCCGGCTACGCTGCGCTTCGGCAACCATGTTCACGATCTGCCCGAGCAATGAGTCGCCGCCAACGCGCTCCGCGCGCATGACGAAGCTACCGGAGCCATTAACGGTGCCACCCGTCACCTTGTCACCGACGGTCTTTTCCACCGGGAGCGGTTCGCCGGTGATCATGGACTCTTCCACGCTGGAGTGACCTTCGACCACCGCGCCATCGACAGGCACCTTGTCACCCGGAACCACGCGCAGCCAATCGCCGACTTTCACTTGGTCGAGCGGGACTTCATGATCGCCCCCCGGTGCGACCTGTCGCGCCGTGGGCGGAGCGAGGTTCAGCAATGCTTTGATGGCGCTGCCCGTGCGGCTGCGGGCACGGAGTTCGAGCACCTGACCGAGGAGCACCAGCACAACGATCACCGCCGCGGATTCGAAGTAGATGGCAACCTTTCCCTCGTGTTGCATCGTGGGTGGGAATATACCGGGGATGAGCATCGCCACGGTGCTGAAGACGAATGCCGCGCCCACGCCGATGGAGATCAGCGTGAACATGTTCAGGTGACGCGTCACAACGGAGCGCCAGCCGCGGTGCAATAACGGCCAACCTGCCCACAAGACCACCGGCGTGGCGAGCGCCAACTGCAACCAACGTGAGGCGCTGCTGTCCACCCAGGGCTGCTGGGCCAGTGCCGGGATCAAGTGAGTCATTGCCAGGACAAACACCGGCAACGCCAATGCTGCGCCGATCCAGAAGCGCTTCGTCATGTCGAGCAGTTCGACATTTTCCTCGTCATCCGTACCCACTGTTACCGTCTTCAGTTCCAGTGCCATGCCGCACTTCGGGCAATCGCCGGGATATTCCTGCTGCACCTCGGGGTGCATCGGGCACGTGTAGATGTCTTTGCCCCGCGGCTTGGACGGGACGGAAGCCTGCAAGACAACCGCAGCCTCACTCACGGTTTTGTCAGCGGATGATCCGACCAGCACAGGTTTCCTTTCATGCTTAACGGTTGACTTCATAGGGGGCGTGATCACAAGATTATTTTTTGGACAGCTTGTTAATCGCGATGACCAGTAGAACCACCACCAGTACGCCGATCACCGTCCAAATCCACATCCCTCCGCCCATCCATCCATATGCGTTGTTCATCATAGAGTCCCTTTCGCGCCGCTACGAACAGCCCAGCGCACCCGATCTTGCTCGCGAGGAATGAGACTTCTCCTCGGGACCGGTCCTGGCGATGTGCTGTTTATCCGAACGCAACCACTTGATTGCGGCTTTAGGAGACGACCGGGGCGGGGCGGGCAAACTAGGTCCGTGTCTGAGACGGCTCTTTGCGATAGAGCGAGATTAGCGCGACCGAGCCGCGGTTATCACACTTTCCACGACTTCATCAGGCGCATCGCACAGTCGCACAAAGCCTCAGTCATCTTTAGGATCTAGCTACAGCAGCCATGGCCGCTCTTCGGCGTTCCCGCAGACTTGCCCAAGTATTGATCCGGATTAAGATCGAACTTGGCTTTGCACTTGGAGCCGCAGAAGTAATACGTCTGCCCTTTGTGCTCGGTTCGTCCAGCGGCGGAAGCCGTTTCTATGTCCATGCCGCAGACAGGATCTTTCACTGCTGTTGTGCTATTCATTTTGAGCTCTCCTTGTGTTCCCTACACAGCTTAGCAACGGCGGTTCCGTTCGCCTGAGCAAGAGTGCTCACTCTCGCTCGGCTCGTCGGATGTACCCCGAAGGGGGTACATGGATCACAATGCGGGGTACAAGAAAGCGTTCGACCCACGCCATGCTCAGAAAATGTCGACCCACGGAAACCACGACCGTCACGCAGGAGAATTGGTCGCTATGCCGGTGACGGCGTGAAGGACGCACCGGCACTGGCGACCTCGGATGTCGGAATCGCGATTGGCGAGGGAACCGATGTGACAATTGAGTCGGCAGGAATCGCATGATGTGGGCGGGCTGCAAGTTCATAGCTCACTTCTAGACGTTGTTCCTCACGACTAGTTCTCACAGCACAATACCAAAGCCCAGATCAAGACCCTCGGTTGAGCAAATCAGATATCTCTTAGGGCGCCCAACGGTCAATTTGGATCAAGTGAACTTTTGGATTACGGCTATAGCGAGCAATGAGGAAAGAGCCTTCGTCTTCAAGATTCAATTCCCCCTCTTGCAGCTAAGGCCGAGAACCCGGCAAACCGTCTTGGCTATCATGAGTTCTTCGTCCGTATGAATCACGCGGACCGCGACCCGGCCGGCCGCCGCGGAAATCACGCCCTCGTTTGCAGCATTTCGCTTTTCTTCGAGTTCGATTCCAAGGAATCCCAGCCCATCGCAAATCCGGGCGCGGACCGGCGGCGCGTTCTCTCCGATGCCGCCAGCGAACACCAGCGTGTCCACTCCTCCCAACGCCGCTGCGAATGCGCCGATCCATTTCTTGACCTGGTAACAAAACAGCGCGACCGCTTCAGCCGCCCGCACATCCTGCGTCTCGTCCCTCAGCAAGTCCCGCATGTCGGAACTCGTCTCGGATATGCCGAGCAAGCCGGACTGGAAATTGACCATCTCGTTGAATTGCTTCGCGCTCATTTTTTCAGTGCGCGTCAGATACCAAACCAGTCCGGGATCGAGATCGCCGGAGCGAGTGCTCATCGGCACCCCGGCGGTCGGTGTGAAACTCATGCTCGTGTCCATGGATTTGCCGGCACGCACCGCCGCGAGACTCGCGCCATTGCCGAGGTGGGCGAGGACGACCCGGCCTTGTGCCGCTTCCGGTCCGGCCAGACGGGCCAGTTCTTGCATTAGAAACGCATACGACAACCCGTGAAACCCGTACCGCCGCACGCCCTGCGCCTCGTAGCGGCGCGGGATTGGCAGAAGTTGCGCCACACGCGGCAGGTCATGGTGAAAAGCCGTGTCGAAACACGCCACTTGGGGCAGGTCAGGAAATCGGCGATGAAACGCCTCGGTCAACAGAATCTCCTCCGGCATATGGTCAGGATCGAATGGACTGAGGCGCCGCAACTCCGCAACCATTTCCGCAGTGATTCGCTGAGGCTCGTAATACTTCGGCCCGCCATGAACCACGCGGTGCCCAACCGCGGTCAATGCGCCCCGCCCGCTGCGCCCCTCGATCCAATCCATCAGAGCGCCCACCGCCACTGTGTGATCCGGTGCCGTCAC
>CABECZ010000409.1_pt1 | contig 12517 bp, 7 predicted proteins | sample 3422621 | NCBI WGS metagenome assembly CABECZ01 (sample SAMEA5534328, study PRJEB31848) | metagenome | biome: tundra; feature: field; material: soil | place: USA | collected 2013-05 | depth 0.15 m | reverse complement strand
CAGGGCATCGCTTTAGCGATGCCGTAAGTTCTTTGAATTGAGATGCCCCTTTAGGGGCTGTGCGCCGAAAACCGAGTTTTTCAGCAATCTGTCCAGCCCTCGCTCCAGCGGTTGCAACTTTTCCCCCGTCCCAGCGTCCTATATTCAGGTGGGTAATGAAGTGTGGACTTTCGGCATCGGACCCATCCAGGTCTGCCTGCCCGTGCGTACTTCAATAGGCTGAACCATAAATGGGGGTGCACCATGCTGATCGGGAAACCGGCTGTGATTCCGTCATCTGAAATTACTCCCAAAGCGACTTGTCTGAACCGGCGCAACTTCCTCGCGGGCGCAGCAATCGCCGGCGCGGCTGCCGTCACCGGTGTCGCCTTCCGTGATCTTTCCGAGCCCGCGCTCACCGCCTACGCCAACGCCAAGATCGATGGCCTCCAGAAGAGCCCCTTCAGCACGACGGAAAAGGAAACGCCCTACAAGGATGTTACCAACTACAACAATTTCTACGAATTCTCCACCGACAAATACGAGCCTGCCGGCCTGGCAAAAAATTTCAAGACCCGTCCCTGGACGGTGACCATCGACGGCGAGGTCAAGAAAAAGCAGGTGCTCGACGTCGACGCCATCATCAAGATGGCTGCTCCCGAAGAGCGCATCTACCGTCATCGCTGTGTCGAGGGCTGGTCCATCGTCGTCCCCTGGGTCGGATTTTCCCTGAGCGAACTGATCAAGCGTGCCGACCCCCTGCCCAAAGCAAAGTTTGTCGAGTTCACCACCTTGTACGATCCCAAACAAATGCCGGGCCAGCGCACCAGCGTGTTGCAGTGGCCGTACGTCGAAGGCCTCCGCATGGACGAGGCCATGCATCCGCTCGCCCTGCTCTGTTTCGGCATGTACGGCGAGGAACTCCCGAATCAAGACGGCGCCCCGCTCCGCGTCGTGATTCCCTGGAAGTACGGATTCAAAAGCGCCAAGTCGATCATCCGCATCCGCTTCACTAACAACCAGCCCTTGAATAGCTGGCAGCAGTCCGCCCCCAGCGAATACGGGTTCTATTCGAACGTGAATCCGAACGTCGACCATCCGCGTTGGAGCCAAGCCAAGGAACGCCGCCTGGGTGAATTCCTCAAGCGGCCGACCCTAATGTTCAATGGTTACGACCAGGTGGCGAGCCTTTATTCCGGCATGGACCTGAAGAAAAACTTCTAGAAATTTGTAATTGGTGATTTGTAATTTGTAATTGAAACCCAGAACCGAGCGCCGGTTTTTGGGTTCAAATTACAAATTACAAATTGCCAATTACAAATTTAAAATGAAACTCCGCCTCACAAAAATCGCGCTCTTCCTCGCCGCGCTCGTCCCGCTAGCTCGCCTCGCCTGGAAGGCTTTTCATGACGGCCTGGGCGCCAATCCCATCGAGGTCATCACGCACTCCACCGGCGACTGGACGCTGATCTTTGTTCTCACCACCCTTTCGATCACGCCCCTCCGCCGGATCACCCGCCAATACTGGCTGATCGGCGTCCGCCGCATGATCGGACTGTTCGCATTCTTCTACGGAACGCTCCACTTTCTGACCTACATCTGGCTCGATAAGTTTTTCGATGTCCATGAAATGTTGAAAGACATCGCCAAGCGCCGGTTCATCACCGTAGGCTTCTCCGCCTTCGTCCTCATGATTCCCCTGGCCCTGACGTCGACAGCATGGTCGATTCGCCGCCTCGGCGGCAAGAACTGGCTGCGCCTGCACCGCCTGATCTATTTCACCGGAATCCTGGCGGTGGTGCATTACACCTGGCTGGTGAAGGCCGATCGCCGCAAGCCCATCGAGTACGGCATCGTGCTGGGCATCCTGCTCGCCTACCGCGTGGGAGTCTGGGCGTTCGAAAAAGCGTCCGAAAAACGCAAGCGGCCCACGATTCCAGCCCCTGCCCGAAGTCGGGTGGAAGTCGAGTAGAGACGCGGCTTGCCGCGTCTCCGCAGGCTGCTGAAAACTCAGGTCTTGTATCAGGGCATAGCTTTAGCGACGCCGGACTCGTATCAGGGCATCGCTTTACAGCTCGCGGAAAAATTCGGGTTTTGATCTTGTTTTGAAGGGGCGCGGCTTCACAGGCTGCGGGAAAACTCGTGTAGAGACGGGGCTCGCCCCGTCTAGCACTACCAGAAAACTCTGGTGCAAGTGGTTTTGGGTGGGACGCGGCTTCAGCCGCGCCGTAAGGCAGTAAAATCAATCGCGGCTTTAGCCGCTGCGGGCACGGCTCTCGATCGGGAATTACTTTTTCCGCAAGTTGTTTAGCGATGCCAGTAAGTCCTTCGAAATCAGACGCCCCTTTAGGGGCTGGGCCGCGATCTCCGACGCTTTCCTCCCCCCGCTGAGGGAGCCCCCAGCCAATTTTGTTTACCGAAACTTCGTTCTACAATCCGGGTTAGCGCATCCTAGCAATTAAAGACAGGAGTGTCTGATGAATCCCCTTGCCTCCACCAAATGTGCCGGACGCCTGCTCATGGCTCTGACGGCGATCGCAAGTATCCTCTTGATAGCCAGCTGCGGCTCCAGCAGCAGTTTGACCACGCCCAACCGCCAAGGCTTCGGCGACGGCAATCTGAGCGGCACCTACGTGATCTCCATATCCGGCACGGACGTCAACAGTTCGAGCGTTATAGTCCCTTTTGCCATCGTCGGGACCATAACGGCCAACGGCAAAGGCGGCATTACGGGAGGCACGGTTGACATCAACGACCCCGGTAACCTCGGCGTGCATACCGGCCAGGCCGTCAGTTCGAGCAGCGGGTACCAAGTCGCCCAGGACGGTCGTGGCACCGGCACGCTTGTGACTTCGGTAGCAACCTTTAACTTTGATTTCGTTCTGACGTCGGCCAGTCACGGGCTGATCAGCCGTTTCGACAGCTTCGGGGCCGGCAGCGGTACCATCGACATCCAGACTCCAGTTACGAGTCTCACAGGATCCTACGCCTTCTCTCTTTCCGGCACTGACTCGGGCGGGAATTTCAATCCCCTTGGCACGGTGGGAGCATTCACGCTCAGCTCCAACAGCATCACTGGCACTGAGGATTTCAACGACGATCTCACGTCCGGCGCCGGATTTACCGGTCTGAATCTCACTGGGCAAGTGGTTCTAGGCGCAGGCGGGACTTCAGCGACGGCTCATTTCATCAACACCTCTGTCGTCGACGCTAGCCTTGCCTCCCTTAACTTTGACGTCTGGGTGATCGACTCCACCCACTTGAAATTCATCGAGAACGACACTGTCAACTCGGGAGTCCTCCTCGCCGGCGATGCCTTCACGCAAGTGACCTCTCTTTCCGCCGGTCAGCTGGTCTTCGTGCTTAGCGGCCTTGACGGCACCGGGAATCCCGTCGCCGCCGGTGGTTACGCGACCACGGACGCCAACGGCGACCTCACCAACGGCGTCGAGGATTACAACGACAATGGCACCGTGGTTTTAGGCAAACAACCCTTCTCCACCACATCGGCCACTTGCGTCGCGGGACGGTGCCAACTGACTCTGAACGGTTTCAGCAATGGCGCCTCACAACCGTTCGTGTTTGCCGTTTATCCCTCCAGCGGCGGGGGCCAGGTGCTGGAAATCGATAGTTTCGGACTGCTGCAGGGCGCTTCCTATTCCCAATCCGCTACGTCATTCACGGGCTCGGGAGGCTACGCGCTCAACCTCACCGGCCAAAACACCGGCCCCGGCGGCGAGGTCGACGACATTGCCCAGTTCAATGCCGGCACTCCCGACACCAGTTTCACCGGCCCCCAGAACATGACCGGCTCATTGGACGAAAATGACCTTGGCTCTCTGCTAACGACGACTTCGAGCTTGAAAGGGATCTACGTCCCGGATACAGCTCCGGACGGCCGCGGCTCGATCTCTTCCACCAACAGTGGGACGTTACTGGGCGGGTTCACCCTGCAGTACTACGTGGTCGACAGTTCAACCGTCGTCTTTATCGACGTGGACTCGTTCGCGCTCGATGGTAGTGTTGCCCAGGTCGCAGTGGGGACGTTTGCGGCGCAGAGTGCATCCGGGTCTGCAGCGGCGCAGTCGCACATGTTGTTGGTGCGCCCAGCAGTCCGGCCACACGCGGCCATGCGGCGCAAGTAGACTCCGACGGATCGCGTAAAACAACCAAGGGCGCGGCTCCAACGCCGCGCCCTTTCTTCTCGCCACGTCTTCGGCGCTCCCTTCGTCGCCTTTTGGGAAAATCTTGTCAAGCCCCTGATTGGACGATTTTCCGCGTAAGCCATTGAATTGGCTAGGAAAATAAAGTCGGAAAAGTTGGCGGTCAGGCAGGTTGGAATGGATATAATAGAATTATAGAGTAAGAAAAGGGTGCGGCACTCTCCCGCACCCTTTCTCATTGAAGTGGCCGTCGTATCCCAATGTGGCAATGGGAACCGAAGGATTAATGGTAGCTAAGTCCTTATTCCGGAATATTTTATCTATAGGTCATTTAAAATCAAAGATTTAGCCGCAATTTCTGCCTAAACCTATGATTCCAATAGGTCGCGGACTCAAAAAATTCTGGCCGTGCGGAGGGACGCCTACTTAATCGCTTCCGCCGCGATCCGCTCCGTAACAAACGCTTCGATCACGTCGCCAGCTTTGATGTCGCCGTAGTTGGAGATGGAGATACCGCACTCCATACCGCTGCGCACTTCGGACGCGTCGTCTTTGAAGCGCCGCAGCGACGCCACTTTCCCTTTGAACACGACCACGTTATCGCGCAGCAGCCGCACTTCGGAATCGCGCTTGATCAGGCCATCGCTCACGCGGCAACCGGCGATCATCCCCACCTTCGGAATGCGGAATGTCTCCAGCACATCGGCGCGACCCTGGTAGGTTTCCTTGATTGTCGGTTCGAGCAATCCGGTCATGGCGCGCTTGATCTCGTCCTGCAGTTCGTAAATGATCGAGTGCAGCCGTATGTCGACTTTTTCCTGATCGGCCAATTCCTGCGCCTTGCGCTCCGGACGCACGCCGAACCCAATGATGATGGCATTTGACGCCGACGCCAGCAGCACATCCGTTTCGGTGATTGCGCCAATGCCCGAGCGCAGCAACTTCAGCCGCACTTTGTCGTTCGACAATCTGCCCAGCAAATCGCCCAGCACTTCCACCGAGCCCTGCACGTCGGCTTTCAGAATGATGTTCAGTTCCTTCATGCCCGCCGTCTTCAACTGCTCCGCAAGGCCTTCGAGCGAGACGCGCGAACTCTTGGCGAGCGCGGCTTCGCGCGCCTTCTGCTCGCGGTATTCCGAGATATCGCGCGCCTTCTCGCGGTCGGTGACCACCACGAACTGATCTCCCGCCTGCGGCAGCCCTTCCAACCCGATAATTTCCACCGGCGTCGAGGGCGGCGCTTCCTTCAGCGGTTTGCTGCGATCGTCGAACATGGCTCGGACTTTTCCGTACACGTTCCCCACCACGAAGTTGTCGCCGGCGTGGAGCGTGCCATTCTGCACCAGGATCGTCCCCACCGGACCGCGTCCGCGATCCAGTTTCGCTTCCAGCACTACGCCGCTGGCCGCGCGTCCTGGAGTCGCTTTCAATTCCTGCAGGTCCGCCGTCAGGCAGATCATTTCCATCAGCAGATTCAGATTCGTTTTCTGCTTGGCGGAAACGTCGACGAACACCGTCTTGCCGCCCCACTCTTCCGGCACCAGCCCGCGATCCGCCAGTTGCTTCTTGACCCGCTCGGGCAGCGCGCCCGGCTTATCGATTTTGTTCACCGCCACAATGATGGGAACTTCGGCGGCGTGCGCGTGGTCGATGGCTTCAATCGTCTGCGGCATAACGCCGTCGTCGGCCGCGGTGACCAGCACCACAATGTCGGTCGCTTTCGCTCCGCGCGCGCGCATGCGCGTGAACGCTTCGTGACCCGGCGTATCCAGGAACACGATCTCGCGGCCGTAAGCCGGAGACGCCGTGTCCGTAATCGCAACCTTGTAGGCGCCGATATGCTGCGTAATGCCGCCCGCCTCGCCTCCGGCCACATTGGTCGAGCGGATCGAATCGAGCAGCGTCGTCTTGCCGTGGTCCACGTGGCCCATGATGGTGACCACCGGCGGACGCGGCACGGCTTCCGCGCCTTCCTCGCTGCTCTCGGTGGCTGCGTCCGTATCCTTCGCAGCTTGCTCTTCGAAGGTGATCACTTCCGTATCCGCTCCGAAGAAGCGCGCCATTTCACTGGCCAGTTCCGCGTCGAGCGTTTGATTGATGGTGGCGAACACGCCGCGCACTACCAGCCGCGCAATCACGTCCTTGGCGCGAATGCCCAGTTTCTCGGCCAGGTCTTTCACCGAGATTCCTTCTGTAATCGTGATGTTGCGCGTGATCGGCGCGGGCTCGTTGCTAATGGTCATGCGCGGCGGCGGAGTGTAGCCCTTCATCGGGCCTTCCTTCACGCCTCGCGGCACATACCTCTGTCCCGGCCGGCGGGCCGGACCTCCCGGACGGCTTCCCGGACGCGTCGGTCCCGGCGGAGCCATTCCCGCTCCCGGACCTACACCCAGCGGACGTGATCCCGCGGGCGCCACACGCGTCGGATGCATCGGCCGCCGTTCACCCGGACGAAGCGGCGGACGCGGCGATCCCGGCGCTTGCGGCCGTGCCGTGCGCTGAAAAATTGGCTGTCCCGGCACCGGTCGTCCCGGCGCTGGCCGCGAAGCTGCGCTCGCCGCCGGTGGTCCCGGCGGAGGCAGAGGCGCCTTGTACACCGGGCGCGGGCCGGTCTGCGGCATGATCATTCGCGGCAGGGGCGCACTTGGAGCCGTTAGCTTCACGGGTGCCGCGCTTTGCATCTGGGCAACGTTATTATGCGCCGGAGGCTGCGCCGCTGGCGGAGCACTTCCGGCCGGCGCGGCAGGAGCGGTCACCCGCGGCGGAACGGCGATCGCAGGCGGTGCTGCACTGGCGGAGGCAGCCGGTGTGGTCGCGGCGGGTGGTGTCACGGGAACTTTGGGCGGAATCACGACCACCGCGGGCGGGCGGTACGTGGCCGCGACCGATGCCGGCGTCACCAGTCTCGGTGCTGGCGGCGCAGGCGCAGGAACTTCGATCGCGGGCTTGGGCAGCACTGCCTTCGGCGGCGCCACTGGAGCGCTCGGAGCTTCTACCTTCGCTTCTGCCACCGGCGGCGCAACCGGCAGCTTGACTACCCGGCGTGCCGCAGGCTGTTCGGCTGTTTCCTTGAGCTGCGTGATGGCGCGCAGTACGTCTCCAGGTCGCGAAATATGCGAGAGGTCGATCTTGGTCTTGATCTCTTCTTCGCCGTGAGCGGCACGCGAAGTCCTCGCCGAACTCGGCGCCGCGTCGGAGCGGCCGCGGAGATGTCTCCGCACCAGTTCGGCTTCGTGATCTTCTAGAGAACTGGAGTGCGTTTTCTTCTCCGTGACGCCCACCGTGGTCAGCACGTCAAGAATTTCCTTGCTCTTGACTTCCAACTCACGGGCCAGATCGTTGATTCGAATCTTACTCATCCGCTCTCGTTTCCTCTTCGGGTCCCGCTAATCTCGTCTATCTAAGCTCGCATGTCTTACCTCTGACTTCTGACTTCTAACCTCTGACCTCTCCTGACGAAGCCCGCGCTTTCGGTTCGGATGTAACTCCGAACTCGCCACGCTTCTGTTTTCAGTTCTGCTTGTCTTCCGGGGCTTCTTCCGTCGCGGCTTCGGCGTCTTCTTCTGCTGGCGCCGTGTCGGCGGGCTCCGCTTCCGCGGCTAACTTCGCCGCTTCTAGTTCGCCATCTGCCGGCGATTCGGCTTCTCCGGTGTTTTCCGGTTCCGCGGCCAATGCGTCCGCTTCAACCGAGCCTTCTGCCAGCGATTCCTCACTGACTTCCGTTTCGGAGACTCCCGCATCGCTAACTGCCGCTTCGGTGGCGGCTTCTCCGGTGCTTTCCGCTTCAGCGGCTACGGCCTCGCCGCCGTCCAAACTGGCAAAGTAATTATTGACCGCAATACTGATTTTTTCCACCGTTTTCGGGCCAATGCCTTCAATCGCTTCCAGTTGCTCCGGCGTCATATCGGCTAGCGACTCCACCGTATTCACGCCCGCCGCCTTCAGTTTCTCGACCAGCCCCTCGCCCAGTCCTGTAACCAACTCGAGCGGAGTTACGGTCTGCGTGACCAGCGCCGACATCTGCTGCTCCACTTCCTGACGCTTTTCTTCCTCGCTCTTGATGTCGATCTTCCAGCCCAGCAGCTTGGCCGCCAGCCGCACGTTCTGGCCTTTTTTCCCGATCGCCAGCGAGAGTTGGGTATCGTCCACCACCACTTCCAGATGCTTGTCTCCCGCATCGACAATCGTTACCCGGCTCACTTTCGCCGGCTGCAGCGCTTTCTCCGCGAACGTAACCGGATCCTCGTGATACTCGATGATGTCGATCTTCTCTCCGCGCAACTCGCGGATGATCGACTGCACCCGCATCCCCTTCATGCCCACGCAGGCTCCGACCGCGTCCACGTCCTTGTCCTTCGACATCACCGCGATCTTGGTGCGCTCGCCCGCTTCGCGCGCAATCGCGCGAATCACCACCGTGCCGTCATAAATTTCCGGCACTTCGGTCTGAAACAAGTGCTGGACTAATTCCGGAGCGGAGCGCGAAGCGATCACGCCCGGTCCCTTCGTCGCTTTTTCCACGCGCACGATCACGACCCGAATCCGCTCGCCCACCGCGAACGATTCCAGCCGCGACTGCTCCTTGCGTCCCATGCGCGCTTCGGCCTTGCCGATATCGAGGATGACGTCCGGACCCTCGAGCCGCTTCACGGTCGCATTCACGATCTCGTTCACGTGTCCGATGTATTCGTTGTAAACCGTGTCGCGTTCCGCCTCGCGCACTTTCTGAAAGATGACTTGCTTCGCCAGTTGCGCCGCAATCCGCCCCAGAATTCCTTCCGTCACTTTCGGAATCAGCAGCTCTCCGCCCGCTTCCGCCGTCGGATCGAGTTTTCGCGCCTGCTCCACCGTCACCTGCAGATTCGGATCTTCCACCTGCTCCGGAGTCTCGACGATCGACTTCACCGCATAGGCGTTGATCTTGCCGCTGTCCTTGTCGAGCACGGCGCGCAAGTTCTCCTGCGTCTTGTAGTATTTGCGCGTGGCCACCACAATGGCGTCTTCGACTGCGCTCACCACAATCTGCGGATCAATGCCTTTTTCCCGGCTGACCCCTTCGATGATGTTGTAGAGCTCACTAGCCATATAAATCAGTTCTCAGTTGCCAGTATCCAGTTGCCAGTTCTAGACCGCGCCTGACAATACTTTCGCGTTTGAGCGGCGCCGATCAGCCAGTCGCAGTCACCAAACACTGGCAACTGAATACTGGCAACCGGCAACTAGATCTCCGGTACCAAATTCGCCTTCTCTACGTTCCCTAACCCAATCTCAACCTTCGCCGCCGCGCCCTCTTTCGGGCGCATCTTCTTCTTCCGCGCCGCGCTCAGATCGAGCAGCAGCTTTCCGTTCTCGAAGCTTTCCAGCTTCCCTTCAAAATGCCGGTTGTTGTTCACCGGTTCCCGCGTCGTCAGCTTCACGCGCTGTCCGCGGAAGCGCTCAAAGTCTGCCGCCTTGGTCAGCTTGCGATCCAATCCTGGAGAGGAAACCTCCAGCACATACGATCCGCCTGGCACCGCATCCTCAACGTCGACGATCGTCCCGAAATCGCGGCTGAACTTCGAGCAATCCTCGTGCGTCACGCCGTCCGGACGATCTTCATACGGACGATCTTCATACGGACGATCTTCACATGGACGATCCGCCGCTGGCAGCGCTCCGGGACGGTCGATAAACACGCGAAGCATGCGGTGCTTACCCGCCCCGCACACTTCCACTTCGACCACTTCCAGCCCGCTCGAGCCTGCCACCCGCTCGGCAATCTGCCGGATCTTATCCAAATCAAAAGCCATGTTTTCAGCAAGTTGCGCCAAGAGTCGCCGCGCCAGTCATTCCCGCAAATCCCGGTTGATCGGCCCCAACTAAAAAGTGGGCTTTCGCCCACTGGTGTGCTTCGACAATCCTGACACTACGACACAACAGTATTCATCGCTAACTATACGCCGCCAGCATGGAAAACACAAACCAGTTTGGCGTACGGCAAACGGCAGAAGATTGCTTCTCTAACGCACCCCGAACTGTAGACAAGCTGCATCCAATTCGACCGCTCTGCTCCTTTAATAAATGGCCCCAGCCCACGGCTCGTGTGGGGACCGGCGTCTCGCCCGTCACAGCCGAGTGCAGGTCGCCTCAGTGAACCGTCAGCACCGCTGTATCGTTGACAGCTCCTAGCGCCGCCTCAATCGTCGTTCCCGTGCCGGTAGTCGAAATCGCTCCCGTATTGTAGAAGAATCCCCCGCTAGCAGCAGGGCCGAACGCCAAGGCCAGAGGAAGAAACACGAAATCATAGCAGAACTCAGACGGTTTGAATCGCAGGAACCATGCGGGTTGCTTATGGCTGGCTTATCGCCGAAGGGCCTGAACGCTCGATATCAAACAGACGCTTTCCGGCCCATTAGTAGGCGGCCCTCCACCAGTTAGGGAAGTATCTGAAGTAACCTTGCCGTCACCTCGCTCATCCCGCAAACTTCTCTTGATGCGGTTTTCCCGCGCCCATCTCGCCATCGCACTGGGCTCCGCTGCCCTGCTCGTGCTGCTGTTCCTCGGCTATCTGTACTGGCTGAGCAACAAGCCGCCGGTTCTCTCGCGCTCGGAGGAACGCGACCCGCTCACCCAGATGCCGGTCAGCATCACCATGAATCCGTTTCGCGATCGCACCATCGAACGCACCGCCAATAGCTTTATCTCCGAGATGCGCGACGGCAATTGCCGCAAGCTTCTCGCCCAGTGGGAAAAGGACTACCGCAAGAAACGCGCCGACTTCCTCTGTAACTCCGAAATCCAGCACCCGTTGATTTCCTGGAACCTGGTGGAATGGGAAGACGCGCCGCCGCTCGTGATTCTTCACTACAAAGGCCAGCGTTACAGCAGCTCCAGCCGGGACGCAACCTACAAGGATCTTTTCTCAGTAACCGAAGAAAAGAAAGACGAAGGCTGGACGGTTACTAAGTACGATTCTTTCTACTGAGTCCGGTAGTGCTCCCAGGCTTACTGCGCATTCTTCTAAGGAAACTCTGATTTAGCCGGTTCACGGAGAGCCTTGAAAGGGCACGGCTTCAGCCGTGCCGCTAGAGCCCGCCAAACATGCGGCTTTAGCCGCTGAGGGCCGACTTCCCGAAGCAGCCCAAGTCGCCATCAAGAACTTAATCAGAGCCTTCTAAGCACGCGCCGGTGTCGCCAGGCGGGCCTTGGCCTGTAAGTCACCGGAATCGGCTGCCTTCACGGTCTGAGAAGGAGCCTCGGTTCTTTGCTGCAAGGCTCTAGCGGCGTTGCTGATCTCAACTGTATCCGCAGCAAGTTCGTGGGCATTCGACGCGGGCGCGTTTTGGCGCGCTGTCGACGCCTGAACTGCAGTTGGGGCATGGACTCTGGTGATGCTTTCTACTGGATTGACCATTTATTAGAATCCTCTAATGTTCCCTTCGGCACGAACGCCGATAGACTTTAGCACTTGTTGAAAGAAACTTGTGGCGGCGGGCGCGCCGTAAACTGCGCAGGCTGGGTAACCGGAAACTGATTACTGAGGTTCGATTAGGGAAACTCTGATGAAGTTGGTTCCTGGAAGCTTTGAAGGGGCATGGCTTCAGCCATGCCGTTACAACCCGCCAAACAGACGGCTTTAGCCGCTGAGGGTCGCTCCTTCACAGCGTCCAGTTTTGCCAGCGAATACTTAATCAGACCCTTCTTAGGGCAGAAACTCGCGGCGTACTCCGCGTCGCAGCGCCTTCATCGGCAGTCTGGTGGCTCAGAACCGATCTAGCCGCCGATATGCACCATCGTACGCGACGCCGGCACAAATCCCGGTTCCCCGATGTGGTGGCGCTCTTCTTTCTTCTCCACCACCTTCACAATAAACTCGCTAAGCTTCTCGTCGGTCGCGCCGCGCCGCATCAACTCATGCAGGTCATGATCCCACACCGAGAATAGACACGTACGCAACTTACCGTCCGAGGTAATGCGAATCCGGCTGCAGTGTCCGCAGAACGGATGCGACACTGGCGCGATAATCCCAATCTCGCCCACGCCATCGGAGAAGCGATAGCGCCGCGCCGTTTCGCTGCGCTCGTGCGCAGTCTCTTCCAGCGGCAGATACTCCGACATACGGGAGACGATCTCATCCAGCGTCACCACGATTTCCGGGGTCCAAATGCGACCTTCTTCGAGCGGCATGAATTCGATGAAGCGCACCACCACCCGCTCTTCCCGCGCGAACTTCCCAAAGGGAACGACTTGATCTTCATTGAAACCGCGCAGCAGCACGCAATTGATTTTCACCGGATCGAGCCCCGCCTGCCGCGCTGCGCGCACTCCCGCCAGCACGCTCTCATATCCATTCGGCACGCGCGTGATGCGCGCAAAGCGCTCCGGATCCACCGCGT
>CABECZ010000376.1_pt1 | contig 12857 bp, 12 predicted proteins | sample 3422621 | NCBI WGS metagenome assembly CABECZ01 (sample SAMEA5534328, study PRJEB31848) | metagenome | biome: tundra; feature: field; material: soil | place: USA | collected 2013-05 | depth 0.15 m | reverse complement strand
TGACTTCTTTCATCCTCATCCGAACCGTCCCGGATTGGCCTTGGCGGGCGGACCACTTTTATCGGGTTTCTCTTTTAGCATCGACCGAAATAACTGGGGGTGCGCCACTTCTCACGCTTTTTGAGAAGTGGTTCGCCGAACTGTTGGCATTGTGAGACTCCGCTTTACGCGGCCGGAGGTCAGATCCTTTATCTCACGCACGCTCATTTGGGGCGCACGCGGCGTGAAAAGCAAAGCCCATTGTGCGATCAGTCTGGCTCCCGCTCCCACCCTTGCGCAAAGGACGCGCAAGAGCCTGCCCTGAGCGGAGCCGAAGGGACGGGGTACCCCCCCGGCGCTGGTTGCGCAGGCGGCCACCCGCCCGAACATTCTTTTACGCGATCAGTGTAACCGAGTGGATACAACTATAAGTGGCCTTCACGCACCAGGGATCCCGTTCGCCCAAATCATGATGTCTGTAATAAGTACAGCGTAACAAATACCCTGTTGTGTCTCTTTAACCACACCCAACCTCCGAGCATTATCAAAGGCTTAGAACCCGCCCTATACCGCAATGAAATTTATGCTCGGCGCAGTTCCGAGGTGTCAATTTGAGAATATATGTATATACACGTACGTACAACATCTGCAAACGTACGTACAATATAGACAGTATAGTGTTCCACGTGGAACACTTTGTCCGAAATCTGCAAAAACTCTACGCCACAAAAAACCTACTCCATAAAAAAGCCCCGCTCTCGCCGGGTGCGCCACTTCTCGCGCTTTTTGAGAAGTGGCCCTCCCTCGCCACGTACGCCTTTGCCTACGACAACGTGGGACGCCTGATCGGCACGAACATGCAGTGCACGCCAGGCCGGGACACAATTTCCGACAAATTCGACGACAGCGATGGAGACGGAAAAACCAGAAACGCAGTTTAAGTGCTTGAAAAGATTGGTCGGGGAGAGAGGATTTGAACCTCCGACCCCCTGGTCCCGAACCAGGTGCTCTACCAGGCTGAGCCACTCCCCGACAGTTAGTTCCCTTCATTCTACTACACCTACATGACACGTCCTGTGCCTGGAAATTCGGGTAGTGACAAGGTTTGAGCGGAGGCGAGACCTGATCTCCCGCGTCCCCGCACCTATAAGTTGCTACGCTGCCTTCTCATCACTGTGGGGGCCTGCGCTCCCAACTAAATCTTGGCGGAGTCGCTCCATTTGTGCCGATGCTTCCCTGATCTGCTCAGCATATTCGTAGCCTTGTCGCGGTAGAAATCCGCCGTAGTTCTGAAGTAGGAGGCTGGCATTTTCCTCGATGGCAGAAGTGTTGGAGTGGGCTTGGTTCGAAAGGGCGAACGTTAGTTTTTCTAGCTGCAAATCGCGCACGGCGAGCTCTTGTTTGCTCTGAGCAGCTTCCTGTTCAAGCACTCGCCCGTGGTAGCGGATGAGTCCAAACAGACATGCTGTCAGCGCGAGCAAGCACGAATTGGCGACAATGGTTTCTCTCAAAGCCTTGCTTAGGCTAACATTCCTCTCGCTATCGAATCTCGCGAAACTGCTGGCCTCCTCCATGGAAAGCGAAGACAGAAGCCCGCGAGCTCTATCCATGTACTCCAGGCCTTCGTTTGAATCCACCAGCATGAATGCGCGGTGGCGATACCCCTGTTGGCGCAAACCAATCGAGCGCTCCATCTCAGCTTGCTTGGAGTTAGCCAAAGACTCCAGTTGCGATTCCAGGGATCGTTCGCGCTCCGCCCGATCAGCTAGCCCCACACGAAGGCCGGCAAAATCGGTTCCGATCCTGCCCTTCGCGTTGGTGTAGGGCAGCAAGTAGGAAGGGTCCTCGGTTAGCAGGTATCCGCGCTGACCTGTTTCCATATCGGTCAAGTCTTTCAGAACACCGGAAATGTCTGCCTTGATCATGGAGCTCTCCAGTGTGAGCCCTGCAAGTTTCTGCATCTGTTTTAAATGGTTCACAGCAAGATACGCATTCCATGCCATGAAAGCGAGCAGCGCGGGGGCCCCGATTTGGAGCACAGCTTTTCGAATCATCTTGATTGTGCCATCCTTCACGTGATGTCCAGAACACCCTCAGTCGTGATTCGACTGGCTTTGCAAATCTCCTCCGCAACCTTGGCCGCTGCGTCGCTGCTGTGAACCGGCCCTTCCGCTGACATAACCGAACTGGCAGCCAGGGTGAAAAGCAGGGCATCCTCCTGCTTGTCGAAGTAAAGCACTACCTGATTCGCTGCCATGTGCGCACCTCCTGCTGATTGTTCTTAGGAATGATAGGCCGATTCAGCACAAGAATGAGGTTGTCTCTTTTGGTGCGCCCTATTTTCGAATCTTCCGTCCAGCTGACGAAGCCAAGCGAATGATCTACTTGCCGAAAGAAGTTGCAGCTTGAGATCGAATCTCTCGCTCAACTGCTTACAATCGCTGGCGTACTCTTATTCTTGCGGGCGTCATTGCCAATATGCACATCTATTTTCAGCCCACGGGCTCTTCAATACACTCGTGATGCTGATCCTGTTTGTGGGCGGGCTGGGATTGATGGCGCCCGCGCCACACTTGCATACAATGGATCGATGGAAACTCCGTTCAACGACTATTCCGCCCGGGTCCAGAAGCATCTGGAGAACGTCTACGGAATCCGCGTCGTGACTCGGGATATTCCCGATCCGCTGACCGGGGATCTGGACGGATCGGAAATCCATATCGACTATGCGGTCACTCTGGAACAGCGCTTGTTCCTGTTGGGGCATCTCTTTGGGCATACCGTCCAATGGAATGTGGACCCCGCTTCGTTTGAAATTGGGCGGCGGTATCAACCTCCCGTGAAGGAAGACCTCATCCCTGCCATCATCGCTTACGAACGAGAAGCAGCGTGTTACGGACTCGCTATGTTCCATCAGATCGGCATAACGGGTATTGACATTGACCAATGGTTTTGTGACTACACTGCCTGTGATCAGGCATACTTGCTGCATTTCTATCGCACGGGAGAAAAGCGGGATTTTCGCAGCTTTTGGCGGCGCAATGCGCCTCTGATCGAGCCCAAGGCAGTTCCCATTTTCACCCCGACAAAAAGATCTCTCCGGATGGACGGGATTGTGATTTGAGGTTTTGTTTTTTCCCTTTGCCCGAGTTTCTCAGGGCTGCGGAAGAACTTTTCACGTCGCAGTCTCACCGCAGCGGCTATAAAGCCTTCCGAAAAGAGCGCATTATCGCAGCGGTGAACCGCTGCGCCACCCAAAGTCACCCTTACGACGTCTTTCGCGACAACGCGAGTAGCTCGTTGGTCTGGCGGATCAACTCGCTGCGGTCGATATCGCGGTATTTCTTAGGTAGCAGGCTCTTGCTGGTGCACTCCAACACTGCCACCAGATTCTGCAGGTCGATTTCCGTGGGGTAGTACGGCGGAATGAAATCTTCCAGCGCCGCTTTCAAGTCTTCCGTATCGACGGCGGACTTGTCTTGCAGGCTGCTCCTCATGTGGCTGCGCACCAAGACCGCCTCGATATCGGCTCCCGAGAGGCTGCCGGCGCGCGCCAGGAAGAACGTCTCCACATCTTCCGGGAAAGGCTTCATGCCGACCTTTCTCTGCATGGCTCGCAAAAGCGCGAGGCGCTCTTCCTGAGTGTCGGGATAAAACAGAGCAATATGCTCTTCTGCGCGGCCCTGCCGCTTCAGGTCCACGGGTAGAAGATCCGGACGGCAAGTGAGGAGAAACCAGATTACCTTGCCTCGCAGTTCGGTATTACCCATAAACTGCGCGATCTGGGCGAACACGCGATTGCCCACACCACTATCGCCGGAGCTGGAACGGTCTCCGAGTTGAGCGTCGGCTTCGTCTACAATCACCGCAATCGGGCTCATCGCTTTGAGCAGGGTCAAGACCCTCTCCAAATTGCCTTCCGTGACCCCTTGCCACATGCTGCGAAAGTTCTTTAGAGTGACCGCTGGAATCCCAACCTCGCCGGCGAAACAGGTAGTGATGAACGTTTTCCCCGTACCCACCGGGCCGCAGATTATGTAGCCCATGGGCAGGACATCGGTGTTGCCTGCGTGGATTGCTTTGGCCGCATCCTGCAACTTCCGCTTCGCCTGGTCATTTCCCGCGACAAAGGACAGATCGAATCGGCTCTGTACAAACTCCAGCAGACCGCCGGATTCTGCTTCGATCAGGTCTTTCTTCCGGTCCGAGAGAAACTTCAGCGTGAGCGGTTGCCGGTTCTGCACCGCGTGGGAGATCAGACTCTGCAACTGAACTCGCTTCAAACCAGCACCCAGCTTGGCCAGTGTTTCATCGTTCACTTCGGAGCCGGTGGGCAGTTCCTGATTTTTCAATTGCGAGCGGATAAATTCCAGGCGCTCTGCATAATCCGGCAACGGAATCCCAATCGAAGAAACGCCCGGGTGCTGAACGATGCCCTGATTCAGTTCGATCTGGTTTTCCGAGACGAGACAGATGGTGACATCCGCGTTCAGAAAAGTGGAATTGCGCGCCCAACGCTTGAGAATGACCAAGGCATTGCGATCGTCCGCTGACATGCTGGAGACATCGCCCGCGGGGGCGATAGTCTCGGCGAAGTCAATCACCAGCCCGATTTTTTTGCCGTCGGCGATGCGCAGGCGCAGATAATTGTCGAGCAGGTTCAAGACCGCATCTGGATTGCGCGGCAGCCCGCCTTGCGAGTAACTGGTGCCGTGAAAGCTGTCGTAGCCTTCGAGTGCACGGCGGAAGTCGGCTTGACTGTCGGCTGAACCGAAGTTCAGCCCGCCACGGTCGTAGTGCAGAACCACGTCGCGCTGGCCGAAGAGCGCGCCGGAGAGAAACTCATCCAGCGGAACGAAGTTTGTGGTTTCCTGAGTGCGCAGCGGGACCAGGTCGCGCACATTTCCGTAGAGCACAAACAGGGCGAACGAGCGCGAGTAGTATTTTTCGGAGAGTTCGCGCGCCCAGGCGGGAAGGGCTTCCAGATATTTCCCTAACGTTGTTGTATTCGCTGGCATCTAGTTCGACATCCGTACACGGTTGGGGCCCGAGGATGTTGAGGTGTCGTCGAGCGACATCAATCCATCCAAATCTGGCGACATGTCGCTGAAGATCGCTTCCACTTGCTGTACCGTTTGCTCGGTTTGTTCTACATCGTGCACCAGGCTGTCCAGGCGCTCGCTTACTTGTTGCGGGTCGCGCATGGTTACCGATTGATCGCGCACTAGCATCAGCACATCCTCTACCGCTGAGCATTGCGCGTCGACTACTTTGCGGTTCTCGGAAATCTTATCGAACTTCTCCATACGCTTGGTGAGAATCTCAATGCGCTTCTTGTTGATCTCCTGGACCTTCGGCGGGTCGCTGCTCAGAGATTTTTGCAGGGAGGCAATTTCGTGTTTGATGCCATCCTGCTCGGTGCTCTTTACATATTGCTGCTGCTGGGTGGCAGCCAGCAAGAGCCGGGCATAACCATTGAGCAAGCCCTGTAGCCGCGAGTCGATTTGCTGCAAGAAAATCTGCGAAGTCGACGAAAACTGTGCAAAGTTGCTGCGAATCGAACTGCAGACTTGCGCGGCATGGACATAGCGGCTTTGCATCTCGGCGGGCAAGCTGGCGAGCATTTCGCTCAGCTTCTGCTGGTGCTTCTGCTGCTCGTCGGCGAATTTCCAGGACTTCACCAGCCGCTGAAAGCGCCAGTTTTGGGGAACGATGGCGAGATACATCAGTTCCAGCCCGCCCGCCAGAATAATCGGCAGAAAGCTGGCACTCACCAGCGCAAACGCACCCGCGCTCACCATGGCGATCCAGTTGTACTGCAGATGGAACGCTTCTTTTACAAAGCTGATTTTTTCTTGCGGAGCGGGAGAGCCGGGCTGATCATCATTCTGTTCTCGCATGCCCTGGAAGTCGGCGGGAGACATTTAGACACTCACCCGCACCTGTCCGTTGCCGGGAGCTTTACGCAAACGCCCGAGAACGTAGTTCGCCAGTTCGTGAAACTCATTGCGCTCTTTCAGGCCCAGATCGCGAGGGCGCTCGAAGGGCACTTGAACGTCCTCGATAATCGTTCCCGGATGCGCACTCATAACAAAGATCCTATCCGCCAGGTAAACCGCCTCGTCCACGTCGTGAGTGACAAACAAGATGGTGCTGGCGGTTTCGTCCCACACCTTCAAGAGCAGTTGCTGCATCTCGCTTCTTGTTTGCGCGTCGAGCGCGCCAAACGGTTCGTCCATTAGGATGACCGCCGGGCGGAGCGCCAAGGTGCGCGCAATCGCAACTCGCTGCTGCATGCCCCCGGAAAGCGTCTCCGGATAGGCGTTCTCAAAACCGCTGAGTCCGATATCTTGGACTAACTGCGCCACCGTGTCCTTTCGCTTCTGTTCCGGGACGCCGTTGATCTTCAAACCGTATGCTATGTTACCAGCGACCGTGAGCCAGGGAAACGAAGTGTACTTCTGAAATACCATGCCGCGGTCCTTGCCCGGGCCGTGTACCGGTTGGTCATTCACCAGGATCTCGCCGGTATCGGCTTGATCCAAGCCCGCGATCAAGCGCAGCAGAGTCGACTTGCCGCATCCGGAAGGACCGAGCAGAACGCGGAATTCGCCGATATCACGCCCTTCGCGGGAGTATGCATCCTCAATCTCGAAATTGATGTTCTCGAGGGCATCAACCTTCGAACCGTCCCCTAGGACAAACGACCGGCTGACCTTGCGCACCGTGATTTTCGATTTCTTAGGCTCCATATTTTTAAGCTCGTTATTCTTAAGCCCGGTGCTTGGCCGCCTTCAGGTGTGCGGTGGCGCTTGGAACCGACGCTCCTCCACCGGCGAACGGGGAAGTCGCTTTGCGCCAGGGGAAGAGGCGGCCTTCGAGAAACGTCAGCAGAAAGCGGAACAGGAAGGCGGCGATGCCGATGGCGATGATTCCCGCGTACACGCGATCGAAATCCAGGACTTTGCGAGCCGCCTCCACCATGTAGCCTACGCCCTTGCGAGCATTCAACATCTCGGCCAGGATCACGTAGGTCCAGCCGATGTCATAGAGGATGCGGAAGGACGAGAAAATCGCGGGGAACGAGGCGCGAAACACGAGCCACAACACCTGCCGCTGCTTGGCTCCGAGGGTGTAGGCCGTCTCCAAGAGGGCGTTATCTACTCGATTGACCTCTTCGACTACCACTGCCAACAAGTAAAAAAACATTCCGAACCATAGGAACGCAATTTTCTCGGTTTCGTCGATGCCAAACAGAGCGATGAATGCGGGAAGAAAGGCGGTGAGCGGCATGGCGCGCATGGGCGCAGCCACGGGGTTGATGAGTTCGAACAGCCAGCGGTAGCTGGACATCAAAATGCCAAGCGGGATGGCGACAACCGCGCACCAGAAAAATGCCTGGGCGATGCGCCACCAGCTCATGAATACGTTTCCGAGCAGGTCGTACTCCGTCCACAGCATTCCAAAAGATCGGATCACTCCTAGGGGCCTGGGCAACAGTGAAAAATGCGGCCCCACCCAGTAGGGCAAGGCGATCCAGAGAAGCACGACGATGCCCCAACTGATGAACGGGGAGGCCCATCGGACCCAAGGCGATACTTCTTTCCGAATGGTGAACCAATCGCTCATTGTGACCTATTGTGAGCTATCGTTAGCTCGCGGGGTTGGCATAGACCTTGATGTCGGTGCGTCGATTCTTCTCGCGTCCTTCCGGCGTCGCATTGCTGTCAATCGGTTTGTCTGGACCATTGCCGGCTGTCCGAAGTCGCGCCGCAGGAAAGCCATACTTTTGCATCAAGTAGTTCTTGACCTCGTCCGCCCGCGCGTGTGAGAGCTGGATGTTATAGGCGCGCGCACCGGTCGAGTCGGTGTTGCCATCGATATCGACGACCGTGTTCTCATACGCGCGCATGGTGCCGGCGAGTTCATCGACGATGGCGCGCGAATCGAGGCTCATGCTGGAAGAACTGGGATCGAAATAGATGGAGCGGTGTTGTGTCGCGATGGGCGTTGCTCCCCTGGGCGGCTCCTTGTATTCGATCGGCGCCTCGGTGGACGCCATGGAGAAGCTGTCGGCCAATTTCTCGACGTAGCGGCGATCCAGACTCTCTTCCGGATTGAAGGTGTGTTTAATGATCCGCAGCTCCCGATACATGTCCTGGGCCATTCCAAGAATGTTGTTGTAATCGGAGTTCGAGCCGGCGGTGCCCATGAATGAACGGTTGTCGGCGTAATCCGCCAGCTTCACGCCACCGAGCATGGTCTTTGCCAGGTCGGATGGGATATTGAAATCCTTGACCGTCCCGATCAGGTTGTAGGCTCGCTCCGGTTGTGTCTTGATGAACTCAACGCCTTCGAGCCAGCCTTGGGCGAACTTCAGCAAGGTTTGCGGATGCTTGGCGGAGAAGCTGTCACTCACCACCAGAATGTCGGCGATGAGGCGGTTGGCAATTTTCGTATCGTAGATCTTCCTCGATCCGGGACGCTTGGCGACCGCGTCGCTCATGTCGGGGTCCCAGGCCACAGCGGCGTCGACTTTTTCCTGGGCGAAAAGAGTTGCCGGTTCGATGCCATCCTTGGTGTGGATGGCCTGGTTGAAGATTTCGTTGCGCTGCGCGGTGCTGAGCCCGGAGGTCTTGAGTCCATTCCACAGCAAGAAGTGCGACGGCGTGTAAGGGGCAAAAGCCACTTTCTTACCGGCCAGGTCTTCGATGCTGTTGATTCCCTGCTTGCCGATTACGCCGTCCGCGCCACGCGACCAGTCCACCATCAGGAAGGCATGGGAACCGAATCCTTTTTCCTTGAACTGCGCGTAGTCTTTGGCGTAGACGTCGGCGGTCGTCAACATCACATCGACGTTATCGGTTGCGAGGGCGGCCGCTCCTTCCGTCCAATCGTCGATGATCTTGAACGAAACTTTGAGTCCTTTCTTGCCGTAAATGGAATCCGGTTGGGTGTCGAGCCCGCCATTCGCGACCAAGCCGCCGACGCACCCGACCCAGACGTTGACGCGCACCCGGACCACGGGATCGCCGCTCGTCGACGATGCCGGCAGCAATAGAGGCTTGGTGGCATCCAGCGCCTCTCCGGCACCGGAGGCGGTCTTACTCCCGCCGCCCGTCCACTGGCTGAGATCTATGACTCCGTATCGATTCAGGCTGTAGCCAACCAGGGCCACGCCAATCAGGAAAATAAGAACCCATCCACCTCTTTCAATTTTCACCGCCATATATTTCCTCCCCCGCTTTTTCCTATTCGCGGCGCTTTGATTCGCCCCTAACAGGCTGTGATGAAACTCAGCGCCCAGAAACAGCGCCTGAAGGCGCATTCTTAACTCGGCACTTACGGTATGCCTGAAGGCATACCCTGATACAAATCACACTCGCACCACGGGCTGCTAAGAAGTCCTTTGCTGTTCCTTCGCGGCAATTGTTTTTTCCGCACTGGCTGGCGCTGTGGTTTGTGGTGACGCCAGGCCCATCTCAATCTTGAATTGCTTCACCAGTTCGCTGGCTTGGAGTTTCTCGGCTTCGTCGTCGATCTTGATCTTCTGCTGGTCGACATTGCTCATCGCCATATCCATGCGAGCTTCGTTGACGGCGGTCGTCTCCTCAATCTTGCGGACCATCTCATCGTGGGTCTGGCTGATACCGGCAACCTCGAATTGCTCCATCGCATCGGCGACCTTTTTCTGCCACTGAGAACGGCGGTAGTCGGCGATGGCGCCCAACGCCTCCTGCGTCTTCCGGTCTTTCTCGCGCATAAAGGCCTGCTTCACGGCCATTGCTTTGTCGAAGGCGGCGCGAGCGGTGGTGAGCTGGCCCTGATTTCTGGCGAGAGCGCCCTTTGTCTGCTCCAGTTGGGCGGCATAGGTGCCGGCGATGTCGTCGCGATTGGCCTGGATCGCAGATTTCACCCTCGCAGTCAGGCTGGCCACGTCGTCCTTGTATTTCGCCTCTTCTCTTTCCAGCAGCGTCACATTGGCCTTCACCATGGCGATGCTTTCATTCATTCGCGGCACCTGGTCGTTCATGTCACGAATATTCTGCTGCAGAATGATCTCCGGGTCTTCCGCCGCCGAGATGAAGAAACCAATGAAAGACCGCATCACCCTCGATAACCGTTGCCACATAGACTCCTCCTGTTCAGGAACGCTGCGCTGTCTTCGATGGGGGCGGCGGCGCATTCACATCGCCCGTCGTAATGGGATTTTCGGTGACAAAATACCCGACCGCCTCGGCGATCTTCTTTTCTTCCTGCTGTTTCTTTAGACGCCAGCCGGTAAAACGTTCTTTCTCGCGCGAAACTTCTTCGTTGTTGCTCTGGATCTTTGCTCGCTGCTCGGTCACGTACTTATCGATCTGTGCCTGAATCTCGCTGTTCTCTTTATTCTTGCGCGCTTCCAGTTCGTCAGCCGCGCGCTGCTGCACCCGCTCGTAGGTGTCCAGCGCGCGGTCGCGCCGAATCGCGTCCTGGATGACCTCCTTGATGTCCACGCCCGCAGCGTCGAGCGCCACCAAGACCGAGGACTTCTTCACGTCCGAAGGCAAATTGCGAAGGTGCTCGCTCTCCAGCATGTGGGAGATCTTGAGGATCGAATAGCCTTGCGGGGCCGGGGGGATTTCCGCTGCTTTGTAGATCTCGTCGAACGAAGTGGGATTGGACACAGGGGTAGTGAATTTCGGCTCCGCGCCCATGCTGGACGCGATCTCAGCCACGCTTTGAGCCGCACTCTTGGCACCGGCCGGGGCGTTTTTGGAATTCGGCGGGGCATTCGGCGGGCTTTGCCCGGTGCCGGCCGTTTCGTCAACGGAAACGATGTAGTTGTACCATTTCTTGGGCATTCAGCCTCCTGCCTAACCAACGCAGCTGCGCAAAACCGGCGTCAAATGCGGTGACCCAGAACGCTAATTCCCACTGGGTCCTTTGTCAAATGTTCTCATACGGTTCCGAGCGCCGCCCAACGGGCTGAGCGCCATTCGATTCTGGAGCTGGTGGCACGAAAACAGGGCTACCTGCGACCAACCAATTTAATCGCATATCTCAAAGCTTTTCAATTCAGCTAGGGAAGCTCTGATTAAGTCCCCCGGGGTCCTCCGTGCACCCCTGTGTACCCTGTGGTTAATGCCTTTTGCCCACACTTAATCAGAGTTTCCCTAGAATGAACGTTCTTACCGTTCAAAATGAACTGCTTTCTCCTGCGAGGTGAACGTCAGTTTCCCGCGCACTTACTGCAGCGGATATGCGTGCTCCTGAGCAATTACGAAGCCCTTGATTTTCTAGAGAGCCAGGTTGGGCGGGCGGCCGCGCGAGTTGCTCGATGCTGTGAGTACAAAGGCTGCTACAATCTTGCCAAGTCGTCTTCTTACGGTATTAAAGCGTTTCTATGCTGGCTTTTACTGCTGGACGGCTATTGACTCCCACGGATGCCGTCGAGCATCCTCTCATGCTGGTCGAGCAGGGACGCGTCCTCGAAATTTCCGCTCGGAGCGGGCGACAGGCTCCCGCCGGAATTTCCGTGTCCGATTTCGGCGATGGCGTGATAGCGCCGGGTTACGTTGATCTTCACATTCACGGCAGCGCTGGATACGACGTCATGGACGATACCGCCGAGGCGCTGCCGGCGATCGAGCAACTGCTCGCGCGGCATGGGGTCACCAGTTATTTCCCAACCACGGTCACCGCTCCGATGGATGCGACTTTGCGCGCACTCGAACGGCTGGCGGATGCAATCGAAAATCGCGAGCAAAATGATAATAAGAAGGATGACGTCAAGGGTCGACCCCTCCCGCTCGGAATTCATCTGGAGGGGCCCTTCATCAGCCATGCGCGGCGCGGGGTGCATCCTGCGGAAAATTTGCTGGCTCCTAAACTGAACACTTTCGAGCAACTCTGGCAGGCGGCGCGCGGCCGGATTCGGATGATGACGATTGCTCCTGAATTGGACGGCGCGCCCGAAGTCATTGCCGAAGCGGCGCGGCGCGGCGTTTGCGTGAGCCTGGGACATTCCGACGCCGATTTTGAGGCGGCCGGACGCGGAATCGCGGCGGGAGCGCGGCACGCCACGCATACCTTCAATGCCATGCGTCCGCTGGGTCATCGCACGGAGGACCATCGCACGGAGGATCATCGCAGTCCCGGAATTTTAGGTGCGGTGCTCACGGATCGTCGCGTGAGCGCGGACATTATCGCCGACGGCGTTCATCTTGATCCGGCCATCGTGAAGCTCTTTGCTCAGGCTAAAGGTCCGGAGCGAACCGTGCTGATCACGGATGCTACCTCCGCAACCGGAATGCCGGATGGCCGCTATCGGCTTGGATCCTTCGAAGTGGATGTTCGAGATGGCAAGTGCATGGCGGATGGCAAGCTGGCCGGAAGCGTTTTGACCATGGACCTTGCGGTACGGAATCTGGCGCGGTTCGCAGAATGGGATCTGCCCCAGGCAATCGCAGCCGCTAGCCGAAATCCGGCGCGGGCGGCGCGAATCGCGAATAAGGGCGTTCTGACGGTGGGAGCCGACGCGGACTTCGTGGTCCTGAGTCGGGAAGGCGAAGTGTTGCGGACTTTTGTCGGCGGCGTGGAATGCCCCAGGTAGCGCTCTCAGACTCCCGTAGAGACATTCGGCACGACACAGTCCCCTTTCGAAACCCGCCGAAGGAGAACGATGGCTGAAACGCGCAAGTTTCCGCACCATCTGATTCGGGAGATTTTTGATCAGCCCAACGCCTTGCGGCGCACCATTGAACCTCGGGTCTCGCTGGCCGAGGGACGGGTTCATCTGGACGAAATCCATATCTCGCGCGAGGAACTTCGCGCGCTGCGGCGGATTAACATCGTGGCTTCCGGGACCAGCCGTCACGCGGGGATGACGGGCCAGT
>CABECZ010000351.1_pt1 | contig 13113 bp, 5 predicted proteins | sample 3422621 | NCBI WGS metagenome assembly CABECZ01 (sample SAMEA5534328, study PRJEB31848) | metagenome | biome: tundra; feature: field; material: soil | place: USA | collected 2013-05 | depth 0.15 m | reverse complement strand
GCTGGCCGAGGGACGGGTTCATCTGGACGAAATCCATATCTCGCGCGAGGAACTTCGCGCGCTGCGGCGGATTAACATCGTGGCTTCCGGGACCAGCCGTCACGCGGGGATGACGGGCCAGTTCATGATGCAGCAACTGGCCGCTGTGCCCGTCGATGTGGACTACGCGAGCGAGTTCGAATACCGCAACCCGATGATTGGGCGGGGCGAACTCAGCATCTTTATTACTCAGTCGGGAGAAACCGCCGACACGACGGCAGCGCAGCGCGAGGCACGGCAGAAGGGGTCGCGCACCATCGCCATTTCGAATGTCGAAGGCTCGACGATTGCGCGGGAAGCCGACGGTTTCATCTACACTCACGCTGGTCCGGAGATCAGCATTGCCTCGACCAAGGCATTCACCGCGCAGATGGCGTGTTTGTTCCTGTTCGCGCTGTACCTCGGAGAAATCAAGGAGAAGGTTTCGAAGGCGCTGGCCCAGCGCTACATCGGGGAACTTCTCGCGCTAGCGCAAAAGACAGAAACGATCCTGTCGGCCTCCGATCGAGTGGAGAAACTGGCCGAGCTTTACTATCGCGTGGATGATTTCATGTTCCTCGGCCGCGCCATCCACTATCCGATCGCGATGGATGGAGCTCTCAAGCTCAAAGAAGTTTCGTACATTCACGCGGAAGGCTATCCCACCGGAGAAGCCAAGCACGGGCCGAACGCGCTGATCGATTTCCGATTGCCGCTGGTCATGATCGCGACCTGCGACCGCAATAGTAATGATCCGGGCTCCGTGCTGCGCTACGACAAAAACGTCAGCAACATGGAAGGCTTCAAGAAGCAAGGTGCGACCGTGATCGCGCTGGCGACGGAAGGAGACACCACCGTGCCGCAGCTCGCGAACCACACCGTTTTCATTCCCGAGGCGCCGGAACTGCTGTCGCCGATTCTGGAGATCGTTCCGCTGCAACTGTTCGCTTATTATGTCGCGGCCAAGCGCGGCCTCGATGTGGATCGTCCGCGGAATCTGGTGAAGGCGGTGACGTTGGAGTAAAGGCAGTCGTTGGTCGTTGGTCGCTGGTCGTTGGGCAGCGGCCAAGGCCGTTCGCGAACGACCAACGACCAACGACCAACGACCGACGACCGACGACCGACGACTTCCTCCCAGCAGCAAATTTCCCCCCGATTGCTTATGATGGGGAATCGCGTTTTTATTCGTGGGGGCAGCGTGGCTGAGACGCAACAGACGAACGGAATCGAAGTCCTGGAAACGCGCGAGTGGCTGGACTCGCTCGACTATGTGCTCTCCAAAGGCGGACCGGAGCGTGCCGGGCGGCTTTTGCAGCAACTGGCGCTGCATGCGCGGCGTGAGGCTGGGATCAACCTGCCGTTTTCGGCGACGACTCCCTACCAGAATACGATCCCTTCCCGGCAGCAACCGCCGTTTCCCGGCAGCCAGGAAATGGAGCGGCGCATCAAGAGCCTGGTGCGCTGGAACGCCCTGGCCATGGTGGTCCGCGCCAACAAGATTCAGGAAGGCATCGGCGGACACATCTCTACGTTTGCTTCGGCGGCCACGCTCTACGAAGTGGCGTTCAATCACTTTTTTCAGGCGTCCACGGAATCCGGCGACCGCGACGTTGTCTATTTCCAGGGACACGCCGCTCCCGGAATTTACGCCCGCGCCTATCTCGAGGGCCGTATCCCGAAAGAGAAATTGGAGAACTTCCGGCGGGAGTTGAAACCCGGCGGCGGACTCTCGTCGTATCCGCATCCCTGGCTCATGCCCGACTTCTGGGAATTTCCGACCGTGTCGATGGGGCTCGGGCCGATTCAGGCGATCTATCACGCACGGTTCATCAAATATCTTGAGAATCGCGGGTTGAAAACTTCGACCGGCGGCAAAGTCTGGGCGTTCCTGGGCGATGGCGAAATGGACGAACCGGAGTCGCTCGGCTCGATTACGCTGGCTTCGCGCGAGCGGCTCGACAACCTGATTTTCGTCGTCAACTGCAATCTACAGCGTCTCGACGGACCGGTGCGCGGAAACGGCAAGATCATCCAGGAACTGGAGGCGATTTTCCGCGGCGCGGGATGGAACGTGATCAAGCTCATCTGGGGCACCGATTGGGATCCGCTCATTCAGAGCGATCGCGATGGCCTGCTCGTGCGGCGCATGGGCGAGATCACCGACGGCCAGTATCAGAAATATTTCGTCGAGAGCGGCGCGTATTTCCGGCAGAATTTCTTCGGCACCGATCCCCGGCTGCTGAAGATGGTGGAACATCTTTCGGACGAGCAACTCGCCCGCATGCGGCTCGGCGGTCACGACCCAATCAAAGTTCACGCCGCGTACAAGGCGGCGGTTGAGCACACGGGAACTGCAACCGTCATTCTTGCCAAGACCATCAAGGGCTATGGACTGGGCGAAGCGGGCGAAGGCAAGAACATTACGCACCAGCAGAAAAAGCTGAATGACGATGAGTTGCAAATCTTCCGCTCGCGCTTCGGCATTCCGGTGGCGGACGGCGAGTTGCACGATGCGCCCTTCTATCGCCCCGCCGACGACAGTGCGGAAATCAAGTACATGCAGGAGCGCCGGAAACAACTGGGCGGCTACCTACCAGTGCGGAAGGTGCGGGCTACGCCGCTGAAGCCGGTTTCCGACGCGCTCTTTGAGGAGTTCTACAAGGGCACCGAGGGTCGCGAAGCTTCCACCACCATGGTCTTCGTGCGCATACTCGCCAAGCTGCTGCGCGACCCCGAAGTGGGCCGCTTCGTCGTGCCCGTGGTTCCCGATGAAGCTCGCACTTTCGGCATGGAGGCGCTCTTCCGCCAGGTCGGGATCTATTCGAGCGTCGGCCAGCTCTATGAGCCGGTCGATATGGATATGCTGCTCTATTACAAGGAGGCGAAGAACGGACAGATTTTGGAAGAGGGCATCACCGAGGCGGGATCGATGTGCTCGTTCATGGCCGCCGGTACCGCGTATGCCAATCATGGCATCAACACGATTCCCTTCTTTATTTATTACTCGATGTTCGGATTGCAGCGCATCGGCGACCTGATCTGGGCGGCAGCGGACATGCGCTGCCGTGGTTTCCTGATCGGCGGCACGGCGGGAAGAACGACGCTGGCGGGCGAAGGCCTGCAGCATCAGGATGGACACAGCCATGTGCTAGCTCTCCCTGTGCCGAACCTGCTGGCTTATGATCCGGCCTTCGCCTATGAGATCGCCATCATCATTCAGGACGGCATCAAGCGCATGTACGTCGACGGCGAATCCATCTTTTATTACTTGACGGTCACCAATGAACCGCTGCCGATGCCCGAGATGCCCAGCCAGCCGGGCGTCCGCGAGGGCATCCTCAAAGGTTTGTATCGCTACCGGGCTTCTGAAAAGAAAAACGCGAGGCTGCACGCGCAGTTGCTGGGCAGCGGAACCATCATGTTTGAGGTTCTCAAGGCGCAGGCGATTCTGGAAAAGGACTACGGCGTCGCGGCGGACGTGTGGAGCGTGACCAGTTACAAGGCGCTTTATCGCGAGGCCAATGATTGCGTGCGCTGGAATATGCTGCACCCCACGCAGACACCCAAGGTGCCGTATGTTACTCAGACACTGAAGGGCGCGTCTGGCCCATTCATCGCGGCATCGGATTACATGAAGGTTCTGCCGGACAGTATTGCCCAGTGGGTTCCGGGCAAGCTGGTGACGCTTGGCACGGACGGTTTCGGGCGCAGTGAGAATCGTGCCTCGCTGCGAGATTTTTTCGAAGTGGATGCAAAGCACATCGTGCTCGCCACGTTGCATGCGCTGGCGGGCGAAAAGTCCGGGGAGAATAAGGACGGCGCCGACGGCGTCAGCGCGAAACTCCTGGAGAAAGCGATCCGCGATCTTGGGATCGATCCGGAAAAACGCAATCCAGCCACTAGCTAGTGTTCGAGAATCCAGCCCCGGAGGGGCGAACTAACTTAGCCCAGCGCTTCGGCGCTGGGGAAAGCGCACCAAATGATTCAAGTCCCGGAGGGACGACCGAGTTCTCAAGCACACTCTAGAGAGCTAGCGGGAAAGAGCTAGAGGGACCAGGAAAGAATGGCAACAGAATTCAAACTGCCCGAACTGGGCGAGAACATCGAGAGCGGCGACCTGGTCCGCTTGATGATCAAGCCCGGCGCCAGCATCAGCGAAGGCGAGCCGGTGATGGAACTCGAAACCGACAAGGCGGTTGTGGAAGTGCCTTCGTCGGTGACTGGCACCATCGGGGAAATCCGCGTAAAGGAAGGCGACAAGCTGCGGGTGGGGCAGGTCATCTTCACCGTCGAAAACGGATCCGGAGCTGGAACGACGCCTGCTTCGAAAACGGAAAAACTGGCCGCGCAGCCCGGCTCAGTTGCCGCAACTCCAGTTCCCACACCCCCAGTTGCCGCAACTCCAGTTTCCGCACCCCCAGTTGCCGCGACCCCAGCGAAGCCAGCCCCCACGGCTGCACCTCAGCCGGAGCAGCGAGCGACGCCGACGGCGTCGTCCACGGCCAGCGAGTTCAAGCTGCCGGCGCTGGGAGAAAACATCGACTCCGGCGATCTGCTGCGGCTAATGATCTCGCCGGGCGCGCGCGTTTCTGAAGGCCAGCCGGTGATGGAGCTCGAAACCGAAAAAGCCGTTGTCGAAGTTCCTTCCACGGTCAGCGGCGTGGTGCGCGAGGTCAAGGTCAAAGAGGGTCAGAAGGTCAAGGTTGGTGAGGTCATCTTTACGCTGGAGGGCGGTGCAGTCGCCGAGGCGGAACCTGCTCGCAGGCACGAACCGGTGGAACACATTTCCGGACAGCAAGCGGCGCGGCTCGGGTTTCACCTGGCCATGCGCGCCGAGGGCAAGACTGAAGAACAGGCGCTGCCCCCGGATCAACCGCAAGCCCCGACACCGGGCTTCAGCATGCCCGTGCAACTGGCCAAGGTGGCGGGCACGGAACACCGCGATCCAGCGCCGGCGGCGCCGCACGTGCGTCGTCTGGCGCGCGAAATCGGAGTGGATATTCACAGCGTGCAAGGCACCGGTCCGGGCGGGCGCATCAGTGAAGACGACGTGAAGTTGTGCGCCAAGAATGCACTAATGGTGGCAACGGCGGCAGCGGCCTCGCAAATTCCGCGCGGCAGCTTCGCCGAACCCGAACTGCCCGACTTCGCCAAGTGGGGCAAAACGGAGCGCGTTTCGATACGCGGGGTGCGGCGGAAGACCGCTGAACACCTTCGTCAGGCATGGAACACGATTCCGCATGTCACCCAGCAGGATCGCGCCGACATCACCGAACTCGAACACCTGCGCGCCCGTTTTGCGCCGCGAGCGGAAGAAGCCGGCGGCAAGATGACGGTGACGGCGATCGCGCTGAAAGTCTGCGCGTCGGCCCTGAAAGTCTTCCCCCAGTTCAATGCCTCGATTGATATGGGGAAGGAAGAGATCATCTACAAGCAGTACATCAGCATCGGTGTTGCGGTGGACACCGATCGCGGGCTGCTGGTGCCGGTCATTCGCGACGTTGACAAGAAAAACATTGTCGAACTGGCGGCGGAGATGACGCAGCTCTCCAAGAAAGCGCGCGACCGCAAGCTCACTCCCGAGGAAATGGAGGGCGGCACATTTACCATCACCAATCTAGGAGGAATCGGAGGCACCGGATTCTCACCGATTGTGAATCATCCCGAGGTCGCGATTCTCGGCCTGTCGCGTTCGCGCATGGAGCCGGAGTGGGTGAACAACAAATTCGAGCCGCGCTTGATTCTACCGCTCTCACTCTCGTACGATCACCGGTTGATCGATGGCGCCGACGCCGCGCGTTTTCTGCGCTGGATCGCGGAAGCCTTCGAGCAGCCATTCCTGCTTTCGGTTCAGGGATAGAGGAATTCATTGGTAACTGTTTTGAATTTGATTCCTGCTGGGTAGATTTTTTGAAAACTCGAGGGTCACAGTTTGCGCTCCTAGGCCTGGCTGCGTTTCTGCTCGCGGTTGCTGCGTATTCGTGGTTAGGCTACATCGCGCAAGGGATCGCCTATGGCAGTATTGTTGGTCTACGCGGCCGAGAACAGGACCTGGCGGCGTTCGGATCCCGTGCGATCAGGTTCTTAGGACTGGCTCTTTGCTCCGAAGCATTGGCCGTCGGCGCGATCACGTGGGTTTTCGCCGACGACGGCAGACCCGCTTGGCTAAGGCTGAGCATTGCCCTCGGGCTGGCCATTGTCGCCAACGTTGGCACCTATGCGGTGGTGCGAGGATTATGAAAATCGACGCACTTCGCAGGAAGCCGGTGCCAGAATCGGTTAGTTCTTATAAGGATGATAACGAAATGTCGAACTCTTCAAATCTTCGTGTGGCAGTAATCGGCGGCGGCCCTGGCGGATACGCCGCCGCATTTCTAGCTGCCGACCTGGGCATGAAAGTTACGCTGATCGATCCGGAAGTGAACCCCGGCGGCGTCTGCCTGTATCGCGGCTGCATCCCTTCCAAGGCCCTCCTACACGTCGCGAAGCTGCTAGAAGAAGCCGAGCAGGCAAGAAACTGGGGCATCGAATTCGGCGAGCCCAAAGTTGACCTGGACAAGCTCCGGGGATGGAAAGAAAGCGTAGTCAAAAAGCTGACCGGCGGACTCGGGCAGTTGTCCAAACAGCACTCGGTGCAGTTGGTGCAAGGCAAAGCTGCGTTCGTGAATTCGACGACGCTGAAAGTGACGAAGGCCGCGGCCGCCGGCGAAGAGAACCTGACTTTTGACCGCATCATCATCGCGACGGGATCGCGTCCGACCGTCGTGCCCAGCCTCAAGCTCGACAGCCCGCGCCTCATGGATTCGACTGGCGCTCTCGATCTGCCCGACATTCCGAAAACGCTGCTGGTCATCGGCGGCGGCTACATCGGACTGGAACTGGGATCGGTATACGCCACGCTAGGCACCAAGGTGACCTGCGTCGAAATGATGCCCGGCTTGCTGCCCGGCGCCGACCGCGACCTGGTGCTGCCTCTGCATAAGCGCCTGGAAAAACTTTTCTCCGCGATCCTGCTGAATACCACGGTCAAATCGCTCAAGGATGAGAAGACTGGCATTCGCGTGACGCTCGACGGTCCGGCGGTGAAAGAAAAAGAGCAGGTGTTCGACCGCGTGCTGATGTCCGTGGGACGCCGGCCGAATTCCGAGATCCCCGGACTTGATCAGACGAAAGTCAAAGTCAACCAGAAGGGATTCATCGAAATCAACGAGCAGCGGCAGACTGCGGATCCCACCATCTACGCCATCGGCGACGTCGCCGGCGAACCGATGCTGGCGCACAAGGCGATGCACGAGGGCCGCACCGCCGTTGAAGCCATCGCCGGCCACAAGGTCGCTTTCGAACCGAACGCAATTCCCGCGGTCGTCTTCACCGATCCTGAAATCGCGTGGGCTGGGTTGACCGAAACGCAAGCCAAAGAACAAGGACGCGAGATCGCCGTCGCCAAATTCCCGTGGGCCGCTTCGGGGCGCGCCATCACGCTCGACCGGCCCGAAGGCTTGACCAAGCTGCTCATCGATCCGAAGACGGAGCGCGTGCTCGGCGTCGGAATTGTGGGCGCAGGCGCTGGCGAACTGATCGCCGAAGGCGTGCTGGCCATCGAAATGTGCGCCCTGGCGGCCGATGTTGGCTTGACGATCCATCCGCACCCAACGCTCTCGGAGACGATGATGGAATCGGCGGAGGTCTTCTATGGGCAGGCCACCGACATCTATCGTCCGAAGAGGTAGTGGCGTGAGTAAGCTTCGAGCTTCGAGCCGCGAGCTGCGGGCAAACCGGTTTGCTCGAAGCTCGAAGCTCGAAGCGCTACCCACATTGGAACATCGATGAACAAATGGGCGCTGTTGATTCTTGTCGCTTCCCTTTCCTTTCACAGCCTGGCGGCCCAGTCCGTCAACAGCCTGCTGAAGTCTGGCACTATGCCTCAGGCACCGGTTTCCGGATCCGCCGATCCACTGGGACGGGAGACGCCTTCGGGAACGGTGCTCGGATTCCTGAAAGCCGCGCAAGAAGGAAATGAAAGGACCGCCGCCGACTACCTACAAATGAGCGCCGCGCGCCGCCAGTCGCAGGGCCCCAACATTGCCGGGAAACTGAAAGTGCTGATGGACAGCACTTTCGTGGGCAGCGTGCGAAGGATCAGCACCAGTCCCGAAGGCGATCCGGATTACGGCACCTCCGATCAGCAAACCATCGGAAATTTTTCCACCCGCGATGCGGATGTTCCCGTTGTCCTCGTCCGGGTCACAGATCCAAACGCTGGGAACATTTGGCTGTTTTCGGCGGACACGCTCAGCAAAGTCCCCGACCTGCATGCGAACGTTGAGGCTCACCAGGTCGAAAACAAGCTCCCGCAGAGCCTGGTGCGAAATGTTTTTCTGGGGATGCCGCTCTGGCAATGGCTGGCGCTTTTCATTGCGATTCCACTAGCTTTCGCGATCGGATGGGCGATGGTTCTGCTGCTGGCGATTCCGCGCCGGCTTTGGCTCAAGTTCAGAAATCGCCCCAACCTGCATTCTTACAGCCGCCTGTCCAAGCCATTGCTGGTCTCATTCAGCGCGCTTGCTCACCGCGTAATTGCCGCCTACCTCGGCCTGCCGCTGCTGCCACGTCTTTATTACTATCGGACCATCGGCGTGCTGGTCAGCATCGGCTTCTTCTGGTTCCTGCTCCGCGTCACCGGCCTTACCATGCAGCGGCTGCGTATGCATGCCATAAGCGGGGGCCGCATCGGCACGGGAACCCTGATGGTGCTGGCCGAGCGTCTGCTCGCAGCGCTGGTGGTGGTCGCAGCGTTCCTTGCGATACTGGCCATCCTGGGGTTCAACCTGACCACCGTGCTCGCCGGCCTCGGCATCGGCGGCATTGCCATCGCCTTCGCCGCGCAGAAGACACTCGAAAATCTTTTTGGCGGAATTTCCGTACTGGCCGACGAAGTGATCCGCGTCGGCGACTACTGCCGCTTCGGCGACCGCACCGGAACCGTAGAAGACATCAGCCTGCGCTCTACTCGCGTTCGCACCGACGCACGCACCGAACTCTCCATTCCCAACGGCGCCCTCGCCACCATGAGCATCGAAAATTTCACCCGTCGCGACAAAATTCTGTTCAATCCGGCGCTCGCGATCAGGTATGAGACCACGCGGGACCAATTACGCTATCTACTGGCTGAAACCCGCCGGATGTTGTACGAACACGCGAAAGTCGAAAGTGACAGCGCAAGCATCCGCTTCGCCAATTTCGACAACAGCGCTTTGCGCCTTGAGATTTTCAGCTACGTGCTCACGCGCGACGCCAACGAATTCAACGCGATCCGCGAAGACCTGTTGTTGCGGATCATCGAGATTGTGGAGAAATCGGGCAGCGGCTTCGCCTTCCCGTCACAGACCATATACTTCTCGCGCGATTCCGGCGTCGACAAGGAGAAAGCCGGCGCCGCCGAGCAGCAGGTCCAGCAATGGCGGGACCAGCACAAGCTGCCCTTCCCTGATTTTGCGCCCGCCGACAAGTCGGCCTTTCGGGGTTCGATTGCCTATCCTGAGCCTGAGTCGGCGACCGGAGGAAACCGGCCTGAAGGCATGCCCTGATACGAATCTCAGCTGCACGACGGGCTGCTAGGGATGGTTGTAACTACTCTGGCGCTTCCCAGTTATAACCTTCCTCGCCGTGCTGGGAGAGATCAAGGCCCTGGACTTCATCGTCTTCCTTTACTCGCAGCCCGATTGTAAGATCGACGACCTTCAGGATCACTACGGTCCCCACGATGGCCAGGACCCAGGCAATTACTACACCGGCTAACTGGTTGAGCAACTGATGGGCGTTACCTTCCAGCAATCCCGATGCGAGTGTGTTGCCCTGGGCATCCTTGAAGATGGGATTCACGGCGCTGGAAGCAAAGACCCCGGTCAGCAGAGCGCCGAGCGTGCCGCCCGCGCCGTGGACGCCGAAAGCGTCGAGCGAGTCGTCATAGCCGAAGCGCATCTTGACCTTGGCCACCATGAAGTAGCAGCCCACTCCCGCCAGCAATCCGATGACAATTGCCGACATCGGCGACACGAAACCCGCGGCCGGTGTAATGGCGACTAATCCCGCCACCGCTCCCGAGATGGCTCCCAGAGCACTGGGTTTTCCGTTCCGCAACCACTCTGCGGCACTCCAACCGAGAGCGGCGGAGGCAGCGCCAAAATGGGTGGCTACGAATGCGCTGGTCGCAAGACTTCCCGCCGACAACGCGCTCCCAGCGTTGAATCCGAACCATCCCACCCACAGCAGACAGGCGCCAATGAAGCTCAGCACCACACTGTGCGGTGGCATGTTCTGCTTGGGATATCCAATACGACGGCCGAGGTAGAGCGCGCAGACCAAGGCCGAAACGCCCGAGGTAACGTGAACCACCGTGCCGCCGGCAAAATCGAGAGTCGGGAAGCGGCCGCCGAGCGCGGCATTCAAGAAGCCGCCTTTACCCCAGACCATGTGGGCCATGGGGGCATAGACGAGCAGCGACCAGAGAACCATGAACAGGGTCATGGCGCTGAATTTCATTCTTTCCGCGAAGGCTCCGGTGATGAGCGCCGGGGTGATGATGGCAAACATCAACTGGTAAATCATGTACGTCTGAAGGGGGATGGTCGCGGCATAGTCGGGATCGGGTTGCGCGCCCACACCGCGTAAGAAGACGTTGTGCAGCCCGCCAACAAAGCTGTTGCCCGAACCAAACGCCAGGCTGTACTCAGCGACCCCCCAGAGCAGCGTCACGATTGCCATTAGGGCGAAGCTTTGCAGCATGGTCGACAGGACGTTCTTCTTGCGCACCAGGCCGCCGTAGAACAAGGCCAAGCCGGGGCCGGTCATCATGAGGACCAGGGCGGAGCTGGTCAGCATCCAGGCGTTGTCGCCGGAACTTTTGGCATCGGCCACGGCCTGCTCGAGTTTTGCGATTCGTTCCGATTGGGAGTCGCTCGCCGCTTTCGCGCCGCTGGGGTTCGGGTTCGCGCTGGAAGTCTGGGGCAGCGCGCAGAGGGAAAACAGGCTGACCATCGCCAGCAAGAGGCAAACCGTCAGGGACCTTCGCATTGAGAGCTGTTGACTCCTTGTTACTTGATCGATGAGTGCGTCATAACGCTAATCGTTGGGTACTCGTAAGTAAATCGGAATTATTTATTCGTGTCATCAGAAATTTTTATGCGCGCAGAGAGGCCTGCGGGACCCAGTGCGACATTAAACCAGGCGAAGTTATTGTGTGACCTCGGCGGCTAAAGCCGTCGCTGAAAATAAAACGGTTATCGCAGCGGTGAACCGCTGCGCCACCCAAAATCAAGTGCAACATCAGTTTTTCCGCAGCCTGCTAATCTAAATGGGCGTCTGATTTCGGAGACCTTGCGGTATCGCTCAAGCGGCGCGCTGACATGAATCCGGCGTGGATGGCAACGATGCTCCCGATACGAACCCGAGTTTTCCCGCAGGTTGCCCGAAGATCATGCGCTAGGACATGCGATCGTCGAGGACATGCACTCCAGGGTGCACGTAATAGTTTTGTAATGTAACCAGGTAATAGTTTTGTAATGTAACCAAGGTCACGGTGCAGAACTCTGCCGAGCAACTATCCTCGAGGCAACAATCTATGAAACCCAAACAAGTGGAAACTCACCCCAAGGGTAGTCACGCTCGCATTCTGCTGAGTTCGGTCTTCGGGCCTTATGCCCAAGACGACGAATTTGGCAGCCGGACCATCAATCCGATGGAGCTCTATCACAATCAGGTCACGCGCGCGCAAGGGAGCTTCTCGCTGCGCATGTTCCATCGCTCCTGGGGCATTATGATGATTCAGGAAAATATTTCGGCGCCGTGCAGCGTGCTGGATTTTCCTACCCGCAAAGCCTTTGCTAATGAATTGACCAAAAACCACTACGACATCGTCGGGATCTCTTCGATCATCGTGAACGTTGGCAAGGTGCGGGAGATGTGCCGCATGGTGCGCGAGCTGTCGCCGGATTCGGTGATCGTAGTGGGTGGACACGTGGCCGCGATTCCCGAGGTGGAGACGACGATCGACGCCGACTACGTCGTGCACGGCGAAGGGATCTCGTGGATGCGGCGGTACCTGGGAGAAGACGAGCATGCGCCGATCCGCCATCCCTTGATTGTTTCGGGTCTGGAGACCCGCATCATGGGAATACGCCTGCCGAATCGAAAAGGGGGGACCGCGGCAACCATTATTCCGTCGGTGGGTTGCCCCATGGGGTGCAACTTCTGCACCACGTCTTCTTTTTTTGGCGGCAAAGGGAAGTTTGTCAACTTTTACGAAACCGGCGATGAGCTGTTCGAGGTGATGTGCGGGATCGAAGCGAAGCTCAAAGTGCATTCCTTTTTTGTAATGGACGAAAACTTTCTGCTGCACCGCACGCGCGCCCTGCGCCTGCTGGAGCTCATGAAGCAGGCAGGCAAGAGCTGGGAGCTTTCCATCTTCGCTTCCGCCAATGCGGTTCGCAAATACACCATGCTGGAACTGGTCGAACTCGGCGTTTCCTGGGTGTGGATGGGTTTGGAGTCTCCCAGATCCAGCTACAGCAAGCTGCAGGGCGAGGAAGTTGGGCAACTCACGCGGGAGCTTCGCCAACACGGGATACGAGTGCAGGGTTCGACGATCATCGGACTGGAGCACCATACGCCGGACAATATTGTCGACGAAATCGAATCGGCGGTCGGTTACCAGACCGACTTCCACCAGTTCATGCTCTACACGCCGGTTCCGGGCACGCCGCTTTACAAGGAAATGTCTGAACAGGGCCGTTTGCTGACGGACATGGATCCCGCCGATATCCATGGTCAGTTCAAATTCAACTTCCGGCACGCCGCCATCTCGCGCGAGGATTCAAAGAAGTTTCTGGATTGGGCGTTCTGGCGCGATTTCGAAAATAATGGGCCGAGTCTTTATCGCATGTGCCAGACCACTCTCTTGGGTTGGCAACGCTACAAGGACCACCCGGATCCACGCATCCGGGAGCGGTTTGCGCGAGAAGTGAAGAAGCTCAACAGCGCTTACAATGCGGCGCTTTGGGTGATGGAGCGGGAATTCGAGAAAGTCAATCGCAGCGT
>CABECZ010000339.1_pt1 | contig 13214 bp, 13 predicted proteins | sample 3422621 | NCBI WGS metagenome assembly CABECZ01 (sample SAMEA5534328, study PRJEB31848) | metagenome | biome: tundra; feature: field; material: soil | place: USA | collected 2013-05 | depth 0.15 m | reverse complement strand
GCGCGACTTCGCCCGCCGGACAAATTGATGTCGCCGAGAAGCACAGCGCAACCATCGAGCTTACGAAGAACGTCCTTACGAATAACGATCCTACGAAGAACGACCTTGCGAGCGATCCCGCCAAGAAAAACACTTTCGTGATCGCCAGGAATTACCAAGACGATCCCTCTGACGACTGGGATCGCCAGCAGACCGGCTATCACGATCGCTATGCTTCCGCCGGCGGCTCCACACCGTCGTCGCCCTATGGTTACGGCATGAGCGATTTGAGTTACTACGGCAACTTCACGACCGTACCCGGTTACGGTTTTGTCTGGCAGCCCTACTTCATCGACGCCAGTTGGAGCCCGTTCCAGGATGGCGGCTGGGCCTTCTACCCCGGCGCCGGCTACATGTGGGTGTCGGGCTATCCCTGGGGATGGATGCCCTACAATTACGGCAACTGGGCCTTCGCTTCGGGCTATGGATACGTTTGGCAACCGGGGAATTGGAATACGTGGAATGCGCTTCCGCTGGTGGTGAATGCGCCGGCCAGAATGATCTTGCCGATAGCGCCCGCGAGCGGACAGCAGACGGTGATGGTGGGACGCGGCCTCGCAGCGTACTCGGCCGGGGAAGCGCCGCGTCGCCTGACCATCAATCCCGGCTCAGCCGGATTCGGAGTGCCGCGCGGATCGATCAGCCACCTCGATCGCCTGGCGAAAACAATGAATCGGACTTCTCGTCCAGTCGTAGCCTCGACGGTTCAGCCAGTTTCAGCCATGCCATCGGCACCCGGCCTCGGTGCGACTTCAGGTCCACGTCCAGGTCCAATTCCAATGAGAGGCGGGATTTCCACTGGAGCGGCTTCGACGGCGTCCGCGCACACGTCGACCGCTTCGCCGCATCACTAAGAGCAAGAATTGTCTTTGAAAAAAGGCGGCCAAAAAATGGCCGCCTTTCTTCTTCACCGCACTCTTCTTCCTGCTCCACTTCCTACTCCACAATAATTCCCGCGTAACCAACCACTGACTCGTAATCGCCAGAGACCTCGCCCGATGTTGCATACTTGATCAGCGTGGCCGCAGTCGCTCCCAGAAGCTTAGCTGCCGTGAGCATGATAATCGTCGGCCCGAACCCGCACATGCTGATGTCTTCATTCATCACCACCTCCCAGAGTCCGCGCGCATCCATGGCCAGCACGCGTTCGATTGCCTTGTGGTCTTTGACGCGAGTGACCGCATCGGATTCGTAGTGGTTCATGTCGCTGGAGGCGACGATCAGGACTTTCTCGGCTCGATCCTCTTCTTGGCCGTCTTTTTCTGGGTCATCTTCTTGACGACCGGCAATCACATCCGCCAGTGCTTCGCCCAATCCGTGGAGCACATCAAAGTCGCTGGTGCCGATGGCGATTGGAACTATATTCAGTTCTGGCTGTCGCGCCTGCAAGAAAGGAAGCTGAACCTCGATAGCGTGTTCGGCGCGGTGCGCGGCGCTGTTCTCTTCGAGCGCAGGAAAGCGGCGCAGCAACCGAGCGCCCATTTCCGCGTCGGCCGCAACCTCGCCCAGCGGAGTCTGCCACGTGGTGTTGGCCATAATCGATAGCGGACGCCCCTTGCCGGTGTGATTGGGGCACAGAATCACGCACCGTTTGGGGATCTCCAGGCGCGCATACACAGCGCCGGCGACGCCACCGGAGTAAATATATCCCGCATGTGGAGCGACGCATCCGATGGCGGCAATGCGGCCGGCTTCGACCGGAGTCTTGCCCGCAGAGGTGTATTCCAGAATTTCGCGCAGCAATTCGTCAGCCCGGCCCGGATAAAATCTGCCGGCGACAGCGGGAGCTCGTATAGCGGAAGTCATCAGTAGCCTCCTAGCGGAGACAAGGTTCGTGTGGCCGCGGGCATTTGCCCGCGAAAATTCCGCCAGCTAAGATTCTGCCAGCGAGAATTAGGAACTCACGTCGCCGAGCGCGCGGAACAAAGCGGCGCTTCTTTCGAGCGGCAGAGCTTCGGCCCGGATCATAGGTTTCACGCCGCTTTTCGCCAAAGCCGCTCGCAGCGTATCTTCATCGTACCGCGTCTTCAGATTATTCCAGAGAGTTTTCCGTTTTTGCCCAAAGCAAAGTTTGAGGAACTGAATAAACTCGGCCTCGGGAACCCGTAGCGACTCCAGCCGCGGTTTGATGGTAATGCGAACCACGCTCGAATGAACCTTGGGCGGCGGAGCAAACGCCGCTGGCGGAAGCGTGAAGAGCTGCTCGATCCGGCCGTACAATTGCGCCGTCGCCGAAAGCAAGCCATAGTCACGGCCTCCCGCCGAAGCCGCCAGGCGATCGGCAACTTCCTTCTGCACCATGATCACAATGGTCGAAAAGTAACGGTGATATTCGAGCAGCCGCAGCAGAATATCGGAGGTAATGTAATACGGCAGGTTGCCGACGACGCGGGCCGGTTCGGGCGCGAAGTTCAGGCCGGTGCGAAGGCTGCCAGGTTTCGCCCCGAAGACGGTGTCCAGTTCGATGGTCAGAATATCGCCTTCGATGATTTCAACATTGGGTTGCAGGGAGAATTTCATCCGCAGCTGCGCCGAAAGGACACGGTCCAATTCCACCGCGATCAGCCGCCGCGCCTTCCGTGCCAGCACATCGGTGATGGCGCCGCGCCCGGGGCCGATCTCCAACACGGTGGCCTCTGAAACATCGCCCAGGGCCTCGACAATGCGCAGAGCCGCCGCTTCGCTCGCCAGGAAATGCTGGCCCAGTTTGGGCTTGCGTGAACTCGTTTGTACGCTAGCGCCCTTCGTCACGTTGACCCTCTTTCTTTCCGGCCTTAGACTGAAGTGAATTTGTAATTGGCGATTTGTAATTTGCAATTGAAAAGAAACGACCCAACGATTTTCAATTACAAATTACAAATTTCAAATTACAAATGGCCAGCTTAATCATAACGTGAGCGAGGCTTATCGAGTTCTCGCTCAGGAGGCTCTTTCGCAATGCATATCGCTTTCGCAGCATCCGAGTGCGTTCCCTTTTCGAAAACCGGCGGACTGGCGGACGTGGTCGGCGCCTTGCCGCGGGCACTGGCCGCTCTGGGACATCAGGTGAGCGTGTATCTTCCGCGCTATCGCCAAACCAAGCTGGCCGATCCACAAACGGTGGTGCGCAGCATCACCATCCCTTTCGACGACAAGTATCGCTTCTGCTCGGTGGTCGCGGCGGGCACGAATACGCCCGCCGGGGTCAAGTTTTATTTCGTGGATTATCCGCCCTACTTCGACCGGGAGGCGCTCTACGGAAGTCCGGCCGGCGACTATCCGGACAACGCCGAACGCTTCGCTCTGTTTTCGCGGGCGGTGCTCGAAGCCTCCAAGGTGCTGGGCGTGCCGCATGTGTTCCACTGCCACGACTGGCAGTCCGCGCTGGTGCCGGTGATGCTGCGCACGCTCTACGCCGAAGATCCCGCGTTTCGCGAAGTCGCCACCGTGTTCACCATCCACAACATGGGATACCAGGGCTTGTTCCCGCCCGATACCTTGCCGCTGCTGATGCTGCCGTGGGACATGCTCACCATCTCGAAGATGGAGTTTTTCGGCCAGGTGAATTTTCTGAAAGGGGCACTCGCATACGCGGACTTCGTCACCACGGTCAGCAAGAAATACAGCCAGGAGATCCAAACCACCGAATACGGGTTTGGCCTGGAAGGCGTGCTGCGCGATCGCTCGGCGACCGTGACCGGCATCCTGAACGGCGTGGACTACGAGGAGTGGAGCCCACAGACCGACAGATTCATCGCCGCCAAGTATTCGCCACAGGATCTGCGCGGCAAGCTGCAATGCAAACAGGACTTGCTGCACGCCTTCGGAGTGACGAGCGCCGATTCCAAAGTGCCGGTGATTGGCATCGTTTCGCGATTCGCCGCACAGAAGGGCTTCGATTTGATCTCCCAGATCATGGACCGGCTGGCGCGCGAAGAGATGATCGTGGTCGCACTCGGTGCGGGCGACAAGCTGTTCGAAGATATGTTCCTTCGGCTCAACAAGCAGTTCCCGAACAAGATTGCGGTCAAGGTAGCGTACGACAACGCCATCGCCCACAAAATTGAAGCGGGCGCGGACATGTTCCTCATGCCTTCCCGCTACGAACCCTGCGGCTTGAACCAGATTTACAGCCTGAGGTACGGCACCGTTCCCATCGTGCGGGCGACCGGCGGTCTTGACGACACCATCGAGCCTTGGGACGCGCGCACCGGCAAGGGCACGGGCTTCAAGTTCTCCGACTACACGGGCGAGGCCTTGCTCGCGACCATCAAGCAAGCATTGCTCTCCTATCGCGATGCGTCGTCGTGGCAGACGTTAATGCGTAACGGAATGACTCGTGATTTTTCCTGGGGAGCGTCGGCGCGCGAGTACGGCAAGATCTACGATCGCGCGCGACAAGCGCGGGCCGCCGCGGACGCGGCCCTAGTAATCGCGGACTTGAAGAAGGAGCCGGTGCTGGGGTAGCGAGCCCATGGCCCAGGGCGTGAGAGTTGCTACGTTCTACGAATTAACGAGCCCACTCCGGACGCGGATCTTTGGGTGCGAGCCGCCATCCGTCATCGTATAGCTCGAATTTCGCATGCTCAGAAACAGCGTCTGGGTTCACCAATCCTTATAAAGGCCTTCTCGCTGGTTGGTACCCACACGAATTCGTAATCGACGGTGGCCCCCTTCCCGCCGGGATCAAGCCGGATTCCCGTCACTTGCTTGAAACGCCTTTGGGCTACGGGAATTGAGTAAAGAACTGCGCTCAGGCGTTCCATTCCCTTCGAATTGAAATCTTTGTTCAAGACGGCCCACGTCTTCGATTCGTCTTTGCCGAAGGGAGTGAGGTCAATGAAGGCTTCCCTCTGGAACAAGGAAGTTCTTCCGGATTCTCTATATGTGAGGACGCCGTTTTGCTCGAGAGTTTTTAGCCAAGCGGGCTTATTGTAGTAGTCGGGACCGGCCCAGAAGCTGCCAACAAGTAGGCGCATGTTGAGTGGTGATTTAAAGTCTTGACTGTCAGTAATCAAATGCTCTGCCCGGCTTCGGCTAAGATCCTGGGAGCACGCTGTCGTCGTCCATAAACCGGTAACTAAGATTAGTAAGTAAAACGCTCCTTTACGTTTCATTAATTTCTCCTCAGACTTGATCTCATTGCATCCAACTGGCGGGTGGGCCACCGTAAACGAGGAAGTATAACGCGGGTTTGTTTTTGAACATCGACTGAAATAACTGGCGGGTGGCCCGTCCCACCCATCGTAACTCTAGAGGGTGGCCCGTCCAAGCTCTGCTTGGGCGGGGCCTTTGACCTTTTTTCATCACAAACCACCGGTGCACCCCGTCACAGACATGCTCACCGGTCCAGTGCGACAATAGCCATCTGATTGGGGCACTGTATGAGTGTGTCGTCTCCGAAGACGGCCCTCGAAGCCGCCCCAGCCCCACTAGTCGGCGCTCTTTGACAACACGAAGTTGAGGCAGTCAGCTGTCAAGCCCCTGCCGAAATCCTGCGAGTGAGCCAAACAAGCTAACTCCTTATTCCGTAATATTTTACGAATAACTCCTTTAAACTCAAAGATTTGAAAGGAATTACCCGCCAAATCTATGATTCTAAAGGAAGGGACATTAAATTTTTTCTGACGCCGGATGAGACAAGCCGCACCCAAAGTGGAGACAGTCGAGCTAAGTCCTTATTCCGGAATACTTTACAATTGAGTCATTATTACTCAATACTTTAGAGGAAATAGGTGGGGGGAGGGGGGCTGGACCTGACTATTCCCATCTATAGCATATTTGATAATCCGCCGGTGGCCGATATGAGCATCCTGCTGGGCAACGGCGACGGGACGTTCAGAGCTGGGCCGGCGTTTCCACTAGCGGACCAAAATGTCAATAACGCGGCCGTAGCGGATTTCTGGGGCCGACCATTTACCCTCCCCCGGCCATCCAGTGGATCACAACCGGCCCGCAAGTCCAGCCCCCTGTGATCCGAGCCCTTGCATTTTTCCGGCGTTTGGAGCACCTTTTCACGTTGGAAAGGAGTGCCTCCGAAATCATGATCAACGTTCTCATCCACCACGAAGTCGCCGACTATGCGGCCTGGAAAGCGCTGTTCGATTCCGCCTTCGACTGGCGGCACAAAAACGGCGAGCGCAGTTGCCGTATTTTCCGTAGCGCTGGCAACGTCAACGCCCTCACTCTTTTCTTTGAATGGGAGAGTCTGGAAAAGGCGCGTGAATTCATAGCTTCCGAGGAACTCAAGACCAGAATGGCGAGTGCAGGTGTCAAAGGTGCGCCTCGAGTCGACTTCCTCACTGAAGTGCAGAGCATCCGGCGCAGCGCTGCCGACTGAGCGCGCAGCGCACATTCAGAGAGGCTCGGAATCAGAGAGGCTCGGAATCCATTTCCGGCGATTGGCATCCAAAACGGGTTGAGCCGGCAACCAGGACCGGAGCAGATACCTCCGTTCTGGCAATTTCCTCCTCTTCTGGATTGCCCCCAAATTCGTAGTTCAAGGAGAATCTCATGCCTAAGAAACCAATCTCCAGCAATTCGCAAAAAGCTTCAGCCCAACCCCGCTACCACCAGTCGGCCCGCGAACTCCAGCCCTTTGGCACCGTGACCAGTGTCATGCCGTTGCAATTGGAAGAACCCGTCCGGCTGGAAATGACCGAGCAACTCAATCTACTGTTGGCCGACACCATGACTCTTCGGGATCTCTACAAGAAGTCCCATTGGCAGGTGTCCGGAGCCACTTTCTATCAACTTCATCTTCTGTTCGATAAGCACTACGGAGAACAGAGCGAGATCGTCGATACGATCGCGGAACGAATCCAGCTGCTGGGCGGAATCAGTATCGCCATGGCACCGGACGTAGCGGAAACCACGCGTATTCCACGCCCGCCCAAGGGCCGCGAAGAGGTTCCCGTGCAACTGTCTCGCCTGCTGGACGCGCACGAGGTCATCATCACCCACTGCCGTGAATTGGCGGAACTGGCCACCAAACTGGGCGACCCAGGCACCAACGATTTGGTGGTGAGCGATGTGCTTCGCACGAACGAACTGCAGGTTTGGTTCCTCAGCGAGCACCTGGTAGACGCGCCGCTGGTCGAAGCCGAGCCGCTGCGGGAATCGGCGTAAACAAAACTGGACAGATTGTGTGGAAACGGGGCTCTGCCCGCTTGGACGGGGCAGAGCCCCGTCCCCACACTAATGGCGTGCGGAAAGAATGTGCAGGATCTGCTGCAGTTCATGCCGCAAGTGCGCCACATTCACGGAAGGACTGCCCGGGAACGGAAGCGCGGTCTGACTCTTATCGGGCTTGTTCTCCTCGCGCAATTGCACCCGCGCACCCGCGATCGTGAAGCCGTCTTCGTAAAGCAGTCTCTTGATCCGCACCACCGACTCCACATCGCGCTTGCGGTACATGCGCTGGCCGGTGCTGCTTTTTACGGGCTTGAGCTGGGGAAATTCAGTTTCCCAGAAGCGAAGTACGTAGGCGGGCAGACGGCACAAGCCGGCGACTTCGCCGATCCGGAAATAGAGCTTGTCCGGAATAATGACTTCGGCGTTGCGGCCCACTTTCTTCGACACTTTCTTGTGAAGGCTCATGAAGACCGTTTCCCCACTCCCGTATACGCGTTTCTAGCACGAGCCGCGCCCCGGGACAACCCCCAAAAGTACGGATGGGCCGCCGCCGCCGCAGATGGAAAAGCCTCTCAAGAGGTGCTTCTCCTGAGAGGCTGGCGGAATTTCTGAACGAGCATCCGTCCGCTTAGTGTTTCTTTTTCTTGGCGGCTTTCTTCTTGGTTGCCATGAAGTTTTTTCCTCCGTTTGAACGATTTGTTCTCCCAAGGTTCTTTTTCGACAGGGCACCTTGATGCCCGGGCTGCTCAACTTGTGGTATGAGCAACTGTCCTACCACAAGATATTGCCATTCATATGTAATTTGTCAACATAAATTTCACTTGGTTGAGGGATTTTGGTGAAACACGTGTCTGGTTTGCGCGGCGGCACTCACGAAAATTTCACCATCCGGCAGAACCTTCCCGTCTGCCATCGGTGAAGGCGCGCTGCCTGTGCGATAATTTCAGAAGAAATTTATGTCAGATCACAAAGTCTTCTGCGCAAAACTGAAACAGGAATTGCCTGGGCTGCCCGAGCCTCCCTTCGACAGCGAGTTGGGGAAAAAGATCTACGAGCAGATCTCGCAACAGGCGTGGGGCCAGTGGGTGGAGCACTGCAAAATGTTGCTGAACGAATATCGCCTGAACCCGGCGCGCAAGCAGGATCAGGAAGTCATCGTGCAGCAGATGGAGCAGTTTTTCTTCGGTGAGGGAGCCGCGCGTCCAGCCGAATACGTTCCTCCAACGCACTGAGCGCACGGGGCGCACTCTGAGCCCACCGAAACGAAGAGCGGCGCGGGGCAAGCCATCTGGCGGCCGTCCGCCGGTTCGGCAGCCATGCTGCAGGCTGTTTACTGACAGGTTACCTCTGGCCCCTCAGTCAATGCCCAATTCATCGCCTCGTAACACTCCTTGGCGACAATCGAAGCTGTGGCGCCGCAGGTATACGACACGGTGATCCTCTCTGATCTGCACCTCGGCGCGGACATGAGCCGCGCCCGCGAGGCGTTGCGCGTTCTCCAGGAAAATGAGTATCGCCGCCTCATTCTGCTGGGCGATATTTTTGCCGACCTCAATTTCGGACGCCTGAAAAAAGAGCACTGGAAATTTCTCGGTTTCATCCGCAAGCTCTCCAATCCCAAGCGCAACGTCGAAGTGGTTTGGGTCGAGGGCAATCACGACCTCGGCCTAGCCGAAATCATGTCCCATTTGGTGGGCGTCCGCGTGTACCAGGAATATCAATGGGAATATCAGGGCCTGCGTCACATCGCCGTCCATGGTCACCAGTTCGACGGCTTCGCTGTGAGCAATGTCCGCGTCAGCTATTTCATCGGGACGCTGCTTTACCTGCAACTGCAGAAGTGGGATTCGAAAAACAAAACCCTGACCCGTTTCCTCGACCGGCTCAACACGCGCTGGCTGCGCTTATCGCCAAAGGTCGCCGAAGGCGCCCTGGCTCATGCCCGCCACCATCACGCAGCGCGCATTTTCTGCGGCCACACCCATGCCGCCATGCACCAGCACGAGCACGGAATCGACTATTTCAATTGCGGAGCCTGGATTGACGCGCATCCTGCCTATATCACCGTTGGTGAAGAGGGAGTTCAGATCCATGAATATGTTGAGCGACCCGACGATCTCCACCCCGGCCAAGAACGAAGCGAAGAACGAAGCCCGGCTGATTCCGAACCTGCTGCATTCGCTGGCGAGTACGAGGGTGTTGGCCGCTGACGCCAACTCCACCGGCGGCACGGTCTTCCGAAAGACGCATTTACCAAGACGCACGTCAGGTGACTCTTGCGCAAACTGACCATCGTTTTCCACCACGCCGGCGGTGGACATCGCAGCGCGGCTGACGCTCTCAAAGCCACTCTCTCCAGCCAAGCAGATCCTTGGGACGTCAGTCTCCTCGACATTCAGGAGTTGCTCGATCCCCTCGATCTGCTTCGTCGCGCCACGGGGCTGCGCATTCAGGACACCTACAACCTGATCCTACGCAAAGGCTGGACGCGCTTCACGCCGCAACTTCTGGTCGTTCTGCAGGGGACGATCCGCGCCTACCACTCTCCAATCGTGAAAGCGCTCCGAGCTTACTGGGCGCAGCATCCGGCGGACTTGGCGCTCTCGGTGATTCCGCACTTCAATCGCGCCATCGCCGACAGCCTGCGCCCGGAAGACCCAAGCCCGGTGGACACCCACACATTCTCACAGAACGCGAATGTGTGGGGCACCCGGCCTTTTGTCACACTAATAACAGATTTGGCGGATTACCCGCCACACTTCTGGATTGAGCGGGAATCGGAATACATCATCGCGGGCACGGAACGCGCCCAGCAGCAAGCCTTGACCATGGGCCACTCCGCCGGCCATATCTTCCAAACATCGGGAATGATCCTGAAGCCCAGGTTCTACGAAAAGACCACCGTCGATCGCGTCGCGGAAAGGAATCGGCTCGGCCTGGAACCCGATTGTCCGACGGCCATTGTGCTGTTCGGAGGCCATGGCTCCCAGGTGATGGTCGACATCACCCGGAAACTCAACGAAGCTGGCAGTGGCGTTCAGTTAATCCTGATTTGCGGACACAACCAGAAGCTCGCCGCTGAGCTCAGGAAGCTGCCCACCAGGAAGCCCATCGCCATCGTCGGATTTGCTCAGAATGTCGAGTACTACATGGCCTTGGCCGACTTCTTCATTGGGAAACCAGGCCCGGGCTCGATCAGCGAGGCGCTGCAGTTCCACCTGCCCGTCATCGTGGAATGCAATTCCAAGACGCTGCCGCAAGAGCGCTACAACGCGGAATGGGTGACGGACAACGGCTACGGTATCGTCGTCCCCAGCTTCAAAAGAATTGCGCCCGCCGTTCAACGATTACTCGGCCGCGCGACTTTCAATGAATTCCGTCGGAAGGCCGGCGAGTACTCGAATCGAGCCCTGCTTGAAGTGCCCGTAATCCTGGAACGATGCGTGGAGCATGTGGCGGCAATGCAATCGCAGGCTAACTTTCGCCACGAGCCCCTAGAAGTGCACCGCGATGCCGGTTGAGAACCGCGCGCCGTTCTGGCCCTCGCCATAGAAGCGCGTGTTGATCCAATCGAGCTGTCCCCGGAACGTTATCGGCCCGGCGATTCGATAATCCAGCCCGCCGCCGACCGCATTGACGAACGACGTATTCGAGTCGGAAATTCCGTTGCTCCGGCTGATGTGCCCCGCACCAACCAGGAACTCGCCGAACGGGCGGTAGCGCTTGACCTGCACCGATACTCTCGGGCCGAACAGAACGTTGTGCGCAGCGATGTCGGCGTTGGCGCCGCCGTAATTGTGGCTGCCATAATGGCTATCGACATCGGCCACCAGGCCGATCCACGGCAGGAACTTCCCCTCCAGCGTTGCCTCCCATCCATTCGTATTTGTGGTGTCGTTCGAGACGACAGGAGTGCGGTCGTAGGAATAGCCAAAGAACACGTTTCCCCTCGTTGGAATCTGCGCCCAGGCTGCGCTCGACAGCATCGTCAATAACAAAACAAGATTCCACACTCTTCGCATTTCTTCTCCTTTTGTGCGCGTTGAAGCATACGGTTTGAAATGTGTTTGCCGTCCGAGGAAACTACTTAGCGATATAGATGCAAGAGCGGCAGAAAAATTTGCCTCTCCGCGCAGCAGACTTGCTCGAGTCAGCGGAACAGCGCGAAAAACAGGGCGTGGGGAAAAACGAAAAAAACGCGCGCTTATCTCGCGAGGTGTTACGAGTCGGCCAGGAACTCGTATTCGTCGATAACGGCTGCCACCGCCATCTTGCCGGCGGGGTTGCTCCCTTCGACTCGTACCACGCGGCCTTTGCAGCGCACCCGGATGCTTTCCGTGAGCGTGATCTCGGGCGGCAGGGTCAGCGTGAAATCAATCGCGGAGCCGGCCTGGATGGCGGAATCGACATAGAAGCAAATTCCGCGGGCGCTGACGTCGCGGGTCTGCGCCTCGTGCTCCTTCTCATTTTCGCCGTAACGTACGCTGACGGGCAGACGAAGCGCGAATCGCCGCGTGGACCGCTTGTTATTTTCGTCCTGGTCGTGCTGCGTCTGGGCCATCGAACCTCCTCAAGGGCAAGGTTTCAAGGTCTCGTCGGAAATCGCTTGTAAGCATGGCAATTTGCGGCAAGCCTGTCAAGCGAGGCAAGCTTGGGTCAGAGGTCAGATTGCAGAAGTTAAGCACTTGAGTTGTGTCACCTCTGCAATCTGACCTCTCACCTCTGACCTCATCCACTACAATTAACCCGTGGTCTTCGTCCTCGATAACTACGATTCGTTCACTTACAACCTCGTCCAGTACCTGGGCGAACTGGGCGCTGACGTCGAGGTTCGCCGCAACGACGAAGTAACCGTCAGAGAGATCGAGGCGATGCAACCTGAGCGCATCGTGGTTTCTCCCGGACCCTGCACTCCGCAGGAAGCCGGCATCAGCATCGAACTGATCCGCCATTTCGCGGGCCGATCTCGATACAAGGTGCCGGTGCTGGGCGTCTGCCTCGGGCACCAGGCGATCGGCGCCGCTTTCGGCGGCCAGGTGGTTCGCGCGAAGAACCTGATGCACGGCAAAACCAGTCCGGTTGAGCACGACGGCAAGACCATCTTCCGCGGCTTGTCTTCGCCGATGACCGCGACCCGCTATCACTCGCTGATCGTCGCCGAAGACGGCCTGCCCGCCGATCTCGAAGTCAGCGCCTGGACTCGCGATCCAGATGGGACGCGAGTCATCATGGGCTTGCGACACCGGAAGTTCCCGGTTGAGGGCGTGCAGTTTCATCCCGAGAGCGTGCTGACGGACGAAGGGAAGAAACTGGTGGCGAATTTCCTGCGGGGTTAAGCCCCCTCGTCGCAAAAAACACGATGAGGGCGCGACCGGTTGTTCGTCTGTTTTCGCCTATTAACTCTTAAGGCAATAACCATTGAGTACGGGTACCCCCCTCCCCCCCTACCTCTTGGAATCATAGGGTTAGGAGGAAATTCCAGCCACAGTCTTTGATTTTAAACGAGTTATGGGTAAAGTCTTTGTAAACAAAGGACTTAGGTTGTCAAAGAGCGCTGAAAACGGGTTTGGGGCAGCTTCGAGGGCCGTCTTGGGAAACGGCACAACTCTTCACTGCCTCAATCAGATCACTATTATCGAGCAAGGCGGGTTGAGAGTCGGTGACGACGCTCACAGCTTGGGTGTGATGAAAAAAGTCAAAGGGCCCCAGAGTCAGGATGGGCATGGCGACTTCCAATTACGGCGGCGAGATCAGCCGCACTGCTACGGGAGAGGCGCCATTGCCGAGAATCGGGGTCCCTGCGGCGTTGGTCCCGCAACCGGCCATGTTGATGACGGTGGTCTTTAGAGTCCCTCCCCACGCTGGGCCAGTCGGTGGTGGGAGCGGCGGCGCTTCGTTTCCCTCCGGATTCATAAACAGCTGCAGGAAGCCTATGATCGCCACCGGGTTGGGCGGCGCGACGCCGTTGGTACTATTGAACACCGGCACCGTGACTAGCGAATCGCTGACCATTACATCGTTTCCGTCCAGACCTGGAATCGGATTGTTGGCACCTCCAAGGA
>CABECZ010000337.1_pt1 | contig 13271 bp, 10 predicted proteins | sample 3422621 | NCBI WGS metagenome assembly CABECZ01 (sample SAMEA5534328, study PRJEB31848) | metagenome | biome: tundra; feature: field; material: soil | place: USA | collected 2013-05 | depth 0.15 m | reverse complement strand
GTCCGTAGGCAAGAGACCACTCCATCGAACAGCAGAACCAAGGGAATTATTGGAACCAAATACGTCCAAAGCAATCGTGACCAGCGGAACGGACGGATCCACGGAGTGCAGACGAACAGCATGAGAACCCAGGCAAACACAAGGCCGATGGTTGACGGAGCATGCCTCGTTACTTCAAATATGCCGATACTTTCCCTGGCATCGACGGCATTTTGGAGAATCGCGTGAGCCTCTTCCGGCGAAAAATGATGAAACGACGTGAACATCGTTCGCAGCCCCTTCAGTTCATGCGGAACTTTCATCGCGTCCACCGGCCCCGGATAAAAAGCAATGTGATTCTCAGAAACCGTTCTGACATTTTCGAATGCCCTGAGGTTTGGGTATTTATCTGTGAGCCAAATCTGCGGGACCGGCGGATCTCCTTCGAGCTTTCGCGATTGGAGCTTTCGAGAAAGGCCTAACCAGGGCCCGCCCCCGCCTGAGCACAAGTCAACAATCGATCGGCTCCGTGTAGAGTCAAGTGCGCTTTGCAGCAGCGGGGCGATGGGTGCGTAGACCTTGAAGAGATTGAACCCAAACTGCAGCGCATCCGTAACGTAATCTCGAAGAGATGACGGGAACCACGGTTGATCATGGAATTCGATGAAATGTACGCGACGCATGGCAACTCAGCCTGCTGAGTAGTATCGTCCGTGTGAACATTCTCGTCCATTTGCCCGAATCTGCTGGTTCGACGTTAAACTAATCACGTACCACCATCCGTAGAGACGGGGGCTGGCCCCGTCTCACTCTGTGCGACGAACGGCGAACGACCAACGACGCGATGATCAAATCTCCCCGAGGAACCCGCGACCTTCTCCCGCCCGACACGGCGCTCTGGAACTTCGTCGAAGCCGCCGTCCGCGACGTCTTCCGCGCGTACAACTTCCACGAAATCCGCACGCCGATCTTTGAGTCCACCGAACTGTTCGCGCGGGGCGTAGGCGAAGAAACCGACATTGTCTCGAAGGAAATGTTCACCTGGGAAGATCGCGGCCGCGCCGAAAGCGATAAAGGACAATCGCTCACCCTCCGCCCCGAAAACACCGCGGGCGTAGTCCGCGCCTACATCGAGCACAAACTCTGGGACCGCGGCCTCAACAAGCTCTTCTATATCGGACCGCAATTCCGCCGCGAGCGTCCGCAAAAAGGCCGCTACCGCCAGTTCTATCAAATCGGAGCCGAAGTCATCGGCCCCGCCGCCGCCGGCAGCCAGTCTCCCGCCAGAGACGCGGAAATCCTCGAACTCCTCGCCACGCTGCTCGACCGCGTGGGCATCGCCAACTGGACGCTCGAACTGAACTCCGTAGGCTGCCCCGCCGACCGAGCAAAATTCAACGAAGCTCTTCGCCAAGCGCTCGCACCCGTAGTAGAAAAAATGTGCACTGACTGCCAGCGCCGCTATGTCACCAATCCGCTGCGCATCTTCGACTGCAAGGTTCCCGAAGACCAACCCATCATCAAAACTCTCCCCACCATCAGCCAGTTTCTCGACGAAGATTGCCGCACCCACTACGAAGAAGTAAAGAAAATCTTAAACGCCGTCCAAATTCCCTACGTCGAAAACCCGCGCCTGGTGCGGGGTCTCGATTACTATCAGAAAACTGCGTTTGAATTTACGCATGCGGCGTTAGGGGCGCAGAATGCGATTCTCGGCGGCGGAAGATACGACGGCCTATCCGAAGCGCTCGGCGGCCCGGCGGCTCCGGGGATTGGCTTTGCTATCGGAGAAGATCGGCTGGTGCTTTCACTATCAGCGACCGCGTCGGCGGAGTCGGTCGTGCGCAAGCCCGACGTCTACATCGCTCCGCTCGGCGGCGGAATGAATCGCGAAGCCGCCCGCGTGGCTCGCGAACTGCGCCGGCACGATCTGGTGGTCGATCTCGGCGACGAGTCGTTTCGCTTAAAAAAATCGTTCGAGACGGCAGTCAAGATCGGGGCGCGATACATCCTCATCGTCGGCGGGAACGAAGTGGCGGCCGATGCATTCGCGCTCAAGCATCTAGCCTCCGGCGAACAAGTCACGGTTCCGCGCGCGGACCTGGCGGAGCGGATTCTGCGGAAGTAGTTCTTGGCGGTCCAAACGCCACCGGCCGCCCGGGGTTCTGGCTTTTCAGCCTTGGATCCGGGCGGCCGGTGTTTCTGCGGTCCTCTTTCGACGAGCGGCGAGGCTGCTTAGCCTCGCTACGCGTTTCGACTTATGACAGGAAGAACTCCTTCGCCAGTGGCAGCCACTCCTGGTCGGGGATCTGGAGTGAGAGATCGTCCACGGCCACTCCTCCATCCTGGGCCAAGGCACCCAGCGCCATCGGCATCCGGCGCTGCAAGCGGCTCGCCGACTCTTCCGTCCACCAGCGGGCGAGCGGGCCACCCAGCAAGTTCTTGAAGCTTGTCTTGGCGTCGGGCGCCTGCGCGGTCACCAGCCAGCCTTCGCCGTAAGGATCGCTGAGCGCCAGCTTAGGATTCTTAATGACCGCTTCGTTGATGTCTGACACGCTGCCCTCGATCGGCGAAACCATGTCGACGGCGCAGTCGTCGCGATAAAGTGTGCACATCTTCTGGCCTTGGCGAATCCACTGGCCGCGTTGCGGCAGCGTAATGCGCTCCACTGTGCCGGTCAGTTTAGCGGCAAAATCGTCCATGCCGACCCGCACGAAGTTGGGGCTCTCGCTCAGTGCCCAGGTGTGACCGGGGTGGTAGCGCAGGTTGTCTGGGACCTCGAAGCCGCCGACCACGGCTGGCCGCAAGCGCGGCACATCGGCATGCTTCGCTGGGGCTACCTGCAACGCCGGTTGCACAATGGAGTGGCGAGTGCGGAAGTAGTCAATCAGCAAGAAGGTTGCGAAGAAGAAGAGAACCAGTAGGACTGTCATAAGTCACCCCGTTGGAGGGCCGTCTAGCGAGCCACTCAGCAACCTTTCTAAAGGCAATCGGCGTGCCAAGACGAGGCGAATTGCGAGCAAGTGCGCTGCGGGCAACGATCTCCTGTGAAATAAAGGGGATAGGCGAAGGGAAAATCCATGGCGTGGGCTATTGCGATGAAATTGTCAACAACGCTTTGATGGGAAAACGCAACAGGTCAAAGCTCGCGCTTTCAGTGTTTGGAGGTGGACGACGAGAAAGGCGGCTTTAAATCAGTGGGTTGCGGGTTAGCAACCCACTGATGAATCTCACAACAGCAAAAGTTGAAGAATACAACGGTGAAGACTTACTCCCTTGAGTACTCCGTCTCCATATCGACGTCGGCGGAGGTCGGAGTGGTGGTTAGAGCAGTGATTCCGTACTCCAACCCTTTTTCAAAGGCCTTCAGGTTCAGCTCTCGCGAGCTGGGCGGAACAGAATCGGCAACCGCTTTACGCACGGCATCGGTGTCCAGCAGTTTTGTGACTGCGGTGAAGAAACCCACCATCACCGAATTCAACACCATGCGCTTTCCGAGTTCTTCGGCGATACGGGTCGCTGGGACGCTGTAGACCTGGATTCCCTTGCTGAGATCTGAAACTCGCACCAGATCCTGCTCGACGATCATGATGCCGCCTTCTTTCAACTCGGAGCCGAAGCGCACATAGGCTTCTTGCGACATGACGACCATGATGTCCGGGTGGGTGACGTAGGGGTACAAGATCGGCGAATCGGAGAGCACGAGCTGCGCACTACAGGCGCCGCCCCGCGCTTCCGGGCCAAAGTTCTGCGTCATGGTGGCAAAAGCTCCCTGGTAAATCGAGGCCGCCTTGCCGAGGACGATGGCCGAGAGGATTACTCCCTGGCCGCCAAAGCCTGCGATACGAATTTCAGTTAGCTGCAGTCGCATACCATCTCCGGTTCTTCGACGTATCTCTCTCCCAGCGATTCGGTGTATTGGGCGCGCATCATGGTTTGGTAGTCGGGGCGCTCGCGGTCTACGAACTTGCCGACGACGATCTCGCCGGTCATGGTCATGCCAACTTCACTGGTGGGCGCACCGTGCCGGACTTTGCTCTTCTCTTTGTAGTACTTCATGGCGTCAAGACCGTCGCCCAGCTTGTTGCGGCGCTGATAAAGCGTGGGACAGGGCGAGATAATTTCGATAAAAGAAAAGCCTTTCTTCTGAAACGCCTCGGTCATGGAACGGGTAATTTGCCGTACGTGGAACGTGGTCCAGCGCGCGACGTAAACCGCGCCCGCCGCTTCCACCAGGTGCGGCAAATTGAACGACGGCTCGAACACACCGTAAGGATTCGTCGAAGTCGTCGAGTGATCGGGCGTGGTGGGCGCGGTCTGGCCGCCCGTCATGGCGTAGAGCAAGTTGTTCACGCAGATGACCTTCAGATCGATGTTGCGACGCGCGGCGTGGATCAGATGATTGCCGCCAATGGCGGAAAGATCGCCGTCGCCGGAATAGACGACGACGTTCAGCTTGGGGTTTGCCAGTTTCAACCCGGTGGCGAACGGGATGGCGCGGCCGTGAGTGGTGTGGAAAGAATCCAGTTTCACGTAGCCCGCCACGCGCCCCGTGCAGCCGATGCCCGAGACCAGGGCCAGCGTCCGCAAATCGATTTTCGAGTCGATGAGGGCGCGGGCGAACGAATTTACGGTAGTGCCGATGCCGCATCCCGGGCACCAGATGTGAGGTATGCGATCGCTGCGTAAAAAGGGCTCCACGGGGTTGACGAGATCGTTGATCAAACTGTCCGGCATCGATTGGCCTCCACAATTACCTTGAGAATATCTTCGGGGTTGTGAACTCCGCCGCCCGCGTGCGACACGGCGAAGGTCTTTGCCTGGCCTGCGGCAGCTCGCTCCACTTCGCGCACCATCTGGCCCAGATTGAGTTCGGGGACGACAAATGCTTTCACTTTGGCGGCGAGTTCGCGGATCTTTTTCTCGGGGAACGGCCAGGCGGTGATCAGGCGCAACTTGCCGACGCGGAGACCCTTTTTACGAGCCGCCTCGATGGCGCGTTGCGCCACTCGGGAAGTAATTCCGTAGGAGACGACCACGACATCGGCGCCATCGATTTGCTCTTCTTCGGTCATGGTGATGCTGTCGACGGCGTTAAGAATTTTGTTTTGCAGGCGGCGAACCAGCTTGTCCTGGGTCGGCAGAGTCATATCGGGATAGCCGCGCTCGTCGTGGGTCAAGCCGGTGACGTGAAAGTTGTAGCCATCGCCGGCATGGGCCATTTCCGGGACGAGGTCGCCGTTGGTGCCATAGGGAAGATAATCTTCGACCGATTTGTGAGTATGGCGGCGCGGCACCACTTCAATCTGGTCGGCGGGTGGAATCACTACTTTCTCGGTCATGTGCCCCACGCATTCGTCCATCATGAACATCACGGGCACGCGGTATTCTTCGGCCAGGTTGAAGGCTTTGATGGTGAGGTCAAAACACTCCTGCGGAGAATTGGGGCAGAGGGCGATGATCTCGTAATCGCCATGCGAGCCCCAACGCGCCTGCATCATGTCCGCTTGCGCGGGGAGCGTGGGCAGGCCGGTGGATGGCCCTCCACGCTGCACATCCACGAACACACACGGCGTTTCGGTCATGGCCGCGTAGCCGATATGTTCCATCATCAGAGAGAAGCCCGGGCCGGAGGTCACCGTAAACGCCTTGGCTCCGGCCCAGACTGCGCCTTGCAGGGTGATGGAAGCCGCAAGCTCGTCTTCCATTTGGATGAACGTTCCGCCGACGGTCGGCACACGAGCGGCAAAACGCTCAACCACTTCGGTGGAAGGAGTTATGGGGTATCCAGAGGCGAACCGGCTGCCCGCGGCCAGAGCGCCTTCGCAGCAGGCGTGGTCGCCATCCATGAAGTGTATGCCGGTGAGTACGCCGTGAGGGTCAGCCTTCATTTGTCACCTCCGCCAGGGGCAGCTGTTTTGGTAGCGAAAATGGCGAAGTCGGGGCAGTACATTCCGCACAAGTCACAGCCACTGCACTTTTCCGGATGCACGACATGCGGCGGATGGTAGCCCTTGGAATTGAAAGCGGAGGAAAGTGCAAGCACTCTGGTGGGACAAAACTCCACACAGAAGCCGCAGGCTTTGCAACGCTCGACAACGATCGAAACACGTCCTTTTGCCAATGGAATCTCCGAACTCAAGGTGTTTAGGACAACCACGAAATCCTAGGCCATTATGCTTGGTGGGGGGGTGCGGTTGGATGTGACAGGGATCACTGATGTTTGTGAGAACGGGCACACGTCCTGTGCAACCCTAAGCAAAGAAGAGGCCGCGCCAGGCTTCGCGCCGGGCTCATTCGGGTGACGCCCGCGCTCTTACCGCGTCGGGTCTTGCCGCATCGGTGAGGCGAGACACAGATGATGGTGCCATTGATCACAGCAATCGGGACAGCGCGGACTGAGAATGAGGCTTGGTTGACGAGTTCGCGCTCTTCAGGAAGGGAGTTGCCATGTTTGAAGCCGAAGTTGAGATGGAACGACGCTCATCGATCTTGCCGCTGCTGCTCATGGTGTGTCTGGTTGCCGGGATCGTGGGCTTAGCAACCTACGTGCTTTTTCAAGTCCGGGGCAAAACGCCTATCAGCGCGCAGGATGCGAGCGGGATAGTAACAGCAGCGCTCCAGGGACCAGGTCCGGCGGTTATTCACTTCCGCACTGGTCTCGTGACAAACAACGAACAACTACCGGATCCTAATTATCGATTATTGGAAAAAGCGGGGATTATTAAATTGGGCAAGGCGGCAAAGGGCAGCGTGATGGTCTCGATCACACCCGAAGGAGAGCGCCTGATGAGCGGCGTGCCGGGCTTCAAAAAATCGAAAGAAGCGGATGGCACGTTCTCGTATAAGGCTTCCCTGGCACAGCGGCAACTGGTGAGCCTCGCCGGCGTGAACATGAACGGAGCCGACAATGCTATCGTCGAATACACTTGGAAATGGGTGCCCAATCAATTGGGGGACGTGTTTGACGCGGGCGGTCCACTGGTCAAGAGCTTCAATCTTTGGGAACGTCAAACCCTGATCAACAAGTATCAAGTCGATTTCTATAATGCGAACCCGACGAAATCCACGCTTACTCTCGCGCGGAACGGTCGGGAATGGAAAATCTCGAAGTAATAGCGGACGGCGAAGCGGAAGGTAGCGACGTAGCCGGTTCTTGGTTACTAAGTGCGCTTAGAGTTTCAAGAGCGGAGCCTTGGTTGCAAAGGAGAAAATGCGATGTCCGTGAAGAAGAAACTGATTGTGATGTTTACTGCTCTGATCGCATTCACCTGCACCGTCGCCGCGCAGGACCAAACGCAGGGCCAACCGGAGAAAACCATAAAGCACGTTCCGATCAAGTCCACGTCGCCGGTATCCGGTAAAGACATGTACGCGACGTACTGTGCCGTTTGCCACGGAACGGACGGCAAAGGTGGAGGGCCCGCGGCCAGCGCGCTGAAGGTTCCACCCACCGACCTTACCTTGCTAAGCAAGAACAACGGAGGGAAATATCCCTCGATGAAAGTCTCGTTCGCCATCCGCAACGAAGCCAATCTTCCCGTGCACGGATCCAAGGAGATGCCGGTGTGGGGAGCGTTGTTTTGGAGTGTGAGTAGTGGACACGAGGGTGAGGTGCAGCAACGCGTGGTAAACCTTACCAAGTACATCGAATCCCTGCAGGTGAAGTAGGCGGGCTGCTGAACATCGTTGGATCCGGCGCTGAGCCGGTTGGGGCATGAGCGCTGGCTTGTGCCCTTTGCTCGTCTCCGCCAGAGTCCCGTTTACCTGCCGTTCGGGACAAGAAGACACTGCGCAACTTAATGCACACCAGCCCCAGTTCGTGCCAGACCCCCGGGAAAAAGCCCTACCCCCGAGAACGGTAAGGGCACAGACACATGTGAGGAAGATCACACTGGCGTGTATCTTGCAGCACAGCGAAGTGTTGCATCCCGGCGGACACTGGCGTCATAGGTCCGGCTCAGGTGGCTGGTGGACCGCGCAAGAAGCGATCCATTCAAGCGAGCTGGAGCCGAGGTTGTTCAGGAGGCTAGTTATGCTCTCGCCATACGGAATGGAGATTGTAGAAAGCTGCCTTACATGCAGGCTGCGAGTTGATCGTATCTTCTGCGATCTGCCTCCTGCCGCGTTGCAGGCTTTTGAAGGCATCAAGTATGCCACTGCCTATCCTCAGGGGGCCGTGCTGTTTGTCCAGGGGCAGATGCCACGCGGCATCTTTGTGCTCTGCAAAGGCACTGTAAAGCTTGCCATTAACTCCCCCAGCGGCAGAACGGTAATTGTAAAACTTGCCGAGCCTGGGGAGGTGCTGGGGTTGAGCGCCACAATCTCCGGCAAACCTTACGAAGTGACGGCGGAGACGATCGATCCCTGCCAGGTCAATTTCGTCAAGCGCGACGACTTTCTCCACTTCCTGAAGGATGATGTGGAGGCCTGCTTCAAAGTGGCCGAGCAGTTAAGCGAGAAATATCACAATGCTTGTAAGGAAGCCGGCGCGCTCGGACTGTCACACTCCGCTGGCGAGAAACTGGCTAAGTTGCTTCTGGAATGGACCTCCAAAAATGGAGAGGGCACCAAAGGGGATCCCCGCTTGAGGCTTCGACTCACGCACGAGGAAATCGCGCAGATGATCGGGACTTCGCGCGAAACGGTTACCCGGCTGTTTGCCGAGATGAGGAAGCGTCAGATCTTGCAGTCGAAAGGCTCGACTCTGGTAATTCGCAACACGGCGGCGCTGCGCGAGCTCGCAAACCACAATTAGTGCCGCGCCCACACCAGGGGCTTGCCTGAGCCAGGTAACGGCATGATTGCGATACGCCTGGAGAAACGCCGATCCCCGCCCCAAATTCCCACGGTCAAGAGGATTTAAGTCTCGTGACCAAGATCACAATTCCCCGTGATGATTGTCACCGCTGGGCGATTCGTTCTCTCTTATTGTTGCGCGTAGGGTGGGCGTCGGAAGCCCGGTTCAGGTAGGAAGGAAAACCGCACATGGCCTCGTTAAACGGCAACGGGCAGCATTCCAATCAAGTAAAGCAAAACAAGCCACGATTGATTTTTTGGGAGTTGACCAAAGGGTGTAATCTGCGCTGCATCCATTGCCGGGCCACCGCGACGGAGCTGAGTTCTCCCTCCGACCTTTCCACCCAATCCGCACGCGATATCATCGATGAGATCGTTACGGTGTCCACTCCCATCCTGGTGCTGAGCGGTGGCGAGCCGCTCTTCCGTTCGGATATTTTCCAGTTGGCGCGCTATGGCACGGACAAGGGTCTGCGCGTGGCGCTGGCCACAAATGGCACGCTGGTTACCAAGCACGTCGCGCGCATGATCGTCGATAGCGGCGTGCAGCGCGTTGCCATTAGCCTGGACGGCGCCAATGCGCTTACTCACGATACTTTCCGCGGCATTCCCGGCGCATTCGATGCTGCGATTGCCGGGTTCCGTAATCTGAAGAATCTGGGAATGTCGGTGCAGATCAACACCACGATTGCCCGCCACAATGCCCATCAGCTTCCGCAGGTGCTCGAACTGGCGAAGTCGCTGGGAGCGGACGCGCTGCATACCTTCCTGTTGGTGCCGGTAGGTTGCGGCGTGGATATCGCTGCCGAACAAATGGTTCCGCCGGAAGAGTACGAGCAGATGCTGAACTGGTTCTACGATCGCTCGCTCGAGGGTGGCATCGAGATGAAGGCGACCTGTGCGCCACACTACTTCCGCGTGGTTCGCCAGCGGCGGGCTAAGGAGCACCGTTCCGAGGCTGCGGCAGCAGCCGTTCACGCTGCTCCACCGGTCGTTGCAGCGGCGCAGCATTCGCCAAGTATTGGTCCCACGGAAATGGCGATGCCCGGCTCGACCGGCATCGAACTGAAGCCTCAGGGAATCGGACGCCCAGTGGGACACCCCGGAACTCATCCTTCCGACATGAACGCCATGACCAAGGGATGCCTGGCCGGAACCGCAGTGTGTTTCATTTCTCATCAGGGCGAGGTCTATCCCTGTGGATATTTGCCGGCCTTGGCCGGAGACCTGAGGAAGCAGTCGTTCGCCGACATCTGGGAGAATTCGGTGGTGTTCAATCAACTGCGCGACACCAACAACCTGGAGGGGAAATGCGGCTGCTGTGAGTTCCGCAACATTTGCATGGGTTGCCGGGCGCGCGCCTACGCTGCCACCGGCAACTATCTCGATGAGGAACCGTTCTGCGTTTACCAACCGCAGGCAAAAGGCTTGAAAAAGGAGAAGGATATTACACCGGCGGAAGTCGCACCCTAAACGGCACGCTTCCTGCCGCCTAAGAAGCCTGTTGCCACAGAGACACGGAGGCACAGAGAAAGCACAGTTGGTTGTGCATTCTAAGAAGTCCTCCCCCGTCTCTGTGGTTAGAGGCCTTGGGAGCCAAAAGACACGAACCCAGCGTGATATCCCTCAGTCCCGCTTCTAAATGCCACTTCCCTGCTCACCGAAACTTAGCTAAACCACTGAAACAAAAACTGTTTTCCATTCTGGTACTGAAATTTCTTTGGCACGCCGTGTGCTCTTCGAGTGATAGTTAGGAGCTGGAGACATGGAACCGACTCTCATGGTCGTGGGCCTGAACTACCGTACTGCTCCGGTGGCAGTGCGGGAGCGTTTCTGGATCAGTGAACACCGGCGCTGTGAAGCCTTGGTGCAGTTGTCAAGGGCGGAAGGCATCGAGGAAGTCATCGTAATGGCCACCTGCAACCGCACTGAGTTTTGGCTGTGGGCTACCGATGTCACCCTGGCCGCCAATTCCGTGATGCGGCTGCTGGGCGCCGAATATGGACTCAAGCTGTGCGAATGGAAGCACTTCTACCGCTTGCTCGATGAAGCTTCGCTCCTCCATATCTTCCGCGTAGCATCCAGCCTTGACTCGATGGTGGTCGGCGAGCCGCAGGTCGTTTCCCAGGTGAAAGAGGCTTGGAGGCAGGCGCAGAAGGTAGGGGCATCGGGCCGATTCCTGGATGCGGTGTTGCAGAAGGCGCTCACGGTTTCTGAGCGCGTGCGCAGTGAAACGGCCATCGGTAGCGCGGCGGTTTCGATTCCTTATGCCGCCGTGGAACTCGCACGCCAGATTTTCGGCACCCTGGAAAACAAGAAAGTGCTTCTGCTAGGCGCGGGCCAGTTGAGTGAGCTCTCAGCCCGTGAGTTGCTTAGCCATGGCGCCACTTCCGTCGGCGTGATCAATCGCACTCTCGAACACGCGGCTGAGCTGGCGGCGAAGCTCGGTGGGATTGCGATCCCGTTGGAGGAGCGCTGGAAATATATGGCCGAGGCCGACATCATCATCAGCTCGACTTCCTCTCCGCACACGATTCTCAGCCGCGAGGAAGTCGAGGTCATGATTCGGGAACGCGAGGTTCGCGGGCGCAAGAATCAGCCTCTCGTGATCGCCGATATCGCGATGCCTCGCGACGTTGACCCCGCGGTGCGCAGCGTCAAGGGCGTTTTCCTCTATGACCTTGACGACCTGGAAAACGTGCCCGACCACAATGCGGACGAGCGAGCGACCGCCGCCGCCGCCGCACAGAAGATTCTGCTGGACGAGGCGCGAGGCTTCCGTCGAAAGCTGACGGCGGAGAGTGGAGTGCCAACCATCGTGGCACTGCGCCTGCGGCTGGACGAGTTCGGCCAGCAAGAACTGGATTCCTTTCGACAAGAGAAAGGGCCTTTCTCCAAGGACCAGGATGAAATCCTAAGAGCAATCATGTCCCGAATGACACAGAGGATCGCAGGATCCCTGGCCCGTGAACTCAAGGAACTTCCCGAGAAGGTGCAGCAGGAGCAGATGACCATTGCATTGCAGCGGCTGTTCCACCTGCAAACAGCCGGATAGACGATTGCCGGCACCACACACTGAAAGACGCACTGAAGCCGATAGCCAAGAGCACAGGTCACTGGTCCTCAACCGCGCCGGCATGGGAGCCTTCTTCATCTCCGCGAATCAATCCAAATTTCTTCAACTTGTAACGCAGAGCGTCGCGGCTGATGTCCAACAGCTTGGCAGCGTGGGTCTGGTTACCGTTGGCTTGGCGCATGGCCAACTCGACCATGGTGTGCTCCACTTCTTCCAGTGACGTTCCGCCTTCCGGGATATAAAGCCGGGGAAGGGTGCGGCCATTGGGCAATATCTGCCCACTGTCGGCGGGTGAAGTTCGTTCAAAGAGAGTGCGGCCACCCGATTCGCCCACAGAGAACGGCAGATACTCCGGTCGCAGGAACGGCTCGTCTTCGAGGATCATGCCACGCTCGATGGTGTTTTTGAGCTCGCGAACATTGCCCGGCCAGTTATGACTGAAAATTAGGCGGCGGGTTTCATCGGTAATGCCACGAATCGACTTCTTGAATCTGCGGTTGTAGCGCTCGATGAAAAAGTCCACTAAAGGAAGAATGTCTTCTTTTCGCTCCCGCAAGGGCGGGATAAAGATCGCAATGATGGCCAACCGGTAATAGAGATCCTGACGAAACTGTCCATCGCGCACCGCCTTTTCCAGATCGCGGTTGGAGGCTGCGATCACTCGTACATCCACCTGCATATCGCGGATACCTCCCACCCGGCGGATGACCTGGTCTTCCAGCACGCGCAAGAGTTTCGCTTGCAGCAGTGGAGAGAGTTCTCCGATTTCGTCGAGAAACAGCGTACCTCCGTCGGCGGCCTCGAACAGCCCTTTCTTCATCTGCTTGGCATCCGTGAACGCGCCTTTTTCGTGGCCGAAAAGCTCGGCTTCCATCAGCGTCTCCGGAATGGCGGAGCAGTTGATCGCGACAAAAGGTTTCTCCTGGCGGGAGCTTTCGTAGTGAATGGCTTTGGCGATGAGATCCTTGCCAGTGCCGCTTTCACCTTGAATCAAAATCGTGGTGGCTTCGCTGGCCGCAACCTTGCGGACGAAGTTCATGAGCTCGGTCATCTTCGGCGAGACGCTCACCACGCTGTTGTAACCGGATGCGCGGCGCACCTCACTTCGCAGGGTCTGGACTTCGGTGCGCAAGCTCGTGGCCTCGAGCGCGTTCTTGATGGTCACGTGCAGCTCATCGAAATCGATGGGCTTGCCCACGAAGTCGTAAGCCCCGAGCTTGAGCGCGGCTTTGACATCGTCGATTTGCGGATCGGCCGTGATCATGATGACAGCGCGGGCATCGCCATTTTTCTTGAGTTGATCGAGCACTTCAATGCCGCTGATGTCGGGCATGCGCACGTCGAGAAGAACCAGATCGGGCGATTCCCGCTGCGCCAGTTTAAGCGCCGGTTCCCCGGAATCAGCTTCGATCACTTG
>CABECZ010000332.1_pt1 | contig 13346 bp, 8 predicted proteins | sample 3422621 | NCBI WGS metagenome assembly CABECZ01 (sample SAMEA5534328, study PRJEB31848) | metagenome | biome: tundra; feature: field; material: soil | place: USA | collected 2013-05 | depth 0.15 m | reverse complement strand
TCCAGCACCGCTTCCACCACATGCTCCGTCTCCGGACGAGGAATCAACGCCGCCGGCGACACGATAAAATCCAGCCCCCAAAATTCCTGATGCCCCGTGATGTACTGCGCCGGAACGCCCGTAGCACGCCGAGCGAGAGCCTCGTCACAGCGAGCAAGATCCTCCGCCGTCAATTCCCGCTCAGGATGCGCAAAGAGATACGCCCGGTCGCAATCAAGCGTGAACATGATGAGCAGTTCCGCATTCATCCGCGGGGAAGGAACTCGCGCAACCGTCAGAAATTCGACCGCCGCATTCAAAGCCTGGTGAAGTTGCACGTTTCTATTTCACCACAGCTCCACCGAAAGGACGATGTGAAAGCCGGCGTCTGCTTTCAGGCGGGCTGGCAACGCACGAAGATTTTCATCAACCGTTCACGCCAGCTCAACATTCCATTCACATGCCTCTGTTCCGATGGACTGCGAAAATATTTCCTCGCCGGATCGCCACGCCCTCTAGGGTCACTGGGTAACACCGGCGAAAACCGCATGCTTTCGATCACAAGAATTCAGAAAGGAAAAAATCATGACCACCAAAGAACGGGTGAAGGCCAGTTGGGCTTCCCTGATGATCGCTGCGTTGATGCTGCAGCCACTCCCCACGCTGGCCGAAAGCCCAAATAGCAAGGGGGTTGCCGACCAGAAGACACTTGTCGAAATCGCACCGAGATCAAGCGCTCTAGTCGCCCGCTACACGCGTAGCTTGGAGAGCGAGCCGAGTCTCACTCACGCTCAGAAACTCGCTCTGCTCCGAAAGAACGTCAAGTACGTCTTCGTTCTCTTCCAGGAGAACCGATCCTTTGACTTCCACTTCGGCAGCTACCCTGGGGCTCGGGGACTATTCTCTCAGCCGGCCGCCAAAACTCCGGGCTTTGTCCAGCCGATCGTTCTGACGGACGGCTCGGTGAGCACCATCTCCCCGTTCCTGATTCCTCAGTCCATCACCGACATCAATGGCGCCACAGTGCTCCTCTATCCGGAGGACACGGACTCGGTGAATCACGGCCACACCGCCATCGATGCCAAGCTGGATCTGAATGCCAGCAACGTCGCCCAGAATGATCGCTATGCCTTCACCGAGGAAGGCCTTAAGGGAACACTGACCTGCAGTGGAGGGACGTGCACTTACACTGGACCGGCGCCGACCGAGGCGCAGGTGCAGAAGGGCGAACTGGTCGTCAGCCATGTGGACTGCAATACCGTTCCATTTCTCTGGCAATATGCGGATCACTTCACGCTTTTCGATAACTTCTTTGACACCGTGATTGGGCCTTCGACGCCAAACGCCATCGCCATGATCGCCGGCCAGTCGGGGATGACGCAGTGGGTCAAGCATCCGGGATTGGGCCTCAATATCAACACCACCAACGCTCAACTACCGGTGGTCGGCGATCCACAACCGTTCTGGGGATCCGCTCTGGACCTTACTCCTCCGAGCGAAAAGCAACCGGTTGACAACCCGGGTGGAGTGAGCTCGAACCCAGCGTCCAACTTGACGTTTGCCAGTTTGCCGCTGTCCTTCATGGGGAACCAGATTCAAAGCATCACGGCCAGCGACCTGAACCCCGCGTTCGATCTTCTGGACGTTCAAGCGGACATCCAGAAGATCGCCGGCAGCCTGAACGGACCGGTGAACTGGGGCTGGTTCCAGGAAGGATACGATCACGAGCCGACCGATCCTACTGGTGTAATCACCAATTTCGACTACATCGCCCATCACAACGGCCCGCAATACTTCGGCTATGAGTCCAACAATCCGGTCGAAACCAAGGCGCACCTCAAGGGCCTCGGCGATTTCTTCACCGCCGTAAGCAACAACGCGCTGCCGTCGCAGGGTGGTGTCTTCTATGTTCGCGGCGGGTACGGCAACCTCGATGGCCTGATCCCTCGCTCACCGAGCCCGGCGGTCAAGGCCGCTTACCCCGGCAATGACGATCACCCGGGCTACTCCGACGCGCAGATCAGCGAAGCTCTTCTGGCGGACTCGATCAACGCGATCGCCAACAGTCCGTATTGGTCGCAGAGTGCCATCATCATCACCTACGATGAAAGCGATGGCCTTTATGATCACACGCAGCCGGTGATTCGTTCCTGGGATCCCAGCGGAAACGCGCTCGAGCAGGGGCCGCGCATTCCCGCGATCGTGATCTCGCCTTACAGCCTGGTCCATGGAATCTCCCATGAAGCCACCGAGCATGGCTCGATCATCAGATTCATTGACGAGCTCTTCAACCTGACTCCGCTGGCCAATCTTCCCGACGAGGCCTCGGCTCGCGCTCTCGGCAAAAAGACCTATGGCCAGAAGTATCTTGGACCCTCCGATGCCAACACTCCTGGCGTGGGCGATCTATTCACCGCGTTTGACAATGGCCGTTTAGCAGGTGTAACGGCACCATTGCCAGCGTCGTACGCGACGATTCCGGCCGCTTCGGTTGTGAGCCTACCGCACTACGGTGGGCAAGGCTGCCGCATCCTGCAGATCACCCCGACCGACGTCACGACAGGCGGAGTGATCGATCCGGCCCCACAGGACTTCAATCCTCGTCCCAGCACCAACCCGGGTACTCCGTACCAGGGCGGCTGGCCGTCGAACTAGTTTAGCGACCGGTGGAGGGACGGGCGTCTCGCCCCTCCAGTCGGGCGGGGAGGTCCGACGCTCCACCGCTTTCCCGGCGACCGGCTTTTTCTCTCCGGTCGCCGGTTTCCTACATGCACGCCAGAGCCGAGATCAGGAGCCGCATGAGCAGAATTTCCGCGCTTTTACTTTTTCCAATGGCATGGCTAGGGCTATGGTCGATGACTGGCGGAACGGCAACCGCGTATGCCGGGGCCACACTTGATCGAATCAAGGCCGCTGGTTCACTCCCCTGCGGAATCAACATCGAAGAACCCGAATATTCCACCCAGGACGCGCATGGGAATCACACCGTCCTCGACGTGGATATTTGCAAGGCAGTGGCGGTCGCTGTGCTCGGGCCAAACGCCAAATTTACCGTCGTCTCCTTCCGCGACGAGCAGGACGCCCTGAAAGCCCTCAAATCCGGCCAGATCGCGCTTCTCGCCACCGGATCTCCCAATTTTATTAATACGGCCAGCTTCAATACGACCAACGTCGGCTTCGGCTTCGCGCGTCCGATTTTCTATGACTACCAGGGCTTTCTCGTGAATAAGACCATGGGAATCAATTCCCCGAAGGATCTTGCCGGCAAGAAAATCTGTTTTCTCGGCGGCACTGAGATCGAGAGCCAGTTAGAAAGTTACATGCAGCGCGAAAAGATCAAGTGGCTCCCCTTTCCCTTCGAGGAAGAAGGCGAGATGGAAGCGGCATTCGTTACCCGCAACTGCGCCGCCATAACAGCCGACGTCTCGCAACTGGCCTATGATCGGCTCGGCTTCAAGAGCATGGCAAAGAATTTTGAAATCCTGCCGGAGGTCATCGCCAAAGACCCGTTGGCGCCGACCTACACCCTCGACGACCCGCAATGGGCCACCATTGTCAACTGGACTGTCGAAGCTCTGATCCAAGCGGAGGAGAGCGGGGTGACGCAGGCGAATCTCGCAGAAATGAAGATGAAGAAGAGCGACGACGTTGTGATCCGGCGTCTGCTCGGCCTCCAGCGCGGCTACGGCCAATTGATCGGACTCGACGACGCTTGGGCTGCCCGAGTCATCGAAGCCGTGGGCAACTATGGCGAGATCTTCGAGCGCGACCTGGGCTCGGGGTCGGTGATGAAGCTGCCCCGCGGTTTAAACAACCTCTGGACGCAAGGCGGGCTCATGTACGCACTCCCCATCCGCTAAGGTAACTCGAATCGTCAAGGCGATGCCCTGATACGAAACCCGAGTCTTGCGCAACGTGCTCTAGTGGCGCCAGATTTTTTGGGCGTGGCGCGTGCTGTCGCTGAGAGACGGGGCAAGCCCCGTCTCTACATTTGTGTTGGGTGCGGTGACGGGCGCGACGGATGAGGCAATCGGAGTCGCCGTGGCGGGTTCGGGCTTGGAGCCAACTTCGTCGCCACGGAAGTAACGGCCTTTGTTTTTGGCGGCGCGCATTTCCGGCATGGCGGTGTAGGGCTTCGAGTAGTCGTTATTGGCGTTCCAGAAAAGAAAGCCGATTCCGCCTTTTTCTTTCGCTACTTCGGTCTGAACTTCAACATACTTGGGCGAATAAGTTTTCGTCCGCCAAGCAAAGGCTTGCAGCCAGGGGCGAATCACCACGCCGCTGTCTTTGGTGATGAGCTTGAAGCGGTCCATAGACTCGCCGATGAAATGCTCGGGTGCGTCGCCAGGGTGCGCGATGCCGTCCATGCCGAAGAAGTGCGAGGGGTAGATCATGGGCGAAAGCACGTCGCAGTGTTTGGCCATAGCCACGATGTCCTGCCCGGTGTGCGCAAGATCGACGGGACGCTGCCACGCCATGACTCCGAAGACGTCGAGCGAGAACAGAACGCCGGTGGGATGGATCTCGGCATAGGCGCGCTGGAGAAAATCAGCGATCACTTCCGAGCGCTGCACGTCTTTTGTTTTCGGGCGATCGCTTGGAGACCCGGCGGTTGGGGAGACGGGGCAAGCCCCGTCTCTACAGTTGTGTTCAGGACGATCGGTCTGGTAGTTGAAAGCGGCATCTTTCTGGTCGCCTTCGGCGGGAAAGCGCACGTAGTCGAACTGCACTTCATCGACTCCAGCCTGGGCTACGAACTTGGCGAGCGCGATGTCGTAGTCCTGGACCTTGGGGTTCGAGGGGTCGGTCCAGACGAGCTTGCCATTTTCGCGCCAGGGTTGGCCGGTGCTACGGGACTTCACCGCTAGTTCCGGGTGGCTCGCGACCAGATGCTCATCGCGGAAGACGGCGATGCGAGCGATGGCGTGCATGTTTTCGGAATGCAGGAAATGAACGAACTTGGGCAGGTCGGAAATATAGTGGCGCTGTCCGCTGGCCAGGGGGTGGTCGAAGGCGATGTTGACGATGCCGTCGCTATCCTTGATATCGAAGACGACCGCGTTGCCGCCAACTTCGCGCCAGTGGCGGATGATGCGCTCCCCATGATCGCTGCCCGCCATCACCCCGGTCAGATAAATGGCGCGGACTTCGAAATCTCTTGCAACTGTTACCGATTTCTCTACAATTGGCGATTCGAGAATTCCAGGGATAATGATCTGCTCTCCAGATTTTAGGAAGACCCCCTGCCGGTTATGGTTGGCGGCGCGGATGGCTTCGGCCACTTCGGCTGAGGTGAGGTATTTCGTCCGCTTCAGATATTTGCGGGCAACTGACGTGATGCTGTCCCCGCGCTGGGCGATGTAAAGATCGGCGCCGGGCGGCGCAATAACGGCCGCGATAACGGGCGGCGGGGGCTCGGGCTTTTTGGTGGCATCGGCTTTCGCCTGGACCAACTGCGCGTCGTGCGGATTTTGCACGGCGGACGCGGTTGGGAAAAGAAGGCCAAAGCTGGCCAGGGCCACTCGGAGCAGGAAGGCAGCAAGGCTCGCAATCGAGAGTCCAGCCGTTGAAAGTCTTACTACCGAAGGCTTAGCCGCTGAAAGTCGGGACAAGGATATTCTCCAGAGAGGAAATCTGTTTCTATTGTGCGCTGGCGGTAACCTGGACTGCCAGTTACGTCCGGCCAAGCGGGTTACTACATAGGGGACATGGGCGTAGGGCGGTTAGGACGCTGAGGAAAAGTTCCCGCAGACTGCAAACTATTGCTCTTGCACGAGCTGTGGGTAACCAGGCCTGCCTCACGGGAAGCGGGCTAGCCGCATCTAAGACGATGAGAAGTGGGGAATTACGGGGCTTGTGGAGGATGGCGAACGGCTTGCACAGGAAGGTAGCGGGTAAGGGATTGCGGCCTTCCTCCCAAATGACAAAAACGAGCAGTTTCGGAGAAAACATGCAGTTCCCGGAAAGAAAACAGGGGCCCGAAAAGATGAGAACGAATCTTGCAACCGTGTTGGATCCGAACCGCCGTAGCAACGACGCTCGTGACTTTGAGGCTGCCCTGCGCCGGAAGATTGTGGGCCAGGATCAGGCGATCGAGAAGGTCGCGGAAATCTATCAGATGTTTCTGGCTGGGCTGAATGCTCCGGGCCGTCCGGTGGGCAATCTGCTGTTTCTGGGGCCGACCGGTTCGGGCAAGACGCGAGTTGTGGAAGCGGTGGCCGAGTCTCTGTTCGGCGACGCGCGGGCCTGCATCAAGATCGATTGCGCCGAGTTCCAGCACTCGCACGAGATTGCCAAGCTGATCGGCTCGCCTCCGGGATACCTGGGGCACCGCGAGACCCATCCGCTGCTGACGCAGGAAGCGCTCAATCAGTGGCACACGGAAAAACTGAAGCTCTCGATCCTGCTCTTCGATGAAATCGAAAAGGCTTCCGACTCGCTGTGGCAGTTGCTGCTCGGCATTTTGGACAAGGCGACGCTGACGCTGGGCGATAACCGGCGCGTGGACCTTTCGAGTTGCATCATCATCATGACCTCGAACCTGGGCGCCGTCGAGATGAACGGGCTGGTGGATGGCGGCTTGGGCTTTGCGCCGAAAGCGGTGCTGGTGGATAACTCACTCGACGAAAAGATTAGCCGCTCGGCAGTGGACGCGGCGCGGCGCAAGTTTGCGCCCGAGTTCATGAACCGCATCGACAAAGTCGTCGTGTTCAAGACGCTGCGCTCCGAGCACCTGCAGCAGATTTTGGAAATCGAACTGGGGATGGTGCAGCAACGGGTGCTGATGGCGGCGGGCGCGAACCAGTTCGTGTTCAACTGCACGCCGCAAGTGAAGAGCTTCCTGCTCGCGGAGGGTACCGATCCGAAGTATGGGGCGCGGCACCTGAAGCGGGCGATTGAACGGCATCTGGTGTTTCCGTTGGCGAACCTGGTGGCGACTGGACAGGTGAGGCTGGGAGATTTCGTCCGCGTCGATCTGCTGGGCGAGAGCAAGCTCACGTTTGTGAAAGAAGCGGAAGGCGCGATGGTGCCCGTGCTGCTTGAGCGCTACGGAGCGGCGGCGGCAATGCCGGCAGCGGCGACAGCAAGAGCGGCGCGTCCGGTCATACAACGAAAAGAGTTTGGCGCCGGATCACAGAACGAGAATAAGTAAGTCAAGTTGCTGGTAGGTGGGGACATCGCGTTACGGGTGTCCCTTTTTGCAGTCTTTTTGTAACCGGAATCACCCCGGACCTGGACGCTCCACTCCCACCACCCTCACTTTTCCACCAGGCAGTAGTTGCCAATCTGCTCGGCTGCGTCTGGTTTCGCTTGATCCCCTCGATACATCTCAACGTTCTTGCAATCGTATATCCCGTAGTTCTTGGGAAGTTCAACCATCAGGTAGCTACCGCCCGGCAGAGCTTTGCAGCCGCTCACTCCCTGGTTGCACTGCAGTTCAAGGGCTTGCGCGTTCTTCTCAACGTGAACAATGACAACCCCCGTTACAACCTCCGAGCTTTTCACCTTGACCGGCGTTCTGTCCTGCACGAACGCCTGTTGGGTCGCCAGGATGACGAAAGTCGCGGTCAACACGGCAAACTGAGAAACGGTCCTTTTCATAACTGCCCCCACAATGCAAAGGCTCTTCCAACTACATCTATATTTTCCGCTTTGCGGCCCTACCCTGTCTGTGATCTCTGAGCACCTGCTTGTGATCTCCCATCACAGGCAGAGGTATGGGAAAGCCAGGCCCGGCCAACCCCTAAATCCATTCCTGTCATGCCGAATGGTGAAGCCGCATGTTAGGCTTCTGCGGGGACTTCGGAGACGCTACGGTGATTGGCCGGGTCTTTAAAGCATTTCAATATCGCGATTTCCGCCTGATGTGGTTTGGCGCCTGCACCTCCAGCATCGGCACCTGGATGCAAATCGTGGCGCAGGGCTGGCTGGTCTACCGGCTCAGCCACTCCGCGTTCTTGCTGGCGCTGGATCAATTTCTCGGCGGCATTCCCATCTTTCTGTTCTCTCTGATCGGCGGCGTGGTGGCCGATCGCGTCGAGCGCCGGAAAATTCTCCTCGGCTCCCAGTATGTGCAGATGGCTAGCGCCGGGCTGCTCACCATTCTGGTGGCGACCGGTCTGGTACACGTCTGGCACATCCTCTGCCTTTCGTTCGTTTCCGGATTCGCTCAGGCCTTCGGCGGCCCGGCCTACCAGGCGCTGATTCCCACGCTGGTCGAGAGAGAAGACATGCCGAACGCAATCGCTTTGAATTCGATCCAGTTCAACGTGGCGGTTATGGTCGGGCCGGCGCTCGCCGGGCAGGCCTTAGCGAGACTGGGAGAAAAGTGGTGCTTCGGGCTGAACGCGCTTTCCTTTCTGGCGCCCATCGTGTCGCTGTTGATCATTCGCACCCGCTTCCTGCCGCTGAAGGCCACGGAGTCGATGTTCACCAGCCTGAAGCAGGGCATTCAGTTCACCCGCAAGCAGAGTTCGATGGAAGCGCTGATTTTGCTGGCTTTCTGCATGACTTTTTTGAGCATGCCCATGCGCACCTACCTCCCGGTCTTCGTGAAAGACATCTTCCATCGCGGTCCAGAGACCTACGGCAATCTCCTCGCCCTCATGGGACTCGGTTCGATTTGCGGCTCGCTGACCATCGCGACCGCGGGCAATATCAAAAAAAAGGGGCTCGTCGCTCTCGGCGCCCTCATCTGCCTGGGTGCGGGGATTTCCGGATTTGCCCTTTCCAAGTCGCTGCCGCTGAGCCAGACCTTCCTGGTGCTGGTGGGCGCATCCATGATGGCGGTCTTTGCCACGGTGAATTCACTGGTGCAGCTGATTACCACGAACGAAATGCGCGGACGCGTGATGAGCGTCTACAATTTCGCATTCCGCGGCGGCATGCCGATGGGGAATCTATTGTCGGGATGGCTCGTTCCCGTGTTTACGGCGCCAGTGGTGCTCAGCCTGAACGGATTCCTGCTCATTCTGCTGGCCCTATACTTCCTGCTGATCCAAAGGCGGCTGGCTGCGCTTTGAGGAAAGCTCGTGTAGGGACGGCCGCCCTCGGCCGTCCAAGCCGAGCGCAGCTCGGCGCCTGCCCGTGGCCGCAGCAACATGACACGGGCTCACGACACGGCCTCATGACCTTGTTGCTGTCAGGCCCGGCTCTCAGCCAGCATGCGACAAAAGAAACTCGAGTATTTCCTTGTGCGCCGCTTGGGGCTGGTCGGTAGTAAACAAGTGACTCGCATGCTCGAGCAGAACGAGTTTTGCGCCTGGAATCCGCGCTGCGATCAACTCCCCATTACCCGGGGGCACCAGCGCATCCGACTTGCCATGGATGACCAGCGTCGGCGCCGTGATCTGAGCGATTCGGCTATAGCTCTCCCACGCCAGGATCCCGAGTAGTTGTGCCATGTAGCCTTCGAGCGAAGGCAGCCAGCGCTGGCGCACCCTGGTATCTTCGTCGATCTTCTCTCGCGGCGTGGCCGCATCATAGATGTAAGGAAGAACGGCTTCCCGCGCTTGCTCCAGAGTCATGCCGCGCGCCAAAAGCACGTCTATCACGTTGTTCTCCGCGGGCACCGCCGAAGGTCCGCCGGCTGCGGTGCAGCCCAGAATCAACGAGCGCGTCCTCGCCGGATACTGCAGCGCGAATTCCTGCGCAATCATGCCGCCCATGGAAACGCCAAAAACGTGGGCGCGGGCAACACCGGCGGCATCCAGAACCGCGGCCGCGTCCGATGCCATAGTCGCAATCGAATAAGGCCCGGGAGGAACGTCGCTCAGTCCCACGCCGCGATTGTCGAATGCAATCGTGCGGAAATGCTGCGCCAGCGCCGGTCGTGTGCGATACCACATGGCCGACGTATACCCCAGGCCCATGATCAGGAGAACCGGTGCTCCCTGCCCCTGTTCGTCCCAATAAATCTTTGTCCCTTGATTCTCAACAAATGCCATCGAGGCTCTCCGTTGGCTAGCCTAGTCGGTCAGTTCGCCCGCTCGAACAAGCCGGCAGCACCCTGCCCGCCGCCTACGCACATGGTGACGACTCCATAGCGCACTTTGTTCTTGCGCCGTGCCATCTCGTTGGCCAGCGTTCCCACCAGCCGCGACCCGGTCATGCCGTAGGGGTGCCCAATCGAGATCGAACCACCGTTCACGTTCAATTTCTCCGGATCGATTTCCAGGCGATCGCGGCAGTAGACCACCTGCACCGCAAATGCTTCATTGAGTTCCCAGAGATCGATGTCGCTGAATTTCACGCCCGTGCGCTGCAATAATTTCGGTACCGCGAAGACCGGTCCGATGCCCATTTCGTCGGAATCGCAACCGCTTATCTGGAAACCTCGAAACACCAGCTTGTAGGGAATGCCGAGCTCCTCCGCGCGCTGCCGCGACATTACCAGCGTGGCCGAAGCGCCGTCGGAAAGCTGCGAGGAATTTCCCGCCGTCACCGTGCCCTGGCCGCTCGTCGGGTCAAAGTGCGGCTTAAGCGCCAGCAGGCCCTCCAGCGTCGTCTCCGGACGATTGCATTCATCCTCGTCCGCGCACACCTCTTCCTTCCCGATCACGCCCGTCTTCTTATCCAGGGTCGCGCGCACCGCGCGCAGGGGAGCGATTTCTCCCCGGAAAAAGCCCTCCCGTTGGGCGCGAGCCGTGCGCTGCTGGCTCAGGAGCGAGTACTCGTCTTGCACTTGCCGGCTGATCTTGTAGCGCTTGGCCACGACCTCGGCAGTCTCTCCCATCACCATATATACGCCCGGCATCTGCCCGATTAGCCGGGGATTCGGATCGTAGTTGCGCTGAACCAGACTGATGCTTTCCACGCCGCCCCCGATCAACGCGTCGCTGCCTCCGCTCATGATCTGGTACGCCGCCAGCGCGATCGACTGCAGACCGGACGAGCAAAACCGGTTGACGGTGACGCCGCCCGTCGAACTAGGCAGCCCGGCCAGCATGGCGGAAACTCTCGCGATGTTGTGTCCCTGCGGGCCATGGGGCTGTCCGCAGCCCAGGATGACATCTTCGACTTCGCGCGGATCGAGCTGAGGTGTCTTGCGCAGCACATCCTGGATGCAGTGCGCCGCCAGTTCCTCGGGACGCGTCAGGTTGAACGATCCGCGAAATGACTTGGCCAGAGCTGTGCGCGAACTGGCTACGATGACTGCTTCTCTCATCAGGTCTCCTATGTCTTTGTCATACGCACAGTGAGTTTCCCTCGCGCCGGCCCTCGCGCCGACGTCTCGCCGAGGTTGTCCCTGGGCTGTCCGGAACCCTACGCGGCCGCAACTTGCTCTTTGTCGAACCCGGCAAAAGTCTTGCCCTCTTCCGCCAGGCGCTGCAGAAGAGGAGCCGGTGTCCACAGTTCTCCCTGCTGTTTGTGGAATTCGCAAACGCGTTGGTAGACCTTTTGCAATCCCACCGTGTCGGCATGCCACATCGGCCCGCCGCGATAGGCGGGAAATCCGTAGCCGTTGAGATAAATGATGTCGATGTCGACCGCCCGCAGCGCGTATCCCTCTTCCAGAATCCGCGCTCCCTCATTCACCAGCGCATAGATACAACGATCGACGATCTCCGCCGCGGAAATCTGCCGCTGCGGGACTCCCGCGTCCGCGTTCCACTTCCTTACCAGGCCGGCCAGTTCGGGATCCGCGCTGGCGCGCCGGTTTTCGTCGTACCGGTACCATCCCCTCAGCGTTTTCTGGCCGTACCGGCCCATTTCACAAAGGCGGTCTTCGGCGAACGGCTGTCGGATTCCCCCTTTTTCCAGGTGGCGGTACTCTTTGCGAATGCGCCAGCCCACGTCGAGACCCGCCAGGTCGCCCGTGGCCAGCGGACCCATGGCCATGCCGAAGTCGACGAGCGCCTTGTCTACCGCCTCCACCTCCGCCCCTTCTTCGATCAGGAACTGCGCTTCCCGCCGATACGGCTGAAACATGCGGTTGCCCACGAAGCCGCGGCAGTTTCCCACCAGTACTCCGATCTTGCCCAGCTTCTTAGCTAGTTGCATGCAGGTGGCAATCACTTCTTTGCTCGACTTCTTTCCGCGCACAATCTCGAGCAACCGCATTACGTTCGCCGGACTGAAAAAGTGGGTTCCGATCACCGCTTCTGGCCGCGACGTGGCCCCGGCGATTTCATCGATATCGAGCGCCGAAGTGTTGCTCGCCAGAATCGCTCCCGGCCGGCAGGCGCGGTCCAAGTCCGCGAACACCGTCTTCTTCAGCGCCATTCCTTCGAAAACCGCCTCGATCACCATGTCCACGCCGGAGAACGCATCGTAGGCGAACACCGGCGTAATCAGCTGCAAGCGTTCGTCCACGAATGCTTTCGTGAAACGCCCGCGCTGCACGGAACTGGCGTAGTTCCTCCGGATTCTTTCCATCCCCACATTGAGCGCCGCTTCATCGACGTCCTTCAGCAGCACCGGAATGCCCGCGTTGGCAAACACCATCGCGATGCCTCCGCCCATCGTTCCGGAGCCGACGATCGCCACCCGCTTCACCGGAATCACCGGAATTTCTTTGGGAATGTCGGGAATCTTCGCCACCTCGCGCTCGCCAAAGAAAACATGGATAAGCGCCTTCGACTGATCGGAGAAAAGGCATTCGGTGAAAAGCTTCGCCTCCGCCTGGCAACCTTCCTCGAACGACAATTTAGTCGCAGCCTCCACCGCATCGATCGCCGCCAGAGGAGCTTTCAACCCTCGTTGTTTCTTGCCGGCTGCGTCGCGCGCCGCCGCAAAAATCGCAGCGTTCTCGGCAGCCGTCCCCAACTTCTCCGCTCGCGCCCGAGTTTTCGGCGCGGGCTTGCCGGCGACTTCGCGCGCGAAAGCCACCGCCCCGGCGAGCAGGTCACCCTCGATCAACCGATCAATCAGTCCAAGAGCGGCCGCCTCGCGCGCGGAAACCGGCTTGCCCCCGGCACACATTTCGACAGCCTTGGCGAAACCTACCAGCCGCGGCAGACGCTGCGTTCCACCGGCCCCGGGAATGATGCCCAGACTTACTTCCGGCTGACCCACCTGCGCCGTAGGCGACGCGACCCGGTAGTGGCCGGCCATGGCCAGTTCCAGCCCGCCTCCTAACGCGGTCCCGTGAATCGCCATCACCACCGGCTTGCCGCTGTCCTCAATGCGAAGCAGCAGGGGTAGCAGGCTTCTACGCGGTCCCCCCGAGGTCATCTTGCCGAATTCCTTGATGTCAGCGCCGGCGACAAAAGTGCGGCCGCCGCCGATTACGACCGCTGCCTTAACCGCCGGGTCTCCGTTGATCTCGTCAATCGCCGCCAGGACTCCCTCCGCCACGCCCGGACTGAGAGCGTTCACCGGTGGGTTGTCGATGGTAATGACCGCGACATCATTGTCTTTGCTGA
>CABECZ010000320.1_pt1 | contig 13605 bp, 10 predicted proteins | sample 3422621 | NCBI WGS metagenome assembly CABECZ01 (sample SAMEA5534328, study PRJEB31848) | metagenome | biome: tundra; feature: field; material: soil | place: USA | collected 2013-05 | depth 0.15 m | reverse complement strand
GGCCCGTGGAACCGCAGGAAGCGTCCAGGTGCACGCCGGATTCTGCGCTATTGACGATGGTGTTTCCCGTGACCGTATTCCCGTTGGTGCAGACATCGATGCCATCATAGGTCGATGCGCCAAAGACTCTGTTGCCGGTAACGGAAACGCCGTCACCGACGCCAACGGCATCCGTGTAAAGGGCAATGGGGAGCTGGCTATTGCCGACTATGTTGCGAGAGATGGTGATATTGCTGTTTTCTGCCGCGCGGTAAAGCAATATATCGGCGGAGGCCGCCACCGTTGGATCCCCATAGATATTGTCGATCACGATGTTGTCCATGATCGTTCCCGTGGCTCCAAATCCAAGCTGGATGCCGTTCTGAGCCGCACCTGGTTTCGGAACCACGCCGGCCCCCTGAATATAATTCCCAGCGAGGGTCAGGTTCGTGCCCGCATCATTGCCTGTGATTCCGTTCTTGTTGTAATTGTGAACTGAACTATGTTCGATGGTCACGGTGGAAGAGTGACCTGCGGCGGTCTCCACCCATATAGACTCCCCAACCTGACAACCATTTGGGATGCCGTTTGGCACCTGGTTGCGCACGGCGACGTGTTTCACCGTGCCCGAGGAGTTCTGAAACAGGATGCCCCGCACGTCGGGACCGCAGGAAAGGCCGTTCCCGGTTCCGTCAACAGTAAGATTGCTGATCGAGACCGAGCCGGTATTCTGCACCACGAGCTGAGCTGCGACCGGATCGCCCGAATCCACATCAGTCGTGTTCGCGACCAAGCCGCCTGCGGGAGGCAAAATCACAACGGCATCCTCAGTCCCGTATTTGATCCCTTCGAGAGTAAGGTTCTTGGCGATTATTGCCACCTGTTCGGGGTAATTGCCGGGGCAAACTTTGATTACGGTTCCCGCGGGAGAAGCATTTACCGCCTGTTGAATGGTTGCGTAGTTGACGAGACTCGTGCAGGAGCCGACGGCAACGGTTGCGGAAAAGGCGTGTCCGCTGAGTGCAACAAACGCGACCACAGCCAGACATGAGAAAATTGAATTGCGCACTGTTCTTTCCTCCTGGGAGTCATTGGACGGCATGGTTGGGACTGCTGAACGAGATGGAACTAGATTTGACGCTAACTATAGCCCTGATGCGGGTTTTCGCGCAACCCGAGGGTGTTCCGGAAGACGCTATGGGGTGCTACTCTGACGGGGCGCGACCCTGACCTGAGGCGCTGCCCGAACTACGCTCGGCTTGGACGGCCGAGGGCGGCCGTCCCTGCGCAATCTTTAGATGCCATCTCATAAATGGGCCGAAGGAGTAAGCCGCCGGCTCCTTCAGGGGCTAAAGCCCTCGTCTTTATTGGCCCTTTGCGGCACGGCTGAAGCCGTGCCCTACCCAAGAACGATTTATGAGATAGCTTCTAGGGTCTAGTCTTCGTGGCGGGGTGTGGCGTAGTAGCCGCTGCGGGCCTGGATTTTGTAGTCCGACTGCTTGGGCTTGATCTCGACTTTACGGAAAGAGCCGTCGCGGGCGGCGTTGGTCGGCACGTAACCGGCGTTGTACTGGCTGCGGAGTTCCTGGGAAATCTGGTCGAAGGCCTGGCGGAGTTTTTCGATCTTGTTGCCGACTTCGATCACGCGCCCGCCGGTTTCCTGGGTGAGCTTCTTCATCTCGGCATCGCCATGATAGCCGCCGAAGCCGTAGAAACCCCGGTCGGCGATGAGCAGCACGTAGCAGATGGCATCGGCTTTCTGGGCGGCTTCGATGGCATCTTTGATTTTGAGGCGGCTGCCTTCGTCTTCTCCATCGGTGAGCAGGATCATCGCCTTGCGGCCGACCTCGTGGGCGAATTCGTCGTGGGAGGCGAGATAGACGGCGTCATAGAGCGCCGTGCCGCGTGGGCCGGTCGAGGAGCATGGAATCGGGCCCTGCGGGCCAATGGGACCGCCGGAACAGCCAACTCCGCCGGTGTTGATCCTGGCCTGGTTGAGCGCATGTTTAAGCCGGCTGACGGAACTGGTGAAATCCTGCAGCAGGGTAATGTCGACGTCGAAGCTGATGACGAAGGCCTCGTCTTTGGCGCGGAGCGTGCTCTCGAGGAAAGAACCTCCGACTTCCTTTTCCATATCGAGGACGCGGGTCTGGCTGCCGCTGGAATCGATGAGCATGCCGAGGGTTAGCGGGAGGTCGGATTCGGCTTTAAAATATTTGATGGTCTGGGGCTTGCCGTCCTCGAACAGGTCGAAGTTGTCCTTGGTGAGGTTGGGAATCAGCGCGCCATGCTTGTCTTTGACGTTAAAGAACAACTGCACGACTTCGACGTTTACCTTCAGGGTCTCGACGGACTGGTCTTGCGACTGGGCGTTGGAGGAGCCTGCCGCGGGAGCCGGCGGATTCTGTGCGGCGGCGAGAAGCGACAGGGGCGTCACTAGAACGAACATGGCCAGAACGGACATGGCCAGAACGAACATGGCCTGAGCGAACAAGCCCGCAGCCAGGCACGGTTTGCAATGTGGTGTAGGCATTAGCGTTTTTATCCCGAGACTTTGCTAGTCTATCCTGTAAGGGCCTGTAAAGGGCCCTGTAACGGCCCGTAACGGTTAGATGCACCAAACAGGCGCGGTTGGGCATCTGAATCAGTGAAAAGCGCAGGGACCAGGGGTGCGCGGGTCAACAAGCGCGGCTAAACAAGAAAGATAATAGAGGATTCCGGTGATGGCCACGAAGATTAACACGGCACTGATTCTGGGGCTGACATTGTTGCTGGCGGCCGCCCTGGCGGCGCAAGAGAAGCCGGAGGACATCCCGGACGCTCCGTCGGCGACGCGTCCGATACCGCCGCCGGCGCCACCCAGCCCGCGGCAAGAAGCGGCTGAGGAGTCCAAGCCCGATGTGCCCCCCGCGGATGGATCCGGCGTGACCACTGGGTCGAAGGAGCTTCCCCGAAGCGCTCCGGATTCGACGGATCAGAAACCGGCCCCGCCGCCGATGCCACCGGTTAGGACGGTGCCCGCAGGCAGCGTGCCGAAAGATCTGGAGACCGGGCAGGATCTCTACACGATTACGGTGACTACAAACCTGGTAACGGTTCCGGTTACGGTGACAGACCGCGAAGGCCGGATGATCGGCGGCTTGCTTCCCAAGGATTTTTTAGTCCTGGAAAATGGGCAGAAGCAGACGTTGAAGTTTTTCACCAGCGATCCGTTTGCGCTGTCGGCGGCAGTGATTTTCGATACCGGCATGGCGGACGTAGGTTTGAAGAAGGTACAGGAGACGCTGTCAGCGTTGCAGGGAGCGTTCAGCCAGTTCGATGAAGTTGGAATTTATACCTACAGCAGCACCGTCGGGCGGGTGTCAGACTTCACCACCGTGGGCAAGCAGTTGACGGCGACTCTGAACCGGGTCAAAGGGTTCAGCGGAGCAAATAATGGACCTCCGGTGACGAGCGGGCCGCTGGGGCCGCAGGGACCGGTCATCAATGGGATCCCGATGGACTCTCCGGTAAACCCGGTGAGCACCCCGCCGAAGTTCGCACGCGTAATGAATGACGCGATCCTGCTGGCGGCGCGCGATCTTTCGAAGCGCGACCGGGCGCGGCGGAAGATCATCTTCATCATCAGCGACGGATTTGAGCAGGGCTCGGTCGCCAGTTACAAAGACACGCTGAAAGTGCTGCTGACCCAGAACATCACGGTGTACGCAGTGGGGGTGGAAGGCGCGGCGATCCCGGTGTACGACAGGCTGCAGCGCATCCACATTCCGAAGACGCGGGGGGCGATCGGTTACAGCGACATTCTGCCGAAATACGTCAACGCGACTGGAGGAGGCACGGTGTACGGCGAACTGGCCCAAGCCGAGATCGAGCGGGCTTACGCTCGCGCGATCGGAGACGCACGCAACCAGTACACTCTGGGTTATTCGCCCAGGTCGAACATCGGAGGCTACCGAGAGATCGAGGTGCAGGTGAAGCGTCAGGGCGTGAAGGTGTACGCAAGGCGCGGATATTATCCTCTGCCAACGGCGCGATAGCAGTGGCCAGTGGTCAGTGGCCAGTTGCCAGTACCCAACACCCAGACCATCTTACGGTGTGAGCACTGTCCCTCCAGGCGGCAAACGTCCACTGGCAACTGGCTGCTGGCAACCGGCAACTGCCTTGGTAACATGGGTAACCTGCGCCATAGCCTCCCATTGTGGTATAAAAACCAGCAGGCACCGATACTGTAGTCAGGTGGATTTGTAGCGAGAGGCTCGCGCATTGACGGAGTGGTTCGCGAGAGTCTTTTTTCGCAGGAGTTTCTGAGGAAACCTTTTGAGTTTCATCAACTTCGCAGCGCGCGAGATCAACTGCAAGATTGTCTACTACGGCGCCGGGTTGGGCGGCAAGACGACGAATCTGCAGTTCATCTTCCAGAAAACAGCCGAACAGCAGAAGGGCAAGATGATCTCGCTCGCCACCGAGACCGATCGCACCCTGTTCTTCGACTTCCTGCCCCTGGATCTGGGCACGGTGCGCGGCTTCAAGACGCGCATTCACCTCTACACCGTCCCCGGACAGGTCTTTTACGACGCCAGCCGCAAGCTGATTCTGCGCGGCGTGGACGGCATCGTGTTCGTCGCCGATTCCCAGCAGGAGCGCATGGACGCCAACGTCGAGGCGCTCGACAACCTGATGGCCAACCTGAAAGAACACGGCTACGACTTCAACAAGATTCCCTACGTGCTGCAACTGAACAAGCGCGATCTGCCGAATATCCTGCCCGTAGACGCTCTCTCCAAAGAACTGCGCAAGAAGAACGAGCCGGTGCTGGAAGCCGTAGCTTTCCAGGGCGTAGGCGTGTTCGAGACGCTCAAGGAAATCGCGCGGCAAGTGCTTACGGAATTGAAGCAGGGCGGATAGGGCGGCTCTCAGCAGTCAGCTATCAGCTATCAGCGCAACCCAAAACAAATCTTTCTGTGGAGACGCGGCTTGCCGTGTCTAGGCAGCGCCTCGGCAACTGAAGGCACGCAACATTATGCCGATATACATAACGGGGAACCAATCGGGACGACACGTCCATTCACGTAATCGGGGAAAAATGATGACTACAGCATTCAAGTCGCTAACGGGACTGGCGATGGTGTTTATCCTTAGTTTTGTATCTGCAACCGCAAGTTTTGCGCAGGATGCCGGAAAGTTGGAGGCCGAGATCAAGCGACTGAAACCCTTCAGCACCGATCCGCAGGTGGTCAGCGCGGTACAGGCTTATAACTCGACCACGCCATCGCCCGAAGCAAAGGCCATGACGAATGAGAAGTGGCGCAGCCTGACGCTTTTCGATCCCTTCGTGCGCGCCGTTGGCAAGACTGTCCTTTCCGCGTATCTGAAGACCAAACAAGACGACATGATCGCCAAGATTTTCGTTTCCGGAGCCGATGGCGGCAAGGTAGGATTCGACGCCAAGACCGAGCACTGGACCCACAAAGGCATGCCCAAGCACGAAGTGCCCATGAGCGGAAAAATATGGACTGGTCCCGTGAAACTTGACGATTCCACCGGACTGCAAATGCTGCAGGTGGGACTGCCCGTACTCGACGGGGGGAAACCCATTGGTTCGATCGTCTTCGGACTGCGCGCCGACAAACTCCGCTAGAGGGCTTATCTGCTCTCAGGTAACGGAATATGAAGAAATCCAGCATCGCTCGCCGGATGACCTTGGCGCTGGCCGCCTCCGTCGCGATCACCTTCAGCGCAGTTCTGGGATTGTCCTACCTGCTGCGGGTATCTTCGGCTCTCTCCAGCGGCTTGGCGGCGACAACCCGTTCCCAAAGTCAGGCTTCGTTCGAACTACTGGACTTGGCCGTCAAGGTCCAGGGCGTCACGCAAAAAATGACCCAAGAGCGTGATCCCGATGCCATCGAAGCGCTCATGCATCAAAGCGAAGTGCTGGCGAAGCAAGCACAAGTCAAGATCCATCAGATTGCGCGCGACGACACCAGCATCTCGGCTGCTTTTGAGAAATTGACCCAGGCCAACGCTGAAGTGTTAGACCTGCTCATGCACGCTCACAATGCCGAATCGCACCAGGCGATCATTGAGAAGTCAAACCCGGCTTTTGAAGGATTCCTGCGCGCGATTTCCGACCATCAGGACAAGCTGGGCCAGACCCTGGACAACCAGGCCCGACAGGCCAATGCTCGGGCTCGCCACCTCGCATTTGTGGTCTATGTCTTGGTTGCAACCAGTGTCCTGTTAATGTGCCTCGGCAGCCTCACCCTGGTGCGGACCGTCTCCAAGTCCCTGCGGCGATTGGCCGACATGATTCAAGATATCGCGCAGGGCGAAAGTGATGTCACCAAGCGGTTGGACGTGGTAAGCAACGACGAACTGGGCGAAATCAGCCGCTTCTTCAATTTGTTCATGGACAAGTTGCAAGATGTGATGCGACAGGTCGCAGCCAATACGCGGCAGGTGACGACCGCCAGTCAGCAACTGCTCGAGGCCAGCCGCCAGATTACATCCAATTCCGGGGAGACCTCCGTCCAGGCCAACGCCGTTTCGCAGGCCACCCATCAGGTCGATCAGCACTTGCAGAGCGTCTCTCACGGAGCCGAAGAGATGACGTCCACCATTCAAAGCATCGCCAGCAACGCCCACCAAGAGGCCGAGATGGCTTCGAAGGCCGTCCAAACGGCACAGGCCGCCAACAGCACCGTATCCAAGCTGGGCCGGTCCAGCTCTGAGATCGGCGCCGTCGTCAACGTCATCGCTTCCATCGCGCAACAGACGAACCTGCTGGCCTTGAATGCGACCATCGAGGCCGCTCGCGCCGGAGAAGCCGGCAAGGGTTTCGCGGTGGTTGCCAACGAAGTGAAGGAGCTCGCCAGGCAGACGTCCAAAGCCACCGAAGACATCGGTCAGAAAATCAACGCCATTCAGACGGACACGAAGGGAGCCGTGGAGGCGATCGGGGTCATCAGCGGCGTGATCAACCAGATCAACAATATTTCCGGGACGATCGCGGCCGCAGTCGAAGAGCAAAGCGCCACCACCAACGAGATGACGCGCAACGTCAGCGAGGCGGCCAAGGGAGCGGGCGAGATCTCGGCCAACATCGGCGGAGTAGCACAGGCCGCTGAGGGCACGTCGGCACGTGCCCAAGAGTCCTACAAAGCAGCCCAGAAGCTGGCCGAAGTGGCGGCGCAACTGAGCAATCTGGTGGGCCAGTTCAAAGTCACGAGTCGCGACCCGCAGATTGAAACAGCGTTGCCTGTGCTGCTTAGCGAGACCGACGCTAACGGTCGTCCTCTGGATCAGAAAGCGATGACGATCAATCTCAGCCGGGCGCGGCACGCTTCTGCAGGGCGGAATCCTTAGTGTGGGCGCCATAATTTCTCTCGCCCGCTTGCACAAGGAACAGTTTCGAGTGGTATGGGTAGGGGATGGAAATGCTACGACACCTGGTCAGGTGGGGGTCGCCCCCGTCGATCCGAATTCTTCGTTTTGGGATGACGTGCCGGAAGCGACTCGGAGCTGGAGGCTGCCATGGCGCCCGGTGACCGAAGTTGGGCGGCGACCTGCTAGACCAATGATCGGAAGCCCCGAGAGTACCCGTCCCAGCTCCCGCTGGAGCGGAGTGTTCATCGCACGTACTTGAAACACTTTGCCGTTTTGCAAGACTCGCGCTGGCCTCGTCAATGACGAACGCGGAGCGCGGGGCTATCCCGCGGTTTCGAGAGCTTCCGACAGCCCTTCCCATTCCGTCATCAAACTCTGCAGATCGGTCTTCCGGCGAGCCAGTTCCTGCGTCTGGCGCTGCGTTTCGTCCGCGCTTACAAAGCTCTGGAGTTCAGTTTCGCACAAGGCAATCGCGGTTTCGGCGTGGGCAATCTCTTCTTCTATCTCGTGCAGACGATCTTCCATCTGTTGGCGCTTGATCGGGTTTAGTCGCTTCCCTTTGGGTTCGGATGAGTCGGCGGCGGGCGCGCGGTCTCCGTTCACAGGCACAGATGAAGACGTCGATGAAATAGCGGACGGCTTCGGTATTTCTACGGCAACCGCGGCCCTGCCCTGCTTCCGCCAGAGATAGTCTTCGTAATTTCCCGGATAGATTTCCACTTTGCCATCGCCGATCTCGAACACCCGCGTGGCCAGCTTGTCGATGAAATAGCGGTCGTGGGAAACGAAGACGACCGTGCCGGTGTACTTCATCAGGGCTTCGAGCAGGACGTCTTTGGCGCGCAGGTCGAGGTGGTTGGTGGGCTCATCGAGCAGCAGGAAGTTGGCGGGGTGCAGCAGCATTTTGAGTAGCGCGTAGCGATTGCGCTCTCCGCCGGAGAGAACGCCGATGCGCTTAAAGACATCGTCGCCCGAGAAAAGAAAACAGCCGAGCAGGCTGCGCAGCTGGGTTTGCGTGGAGGCGGGCGAAAGTTCGCCTAGGTCGTCGAGAATGCGAGCTTCCGGATCGAGTTCCTTGTATTGGTCCTGCGCGAAATAGTCGGGCCCGACGTTGTGGCCGAGCTTGTATTCGCCGGCGGTGAGCGGCTCCTGACCGGCCAGCAGTTTAATGAGAGTGGACTTCCCTGCTCCGTTGACTCCGACTAACGCGATGCGCTCGCCGCGCTCGATCATGAAACTCACATTCTCAAAAACCTTGAGTTCGCCGTAACTTTTGGCGACGTCCGCAAATTCGGCGACGATGCGCCCGCTTGGCTTGGGCTGCGGGAAGGAGAAGTGAACGGTCTTCTCTTCTTCCGGAATTTGGATGCGCTCCATTTTTTCGAGCTCTTTAATGCGGCTCTGCACTTGCTTGGCCTTGGTGGCCGTGTAGCGAAAGCGGTTGATAAAAACTTCAAGCTGCTCGATGCGGTCGCGCTGGGTTTTGTAAGCGGATTCGAGCTGCTCCTTGCGCATGGTTTTCGCGGCGAGGTACTGGTCGTAGTTGCCGGCGTAGAAGTGCATCTGCTTGTTCCAGATTTCCACGATGCGTTTGACGGTGATGTCGAGGAAGTAGCGGTCGTGCGAGATGATGACGTAAGCGTAGGGATAGGTAGTGAGGTACTCCTCGAGCCAGTTGCGGGCTTCGAGATCGAGATGGTTGGTAGGCTCGTCGAGCAGCAGCAGGTTGGGTTTCTGGAGCAGAAGTTTGGCGAGGGCGATGCGCATCTGCCAGCCGCCGGAGAACTCTTCGGTCGGACGGGTCCAGTCGTCGCGGTGGAAGCCGAGACCGGTCAGGACCATGCCGACCTGGGCTTCGAGCGTGTAGCCGTCGCGGGCCACGAATTCGTGTTCGAGCTTCTGGTAACGGTCGGCGACATTGGAGTATTCCGGGCCCGCGTGGTCGAGCTCCGACATGCTGCGGGTAAGCGACTCCATTTCCTTTTCGATGGCGTCGAGTTCGGCAAAAACAGACATGCATTCAGCGAAAATCGTGCGGCCGGTCAAGGTGAGGCCGTCCTGCGGAAGGTATCCGGTGGAGATGCCTTTGGCGCGCGAGATGGCGCCGTAGTCGAGCGACTCGCTCCCGGCAAGAATTTTCATGATGGTGGATTTGCCGGTGCCATTCGCTCCGACCAGACCGATGCGCGATTCTGGCGTAATCAGCCAGTCGGCGTTCTCGAACAAGAGCTTGTGCCCGTAGCGCTTGCCGGCGGAGGAGAGTTGGATCATGGAGTGTATGTTAATCGTCTCATGAGAATGTGTGGCGCGGACACTCTTGTCCGCATTGCCCAGCTTCGCTCCGCTGGACGGGCGGGACGCCCGTCCCCACACAAGCGCTAGCGGGCGGCGGCGGCCATGCGCGCTATACCGAGGTGCTCCAGCGCGCGGTCGATTACGGTCTGGAGTTCGTGGGCGTATTTGACTTCGCGGCCCTTGGCCAGGATAACGCGCGCTTTTTCTGCATCGAACCAGGTGGGATTGCGGAAGTCTTCCTCGGGACGGCGAGTTTGGCGGACGTCCATCAAGAAAGCTTTGACTACGTATTCTTGCACGCCGCCCGCCTGCCAGAAGACACCCTTGGAGTGAATGTAGATATGGAAATGACGGGGCTCGATGATGCCGCTCGCGCCCGCTTCTTCTTTGGCTTCGCGTTCGGCGGCCTGGCTATGCGAGAGGCGAAGTTCGGGGGCTCCCTTGGGAAACGTCCACTTGCCGCCGCCGTTGGTATTCACCAACAGAAACTCGGCGTGCGAATTCACCCGCCGGTAACACACGGCAGCGACCTGCAAAGGCAGCGCAAAGCGAGAGACCCGAGGCGAGCTCATTGTTCGTAGTTTACTGCAAAGATATTTCAGGAATGTTAAATAGCGACGACACCTGTGCACATCTTTGGTACGTAGCCTTCGGTACGAGGCTAAGGAGCGGGCTCGGCCTTTGCCGAATCCAGCGATTGACTGAGAGCTGAGAGCTGACAGCTACGACCTGCTTCCAAAGCTCAAGCCGCTCAGGAGGGCAACTCTCTTGCGATCTATCGCTCGGCTGGCGATCAGCACTTGAAAATTCTCTCCCATGCCTTCGGGCGTGACCAGATGTTTCAGCTGGAGGGCCACTTTCGCTCTTTCTTGCGGGACGCGGCAATCTTCGAAGGCGTCGGCAAACTGATTTTTCTCGCCGATACCCATCAGGAATTGCGATTGCGTGAGGAGCTTTTCGCAGCTCATGCCGGCTTGCTCGCAGGCAGTGGCGAGCGCAGTGAAATTCACGTGGGCGGTCAGGTCTTGCTCGCCGGGAGCCTGGTAGGGGTCGGAACTGGCGGAGTGCTGGCGATACGCCATGAGCGTACCGCGGAAGCGACCCGCGAGTTGTTGGTTACGCGTGTAACCGTAGTCAATGACCATGACGAGCAGTGAGCCGCGTGCAATGGAGTGTGCGATTTGCTGGATCCAATTCTGCGCGAGGGTCGGCACTTCGATGCGCTCACCGGATTCGGGATGGACGCCGTAGCGGTCGAGGAATTCCAGTTCTTCGGCGAGCGGCGGGAGCCAGGTTTCGCACAGGCGATTGTTTTCGAGCGCGATGTGGAGTTTGCCGTGCGCGCCGAGAATCTCGACCGGTAGAGCGTCAAAGAATTCGTTGGCGAAGACGATCAGCGGCGCGTCAGACGGGAGGCTGCGATGAATGTCCTCCGCTGCTGATTCCGCGGAGATCGCGGCTTTGCCGCCCGCAAGGTAGTTCTCGAGTGTAGTTTGCAGTTTCGCGCGCAGCGCGGGCGATGATTCTTGCAAGGTGTAAGTGAGGGCGGCGAAGAAGTCGGGGAATTTCTTCTTGGACCAGTCGAGCACATCGCGTGCAAAGAGGCCGCGGCCGGGGCCGAGTTCGAGGATTTCGATTTCGGGAGGGCGGTCGAGCGCTTGCCATATCTCGTCAAACTGCCGCGCCAGCAGACGTCCGAAGACGGCATGAACGTCGCTCGAAGTATAGAAGTCTCCCGCTTTGCCGAATTGTTCGGCGTTGGCGGAATAGTAACCATGGCAAGGATCGTAGAGGCAAATCTGCATGTAGCGCGAAAACGGGATGGGGCCGCGCTGACGAATTTCCCGCTCGATTTGTTCGCGGAGGGACAATGCGTTAGCTTCCCTGGCTTCCCTCTCCGGCAGGCATCCGGCTGCGGGGGACAGCGCGATCCTGCGGGGTGCGGGTAAACATTTCGATGAAATAGTCGTGCAGGCCGTCGTAGAGCTGGTGCTGCAGATGCCAGGCGAACTGCGGATGATCGAGGTCGCGGGGATGGATCGGAAGCACGTAGGTGTGAACCGGGACGGTCGAGCTCTTCAGATCGATCAAGACTTCGATAACGCCGTTATTTTCGCGCGCGGAAAAGGCGAGCAGCGGATGATCGTAGAGCTGCAAGTGATCGAGAACTTTCTGCAGGGAGTTGGAGTCTGGCACGGGTTCATTGTATTCGGCGGGACGGCTCCCGCGCGAAGTCGAAGGAGGGCGGCCGTCCCCAAATGAAGGCGCTCCAAAGGGTAAGCGATCCGACCGACCAGGAGACGATGTAAGCGTGAACAACTCCGGCCAGGGCTTCGATTTAAATTTCGTAACCCTGCTCACCGCCGGGATTGGGATACGTCTAAGATGCGACCAGGGGTGGGCCACGATCCGGCGCCCGTTTTTTTGGAATTTTGCGATGGATGCACACTGAAGGAGGCATTCCCCATGTTTCGAGCAGCTTTGCGAGGATTCCTGTTCTGCCTGCTGATGGCAGCCATGTCGGGCGCTATGTCGGAATTAAGTCCGGCGCAATCGTTCGTACTCGAACTACCGCGGCAGAGCCAGCGCGCGCAGATCTCACAACGCATCGGAATCACCGATATCACGATCAGTTATCACCGGCCGCTGGTGAATGATCGCAAGGTTTGGGATGACCTGGTTCCCTACGGCAAAGTGTGGCGCGCGGGAGCCAATGAAAATACGACGATCACATTCAGCGATCCTGTCCTGATCGAAGGCAAGCCACTCGACAAGGGCACTTACGGTCTGCATACGATCCCGAACGCCGATGAATGGACAATTATTTTTTCGAAAAACTCGACCTCCTGGGGCGCTTTCACCTACGATCAGGCGGAAGATGCGCTGCGCGTGACGGTGAAACCCAAGGTCGCGGAGATGCATAACGCACTGACCTACGACTTCGACCAACTGCAGCCGGATTCAGCGGTGGTTGAGCTGGAGTGGGAGAAGGTCGCGGTTCCGTTCAAGGTCGCGGTGGATGTGCACGATGTGGTCGAGGCCAGCCTGAAGAAACAGCTTCGTAATCTACCGCAGTACACGTGGATGAGCTGGGACGATGCGGCGAGTTACCTGCTCACCGAAAAGATCGCGTTAGATGATGCGCTGAACTATGCCAACAAGTCCATAGAAAATGAAGATCGTTACGATAACGAGCTGACTAAGTCGAAAGTCCTGACGGCGCTCAACCGCAAGGACGAAGCCGCGACCGCGCAGAAAAAGGCGCTCGGGATGGCCAGCCCGCTGCAAATTCATTTATACGCTCGTCAACTGCAGGGCGAAAAGCGCAGTGAAGAGGCCTTCGTGATCTTCCGCGAGAACGCGAAGAAACATCCCGACCAGTGGTTCGTGCATTCGGGACTGGCGCGGATGTACTGCGCACAGGGCAAGTTTGACGACGCCGCAAAGGAGATGAAGCTGGCGCTTGCCGGAGCTCCCGACAACCAGAAGAGCTATGTGGACGGCTTGGTAAAGCGGCTGGAAGCGAAACAGGACATCAACCAGTAGCCATTAGACAGCGACGCGGGAACTCCGCACCCTGCGTCGCCCCTCCTCGGATTTTGTGTCGCGGCCGGCCGCTTCGGATCATGGCGAAGCAGTCCGCCTAAGCAAGACAGACAGACGAATTAAACGAGGCAGAGATGAACATCAACTACATTCGGGCTTATCTCCTGGTGTGCAGCTTGGTTGTCGTCTTGCAGCCCCTTCTGGGAGTCGCGCAGCAGAATTCAGACGCATCGAAAACGAGCGTTCAACAAACTCCTACGGAGCGGGATGGGCAGCACGATTTTGACTTCGAGATTGGCAATTGGAAAATCCATCTAAAGCGCCTCCTGCATCCCTTGACGGGCGCGACTACGTGGGTCGAATTCGACGGTACTTCCGTCACCCGAAAGGTGTGGGATGGCC
>CABECZ010000313.1_pt1 | contig 13727 bp, 12 predicted proteins | sample 3422621 | NCBI WGS metagenome assembly CABECZ01 (sample SAMEA5534328, study PRJEB31848) | metagenome | biome: tundra; feature: field; material: soil | place: USA | collected 2013-05 | depth 0.15 m | reverse complement strand
GAGGCAGAGGCCAAAGCCAAGTCTCCCAACTTCCTCTTTGAAGAGCTCAGGACCCATCTCGCGCAGGAACCAGCAAAGTTTCGGTTACTCGTCCAACTCCCGAACTCCGGCGATCCCACAGACGATGCTTCGGTTGCTTGGCCGGATGACCGCAAGACAGTGGACCTGGGCACGATCACCATCACTTCCGTCGTCGCAGATAGCGACGCGGCCCAAAAGGCGCTCGCATTCGATCCCACACAATTCACGGATGGAATCGAACTGTCCGATGACCCGTTGCCGGCGCTGCGCTCCAGCGTTTCCATGCTCTCAAGGATGCATCGCCAGGGCCAGTAGATGGTCTGCAACCGGAAGCATTGAGAAAAGGCCCATCGCCAACGCTATGAACTCAGTCGAAATAGTTTGAAAGACTCTCAACAAGCCATTCCGATATGCTCGATGGCCACATAGTCCCAATCTTCCCCTTCCTGGTGGCGCAGGACGATGTGATGTGCGGACATGGGTACATTGGGGTCGGCAGTCTTCAGATAGTTGCCCTGCTCGACGGCCTTACCGAGAGCGGCCTTGGCAAAGTGCACATGGTAAACATCGGTGCGCGCAGCAGGCGCGTTCTGCGCCGCAGAAATAGAAACGAACAAGAGCAAAGCAAGCAACAGGGTGCAGGTGCTTTTCAAGGTTTCCTCCAGGTTTTCGATTCGGGATCGATTGGCCGAGTGCTGGGCCAGCGAAACGAGGGATTATAAGCGTCGTTGGTGGTTTTGTAAAAGGCGATACGGGGCAAATCCGGCGCGGAGGAGACAATCTGGCGAAGGTCCACAGTCAAAGCCGACACTCTCTGCTCCTTGACTGAGCGGGGACACTGGGAGGAGGGTCTCTGTCCGAATCATAACTGACGTTAACGGGCTTTCACTCTTTGACCCCGGCCAGTCCAAGGAAGGGGGTTTTGAGCGTAATCGGGATGTTCTCGACTTCAGCGGCAGTGCGGAAATATTATTGCTTCGTGGTCTTCTGGGCAGTGACTCAAATCCTTGGCCTCAGCACGCCGTTCATCTGGCTTCAAAAAAATTAAGTAACCAAAATTGTTGCCGGATCATCATTACCTGGCAGGTGGGTAACATGTCGCTGGAGCGGCATTTCCGGAGCGGGAGCCAATTGAGGATCTGGATTCGAGCAGTGCTCGCTTCCGTGGTGCTTATTGCTACCTTGGCAGCGCGAAACGTCGCAACGCATTTCCCACAGGCGCAGGGTCTTCACTTCACGATCAGTGCCGACACTCACGACGACCAGAGACCTCGGTTTGACTCCAGTGGCTCGGAGTGGAGCGCTCCTGGCAACGACTCTCTACCACTTCCTCCCGCCGCCGAATCTGCACACTTAACACTCACGTTACGGCCATTCTCCACGCTTCAAACCAAGGGCCTCCACTACAATCGCCCGCCTCCAATTTGCTAATCCATCCCCAGTTGAGGTATCGGTAGCGCCGAGGCAGCGCTGGCCCGAATCCAGCAAGGCACTATCGGTCGATCTGCAAACTGTGGCGCCGCCGTCCAATCCCCGGCGACGTGATGGACAGAATCATAGAAGCAGGAGGAATGGAATGAAAAACCCAGTTCTAGCCATCTCTTGGAGCATAGTCATGCTCGCAGTCATCTCGCCGGTTGCCTTTGCCAGTGGGGGCAGCTGGTCCCTTGACTCTAATACGTCCTATGCCAGTTTGTTTCAGGGTTCCGCAGAGAATCCAGATTCAGTGAACACTGGTGTCGCGCGCGTGACCGGGAAGGTGAAGCTGGACACAAACGACCTGGACAACTCGGCCTTCGATCTTAGTATTTATCCAGCGGATGAGGACTGGGGGAATGCTCTCAGTCCTGAGGGAGACTTGCCGACCGGCTACGTTCCTGACGCGACCGATCACACCCTGCTGACGTTCAAGTCCAAGCGTCTTCTGAGGACGGGGAACGGCAAGTTGGAAGTCATCGGGGATCTTACATTGACTCGCGTAGAGCGTAGCATCGACGCGACGTGGAGTAGAGCATATTCTGGGCCAGTGTACGGTGATCCTGTCATTCACACCGCGACTCACCCGATCACGTTTGCGTTCCCAGACTTGAGCGCTTCGCTCCTGCCGGGGCCTTTGACTGCAGCAAGGCTGCAGCAAAAAGGAGCGCTGGAGGTTTCGGGCTCAGCCCGCCTCAGCCCTGCGACATTCCCTGAATTGTTAACTGCGATAAAAAAGACGAATTGGCCGCCAGTCGTGTGGAGTGAAGACTGTCGGTATCCATCTGCGGGCAGAACTGACTATAGCGGGCCCGTATGCACTGGAACATTGATCGCAGCGACTCGCGCTGACAGCTGTTACATGCCAGCCACCGTGGGGGCGGACTACAACGGGGCCATATGCACTCCGGCCGCGGGAAGCCAGACGACGATTGTTCTGGACCTGAAGTTGGTTCACCAAGGTTCCGAACCGTCAGTAGCAGTGCTTGCGGGCGGGGCACAGAAAGGCACTCAAGGAAATTGATTTCGGGCGGCAGAAGGAAACACTACTTTTTGGACAGCAAGATCGCTCGAAATTACTGAAAAGCCATTTCGTAGTGAGGAGCACATTTCTGCTTTCGGACTGAGCCGAGGGTGGGCTCTGGTTCACCCTCGGCATTGTGCGTCAGCTTTGCAGTTCAGCGAACGTCTAGCTTACGAAAGGAGTTTCAAGATGACATCCATGACAGACTCGCCAAGGAGAACGGCCAGCTTCCTTTCCGGAATCCTTCCAACGCTCTTCGCCGTTTTCTATCTAGCCAGCGTCGCTACAGCGCAAGAACCAGCCAAAGTGATCGCACATCTAACGCTGCCGGGAACCGCGGTTCGGCAGATGTTCTTGCAGCAGCGCGATGACAAACAATACCTCTATCTTCAACAGAGTGCCCATTTCACGGTGGTGGATGTTACGGACCCGAAGAACCCCACCATCGTCGAGCGGGTTGCCTCGCAAGGCAGCCTGACATCGATCCAATCCAATCTCGCCCTTACCGTAAAGCCGGAGAAAGGACAGCCCAGCGCCGTCTCTACTCAAGTCGTGAATGTGATGGACCTGAGCGATCCCAAGCATCCGCGGACCATTCAAACCTTCAGTGGAGTTACGAGCATTTTGCCGGACGACACGCGGCAGCTAGTCTTTATCGCCAATAACGAAGGCCTCTCGGTGCTGAGCCACAAACAGCCCTACATTCGGCCTCTGTGCACGTCCGAAGACGCGATGAAGTCGGATCCGGAGTGCCGGTAGCCTTCGAGGGCTGAACTGAATCTAGCGTCTCCGCATGATTCTGTGCGGGAGTAGAGGTGTGTGTCTTCCACGGCGCCCCCTGTCACGTCCGTTGATCCTCCACCTCGTTCCTCCGGCGCAGGACGCTTTAGGATGAAGCGACCCATCCTCCCAGGAACTAAACTTGCCACGACCCTCGCGCCAAGATTGGCCGAGGTGGTTAGAATCAAGTCTATGGCCAGTTCATTGAATACGACGGGCCCTGCAGGACGAAAGCCACCCTCGTTCGGAATTAGACAGTTCCTGTTTGTAGTCTTCTTGGCAGTCATCTTTTTTCTGCTTGGCCAAAGCATGGTGCATCACCGCTTCTTTGAAGGCGGCCGGTTTCACCGGAACGGCTCCGTCGGACAATAGCAGGCCCTGGAAAAGTTGTTAGTCGCGGCTGCCAATGATGCGAAGCAATGCGTTCCTTGACCTCGACAAGTCGTGGCAGGGCCTTCAGCGATCACTTTGCGGGTGAGCCTTTCCCATGAGATCTTCACGAATGCAGACTCCTGAATCCTTTTGCCAGGACTCCCGCTCTTTCCTATGTAGGAGGAAATTTGAGCTCCACGGTAACCGTCTCCGAACTGCGAAATCACCCATCCCCTGCGGCCTTGCTCGTGGACGTGCGTTCCGGCGCCGAGTTCGCTTCCGGCCACATTCCCGGTGCTGTCAACATTCCGATGGACCAGATCGAATCACGCCTGGGCGATCTCGGTCTCAATCTTCCCATCGTCCTCGTCTGTCAGTCGGGCAAGCGCGCGCGCATGACCGCCAGCCTGCTCGAGCCCTGCCAGCGGCAGATTACGGTTCTCGAGGGCGGCACGAAAGCGTGGATCGAAGCCGACCTCCCCGTCGTGGCCAGCGTAAAGACGCGGTGGTCATTAGAGCGCCAAGTTCGCTTGGGCGCGGGTTTACTCGTGCTGACCGGCGCAATCCTGGCACTGACGGTCAACCCGCGTTGGCTCTTTCTTTGCGGATTCGTCGGCTTGGGCCTCACCTTCGCCGGACTCACCGACATCTGCGCGATGGGGATCATCCTGGAAAAGATGCCGTGGAACAAGCTGAGTCAGTGCAAGATCGCTGGTCCGAATGCGGAACAATCCGGGACGTGTCCATGATCGTTTGTCATGCGGTGGAGACTGAGCAGTGCCACAATGGATCCGTGGACTTCGACGCATTAGCTAGGCAGCACAAGGACGCCGTCTATCGACAGATGATCCGCGTGTGCGGCAACCGGGAAGATGCCGAGGACGTGTTGATTGAGGCCCTGCTCAAGGCATACCGCCATCTCGATCAATTGCGCGAATCGGACGCTTTTCGTGCCTGGCTCGCGCAGATCGCGAAACGTGTCTGTTGGCAATTGAAGGAGCGCGAATCGTTGCTCCCGCTCTTGCAGCAGCAACTGCTGAACGAAGCCATCGACGTGTTGCCCGCGCTGTACCGCCCGGTTTACGAGTTATGCGATGTCGAAGATCTGAGGGGCGACGAAGTCGCGCAGAGATTGGGCATCTCGCGAGCCGCCATGAAATCGCGCTTGCATCGGGCCCGCGGTCTGGTGAGGACTCACCTCGACGCCGCGCTCACTCGTCAAGTTTTGAAGTAGCTGTTCGTTGATTTGGTCTTGCTAAATGATTTGAAAGGTTGGGAGGCCCTTATGGAAGTTACCGTGGAACATCTCGGAGCGTTGCAGTTTGAAATCAAGGCGCGTCAGCACGCCATCGTGAGCGACCAGCCGCCGGAGAATGGCGGTCACGACGAAGGCATGACACCGCCGGAACTCCTGCTCGCTTCGTTAGGCTCGTGTGTCGGGTTCTACGCGACGCAATATCTGCGCAAACACAAGCTGGCAACGGAAGGCACCCGCGTTCGGGTAACGGCCGACAAGCTGAAAGATCCCGCGCGCATCGATAACTTTCACATTGAAATCGAAACGACCGCGGCGCTAACCGAGCAACACCGGGACGGAGTCGAGAACGCAGCGAATCAGTGCCTGATTCACAACACGCTTCTGCATGCGCCGAGCATCATGGTCGAAATCACGCATCCCGTGCCGACAGCGCTGTGAGCGCGTTCTGATTGACAGTAAGGGTCAGAACGCTCTCGGATTCCACCAACCTGGTCACAAGCTTTGAGGATGGCATTCTCAGAGTTGGTCGATAACTGTTGCAATCAGGCGTTAGCGCTCAAAACCCCTCAATGAGCGATATCGCGATGTTTCGACAGCGACCGCAATGGACCATACCTATCCGGAGGAACCTCGGAGTTGAGACGCGATGGCTAGCAGGCGTTTGAGGCCCTCTTCGTTGCACCATCCGACCCGCGCCACAGCACAGGTTGCGTCTCAGAAATGACACTGGGGATCGAACAATGCGACTATCGCGGCGTAAAGCGCTATAATCCGCCCTTTGCGGGGAGGGCATGTATGGCCGACTTGACGCTAGAGCAAATGGAGAAGCTTCTACAGGTTCTCGACCAGATTGCAAGGGCACTTCAAGGTATTCAAACGACCCTACAGAACGCCAATCTCACTCATTTGAACGCTCACCTAAGTCAGATTGCTGGGAGAATTGGTGAATGCCCCTCAAGAGCTAGCAAACGCGGTCATACCCAGAAATGACACTGGTTGCATAGAAAAAGGGACTCGGCGACGCCCGCGAAGGAGTTATGCATTTACATCCGCGTACCCCATATCCCCCTCTTCATTTCAAAGAACTTTAGCATTCTTCATAGATCAGCCTGAGCCGCACGCCCAGGCCAAACCTCGAGATTCGCAGCTCGCTACAAAGCAACGATGTTGGTACGGCATCCGAGCGGGAGCCTTTGAGGCTCACATGCCGCGGATGTGGTTGTCGTAGCGCACGATGCTGTGGTGTCCAACGGTCCGGATCGTGGTCAGTTCGGGGGAAGGCGGGCCGCCCCGCAGTGAGGTTGTTAGTGTAATCGGGATTTATCGCCAATTGACAAGATTGCCTACCAGTTGGAGGCTCGAATAAGAAGGAAAGAGGAGACCGCACCACGACTTCGGGAATAGACGTTCTCATTCGTCACAAACGGTCACGGCGTGACACTTCTGCTCTCAAAACTGCAAGCACTTTCGTAATGTGGCGTGCTCATCTGGACGTGCCAAAACCGGACCTGATCCTCGATAGTAGTATGTAGCACTTGCTGTAAGGTGGATCAGCCGATCCCCCTATTTTTGCACAGACGCACTTGCGAAGAGATCTGTTCGGTTCTTCATGACCCGAATGGTCCGGGCTACGCGGAGAACCCCCAACCCGCGATGTGGGAGTCCAGTGGCACGTCCGAAATTGGCCTTTGTATTTGGTTTTCTCGCGACGGCCATCGCCGTCTTGGCTGCTCTCTCTTGGTATCAAAGAAATCAGGTCGACGAAGCCCGCTCTGGCCAAGTAGTTCTCAATCAAATTGCAGTTCTTACCCGAGAGATCAACAATCTTACCTGGACAGCCTTGCAAGAGCAGAACCTGACCCCCGAAGCGGACACCGAGATGCGGGCGGCAAGACAGGCACTCCCTAAAGCAGTGCTGGCGGCACACCTTCATGCTTATCACACCTCTGCCCTAGAGAGGGTCTGGCCCGCGTTAGACAACTACATTGCGTCGGCCGGTCGGCAATGGGTCCTGATTCTAGTTGGGGACTTTGACGAGGCCAAGCAGGCCGATTTCCAGGCGGTCAGCCCCCAGTTCGACTTGATGCAGCACCAACTGCAGATCGCCGTTGAAGCCGAGGACAAATGGGCCCAAAGTGTTGCGCTGAGAGCTAGAAACGAATTGCTGGCGGCCGCAATATTGGCAGCGACCGCCATCCTGATACTTTTTCTCCGGCTCCAGAGACAAGAGCACATCGGCCAGTTGCAAGAAACCGAACGCAACGCCCTCCGCGAGAGCGAAGAGCGCTTCCGCGCTCTCACCGAGCAGTCCACCGACATCATTCTTATCGCCGATCCCTCTGGCCAAATCAAGTACGCTAGTCCTTCCGTTCATACGGTTCTAGCGATGCATGGAGATAGTCTCTTGGGAACGAACATGATCGACCTAGTACATCCGGACGATTTCGCGAAGACCAGGAGCACGGGGTGGCGATCGGTAGCGTATGGCCAGAATCCGATACAGAATCCGATAGTTGAGTTCCGGCTACGACATGCTGACGGAAGGTGGCTCTATTTCGAGTGTGTTGTTCGAAACTTGATTCAGCACAGGAACATCGACGGCATTGTCTACAATGCCCGAGAGATAACAGAACGGAAACATGCTCAGGAAGAATTGCTTTTCAGCGCTACTCACGATGTGCTCACCGGCCTTCCAAACCGGGCCTTGTTTTTGGGACGCTTAGAAAGCGTCGTGGATCGGATGAAAAGACATCCACAGCAGGCCGCTGCCGTCCTTTTCATTGATATCGATGACTTTAAGGTCGTCAATGACTGTTATGGCCACGCAACCGGGGATGCTCTAATCAAAGAAGTAAGCGACCGACTGCGGGCATGTATGCGCAGCGACTGCACAATCGCCAGGATGGGCGGAGATGAGTTTACGGTTCTAGTGGAGGACGTTACCGACCCGAGCGATGCCATCCGTGTAGCCGAGAGAATCCAGTCTTCATTTACGCGACCGTTCCTACTGGAGGGACTTGAGGTCTTCAAGAGCACGTCAATTGGCATCGCGTTGACTTCACCAGAGACACGTGCGGAGGCGGTGCTTCAGAATGCCGATATCGCTATGTATCGTGCGAAAAGCCAAGGCAAGGCTTGCATTGAGCTCTTTGACCGCACGATGCACGAGCAAGTCATGAGTCGACTTCTTCTGGAAGCCAAGCTGAGATATGCTCTCGAGAATGAAGAACTGACACTTCACTACCAGCCAATCGTTGCGGTAGATACCGGGGCATTACAGGGCTTCGAGGCACTCTTGCGGTGGCAGCCCTCGGGATCGAATTCGATATCACCAAGCACTTTCATCCCGGTAGCAGAACAGTGCGGCCTGATTGTTCCTATTAGCGTCTGGGTTTTAAAGAAGGCGTGTTTAGAGGCGGCGAGTTGGCGACGGCGCTATCCTGCTGACCCGCCGTTCTATGTCAGCATCAACATCAGTTCAAAGCATTTCTCGCACGCCGGTCTTGTTGGGCACGTCAAGGATGCACTGGAAGAAAGTGCAATTGATCCGCAGTGCATGACCATCGAGCTCACCGAGAGCTTGGCCATGAACGACGTTGCGGCGACCTTCCAAACAATGTCGCAGCTACGGGCTTTAGGTGTGAAGCTGAGTATCGACGATTTTGGTACCGGATATTCCTCTCTGAGCTATCTCCGTCGTTTTCCAGTCGACACCCTGAAAATCGATCAGTCGTTCGTTAAGACGATGGATGCCGAAAACTATGCCATCGTTAAGACAATCGTCGGGCTGGCGCATAATCTAGACCTTAAAGTGGTCGCAGAAGGGGTGGAAACAACTAACCAACGCAAACTGTTGGCGTCGGCCGGTTGCGGGTCGGCCCAGGGATACTTGTTTGCGGAACCCATGCCTGCAGAGAGTGTAGGCGTCTTCATTGAGTCCAACCGGCGAAACTCCAGACAAACTAAACAGATAGGCTTGGCGCGCTCGACGACAGCGGGACTTTGATCCTTCAGGGAGAGACGATTCTCTCGAGCGCTTTCCACTTGACCTGCCCCGCGCCTCAGAGAGGCAGTTGTCACCCTCTGGAAAGACGCCGACCCCGATATCCCCATCCTGAAGGAAGCCAAAGCGGAGTACGCAAAGCTGCAGTAGCTGGCCAGCGCCCTTCCTCGGTGTTTACTGTTTACCGACAGTTGTTGTTAACAGGCGTTTACACTCTTTGACCCCGGCCAGCCCAAGGAGGGGGTTTTGAGCGTAATCGGGATTTTGCAACAGTTACGATACGGCGACGCAGCTAACGCCGGGCACTTCCTTCCAGTCACCGTGAAACTTCTCAAGCAGATGGAAGAGCCACCGCCCACGCCTTACAGCGCCAGCAGCGCCCGCACATCCTGCCTTTCGGCCATTGCGGCCATCGTACCTTCCAGGCGCAGCTCGCCACTCTCGAGCACGTACACGCGGTCGGCCAGCGGGGTGATGAAGCGCAGGTTCTGCTCCGCCAGCAGCACGGCAATGCCGCTGGACTTCAATTCCTTGATCAGATCGCTCACCAGGCGCACGAAATGCGGCGCCAAGCCTTCCGTGGGTTCGTCCAGTAGCAGCACCTCGGGATTGCCCATCATGGTGCGGGCGATGGTGAGCATCTGTTGTTCGCCGCCGGAGAGGAATCCGCCGCGTCGCCGCTCGATCTCTTTCAGCCAGGGCATGAGCTGGTAAATGCGATCGATGTTCCAGCCGGAAACCTTCTTCGTCCCGCGCTTCATCCCCACCTCCAGGTTCTCGCGCACAGTGAGTTCGGGAAAGATGCGGCGGTCGTCGGGTACGTAGCCCATGCCCAGCATCGCGCGCCGATGGGTCGCGAACCGCGTAACGTCGTGTCCGCGATACAGCACTCGCCCGGAAAACACGCGCACCATCCCAAGCGCGGCTTTGAGCGTGGTGGTCTTGCCTGCGCCGTTGCGTCCCAGGAGCGCCACCGCTTCGCCCTCATCCACCGTGAGGCTCACGTCGCGCACCACGCGGATCGGTCCGTAGCCGGCGACCAGTTGCTCCAGCGCCAGCACGCTCATGCTTCCCGTCCCAGAAAGGCTTCCTGCACCTGAGGGTGGCTGCGGATCTCGTCGGGTGTGCCCTCGGCCAGCACCGAGCCGCGGTGCAGCACCATGATGCGCCCCGCCAGTTGCAGAACGGCCTCGGTGTCGTGCTCGGTGAAGAGCAGCGTGGTGCCGAGCGACCGTAGCAACTCGCGGATGAAGCCAACCATCTGCGCCCGTTCGGTGCGCGAGAGCCCGGCCAGCGGCTCGTCCAGCAGCAACAGCCGCGGCTTGCTGGCCAGCGCGAGGGCAATGTCCACACGCTTCAGGTCTCCCTGGGACAGGGACGCGGTGACCTGACGTTTCAGGTCATTCAGCCCGACCCAGGAGATGATCTCTTCGGCGCGCTTGGCGGCGTCGCCGTAGGAGAACAACGGGCGGGCGAAATCGCGGGTCTTCCTATCCAGCGCCAGCACCGCCAGGGTGACGTTTTCGAGCACGGTCATGCTGGGGAAGGGGATGGCGCGCTGGAACGAGATTCCGATGCCGCAATGAATGATGCGATGCGTGGGCGTGTGCGAGATGTCCTGTCCGGCGAACACCACGCGCCCCGCGTCCAGCGTGTAGCGGCCGGTGATGAGGTTGAAGAGCGTGGTCTTTCCCGCGCCGTTCGGGCCGATGAGCGCGTACAAGCTGCCCTCTTCCACCGCCAGGCTGACGTCGTTGAGCGCCCGGAAGCCCTCGAAAGATTTCGACACGCGGTGAACTTCAAGCAGCGGCACGGGGAGCCTCCTCACGTTGGCGGCGCTGGAACAGACTGACCACGCCGCTGGGGAAGAACAGCACCATGGCCAGCAGCACCATGCCCAGCGCCAGCGGCCAGTACTGTGTGTGCGAGCGCACCACCGCCTCCAGCACCACCAGCACCGCGGCGCCGATGGCCGGGCCGAAGAACTGCGCGCTGCCGCCCAGGATCACGGCGATGATCACCTCGGCCGACGTCGTCCAGTAGAACAGGTCGGGGAAGACCGAGTGCTGCCATGCCACCTGCAGGAATCCGGCCAGTCCGGAGAGCGTGCCGGAGAGCACGAAGGCGGCAACCATGTATTGGAAGGCGCTGATGCCGATGGCCTCGGCCCGCGCCGGGTTGTCGCGCACCGCGCGCAGCGTGTACCCGGCGGGCGAGCGCCGCACCATGTGGATGACCGCGCACACCACCGCCAGCGCCATCAGACTCGCGTAGTAGAGCCCCTTGGGATTCCCCAGCAGCCCCGGCGGCCGCAGGCCGGTGATGCCGTTATCGCCGCCGGTGAAGCCGTACCATTTGTGCGCCACCGCCCACACCATCTGCGCGAACGCCAGGGTCAGCATGGTGAAGTAGATCTTGGTGAGGCGCACGCTGAAGAAGCCGATCACCAGCGCCACCAGCGCCGCGGCGGCGAGCGCGAGCGGCAAGGTCGCGGCGAAATTCCATCTCAGCTTGCTCACCAGGAGCGCGGTGGTGTAGGCGGCGGAGCCGAAACAGGCGGCGTGTCCGAAACTCAGCAGTCCGGTGTTGCGGAACAGGAGATTGAAACTCATGGCGAAAACGCCGAGCACCAGCGCCTGAATGGCGACCTGCAGTCCGTAGTCGTGCAGGAGCCACGGCAACAGCGCCAGCACCACCGCAGCCAGGGCGAGCTTCGTCCTCATGTGCGCACCGTCGGCGGCCGGCCCAGCAGTCCCCAGGGACGGACCAGGAGCACAGCCGCCATCAGAACGTAGGCGAAGGCGATCGAGAATTCCGGCAGCACCAGTGCGCCGAAGGCCTGGATCTCGCCGATAAGAATCGCAGCCAGCAGCGTTCCCCATAGGCTGCCCAGTCCGCCCACGACCACCACGATAAAGGCGCTGATCACGGCGTCCATCGCGACGCCGGTCGAGATGGATTGGAGCGGCAGGCTGACCGCGCCTCCGAAGCCGGCGAAGCCAATGCCCACGGCGAAGATCACCGTGAACAGCAGGGGAACGTTGACGCCCAGGGCTTCCAGCATCTCGCGGTCCTGGGTAACCGCGCGCACCAGCGTTCCATAGCGCGTCCGATGCAGAAACAGCCACAGCAGCAGCGCGGCCGCGGCCGCCAGCCCCACCAGACCGAGGTAATAAGAAGGAAAGGGAATGCCCAGCACGAACACTGGCATTTCGAATCCCTTGGGCATGCCGATGGACTTGTAGTCGGCGCCGAAGCAGATCTTGGAGACGTCTTCGATGATCAGCAGCAGAGCGTAAGTCAGCAGAATCTGGTAGTGTTCGGCGCGGTTGAGCACGCGGCGGATGAACACGCGCTCTACCACGGCCCCGACCACCAGGCTGGCCGCCACCGCCAGCGGCAAGTAGTGCCAGAAGCCGGTGGCGTCGCCGTGCGTCAGGGCGAAGAGAAAATACGCGCCCAGGGCGAAGAACGACCCGTGAGCGAAATTCACGATGCCCAGCGCGCCAAAGATCAGCGACAGCCCCACCGCCAGCAGGAACAGCGAGGCCGCCGACGCCAACCCGGTCATGAACTCAAGGAAGAAGAACGGAAGAGTCACCCGAGCTCCGGTATTCGTGCAGTCCGATAAAGTCTAGAGCGCGGCGTGTGGAGCAGGCCTTCTGGCCTGCCAGCAAGAGCTGGTTCTGAGCCGCGGCTTTTAGCCGCCGAGGCGCCTCAGGGCTGAAGCAGATGATTTCCCATTGCTCAAATTGCAGAGCTGAAGCCCCGCTCCACCCACCGTTTCTCGAAAACAATTTCTACTTACACTTCGTCGGATACACCGTGTCACTCTCCGGGACCATCGTAATGTCCCTGAGAACGACGAACGGATAGTCGTTCGAAGGCGTGGTGTAGCCCCACACCAGCGCTTCGAACACCTGGTGGTCCGCCGGGCGCATCCATTTCTTGCCTTCGGGGGCTTCGTAGGCCAGGCCGCCGTCGGCTTCGAAGGCTTTCTTGATGGCGTCGGCATCGAGCGAATTGGCTTTCCTGACCGCGGCCGCCAGCATCTGCATCCCGGCGTAGTGTTCTTCGGCGTTGTAGCTGGGCCATTCGCCCCATTTGCTGTGATAGGCGTCCACGAATTTCTTGTTGGTCGGGGATTGCGACTGCAGGAACCAGTAGCGGGTGGAGAAGAGTTCTCCGAGGGGAGCTTCCTTGCCCAATGGTCCGATGGATTCCAGGGCCGCGCCTATCGGGTCCTCGAACAGCTTGATCTGCTTGAAGAATCCGAAAGCGTTGGCTTGGCGGACGAAGGTGACCAGGTCGCCGGCCCAGAGCGCCGAGAACACCGCTTCCGGCCGCTGCTGCACCAGGGCCGTGATGTATGGGGTGTAGTTGCTCTCGCCGCCCTTCGGCCACTGTTCGCCTACCACTTCCACGTCCGGACGCTTCTCCTTCAAACGCGCGATGAAGTCGTTCCACGACGAGTGCCCGAACTCGTAGTCCGGCCCGATGTTCGCCCAGCGCCTGTAGGGCAGCTTGGCGGCCAGGTCGGCGGCCGCGAAGGCGTCCATGCGGGCGTTGTTCGAGGTGCGGAACACGTAAGGATTGCACTGCTCGGTGAGCGCGGGCGTGGCGCCGTGCGTCACCACCAGCGGGATCTTGTATTCGTTGGTCAGCGGAGCGACCGCCAGCGCCACCGAACTGGAGTCGATGCCGATAAGGAAATTGACCTTTTCATTCAGGATCAGCCTCTTGGCTTCCTGCACGCCCACATCAGGCTTGGCTTGGTCGTCCACCTGTATGAG
>CABECZ010000307.1_pt1 | contig 13799 bp, 12 predicted proteins | sample 3422621 | NCBI WGS metagenome assembly CABECZ01 (sample SAMEA5534328, study PRJEB31848) | metagenome | biome: tundra; feature: field; material: soil | place: USA | collected 2013-05 | depth 0.15 m | reverse complement strand
TCAGACTTCGCCGTGGAAGCCATCCACATCGGCATGCTGGGCAATGAGCGGGTGGTCGCGGTGGTCGCGGATTTTCTGGGCCAGGCTTTTACGGGAAAAGCCAGGCTGCCTCATGTGGTACTGGATCCAATTCTGAAGTCGAGTTCCGGAGCCGATTTGCTGGATGCAGCCGGGACTCGGCTATTGATCGAGAGGCTGGTTCCACTGGCGGAGTTGGTTACGCCTAACCTTGACGAAGCCAGCGTCTTGACTGGGATGGCGGTCGCGAATCTCGACCAGATGCGCGAGGCGGCCGCTCGTCTGCACTCGCTGGGCGCGGCGAATGTGGTGATCACCGGAGGCGACCTCAGTAAGGGCGAGAAGGCGATCGATCTCCTCAGCTTCACTACCGTCCAAGGCACCCAGCAGGAAGTTTTCAAGGCCGACCGTCAGCGTTCGAATTCCACGCACGGCACCGGATGCGCGTTCGCCACCGCGCTGGCCTGCCACTTGGCAAATGGCCGCGGACTGCCCGAGGCGGTTCTTCTATCCAAAGCGTATGTCTCGGCCGCGATTGCGAACGCCCATCCGCTGGGCCACGGAGTGGGGCCATTGCATCACCTCTATCGCATGGGCCAGCAACGGCGGCAAAGCACGGGAGTGTCGGAGCGGGAGCAAGCCCATTCGCGGAACTGAGCTCGCAAAGCGGGGGCATCTGATTTCACGTAGAGACGGGGCTCGCCGCGTCTGAGACGGGGCAAGCCCCGTCTCTACAGAAGGTGTTCGCTGGAAGTCGCCGGCGGAGAAGCGAAGAACTGAGAGCTGACAGCTAAGAGCTGACAGCTACCTCTTCAGCAGGCACCCGGCGACAAAGGCGGCGACCGCCGCAAGCAGCCACTCGATCCGCCACAATTGGATTGCCTGCCAGTCGAGTACGCTCCGGGCACTGAAGAACACGCTCACAGCCAGCGCTCCCACCCCGCAGAGTACGCCAACCAGAAAAGCGATGGTGGCAGGCGTCGTGAGCCCTAGCCGCTCACCGAGCAAGGTGAGTTCAGCCAGGCCAGGGATGGAGAGGGTGCGCGCAACGCTAACGCCCAGATCGGGACGGCTGACGCCACAAACATGACAGTACTCTGAGCTGACGATGAACTCAGTTCCGCAGCGGCAGGTTGCGCTTCGTTCGTCGCTTCTTCCCCGTTTGGCGACAGCCTTGGACGCCAGCAGGGGCGCCCGCCAAAATTCCTGCTCAGTCTGATTGACTACCTCTGCCATAAAGGAGCTCTTTATTTCGACCTTTTGGGGATCGCAAGCGAATTACCAAAGCAAGTTATTGCAGAGACTACACTTACGGGTGAGCCAAAGGGGAGGGTGACCAATCCGAGGGCAAGAATTACGCTGTCCAAGCCCGAATTTCCCATTTTGCACCACTTGGCCGGGTTGCGGACGTGTCCGGCGTTGGTTCCTCGACAGCGGTCAGCTCCTGGCTACAAGTTCTCAGTTCCCGGTTCTCAGTTCTCAGTGGAGAGCCGACTTGCCTTGACTGAGAACCGGGAACCGGGAACTGTTAAACTGACTAAGCGTGCTTTTCTTCCTCTCCTGGCATCGCCCCGCTTTGACTGCCATCATGCTGCTGGTCCTTGCCCAAGTGTGTCTGGCAGCGGACCCCGCGACGTTTCGTCCCGCTGATTTCCATCCCGCCGATTTTCGTCCTCCCGACCCGCTGAACCAGGCGGCTTTCGAGCACTACTACAACCTCGACTACGACGCGGCGATTCAGGATTTCGAAAGGATCCTGGCGCGTCATCCGAACGATCCCTTTGCCGTAAATCACCTGCTCTCCGCGATTCAGGTGCGGGAGTTGTATCGCATGGGCGCGATGAACACTGGCGACTACTCGAACGACAACTTCATCGGGCTAGCGCACCGTCCCGCCGATCCGGCGCAGAAGCAACGCATCAAGCAACTGGTGGAGCAAGCCGAGAAGCTGGAAAACGCCGAACTCGCGGGCAATCCGAACAACGCAGATATGCTCTATGCCCGCGGCGTCACCCGCGGACAGTTCGCGCTTTACACCGCGCTCATCGAGCGCGCCTGGTTTTCCGCTCTGCGCAATGCGGTGGGCGCGCGCCGCGATCACGAACGGGTCCTCGAGTTGGATCCGAAGTACACCGACGCCAAGCTGGTGGTGGGGGCCCACAACTACGTGATGGGGAACCTGTCGCTGGCGGTCAAGATCGCCGTCGCGCTCGTCGGCTTGAGCGGCGACAAGGAGAAGGGACTTCAGTATCTGAACGATGCCTACCACGCCAACGGCGAAACCAGCGTGGATGCCGGAGCCGTGCTCATGGTCTTCCTGCGCCGCGAACGCCGTTATGGCGAGGCTTTGCAGATCACAGGCGCGCTCGGTCCGCGGTTTCCGCGCAACTATCTTCTGCCGCTCGAGGAGGCGAACCTGCTGCGGGTGTCCGGCAAGACGAGCGAGGCCGAGGAACAGTACCACCGGGTGTGGCAGAACGGTCGCGAGGGAAAATACAGTCTGCATTACGAAATTGCGGCGCTCGGACTAGGCGACCTGCTGCGCAGCGAGAAAAAATATCCGGCTGCGGCTGCGGCGTACGAACTCGTGAGTGAGGTTACGGACGCCGATCCGGAATTGCTGCAGAAAGCGAATCTGGGAGCCGGCGAGATGTATGACCAGCTCCAGAAGCGGGACCTGGCGGTGAAGAAATACGAGGCCGTGGTGGCCACAAATTCGGGCAATGCCGAAGCCGACAAGGCTCGGAAGAGAATGAAGGACGCGTACCGGGAGTGAGGGCAGCTCTCATTTAGTCATTGAATCATTGAGGTATTGAGTCATTTGAGTCGATGATTCAATGACTCAATGTCTCAATGACTCAATCCCCTAGAAGCGGCGCGAGCCCAGACGGAACATTTTCCCTGCAATCGTCGTATCCTGGTTCAAGGGAGGCATACCCATGTACTGCAATGCTTGCGGCAAGGCCATATTCGATGACGGTCGCTTTTGCTCCTACTGCGGCAACGTGGTGGGGATTCCGCCCACGCCGAAGAAACTGATGCGCTTGCGCTATGACAGGAAGATCGCAGGCGTTTGTTCCGGGCTAGCTCAGTATCTCGATCTCGACATATCGCTGGTGCGCATCCTCTGGTTCTTCATCACGCTCGCCTGCGGAATCTTCCCGGGGCTCGTGGCCTACGTGCTCGGATGGATCATCATTCCAGAAGAACCGCTTCTATTACCGGCGGCAGCGTCGCAGCAGCCGGTAACGAGCTAGCTGTAGAGACGGGGCTTGCCCCGTCTCCCGCTGCCAGGCAGAGAACTGGCGGTGCGAGCGGAGACGCGGCAAGCCGCGTCTCTACAGGCAATCAAACCCGTCAATGTGTTCTAATCTCCTCCCATGGAACGCCTCCGCAGCGGCGACGCCGAGATCTTCTATGAAATTCGCGGGAACGGGCCGCCGGTCGTTCTTCTCCATCCTTTCCCTTGTGATCACGAATTCTGGAATCCGGTGGCGGCGGCGCTCGAGTCGCGCTACCGGCTGATTCTCCCCGATCTGCGCGGGCACGGCGATTCGGAGATTGGCGAAGGGCCTGCCCTCATGCGAAAGCACGCCGGCGATGTTGCCCGCGTGCTCGATGCAGCCGGAATCGGCAAGGCCGCGTTCATCGGATGTTCAATCGGCGGATACATCCTGTTTGAATTCTGGCGCCGCTTTCGCGCGCGTGTCACCTCGCTCGTGCTCTGTGACACGCGGCCTCAGGCCGATACTGCGGAGGCCCGGGCGAATCGGTTGAAGGCTGCGGACGCCGTCCTGGAGCAGGGAACCGAGCCGTTCATCGAGAGCATGATTCCGAAGCTGATGGGGCGCACGACGGTGGCCGCGCGTCCCGATCTAGTCGACGGAGCGCGCGCCATGATGCGCAAAATTTCCGCAGAAGGCATCAGCCAGGTGCAGCGCGGCATGGCGGAGCGGCCCGACTCGGTCGCGGATCTGAAGTCGATCAACGTGCCCACGCTGATCACGATCGGAGAAGAAGACGTGCTCGCAACCGTAGCCGACGGCGAACTTATGCGGCAGAACATTGCGGGCAGCCAGCTGAAGGTGATCCCGAAAGCCGGACACTATGCGCCGTGGGAGCAGGCTGAGTTGGTCGGCCCTTTGCTCCGCCAGTTTCTGGATGACGTGGTCGCGTAGGGACGGACGCCCTCGTCCGTCCAGCAGAGCGTAGCTGGCGAGCTGTGCTCGGCTTGGACGGGCGAGGGCGCCCATCCCCACACGAGCGAGTACAGCAACGTTGAAGCCGCTCCCGGTTTTCAATCGCCGACCAGCTCGATCTCCGAGGAGTCGAGTTGCTCGCGGGGGCGGCTGCAGATGCGAGCCAGCCACAAGCTCAGGAACGAAACTCCTCCCAACACGGCGACGCAGCCGGGCCAGCCTTCCCAACGCCAGAACAAGCCGGTCAGCGTGGCGCCCACGCTTCCTCCCAGATAGTAGAACGCCACGTAGAGTCCGGCGGCCGAGGAGCGCGCACGCCCCGCGATGGCGCCCATCTCCACCGTGGCTGCCGCCTGCGCCACGAAAACGCCGGAAGAAAAGATGGCCAGGCCGACGATGATGATCGGCAATGATTTGACCAGCGTGAAAAGCAGTCCCGCGATCATCATGGCGCAATAGAGGACGGTGGTGTGGCGAAAGCCGAAGTGATCGAGGAACCGGCCTGCCTGCGGTGTGATGACGACTCCGAGCAGATAGACAAAGAAGATGCTTCCCAGTTGTGCTGAGTTCAAACGGAAAGGTGCGGCGGCGAGGTAGAAGTTGGCGTAGGTAAAGCATCCTACCAGCGCGAAAAGCGCGGTAGCGCCCATGCCGAAATTGGCCAGCAGCCGCGGATTGCGCAGATGTTCCCTGGCATGGTCCAGAACCTGCTGCAGGTGTTCGGCGGGCACAAAATTCTTTGCCAGAGGAAGCCAGGCGCGGACCACAAGCGCGCCAATCAAGTTGAGCGCCGCAAGTACCAGGAAGGTGAGGCGCCACTGCCAGTGCGTGGCGATGACGCCGGAGATAAAGCGCCCGAGAAATCCGCCGATCACGGTTCCCGTCACATACGAAGACATGGCGCGGCCCACGCCACGTCCGGCCCATTCCTCATTCACGTAGGCGAGCATGACGGCGATGACGCCGGGCACGAAAAGGCCCTGGGCGAAACGCCAGAAGATGAGCGCACCGAGGCTGGTGGAACTCGCCGCCAGGGCGGTAGGAATGGTCAGCAGGAAGAGCGAAGGTACGATGACTTTCTTGCGCCCGCGGCGCTCGGCAATCATGCCGATGATGGGTGCGGCGAGAGCGGTGGCAAAAATCGTCGCACTCACGGTGAGACTGACTTTTAACTCGGAGGCATGAAATGTCTCTCGCAAGAGCGGCAGCAACGGCTGGGTGCTGTAGACGTTGAGAAACGTGCACATGCCGGCCAGCATGGTTGCGACGGTCGCCTTGTCGAGTTTTTTCAAGGGATGTGAAACCCCACTCCTAACTTTTATAATCCGGCGCTTTGATGATATGCGAAGACCCGCAGGTGCCGCGGCTACGCACCCGCTGGCCGGAAATTTCCTCCTTGTCATTGTCATTGTTATCGCGAAAACTGCGCGTGGCGGCGTGCTTGTCACCGCCCGCAGCCTTGCCTCTCTGCTAGAATCTCTGCGTCATGATGGAAGCTTTCGTGGTTCCTGAAAAAACCGTGGTCAACGCCAAAGGAGACGGGCCTGCGCTCGATGTCAGTGGGGTGAAGGGCCGGATTTTTCTGCTCACGCTCGCCATCACCAACATCATCGAGCAGGAATCGCTCGATGTCAGCATCCACGGGTCGGCGGATGGAGCCACGTGGGATGCCGAGCCGGTCGCGGCCTTTCCGCAGAGGTTTTATCGCGAGGAAATACCGCTGCTGCTCAATCTGACGGCGCGGCCGGAGATCAAGTTCATCCGCGCGCATTGGCTGGTGGCCCGGTGGGGCCGCGGGACGGAAACGCCCATGTTCGAATTCCACGTCACGCTGCGCGAAGTCCCGCAGGAAATTCTCGCGGAAGCCGCCGGGCGAGCGCGCGCGAAGTAGAAATTTCAGAGGTAAGAGGTCAGATTGCAGAGGTAAGAACGCTGACTTTCACCTCTGCAATCAGACCTCTGACCTCTCACAAAATCTCCGTTATATTGAATTCATGCCTGATGGTTTGAAGCCTCATGGTTCGAACGTCATCGTCCGTCCGGCGCGAGCGGTACGCGGAGTCGTGCGTATTCCAGGAGATAAGTCCATCTCGCACCGCTATGCCATGCTGGCGGCGATTGCAGGCGACACCAGCCGGTTCCATAATTTTTCCGAAGCACGCGACTGCTTCAGCACTCTTCACTGCTTATGTGAACTCGGATGCGATTGGGGACGAGCGGAGGACGGGACTATTGAAGTGCACGGCGTGGGGCCGCGTCTTCGCACTCCCACGGAGCCGCTCGATTGCGGGAACTCCGGCTCGACCATGCGCATGTTGAGCGGAATTCTTGCCGGCCAGCCATTTAGCAGCGAGTTGCGCGGGGATGAGTCGCTCTCGCGGCGCCCGATGGCACGCATCATGACGCCGCTTTCCGAGATGGGGGCCAAGATTTCGTCGCGCGAAGGCGGACGCCCGCCCCTGAAAATTCTCGGTGGCCCTCTAAAGCCGATTCACTACCGGCCGGAAGTGGCGAGTGCGCAGGTGAAATCGTGTGTGCTGTTTGCCGGACTGTTTGCCGCCGGCGAGACGGTGGTCGAGGAGCCCATGCGCACACGCGATCATGGCGAAATTGCGCTGCGGGCCTTTGGCGCGGAAGTCGAGCGGGCAGGGAATGCATCGCGGATTGTAGGCGGACAGCGGCTGCGCGCAATTGAGGCGCACGTGCCCGGCGATCTTTCCAGTGCCGCGTTCTTCCTTTGCGCGGCAGCCCTGTTTCCCGGTTCCCAGATCACCTTGCCCGGAATTTTGATGAATCCGACGCGGGCGCGGCTGCTCGATATCCTGGTGCAGATGGGGTTGAAGATTTCGGTCGCGCATCTGGAAGAACATCACGGCGAGCTGGTGGGAACGATTGAGGCGCGCGGCGCGGAGTGGAAGGGAGCTGTAATCGCCGGCGCCGATACGGCTGCGTTGATCGACGAGATCCCCGTGCTCGCGGCGGTTGCGCCGTACACGGACGGCGGCCTCGAAGTCCGCGACGCCAAAGAGTTGCGCGTGAAAGAGTCGGATCGCATTGCCGCCGTCGCTGCCAATCTGCGAAAGATGGGCGCGGAAGTTGAAGAGCGCCCCGATGGAATGCGGATTCCTGGCGGCCAGCATCTGCATGGCGCCGAGTTGGATTCGTTTGGCGACCATAGAATTGCCATGGCGTTCGCCGTGGCCGCGTTGCGAGCAGAAGGCGAGACGACGATTTGCGGCGCGGACGCAGCAGGGGTTTCGTATCCGGCGTTCTTTGAGGAATTGCGCACGGTTAGCAGCTGCTAGCCAGCTCAGCCGGAGCCACTTTGCATCCATAGCCAGCAGTGATAGCATTGACAGCATGGCAACTTTAACCATTCGGCAACTCGACGAGAAGACCAAGACCCGATTGAGGGTCCGTGCTGCCCATCACGGACGTTCGATGGAGGAAGAGGCGAGGGAGATTTTGCGCTCCGCCCTAACCGCTTCCCCACCGGTAACGGGGAACCTGGCGGAGAGCATTCGCCGGCGATTTGCAGCGTTTGGCGGGCTCGACTTTGAGTTGCCGCAACGCGACGCTATGCGCCAGCCCCCGGGATTTGGCGAATGATCATTCTCGACACGAATGTGCTCTCAGAGCTCATGAGGTCCAAGCCCTCTCCTCGGGTTGTGTCGTGGGTTGCAAAACAGCCAGCAACGGAACTCTTTACGACATCCATCACCGAGGCAGAAATCTTTTATGGAATAGAGCTGCTCACCAAGGGCAAGCGCCGCGAGGGGCTGCTGGCGGCGGCGGAAGCTATGTTTGCCCAGGACTTGGCGGGGCGCGTTTTCGGGTTTGAGAGCGACGCAGCGCGAGTTTTTTCTAAGATTGCCGCCGACCGCCGTGCCCTCGGCAGACCGATCAGCCACGCGGATGCGCAGATCGCAGCCATTGTCCGGGTGCGATGCGCCAAGCTCGCGACGCGCGATGTTGCAGACTTCGAGGACTGCGGTCTTGATATCGTTGACCCCTGGAATGGTTCGCGCTAGCCAGTAGCGAAAGGCGATTCATGACCCCAAACAATCCCCAATCTCCCGACGAGCGCCTGCAGCACGAATTCAACCGCTGGGCCGATGACGGCGAAGGCGCGAAGATGGAGCGCCATCACCTCGACATCACCGAGAAAACGATGCGGCGCATGGATCTGCGTCCTGGTGAGCGCATTCTCGATCTCGGCTGCGGATCGGGGTGGGCGACACGTTTGCTGGCGCGCATGACGGGCGAAGGGCCACAGGGTTTTGGACAGGTGGTCGGCGTCGACATTTCCGACGAGATGATCCGGCAGGCGCGAGCCGCTTCGAAAGAATTCGACAACGTGATGTTCGTCGTCGGATCCGCGGCGCAGATTCCGTGGGAAGAAAACTTTTTTGACAAAGTGCTTTCGGTGGAGTCGTTTTATTACTATCCCGATCAGGAACGCGCGCTGGCCGAGCTTTTTCGCGTCATGGCGCCGCATGGACGGCTGTTCATTTTGATCAATCTTTACAAAGACAACCCATATTCGCTGCAATGGGTGCCAAAGTTGAAGGTGCCGGTGCATGTTCGTTCAGCGGCAGAGTACGTCGAACTGTTGAAGAAGCATGCTTTCGAAAATGTGGAGTATGCGCAGATTCCGGACGACACGCCCACGCCCGACGACTACCAGACGACTTCATTTCACAGCCTGGACGATCTGCGTGCCTTCAAGCGCGTCGGTGCACTGCTGCTGATGGCGTCAAAGCCCGATGTGCGGAATCCGGCGCCCGGGTACACGATTTATTGAGCTGCGGGCCAGCGCGCGGTGCGGTGTTTCTCCTCGTCGGCTTCGCTCAAAAGGAGAACCCAAACTTCATGTCAAGAATTTGCCGGATGCGACACTGGCGTTCCGGTTGTTTTCCAGTAGAGTAAGGAGTTACATCATCACTGGCGAGGAACATCGGCGAGGAATAACGAAGGCGAGGAATGACCAACAGCCCTAGCGTGAAGATCCAGTTCGCAGCATGTCTTTTCCTACTGGCGGTTTTTCCCACGGCGCCGGTTTGGGCTCGCTCGCACAGCCATTCTGCCGAGGAAGGTCCCTTAGACCCCGGTTACGTGTTTGCACTGGCAGCCGCTAACCATTTCCTCCACGCATGGCAAACGGGAGACCTCGAAACCGGCATGGTCCTGCTCAGCGATGGTCTCCGCCACACGCAGAACGCCGACAAAGTGGAACAGTTTTTCTCCAGCGGCAAGGACCGGGCCTTCGAGATCACGCGTGGTCATGGGCATCAGGGCCGCTACAGTTTCCCGGTCGTGCTGGTCACGCCTCGAGGATCCTCCCATGTCAAACGCAGATTTTCCGAAATAATCCTGGTCGAGACTGGAAAGAACGACTGGGTGGTGGATAAACTTCCGTAGAAAGCAGTCGTTGGTCGTTGGTCGCCGGTCGTTCGCGCTTCATCGGAGACTGTCGTCTCAGCAACTGATCCAGCGTGCAGGATTCGTCGATCATTTGTTCGTCAATCGTTTGTTCGTCGGTTGTTTGTTCGTCAATCGTTTGTTCGCCGATTGATTGTTCGCCAATTGCACATTGATTTGAAGAAAACCGTTCTTATCATAAGGAGTTCGCCTTTATGAAGCATATCCATAAGGTTGCTGTCCTCGGCGCGGGCACCATGGGCGCCCGTATCGCGGCACATTTCGCTAACGCGGGAGTGCCTTCGCTGCTGCTCGACATCGTTCCATCAGACGCGCCGCCGGGCGCCCCCCGCCCCGCGCGTAACAAAATCGCGGCTGCCGGGCTCGATGGAGCGGCAAAATCGAAGCCCGCCGCGTTTTTCGAAGCGTCGCTTTCGCGGCTCGTCACCGTGGGGAATTTCGACGACGACCTGAAACAGTTGGCCGAGGTGGACTGGATTATCGAGGCGGTCGTCGAAAACCTCGAAATCAAGCGGACGCTGCTGAAGAAAGTGGAATCCGTCCGCAAGCCAGGCACCATCGTCACCACCAACACCAGCGGACTTCCGGTCGCGAAGATCGCTGAGGGATTTTCCCACGACTTCCGCCGCTCGTGGTTCGGCACGCATTTTTTTAATCCGCCGCGGTATATGCGGCTTCTGGAACTCATCCCAACCCCAGACGCGGACCGCGCGCTGATCGAGGCGGTCACGCACTTCTGCGACGCACAACTGGGCAAGGGCGTCGTGCTGGCGAAAGATACTCCCAACTTCATCGGCAATCGCATCGGCACATTTTCCGTGCTCAATGTGATGCGCCTGATGCAGGAAATGGACCTGAGCATCGAAGAGATCGACGCGCTCACCGGCCAGGCCGTGGGCTGGCCGCGCTCGGCCACCTTCCGCACCATTGATCTCGTCGGCCTCGACATCCTCGGGCACGTGGTCGCGAACACCACCGCGAACGTGCACGACGAGCGCAGCGAATTGCAGCTCCCCGGTTTCTTTCGCCAGATGCTGGAACGCAAGTGGCTGGGCGACAAGACCAAGGGCGGCTTCTACAAGAAGGTAAAAAGCGCGCACGGCAAAGACGCGGATGGTAAACACAAAGAAGACGAGCGCATGGCGCTCGACTGGAAAACGCTGGAATATCATCCCCGCCATAAGCCAAAATTCGCGGCGCTCGACATGGCGAAAAACGTCGAAGAGACCGGCGCGCGACTTCGAATGTTGCTCGGCTTGAATAACGGCGGAGACGGCGCGCCGCCGAAGGCCGACAAGGCAGGCGCATTTCTTTGGGCGGCGCTGTCCGACTTGTGGACGTATTCCGCCAATCGCATTCCCGAGATTTCCGACTCAGTGGTAGAGATCGACCGCGCCCTGCACCTGGGCTTCAACTGGGAACTCGGCCCCTTCGAACTATGGGACGCGGCGGGCGTGGAAGCGACCGTCGCGCGCATGAAGAAAGAGGGGCGTCCGGTCGCGGCCAACGTAGAAAAACTGCTCGCCTCCGACGCAAAGTCCTGGTACGAGGACGATCCACAGACGCCATCGGGCCGAGCCTACTTCGACCTGGACCACGGGAGTTTCAAGCCGGTCGAAGCGCCTGCGGGAGTGTGGTCGGTTGCCGCGGCGAAGAAGTCCAACTACGTGGTCAAGAAAAATGCCGGCGCCTCGCTGGTTGACCTGGGCGAAGGCGTGGGCTGCATCCAGTTCCACTCCAAAATGAACGCCCTCGGCGCCGACATTATCTCGCTGATTCTCCAGACGCTGAAGCCGGGCGGAGCGGGCGACGCCTTCGACGCCTTCGTCATCACCAACGACGCGCCGAATTTCTCCGTCGGCGCCAACGTGATGCTGCTGCTCATGTCGATCCAGGAGGAAGAGTGGGACGACGTGGACCTCGCCATCCGTCAGTTTCAGGGCATGACGCAGGCCATCAAATTTTCACCCAAGCCGGTGGTGGCCGCGCCCTTCGGAATGGCGCTCGGCGGCGGCTGCGAAATCTCGCTGCACGCCCCCGTTCGCCAACCGCACGCCGAGCTCTACATGGGACTGGTCGAGGTCGGAGTCGGCCTGCTTCCCGGAGGCGGTGGCTGCAAGGAAATGCTGCTGCGCGCGGTGGACAGCGCAGCTTCCATTCGTCCCGATGGCCGCGAATCGGTGGAACTGTTGGAGGCGATGAAGAAAGCCTTCGAAACCATCGCCACCGCGAAAGTCTCCACCTCGGCGGAGGAAGCTCGCGGACTAGGGTTCCTGTCGAGCTCCGACCGCATCACCATGAACCGCGAGCGCGTGCTCTCCGACGCCAAAGCGCGTGCGCTGGAACTGGTGCGCGCCGGCTATGAGCCTCCGGTGATGCGCACGAACATCCCCGCGCCCGGCGAAAACATCCTCGCCACTCTCAAACTCGGCGTCCACCTCATGCGGCAGAGCGAGTACATCAGCGATCACGAGCTGAAGCTAGCCACGAAAATCGCCGAAGTACTCTGCGGCGGCAATATCACACCCGGCACGCCGGTCAGCGAACAGTACCTGCTCGACCTGGAGCGCGAGGCCTTCAAATCCATGTGCGGCGAAAAGAAGACGCAGGAGAGAATTCAGTTCACGCTGAAGACGGGTAAGACGCTGAGGAATTAGCTAGTGGAGAGACGGGCGCCCACGCCCGTCCAAGGGCAGTTGCCGAGTTGCGCTCGGCTGGGCGGGTGAGGGCACCTGCCCCTACGTGAGCTTCGAGAGTGCCCGGTCCAGCGAGAACGCGCCGGCCCCTCGCAGCAAGAGTGCCGCAGCCATGGCAATCACCAGCAGATGATATTCGAATCCTTCGCCCTTTTGGTTGCCCATCCAGTTCATGAAGAAGCCGTTCGCCAGGTGAACCATGAAGATTGCCCCGATCATGTCGCCGGCAATTCCGAGAGCGGCGATGCGCGTCAGCAATCCGGCAATCAGCCCGAGCCCGCCAAAGAATTCCGTGCAGATGACCAGGAATGCCACAGGAGCGGGCATTCCCATGTGGGCAAAGGATCCCATGGTGGCGTGAAAGCCAAATCCTCCAAACCAGCCCAGCATTTTTTGCGCGCCATGCGCGAAGAACACCACTCCCAGAACCAGCCGCAAGATGGTAAAGCTCACATCGTCGCTCGTAGCCATCAGCCGCTTCAGCATATTTCCTCCTGGCGGGACACTGCCGTTTCACGATGCTCCGCAATTGTCGTTATAACGGAAGTATAGTTCGATTCACTTTCCTCGCGCGAAGATTCATTTTCCCCCGGCGGCGCAACCCCATTTTGCCTTCCGGAAAGATGGCCGCGTCCCGGATGCAGGGTATAATTTCAACACTAGATTCCGCAAAGGATGGTACAGAAAAATGTCCGCAAAAAATGGTGGTTCGACAAGCAGCTCTAACGGCGATGGTTTGGATGCGGTTCTGAAACCGCGGGCAGAATGGCTGGCGAAGCGGAAGGCCGAAAACACTGACGGCAACTTCTCGCAGATGCATTACGCCCGGCGAGGTGTGATCACCGAGGAGATGCAATACATCGCGCACCGCGAAAAGATCACGCCCGAATTGGTGCGCGATGAAGTCGCTCGCGGCCGCATGATCATTCCTGCAAACATTAACCATCCCGAACTGGAGCCGATGGCGATCGGCATCGAGTCGCTCTGCAAGATCAACGCCAACATTGGCAATTCGGCCGTCACTTCGAATGTTGACGAAGAGCTCAAGAAGCTGCACACCGCCGTTCATTACGGCGCCGACACGGTGATGGACCTCTCGACCGGCGGCGATATCCATACCATTCGCGAAGCCATCATCCGGCATTCGCCCGTCCCCATCGGCACGGTTCCGATTTATGAAGCCATCTCGCGCGTCAAGCGCGTCGAAGATCTCACGGCCGGCGTCATGCTCGAGGTGATCGAAGAGCAGGCCCAGCAGGGCGTCGATTACATGACCATCCACGCCGGCGTGCTCATTGGATACGTGCCCATGGTTTCCAAGCGCATCACCGGTATCGTGAGCCGCGGCGGCGCGATTCTTGCCCAATGGATGACTCACCACCACAAGCAGAACTTCCTCTACGAATGCTTCGAAGACATCTGCAAGATTTTCGCGAAGTACGAC
>CABECZ010000292.1_pt1 | contig 14376 bp, 12 predicted proteins | sample 3422621 | NCBI WGS metagenome assembly CABECZ01 (sample SAMEA5534328, study PRJEB31848) | metagenome | biome: tundra; feature: field; material: soil | place: USA | collected 2013-05 | depth 0.15 m | reverse complement strand
AAGTTGGGAGAAAAAGTTTCCGGCAACCTCGAATCTTTCGCGACGTTCGTCAGGAAAAAGACCGGCGAGATTCGCAAGGAGCACGGCTGCGCGGCGGTCGTGTACTCGGTCGAAGTGCAGGATGGACAGGTCAAGCTTAAGGCTAAGGCGAAAGCCTAGATTACCTTCAGCCCTAGTCGCTTCTCGAACGGGTCGAAATCGCGGTCGCGATGCAGAAGTTCGTGACCGGACATTAGGCAGAACGTAGCAATCCAACAATCGATTGTTTTGCGGACGGTATACCCCTCCGCACGCAGCACGCGGTAGTTCCGGGCGGCTTCGGTTGCCAGTTCGACGCCTCCAGTTGGGAACACGTGGAACCGCAAAAGCTCGTCGTGAACTTGGAGGAACATGCCTGGATTCCGCACCCCCTGCAACACTTCGCACAAGATCAGGTCGGTCAATCCTAGGCGGCGCTGTTTCATCTCCCGGTCGAGCCACGCCGTTTCTTGGTTGGAGGCGCCTCTTAGGTAGTCGATCCACACGGTCGTATCGACGATGACCATATGAGGTTACTCGGTGCGGTTACTCGGCAGTCCGTCCACGGCGGGACGCGTTGAGATCGCCTTCCCACTGGACCTTGCCTTTGAGCCGCCGGATCGATTGTTGAGCGTACGTTTCGACCAGCAAGCGCAGACCGGCTTCCACCGCCGCCTTCTTGGTGCGGACGCCGCTGTGCCGTATGGCTTGGCGCATCAAGCCGTCGTCGATATCGATGTTCGTCCGCATTCTTTCAGATCTCCGATGTGTAATAATCTCATAGTTATGTGTATAGTGCAAGCGTGGCCCCTGCGACGCTCCCCAACTTTCATTACGGGCTGTTAGGGCTGAACATTGGCAACTGCCCGCGCCTGCTAGAATCTCTCTTCCCTAATTCTCATCCGCAGCAGAGGGCCTCATGTCTAAGATCCAGCGCGCCATTCTTAGCGTTACCGATAAATCTGGACTGGTTGATTTCGCCCGCAAACTTGCCGAGTTCGGCGTCGAACTGGTTTCTACGGGCGGCACGGCTAAGCTGCTGCGCGATTCCGGCGTTGCAGTGAAAGATATTTCCGAGCTGACCGGGTTCCCGGAAATGCTGGATGGGCGCGTCAAGACGCTGCATCCGAAGGTGCATGGGGGGATCCTGCATCGACGTGGAGACAGCGGCCATCGCGCGGCGGTTGCCAAGCATGGCATTCCGGCTATCGACATGGTGGTGGTCAACCTGTACGCCTTTGAAAAGACCGCTGCCAAGCCGGGCGTGCGCTTCGAGGAATTGATTGAGAACATCGATATCGGCGGGCCTTCGATGATCCGGTCGGCGGCGAAGAATTTTCAGGATGTCGCGGTGGTTACCTCGCCCGCCGATTACGGCGCGATTGCCGAGGAGATGGCACGGTCGGGCGGAGCGCTGTCGCTGTCCATGGAAACGAAGTGGCGGCTGGCGCAGAAGGCGTTTGCGACGACTGCAGCCTACGATTCTGCTATCGCTTCGACGCTGGAGCAGGTGAGCGGCGACTTCGAGTTAAAACCAGCGCAAGGCTTTCCGCAGAATCTTTTTCCGCAGAATCTGCGGCTGGCGTTTCAAAAAGTGGCGGACCTGCGCTATGGGGAGAATCCGCATCAGAAGGCTGCGATGTACACGGACGGTTCGGGCGCGGGGGTGGCGAACTCGCGTCAGTTGCAGGGCAAAGAGCTTTCCTACAACAACATTGTCGACCTACAGGCCGCCTGGGATCTGGCGCAGGAATTTGAGGAGCCGGTTTGCGCCATTATCAAACACACAAATCCCTGCGGAACCGCTACCGGCAAGACGCTCGCCGAGGCTTACGTGCGGGCGCTGGAATGCGACCCGGTCTCGGCGTTTGGCGGAGTGATTGGAGTGAACCGCGTGGTGGATGCTGCGGCCGCTCGCGAAATGGCCAAGCTCTTTCTGGAAGTCATCGCCGCTCCCGCATTCGATGAAGGCGCTAAGGCAGCTTTTGCCTCGAAGAAGAATCTGCGGCTGGTCGAGGTTCCTGCCGGACAGCAAAACTGGGTTCTGAAAAACATTTCTGGAGGCATACTCGTCCAGGATGCCGATCTTCACAAGCTGGCCGAGGGCGATCTGAAAGTCGTTACCAAGCGCCCGCCGACGCCGGAAGAAAAACGGGCGCTGCTGTTCGCCTGGAAGGTTTGCAAGCACGTGAAGTCGAACGCCATTCTATATGCCCGCGATGGGCAGACGGTGGGCGTCGGCGCCGGGCAAATGAGCCGCGTCGATTCCTGCAAGCTGGGCGCGATGAGGGCGCAGTTGCCGCTGAAGGGTACAGTGGCCGCCTCCGATGCTTTTTTTCCCTTTCCGGACGGCGTCGAGGAAATCGCCAAAGCTGGGGCTACCGCCATTATTCAGCCGGGAGGCTCGGTACGCGACCAGGAGGCCATCGACGCCGCGGATCGGCTTGGGCTGGCCATGATCTTCACCGGGGTGCGGCATTTCCGGCATTAGGCGTGTGCAAGCGACTCAGAAGGACGGGATGTTGACATGAATTGCCACCGCTTCCACCATATGTCGCTGTTCATTCTTATTTTCTTGCTTACTGCTCCTCGTTTGCTTGCTGATTCCGTCGATGACTACATTCGTGAGCAGATGAACGCGCGCCACATTCCTGGACTGGTGCTCATGGTATTGCGGGACGGCAAGGCGATTAAGCAACAGTCCTATGGTTTGGCCAACATCGAATTGGGCGTGCCGACCAGCAAGGACAGCGTGTTCCCTCTCGCCTCGGTCACCAAGGTCTTCACCGCGACGGCAGTTTATTTGCTCGTGCAGGAAGGCAAGATTCGTCTTGCCGATAAAGTCACGCAACTCTTGCCGGGACTCCCGTATGCATGGAACGAAATTACTGTCTTGAACTGCCTCAGCCACACCAGCGGCATCCCTGATATTTTCCCGGGATCCCCGGCCGCTGCCCCAGCCGATTGGATCGCTGCCGGCGGTCCGGAAGAAGCGCTCAAGAAAGCCGGCGCTCTCCCATTGCTGTCCAAAACAGGGGAGAAATCGAGCTACAACCAGACGGAATTCTTGTTACTGAAGATGATCGTCGAAAAGGTTTCCAGATTGTCGCTGGAGGGGTTCCTGAGTAAACGGATCTTCACGCCCCTGGGCATGACATCGGCTCGCTTTGGAGACGCTCTCGATATCACCCCTAACCGCGTGGGACTCTATATGAATTTCATTCCGCAAGCCGATCGCTTCCACGTAGAGCGGCTACCCAACGGCAACGGTTTGCCGTCGCCCGACGGTAAACTCTGGAACAACATTAACTTCCTCTACCCCGAATACCAGCACGGTGGCGTTGGCCTGAACATGAGCGCGGCGGACCTGGCTACTTTCGACGTAGCCCTATTTCACGATCGCGTGCTCAACCGGCGAACTTTGGAACTAATGTGGACGCCTTTCCGTCTGAACAATGGACGTGACGCTGAGTTTGCCGGAGGGTGGGACACAGCCGTTCTAAACAGCCACCGCATGGTTTTTCACATCGGCGCCGGCATGGTCGAATATGCACATCTTCTCGATCCCGACTTGACCGTCATTCTCTTCACAAATAACCAGGGTTTCAACCCTTATCGCATGACAATTGACGTCATGCGATTGTTTGTTCCTGAGATCGAGAAACGCAGCAACTAGGAGATTATCTGCATGACGGGCAATCGAAAGGAAATCTGCCCTATGTTAGTGCTCACGGGGCTTCGCCAAGCTTGGACGGGGCAGAGCCCCGTCCGCACACGAGCAGACGTCCAAAGCCCCTGTACCTCTGGCTTTAGGTCCGGCCTGCGCTTTCTCGCCACGGAAAGGCTTGCCAAGGGTAGAATAAGAAAATCCGGGTCGCCGCGGATCAGCATCCAATCAGGTGGGCTGCAATTTGCAGGTTTTGGGATTTTTCATGAAAAAACAGTTGTGGATCGTCATTGTCGTTCTTACGGGATATTTCTTACTCGCCCAGAATTTACTGGCGCAAAGTCAGCCCGCTCGCGTCACGGATTCCCCGGCGGCTGCTGGCGCGCAGTCCGCCACCAAGGGCAAGACGCCCGACCGCGCCGCCGCCTACTACCACTTTGCCCTCGCGCACATGTACGAGGAACAAGTGGCGACGTATGGCCGCAGCGAATTGGCCAACAAAGCGATCGAAGAATATCGCGCCGCGATTGATGCGGACCCTACCTCCGCGTACCTGACCTCGGGCCTGGCCGAGCTCTATGCCAAGACCGGGCGCATTCGCGACGCCGTGGTCGAGGCGCAGGACATCATCAAGCGCAATCCTAACAATCTGGAGGCACGCCGGCTGCTGGGAAGGATCTATCTGCGCTCGCTCGGCGACATGCAGGCCGGGAACGGTTCGGAGAGCATTCTGAAACTGGCGATCGAGCAGTATGAGCAGATCGTCCGCCTGCAACCCGACAGCATGGATGACCACCTGCTTCTGGGGCGCCTGTATCGCTTGAACAACGATCTGCAAAAAGCGGAGAGCGAATTCAAGACCGCGGTAAAACTCGATCCGGAGTCGGAAGAGGCGGTCACTACCCTGGCCTATCTCTACAACGAACTGGGGGACACGGCTCGCGCCGGTCAGGTGCTCAGTTCGGTACCGAACGGGGAGCGCTCGGCTAAGCTCTATTCGGCGCTCGGTTACACCTACGAGCAGCAAAAGCAATATAAGGGCGCCATCGAGGCGTATCGGCACGCGATTGAAATGGACCGCGACAACCTGGACGCGATTCGCGGCTTGGCGGAAAACCTGCTGAACGATGGCCAGGCCGATGCCGCTCTTGAACAATACAAAGTGATCGCGGATGCGAATCCGGAAGATGCGCAAACCTACGTGCGCATCGCGGAAATCTACCGCAAGCAGGGCAAGTTCGATCTCGCGCTCGAGCATCTGAAGAAAGCCGAGACCATGGTGCAGGACTCGGTCGAAGTTCCCTACAACATTGCCGCCATCTACCAGGCGCAGGGCCGCTACGACGAAGCCGTTCCGATCATGCGCGATCTGCTGAAGAAATCGGAGAAGCCCGAGGGCAAGTACTCGAACGGCGAGAAGAGTAATCGGGCGGTGTTTCTGGAGAGGCTGGGCACGATCTACCGCGAGCAGGGGAACACTCAGGCTGCCAACGAGATTTTCCGCCAGATCGTCGCCCTGGGGGGCGACGAAAACATAGAGCGCGGTTATCAGCAGATCATCGATACCTGGCGCGAAGCCAAGGAATGGCAGAAGGCTACCGACTCCGCCAAAGAGGCGGTGCAGAAACTGCCCACGAGCCGCGATCTGAAGATGGTGCTGGCGGCGCAGCAGGCCGATATGGGCGAGGCCGACAAGGCGCTCAAGGACGTTAGGGCCATGTTGAAGGGGGGCGCCAACTCCAACTCCAACTCCGAAGACCGGCAGGTTTATATCACGTTGGCGCAGATGTACACGCGGCTGCACCGATTCAGCGAGGCCGAGCAGGCGCTCGACAAGGCCGAACAGCTATCGAGCAAGCCGGAAGACAAGGAGTATGTGTGGTTTCTCCGCGGCTCCACTTTTGAGCGGGAGAAGCGCTACCCCGAGGCGGAAGAACAATTCAGGAAGGTGCTGGCCAGCGATCCGGAGCATGCATCGGCGCTGAATTATCTGGGCTACATGCTGGCCGACCAGAACATGAAGCTGGAAGAAGCGCTCGGGTACATTAAGCGCGCCGTGGATCTGGAACCCGCTAACGGCGCCTATCTCGATTCCCTGGGCTGGGCTTACTTCCGCCTGGGAAAATATGAAATGGCGGAAGACAACCTGCTGAAGGCTTCGCAGAAAATCAATACCGACCCCACCGTCCTCGATCACCTGGGCGATCTGTACCAGAAAACCGGACGCCTGAAACTGGCTGCGACCAACTGGGAGCGGGCACTGACCGAGTGGAACCGCACCCTTGCCGCGGACGTCGATGCGGCAGACCAGGCGCGGGTGCAGAAGAAGCTCGATTCCGCGAAGATGAAGCTGGCCAGGGAAGAGGGCGCGAAGCAGTAGTGATTTTTCACCGCAGAGACGCAGAGGCCGCCGAGGGGATCTGTTTTCCGATTCCATCCCATGGAGATTCGATAAAGCCGCAACCAGTGTTTCGCGGCGATCTCGGCGTCTCGGCGGTGGTAAGACGAACGCACCGCCGGTCACCACAAAGCCTGGGAAGTAACAGCGATGAAACGCTGCTAAACTCATTCCATGCTCGCCGACTATGCGGTCCGCGTGGAGCAGTCCGGCGGACGGCGCCATCCCGAGCCGTCGCATCCCTACCGCAACGACTTTCAACGCGACCGTGATCGTGTCGTCCATGCGCGCGCCTTTCGCCGGCTGGAAGCGAAGACCCAGGTTTTCACGCGCCGTTACTCCGACCATTTCCGCAACCGGCTGACGCACACTATCGAAGTGGCGCAGATCTCGCGCACCATCGCCGCGCAACTTGGATTGAACACCGATCTGGTGGAGGCGCTCGCCCTGGCGCACGATCTCGGCCATCCTCCTTTCGGCCACTCCGGAGAAAAGGCGCTCGACACCGCCATGCGCCAACACGAGTTTTCGTTCGATCACAACCTGCACGCGCTCCGCATTGTCGAAGACTTCGAAATCCGTTACGCCGCTTTCCGCGGGCTGAATCTGACTTTCGAGGTCCGCGAGGGCATCATCAAGCACTCGCACGATTATGACGCCGACCAACATCCGGAACTCGCCGAGTATCTGCTCGATCAGCGGCCGCCGCTCGAAGCGCAGCTCATCGACTTGGCCGACGAGATTGCCTACAACACCGCCGACCTCGACGATGGTTACGAAGCGCGGCTGCTCACGGTCGAGCAGATTGCGGACGGCGTGGATCTTTTCACGCGCCATTACAGCGAGGCAAGAAACCGGTACCCGAATGTTGCCGAGAAGCTGATCTTTAACGAGGCGCTGAAAAGCATTTTTGACGGCTTTGTCGGAGACCTGATTACGAACACGGCGAAACGCGTGGAAGCCGCGGGCGCGCATTCTCTTAAAGATATTCGCCGCCATCGCGAGCGGCTTGCCGCCTTCAGCCCGCTGGTCGAAGAGGAGCGCCGCGGGTTGAAAGACTTTCTGTACGAAAATCTTTACTACAGCCCGGCGCTGGCGGCAGAGAAAGAAGACGCCGAGCGCATCACCGGAGAGCTCTTCGCCCACTGGATGGAGGAGCCCGACGATCTGCCGCGCAACTACCGCGAAAAAGCCGCCGCAGAGCCGCTGCCCCGCGTCATCTGCGACTACATCGCCGGCATGACCGACCCGTTCATTTACCAGCAGTATGAGAAGTATTGCGGGGGGTAGAACTGGCCGGTCTGGAGTCCCAGGCAGGCTGGCAGTAAAGATGAAAGACCTTGCGGTACATTCAGTTGACGCGATCAGTGGTGCAGGTATACGGTCATCCTGCCGCGTTTGGGAAGGTAACAGCGGAGTTCGCGACTTAGACTGCTCACCGCAGTTCAAACGAATGGAGGACGCCTCATGAAGAAGGTTTTTCTTGCCGCAATGCTGATGTTATGGCTCACGCCCATCTTGGTGCTGGCTCAAAACGCCTTCGATGGAACGTGGAAGATTGATATGAAGAAGGCGGAATTTCCCAAGAAGCCTGACGAGTACCTGCTGCAAAATGGCATGTACGAATGCAAGACGTGTGCTCCGCCCATCAAGATCAAAGCTGACGGACAGGACCAGACAGTCACGGGACACCCGTATTATGACACCAAGGCGGTAAAAGTCATAAGCGACCATGCGATCGAGGAGACTGACAAGAAGAACGGCAAGACGGTAGCAACCTCGAAGTCGACGGTTTCGCCGGACGGCAACACGATGACGTTCGAATTTAGCGACAGTAGTTACACCAATGCTGTACCCGTTACCGGCAAGGGAGAGGGAACCCGAGTGGCCAAAGGCCCTGCGGGATCGAATGCCATATCCGGTTCGTGGCGAACCTCAAAATTCGAGACCCTCTCTGACAATGCGATTACGTGGACCTACAAGGTCGCCGGCGACGAGTTGACCATGACCAATCCGACTGGCCAATCCTACACTGCGAAACTGAACGGGACGGAAGCACCTTACAAAGGCGATCCCGGAACTACCAGTGTGTCGGTGAAGATGAGGGGCAAAGATACTCTTGAGGAAACCGACAAACGCGGCGACAAAGTGATCAGCGTCGGGAAAATGACGTTGGAGCCCGGTGGCAAGACCGCAAAGATCATGGTCGAAGACAAACTACACGGAACCACGAGTAGTTTCGTGGCGATGAAACAGTAGGTTCTCTTTCGTTCCCACCGTTCGCGCAGGCGGATGGTCGGCATGGAACGTCCGGCACCCTGGATTTTGAGGGTGCCGGAGCTTATCACTATGAATGGCTCTGGGAAGGTCTTGCCTTCAGGGGACCGCTCAAATTACTTCGCATACGTCACCCTGTAGATCACGCCCCCCGCGTCATCGCTTAAATACATCGTCCCGTCCCCGCCGAACGCGATCCCCACCGGACGTCCCATCCACCGGCCTTTGTGCTTTTCGCCGGGCGCCAGCCACCCGGTGATGAAGTCTTCCGCGCCGCCCTGCGGCTGGCCTTTGTCGTCGAGTTTCACGCGCACCACTTTGTATCCCGTCGGGACGCTGCGATTCCACGATCCATGAAACGCGACGAAGATGTTGTTCCGGTACTCCGCGGGGAACTGCGACCCTTCATAGAACGCGAGGCCCAGCGGAGCGGAGTGCGCCTGCATCTGGACCTTGGGCTCGATCACACGCTGGCAGCGGTCTTTTCCAGTTTCAGGTCCCGGCTTTGTGAAGTTTGAATCGGGCACGCGGTCGCCGTAGCAATAGGGCCAGCCAAAATCGCCGCCGTCTTTGCCGAGATCGACGATCACTTCCGGCGGCAGATCGTCGCCCAGCCAGTCGCGCCCGTTCACCGTGGCCCAAACTGTGCCGGTCTTCGGATTCACCGCCAGCCCCACGGCATTGCGCAGTCCTTTCGCGAATACCTTCTGGCCGCTGCCATCGGGATTGAATTCCATCACGGTCGCTCGCCGCGGATCTTTTTCGATGCAGACGTTGCAACTCGATCCGGCCGAGACGTACATCTTGCCGCCGTGAAACAAGAGGCTGCGGGTCGAGTGTCCGCCGCCGGTCGGCAGATCGGCGAGCGCTTTCGGATTGGAGGCCCGCAGGTTCGCCTCGTCCCAGTCATAGCGGCGCACCTTGTCGTTCTCGGCGACGTACAGCTTGCCTTCATAAAACGCGAGCCCGTGCGGCTCATTCAACCCGCTAAGAACATTCGCTGTGCGCTCGGCCTTGCCCGCATGTTTGGAGTCGGGAAGCGCGACCACCTTGCCCTGCGCCGATTCGCTGACCAGCAGGACGCCGCCCGGGCTGAAGACGATCATGCGCGCGCCGTCAATATTTTCGGAAAAAACTGAGATGTGGAATCCCGGCGGCGCTTTGAGTTGCTGGAGATCGAAACGAGTTCTCTCGGCAGCAAAATCGGCACAAGCCAGGAATGCGAGCAGAAACGGAAGCAGAAACGATGACCGTTGCAGGTTTATTCGTTGCATATTTAGTGGGATGACTCCTCGGCGAGCTGGGTTCATTTCTTCAGTGATTCCTTCTTTCGGCTCCGGGAAGAAAAACCGTGCACGCAGTTTTTATATCAGTTCGCGCCAAAATTACCGCTCGGCGGGTGCGCTGCCGGGGAGGATAGGGTACAATATATATGAAAAGAAAGCACTTGCATCCACGCTTGGCATCGGGGCATTTGGCACGCAAACTGTTTATAGAAATGCAGGCCGTTGATAGTGGCCGGCTTTTCGAAGCAAGCTTTTTGAGGCATGCGTGGCGTCGGTGCTTGCCTTTCGAAGGTTATCGTATCGGTTAACGACGCAGTCAAGATGGCGGCAATCAAGATCGCGCCGGAAGACACCTGGAGTGGCTCCCCACTCCGCCAATTTTGGAGGAAATTAAAAATGAAGAACCGCACCATCTTCGCTGTGCTGCTCGCCGTAATCCTGGCGGTGCCAGTTTTCGCGCAAGACAATTCCGCCCCCATGAATCAGCCTGCGACCAGTCAGGCTTCGTCTAGTCAGTCTTCATCTAGTCAGACGGCGGCCCAGGCCACCGCCACCGGCAAAGATCCCTTGCAGCCGGAGACTCGCGAGGGCTTCTGGGGCCACATGAACCCGTTCGCACGCAAGAAATACGTTGCGCGGCAGACCCAGCCGATTCGCGACCGCGTCAACGAACTCGATGAGCTGACTGCCTCCAACACCAGGGCGATCAGGGATACCGACGCGCGGGCGCAGGCGGGAATCCTGCTCGCTTCGAACAAGGCCAATGAGGCCGACCAACATGCCATCGACGCCGGCAACAAGGCGCAGGCCGCGCAGCAGACCGCGCAACAAGCGCACACCCGCCTGAACACGGTCGAGCAGGTGGTCACCAACATCGATCAGTACCAGCCCACAACTCAAGCCGAAATTCTTTTCAAGTCGGGACAGACGGTGCTGAGCAAGAACGCCAAGACGGCTCTCGATGAAATGGCTACCCCGCTGAAGGATCAGCGCGGCTATGTCGTCGAGGTCCAGGGTTTTTCTTCCGGTCGGGGACAGGCGGCGATCGCGAGTTCGCAGAAGATGGCCGAATCGGTCGTCCGTTATCTGGTTTTGAACCACGACATTCCGGTCTACCGGATTTACCTCGTGGGCATGGGCAATGCACCGGCTTCGACCTCGACGGGTGAAGCGAAGCCCAAGCGCATAATCGGCGGCCGGGTTGAAGTCAGCCTCCTGAAAAACAATCTGGAGCAGCTTGCTTCGACCACCACGACGTCGACTCAGGATCAACAGCAGAAGTAGCAGCATTCTCTCCTGTTAGCCTCCCGTGAAAGCGGGAGGCTTTTTTTGGTGTGGAAGCGGGGCTTCACCCCGCTTGGGACGGGGCACAGCCCCGTCCCCACACCAGTGCGACCAACAACATGCTATCCTCCAACACGTCATGGATACTCTGTTCTACTGGCACGCGTCTTCGCCCGTCGGTCCACTCTTTCTTGCCGCTTCCACCAAGGGCTTGGTGCGACTCGAATTCGACGGTCGAGTGCAGAAACTGAATCCGAGGACGATTCAGCTGCATGAGTCCAAATCAGCGCTCGCGCCCTATCTCCGCGAACTCAACGATTACTTCGCCGGTGAGCGCCGCGAGTTTTCGTTCCCTCTCGATCTTCGTGGAACCGAGTTCCAGCTCGCGTGCTGGCATGGGCTGCTCGAAATTCCATACGGCGAAACCCGCAGCTACCGCGAGATCGCTGAAGCCATCGGATACCCATATGCCTACCGTGCCGTCGGCATGTCGAACAACCGGAACCCAGTCGCCATCGTCGTCCCCTGCCACCGGGTGATCGCATCGAGCGGCTCACTTTGCGGCTACGGCGGCGGCCTCGACATCAAACGCAAGTTGCTCGAGCTTGAGCGAGCCGGTCTTCATTCTTGTCTTCCGCTGGGACTCGGCGCATAGACGCCGGGCAGGCGATTCCACTCGCCCTACGAAGGGGCGAATAAAGTGTGCCCACAACCTGTAAAATCGCTTCGGCCTGTCGAGGATCCGGTGCGTCCCACGATTCAGCAACTCAGTCGGCAAATTCGCGACCGCTCCATCTCTCCGGTTGAACTCACCCGCGATTGCCTGGCGCGCATCGACCAGCTCAACCCAGCGCTCAACGCCTTCATCACGGTCACGGCCGACTCCGCTCTCGACCAAGCCCGGCGCGCCGAGCAAGAAATCCTCCGCGGAGAATGGCGCGGCCCGCTTCACGGCATCCCCATCGGACTCAAAGACATTCTCGATACCGCTGGAGTTCGCACCACCGCCGCCAGCGCACTCTACAAAGATCGCATTCCCACCGAAGACGCCGAAGTTGTGCGCCGACTGCGAGCCGCGGGCGCAATCATTCTCGGCAAGCAGAACCTGCACGAATTCGCCTATGGCGGCAGCTCGCTGATCAGTTTGTTCGGCGAGGTCCACAATCCATGGGACATTACGCGACTGACTGGAGGATCTTCGGGAGGCTCCGCGGCCAGCGTCGCTGCTGGTCTCGGCTTTGCCGCCGTCGGCACCGACACCGCCGGTTCCGTCCGCCTGCCCGCTGCCTACTGCGGAGTCGTCGGGCTCAAGCCGACGTACGGCCGCGTGAGCGCCCGTGGAGTCGTTCCATTGTCATGGTCCTACGATCACGTCGGCCCGATTGTGAACTCGGTCTATGACGCGGCGTTGATGCTGCAAGTGCTGGCGGGCTACGACCCGGCCGATCCCGCTGGCATTGACGCTCCTGTCCCGGATTTCGTCGCTGCTATCGGTCAACATGTTGCTCAACACTTCGCTCAAAACATCGCTCAGCCCTCGCCCAAGCTGCGCATCGGCGTGCCGCGGGCATTTTTCTTCGACGATCTCCATCCCGAGGTCGCTGCCTCCGTCGAAAAAGCAATCGAGATTTTTCGCGGACTCCATGCTGAAATTCGCGAGGTTAAACTCGAAGTCTCCACCACCGACCGCAAGCTCGCGAGTGCCGAAGCCTATTCCTATCACGAGTCATTCGTGGCCCGCTCACCGGAGCTCTACCAGCCCTCGACACTGGCGCGCATCCAATCCGGAGCCAAGATCTCCGCATCCGATGCTCTCCGTGCTAGCCGCGACCTTCAGGCGAGCCGTCACGCTATCCGAAAAATATTTGACGACGTGGACGTGCTGCTAACGCCCACCGTTCCGATCCCGCCGCCGGCGATCGCCGATCTCCGCGAACATCCCGACACACTCCGTCCGCAAGAAATGATCATGCTGCGCAACACGCGGCCTTTCAATGTGTGGGGGATTCCCGCGATTTCCGTTCCCTGCGGATTCACAAAAGATGGCCTGCCGATCGGTTTGCAACTGGCCGCCGCTCCCTGGCGGGAGGACGTGGTGCTGCAGGCGGCGCATGCCTATGAGCAAGCGACGGATTGGCACAAGAAGATGCCGGAGCCACTCCGAACCACATAGTTCGCGGACACGCTTTTCGGCAAACCTACCAATTGTCGTGTGAGCAATGTCACTGTATTCAAACCCTATACCCTGTCACCCTGAGCGAAGGTGGCCGTTCACGAAGTGAATGGCCATCGGAGTCGAAGGGCCCCTACTTCCCCCCATGCCTAACGAGAGAAGAACGTACTGCGCGTACATCATGGGCAGCCTGTCGGGAACTCTCTACATCGGCATAACAGGCAGCCTGCACAAACGTGTCTTTGAGCACAAATTTCACCGTATCGAAGGATTCACGGACAAATATCAGGTCGAGCGTTTGTTGTACTGGGAGTCGTTCGACGATGTTCACCGGGCGATTGCACGTGAGAAGCAACTGAAGGGCTGGCGGCGATCGAAGAAGATCGCGCTGATCGAATCGCTCAACCCACACTGGCTCGATCTGGCGCGCGAGTGGTTCCCCTGGATGACAGATTTCGGCGGGAGTAGGGGTCCTTCGACTCCGCAGACGGATTCGCATTCGCGAATCCGGCTGCTGCGCTCAGGATGACAGAGAATAGATGGGGATTTGCGAGGTGATCTACAAAGAATGGACAACAGCAATCTTGAGACGCTTCCCAACTCTTAGAGAAAGCCTCACCGGTCCGCCTAAAGCCGGATTCACGAGCACCATACGTGGATCGGTTGTCACGTCATTTTCAAGTTTCACCGAACGCTGTTTGATCTTTCTGTTTGCATCCGTGGCCGAGTCCGCCAGTCCACACTCCACCAAAAGCTTATCGAGACGAACAAGCACTCGATCACTTTGATCGCGCGACACCTCTATCTTCTTGATGTCAACCAAGACTTCCTCGGCGCTTTCGGGTACTTGATCTCTCTGGAACTGCTTCGCCCAATCCTCCGCGGCCTTTGTCGCCGCCTCCGCCGAGTGGAAGTCCGCCACGATCCCCCGCGCCAGTTCTTTCTTCAGCGCCATCGGATGCGCCTTCCCGCTCGCCGCATCTGATTTCATCTGGGCGATTGATTCCACCCGTACATCGGTCAGCAGCTCGTAATATCTCCACATCATCTCATCCGAAATCGACATCACTTTGCCGTACATTTCGAGCGGCGGCTCGTGGATTCCTATCGCGTTCCCAAGCGATTTTGACATCTTGTTCACGCCGTCGAGGCCTTCGAGGATCGGCGTTGTCAGCACCACTTGCGACTCCTGGCCATACGCTCGCTGCAACTCACGCCCCACCAGAAGATTGAACCTCTGGTCGGTGCCGCCTAATTCCACGTCGGCTTCGAG
>CABECZ010000286.1_pt1 | contig 14556 bp, 8 predicted proteins | sample 3422621 | NCBI WGS metagenome assembly CABECZ01 (sample SAMEA5534328, study PRJEB31848) | metagenome | biome: tundra; feature: field; material: soil | place: USA | collected 2013-05 | depth 0.15 m | reverse complement strand
GGACATTCTCGACGGGCAGAGTTCGCTCTACCGCTTCGCGCCGAACGCGGTCGTGTTGGCGGTGCGCACCGACCAAGCCGCACCCGAGCTGTGGCGTGACTTCGCCGATCTGGCGCCGAAAGTGGCGCAGCAGGCCGCCGAGCGCGTGGTTCGCGGCTATGAGCAGTGGATCGGCGCGTTTCGAAAACACAGCCAGGCGGCGCTGATTGTTCATTCGCTCGAGCGCCCGTCATCTCCAAGTCTCGGAGTTCTCGACAGCCAATCCGAGGCGGGCCAATCCGGACTCCTCCGGCAGATCAATCGTGAACTACGGCGCATCGCCGAAGGATTCCACGGAGTGTACAGCCTCGACTATGACGCGCTGGTGGCGCGCCATGGCAGCGAGCATTGGCACGACGAGCGCAAGTGGCTGACAGCGCGGCTTCCCATCGCCGCCGGTTATCTTCTTCAGATGGCGCGCGAGTGGATGCGTTTTATCGTGCCGCTCAGCGGCCGCACCGCCAAAGTTTTAGTCGTCGACCTCGACAACACGCTCTGGGGCGGCGTCATCGGCGAAGACGGAATGGCGGGCATTAAAGTTGGCCCTGAATATCCGGGAGCGGCGTATCAGGCCTTGCACCGTGCGCTGCTCGATATGTCGCGAAAGGGAATTTTGCTCGCCGTGTGCAGCAAAAACAATTTCGACGATGCCATGGAAGCGCTGGAGAAGCATCCCGGAATGCTGGTGCGCGCGAAGCATTTCGCGGCGCTGCGCATCAATTGGACCGACAAGGCACAAAATCTCCGCGAGATCGCGCAGGAACTTAACGTCGGCAGTGATGCGCTCGCCTTCCTCGACGACAATCCCTTTGAGCGCGAGCAGGTTCGCGCCGCGCTTCCGGAAATTACCGTTATCGATTTGCCGAAGAATCCGTTGGAGTATGCCTCTGCTGTCAGGAATTGTGCGGCCTTCGAGCGCCTGACCCTTTCGGCGGAAGACCAGCAGCGCACCGAGATGTATGCCGCACAAAAGCAGCGTGCCGGCGCCGAGCAGAGCTTTCAATCGAAGGAAGATTTTTTTCGCTTCCTCGAGCAGGAGGCTGAACTGGAACCCGTGTCGGACCAAACGGTGGCGCGGGTCGCGCAACTGACGCAGAAAACCAACCAGTTCAACTTGACCACACGGCGTTACACCGAACCGCAGATTGCGGAGATGGCGAAACAGCCAGAGTGGCACATATTTTCGATCCGGGTGCGCGATCGTTTCGGCGACCACGGGGTGGTCGGAGTGGCGATCGCGCACGACGAAGGCGAGCAGTGCGAAGTCGATACCTTCCTGTTGAGCTGCCGAGTCATCGGAAGAACAGTCGAAACCGCGCTTCTCGCCCATCTCGCCGAGGGTGCCGCCCAGCGCGGCCATAAGCGGCTGGTGGGCAGGTTTCTGCCGACGAAGAAAAACGCTCCCGCCCGCGATTTCTACCCGCAGCATGGCTTCGAGCGGCAAGAGACAAACGGCGCGGGCTCGCTGTGGACGCTCGATCTGAAGAGTTCCACGCTGCGCTGCCCCGATTGGATTAAGCTGAAGGTGAAATGACAGAAGTTGAACGACCGAAACCGGGAGGAAGGAATTGACGGCCAATACGTTTGAACAGGTGCGCAACATCGGCAGTGACATTTTCGGAATTCCAGCCGGCAAAATCACGGCGGAATCTTCGCCGGAAACCATCGAGAATTGGGATTCCATGCAGCATCTGAATCTGGTTCTCGCCATCGAAGAAAAGTTTGGAGTGCAGTTCGATCCCGAAGATATCGAACAGATGAAAAACATCGGCGCGGTCGCGACGCTGGTCGAGAAGCTGCAGTCGGCCGCGCGATAATACTTTTGAGTTGTCATCCTGAGCGAAGCGAAGGACCTATGCGTCTCGCTCGCGGCATTCAAATACATAGGTCCTTCAATTCGCTCAGGATGAGAAGGTATGGGGACCCTCACACCATCCATTCATGGCCATCGTCATCCAGCCCTATCGTCCCGAGCACGAGGTCGCGGTTGCCGAGTTCAATCAGCGCCTTCGGCTAGCGGGCGCGGACGAGAACATGGTGTTCTATCGCTCGGCACAGCCGCGCTGGCTGGCGCGTACGGTGGAGTCCCTCATCTACAACGAATTTTTCGTCGCCGTTGATGACGGAATCGTGCGCGGCGGCTACGCGCTCAAGACCCAGGAGTTCTTTTTTCCCGACGGACAGATTCGCTCCATCGGCTACTATCACCATCCGCTAGCCGAGGGCATCATCAACAAGGCTCACGCCATCGTGGGCACGCTGCTGCTGCGCGACGCGATGCAGCGCGCACCGCTGCTCTATTGTCTCGGCATGGGCGGATACGACCATCCGCTGCCGCAGATGCTGGTTCGTCTGGGTTGGGCGCATTGCCTGGTGCCGTTCTTTTTTCGCATCGTGAATCCTTCGCGCTTTCTGCGGAATATGCAGACCCTGCGCTCGTCGACGTCGCGGAGGTTTCTGCTGGACCTCGCGGCCTACAGCGGCGCTGGATGGGCGGTCTCGAAGTTGTTCCTGGGATATCGCGCTTTGGTTGCGCCACGGTCACCGGCGGTTGACTGCTGCGAAGTCGCGAGCTTCGAAACCGCGGACGTCGCCGAGAGCTTGCAATTTATGTGGGAACAGGCCCGGCAGACCTGCTCGTTCACGGCGGTGCGGAATGCCGGGGCTCTGCGCACCTTGTATCCTCCCGAGCAAACGCATCTCACGCGCCTGGTCGCGAAGCGCAACGGCTCCGCGATTGGATGGGTCGTGGTCGGCGAGCGCCGCAAGGACGCGAAATACGGCAGCATGCGCGTTGGGTCGGTGGTCGACTGCTTCGCGCTTCCGGCAGAATTATTTTCGGTGGTGCGATGCGCCACTCAGACGCTCGAGCAGCAGGGCTTCGACCTTATCCTCAGCAATCAGAGTCACCAGGCATGGGGCGAGGCGTTCAAGGCTGCGGGCTATCTGCCGGGACCGTCAAATTTTATTTTCGCCGCTTCGAAGAAGCTGACGGAACTGTTGGCGCCGTTTGAAGAAGTGCGTCCGCAAATGCATTTGACGCGCGCGGATGGAGATGGGCTGCCGAGGAATTTCTAGAGCGGCTGTCAGCTCTCAGCTTTCAGTTCTCAATCACAAACCCACCTTCACTGGGTCGCGTGGGTTATTTCGGGAGCTTCTTTTTCCGTTTCGGTGGAGAGCTTGTAGCCGAGCTGTTTCATGATTGGGCCCCAGTGCGCTTCCATCAAAGTGACGGTTTTTTCCGGAAGGACGGCTCGCCATCCGCCGGACGAGGCTTTGCGGACGAAGGGCTTATCGGAGCGGGTGTGGAATGTGGCGACCCATTTCTTGCCTTGCGTCTCTTCCATCTTGCGCATGTTGGCGGCGGAACTGCGTTCGATGGCCTGGTTGATGCGCTCCGCGTCGGGATTGAGACCCATGAAACGGGCTACGCGTGCTAACTCGCGCGGCTGATTCGCCTGCAGATCTTCATAGCGCATGAGGAGGAAGCTCTCGTGTCCCTGGCGCGTCGCCAGCCAACTGTTGACGTGATCGGCCCAGGAACCGATACGGCGCCAGAAGTTGCCGTCCATCCAGCGGGGCACGAATTCTTCAAGGGGACAGTCTTCGGAAATCGAACGCAGCTTCATCTCCCAGTGATAGTTGGAAATGGCCACATCGCGCGGGTCGCGCACAATGTAGATGACACGGCGGTAGCGAGCGTCGAAGCACTCGTGGCTTTTGAGCACGCGCGGGCGGGGACGGCGGCGCAAGACCCAGTCGGCGGTCTTGTACATGTCCGGAACCAGGCGCTCCACGTTGAGGAAGGTGACGGGCTCATTGGGGTTGACGAAATTTCCGACCAGGAAGCGCGTCCAGGTGTTGCCGGAACGCGGATAGGACGTGAGAAAAACGTCGTCGTCGAAAATGGTGATTTCGCGTTCGAGCAGCGTGCGCCGAAACAGCACGTCATGAACCCGCGATAGATGCCGGAATGCCCGGCGAATGAGTAACGCCATCGGTGCTTCCCCTCGGTGATTCTATTCCTCGCCGTACTCTTCTTCGTCATTCTTCGGCCGGGCTGCGGTCGGCGGCGGAACGGTTGCCTTGCAGCCATCCGAGAAATTTTTGCTTGCGCGCAAACATGGTGCGAGCCTCGTTGCGCAGCGCGCCTACGATCTGATAACGAGACTTAGTGAACCAGGGCACGCGATGCGGCGTGCACCCGTATTTTTCTTTGTAAGTGCCTTCGCCGCCCCAGTCGAAGATGGTGGCGCCGCGCTTTTTCCAGTAGCGCATGGCGTACCAGTGGCAGGCTTCGTTGGGGCGCAGGCTCTGATGGGAACGGAAGCTGGCGTTGCCCCAGAACTCGGCGATCTGGTTGAAGCCGGGATAGATTCCGGTGGCGATGCACTTCCTCTCCGGATCGCGCGCTCGAATCAGCAAGACATTGCCCCCCGGCTCAACGTTGCGAACCAAAGCGCGGACGCGCTCGACCGAATAGGTGGGAACAAGGGACTGCTTGGCAAAAACATCCTTGAGTTGCTCGTAATATTCGTCGGCGAAGGCGAGGTCGTGCGCCTCTTCGATCTTTAGGCCGCTCTTATCCGCCTTACGAATGCAGCGGCGGCAGGCGCTTTCCATGCCGTTGAACAAATCTTCTTCCGAGCGGGTCAGGTCGGTGCGGTAGGAAGCGTAGTATTCGGTTTTGAATCCCGCGTTCTCGCCGTCTTCGAAGGTGAAGTGTGGATCGGAGACTTCGAGATGCAGGCACTTGAGATCGTCCCAAGCAAACTTTTCGAGGGCTTCGAGCGCGGCACGGCGCGGGACGCCGGGGTTGAGATTGAAGCCGATATAAGGAGTCGTCCAGCCGGGAAAAGAGCTGCCCAGGACTTTCATGCCGAATTTCGAGAACGCGAGCCCGGTAAAGTATCCGAGGACGTCGCTCGATTCGCGCAACTCGGCAAGCACGGGGAGCGCGTTCTGCGCCTCGGCGACGAATTGCAGCCACTCGCGCGTCTGGAAGACGGTGCGATCGGCGAAACGGTCGAGGCGCTTCCAGTCGGCGGACTTGATGTCGATGGGATAGAACTTCATTGTTGTTCCAGTTGCATGACCACAGCGGCTAAAAAGCCGCGCTCAACACAATGCAGGTACCGCAGCGCTGAAAAGCGCTGTGCCACTCAAAATCAAATGTGCAGATTCCAAGTCCTCCTGCAAATTCTCATCAGCAAATTCCTTCATACGTTCGCAAACCGACGGACAAACCCAAGCGAAGTTCTCCTGGCAATCGAGCATCCGCAGGCTACTTTGGTGGCACTATGAACTATACCAATCCCCACTTAGACGGTAGCAAGTCGCCGTCCGTTGGGGCGCTGGAGAGCCTCACGCGCAGACCATAAGACATTTATTTTCAGCACCTTAAAGAATCTTATTAATAGCCGCCGAAGTCTCGTACGGCGACCGGGCAAAAAGTGGACAACTATTTCCGCCGGGTGGAACGGTGAGGGGCCAAATTGCCCACAAACTCAATCGTACCGCGGCGGGCGAGCCCCGGTCAGAGTTAGGAACTGGCGAGGGTACCAAGAGTAACCGGGGGGTCAAGAGCGGCCTTTTCAGCATGTAAGATAAGGGAATCTGTGGCTTCTGGATGGCAAAGCAAGCTGGCGCGCGTGTCCCGGATGGACTGGGAAGAGGTGCGAGTGCGAGTGGGGCAGGAATTCCGCAAGCAGAGCGACCTGCTCATGTACCGGATGGGCGTGCGGAATGGGTCGATTCAACTGAACGCAGATTCAGCGGCGCGGCGGGGGCAATTCTTTTTTTCGGCGAGCGAGTTTTCTGGCAGTGAAATTTCAGAACGCGCGAAGTTGTTGCGCAAACATCTTCCCGACGAAGCGGCCGAGATTCTGCGCGAGGCCGCTGAGATCTGCGGCCATCGTTTTCGTCTGCTTGGCTACGAGAATCTCGAATACGGCAGTGAGATCGACTGGCATCTCGATCTGGTGCATGGTAAGCGTGCGCCGATGGGTCCTTGGTTCAAGATTCCTTTTCTTGATTTCGCTGCGGTCGGTGACCACAAGGTCATATGGGAATTGAACCGGCACCAGCACCTGGTGACACTGGCCAAGGCTGGGCTGCTGAGCGGGGAGGAGAAGTACGTCCGCGAACTGATGGCGCAGTGGCGCAATTGGATCAAGACGAATCCGTATCCGTTGGGGATCAACTGGGCAAGCACGCTGGAGGTTGCCTTCCGCAGTTTGTCGTGGATATGGGTGGACCAGTTGCTGGCGGGAACGGCTGAGTATGCGGAGCTTCGATCAGAAATAGCGCCGGCGCTCGCGTTTCACGGGCGTTATATTGAGCGATATCTATCTACTTATTTTTCTCCGAACACACATCTGCTGGGGGAAGCGGTTGCGCTGTTCTTTCTGGGTACTTTGTATCCGCAAATGCCGGGGGCCGCGCGCTGGAAGGAATCCGGGTGGCGGATTGTGCTGCGCGAGGCGGGACGGCAGGTGCGTCCGGATGGCGTTTACTTCGAGCAATCGCTGTACTACCACGTTTATGCCCTCGACTTCTTCTTATATGCGCGGTTGCTCGCGGCGCGAAATGGAATGGAAATTCCGCCGGCGTATGACGCGGTGCTGGGGCGAATGCTCGATGTAGTGGCGGCGCTGGCGCAGGCCGGCCCGGCTGAAGGCTTCGGCGACGATGATGGCGGGCGGGTGTGGAATCCGCGGCGCAACCGGACGGAGCAGATGACGGACCCGCTGACACTGGGCGCGGTGATGTACTCCAGGAAATTTTCTGCGGCGCGGCTGACGGAGGAAGCGATCTGGTTGTTTGGAAATCAAGCCATCGAAAAACTCTCGATCGCACACATGAGCACACAAGCAAGTCCGGCGGCGCGTTCGCTCGCCTTTCCCGACGGGGGGCTTTACGTGCTCGCGGATTCGCAGCCGTTCGCGCAGGCGATGGTGGTGGATGCCGGTCCGCAGGGCGTGGGCCGCTCGGGACACGGACATGCCGACGCACTCAGCTTGCGGCTGACCATGAATGGGCGGCGCTGGCTGGTGGACTCCGGGAGCGGCGTCTACATTTCGAAAGATCCGGCGGACCGCAACACGTTTCGCGGGACGGGTGCGCATAACACAGTGCGCGTGGATGGAGTGGACCAGGCGGTTGCGGATGAACCCTTTTCATGGACTCACATTCCGGCGACGCAAGCGGAAAATTGGATTGTGGGGAAGAGCTTTACTTACTTTGTGGGCAGCCACAATGGATATGCGCGGCTGGCGGATCCGGTTGTGCATCGTCGGCACGTGCTGGAGATCGCGGGCGATCTGTGGCTGGTGCGCGATGTAGCGCTCGGACGAACGGAGCATGAACTGGAGATACGGTGGCACTTCGCGCCCGATCTCGAAGTTCGAGCGATCGGCGCGGGGCGGGTGGAAATAAGGAGGGCTGGCGCTGCCTCCGGCGAATCGGGGCTGAGCCTGATCGTCCCGGAAGAAACCGTCTGGCATACGGGGACCGAAGTTACGGGAACTCTGGTCTCGCCTGCTTATGGTGCGTTCCAGCCTGCGCCGTTGGTGCGATGCCATGCATGGGTTTTGCTGCCGGCGGAGATCGCCACTGCGCTCGTACCGCGCTCTGGCGCAATCCAGCAGGAAGGCGAGCCACAAATCGACCTTCGATTGGTGAGCATGGCGCAGGCTTCCGTGCAGGTGTATGAACTCAACTATCCTGACGAAAGCCATGGATTCTTTTTTGCGCTTGGCGACGAGGCGTGGAGCTTTGGTCCGTGGTCGTCGGACGCGCGCGTGCTGTATTGCCGCGTCGAAAAAGGGAAACTCGCGCACCTGATCGTGATCGGCGGGACGCAAGTCGCTTGGCAGGAACAGCCTCTGCTGAAGGCGGCGGGGCCATCCGCATTTTTCGAGTGGCGCGGGCGGGATGCAGTGATGAACGCAGTGCCGGGCGAGTTTTCAGTTACGGCTTTGTTCGAAGAGCTGACCGGCGGCTCGCGTTACTCATACCCGGTCGTGAATGAGGATTCGTCGCATCATAGTCCGCCACCATACGCGGAGAAACATTAGATGTGCGGGATCGCAGGGATTCTTGAATTCGGACGGGACGCGCGGGCGAGCGCCGGCGCGCTGCGCGAAATGTGCCGTGTGATCAGCCATCGCGGGCCCGACGACGAAGGCTTTTATACGGACGGCGCAGTCGGCATCGGCATGCGGCGCCTCAGCATTGTCGATGTAGCGGGCGGGCATCAGCCGATTTCGAACGAAGACGGCACGCTCTGGATCGTGTTCAATGGCGAGATCTACAACCACCTCGCCTTGCGCGAGCAGCTCATTGCGCGCGGCCACCGCTACAGCACGCACAGCGATACCGAGACCATCATCCACCTCTACGAAGAGTACGGCGCGGATTGTGTACAGCACTTGCGCGGCATGTTCGCGTTTGCCATTTGGAATCGCAATACGAAAACCCTCTTCATCGCACGCGACCGGCTGGGCATCAAGCCGCTGTACTACAAATTGACGCCGGAGCGGCTGCTGTTCGGATCGGAAATCAAAGCGGTGCTGGCGCATGGCGGGATTCGTCCGGAGTTCAATCGGGCGGCGCTGCCGGAATATCTGGCGTTTGGATATTTGTCGGGCGCGGAAAGTTTCTACGCCGGAGTCCTCAAGCTGCTGCCGGGACACGCGATGACGATTGGCCTGGAAGGCAAAGCGGAAATCCGCCAGTACTGGGACCTGAATGCATCGAAGCCACACGAATCGCGAGACGAGAGTTACTACGTCCAGAGCTATCGCGAGTTACTGGAAGGCGCAGTCGACAGCCACCTGATGAGCGACGTGCCGCTGGGAGTGTTCTTGAGCGGCGGCGTGGATTCGAGCGCGGTAGCGGCGCTGATGACGAAAATGCGGCGCGAGCCGGTCGAGACATTTTCCGTCGGCTACGCCGAGCAGACTTACAGCGAACTGCCCTTTGCGCGCACGGTGTCGGATCACATCCATTCGCACCATCATGAAGTGCTGCTCAGCGAGCACGATTTTTTTGCGGCGCTGCCGCATTTGATCTGGCATGAAGACGAGCCCATCGTGTGGCCTTCGAGCGTCTCGCTCTATTTTGTCGCCCGCCTCGCCCGCGAGAGAGTTACGGTCGTGCTCACTGGCGAGGGCGCGGATGAAACCCTGGCGGGCTACACTCGCTATGCCTTCACTTTGAAGAATGCGGCCGTGGATCGTGCGTACCGTAGCGTCGTCCCGAGCGTTCTGCGGCGCGGATTGCGCCACACGGTTGCGACCTCTTCGCTTCTGGGAGCGACCCTGCGCCGGAAACTGGAACACACTTTTCTCGCGAAGGACGGCAACTCCTGGGCTTCTTTCTACTTCGATAATTTCTTCTCCGCCTTCGGCGAAGCGGAACAGAGCGGATTGCTGACCGGCGAATTCGCGCGGGAAGCCGCGCCGAGCACGGCATATAAGAATGTCCTCGATTACTGGGACTACTCGTCGGGCGAAATGCTGCAACGGCTGCTCTACACCGACATCAAGACTTATCTGGTGGAACTGCTCATGAAGCAGGACAACATGAGCATGGCCGCATCCATCGAAAGCCGGGTGCCGTTTCTCGATCACGTGCTAGTTGAATTCGCGACGCGAATTCCGCGCGAAGTGCAGATTAGCGGATTAGCCGGCAAACGGATTCTGAAAAAGGCGGTGGAAGATCTGCTGCCGCACTCGATTCTGTACCGGCCGAAGCTGGGATTTCCGACGCCGTGGAGCGGTTGGCTGGCCGGACCGCGGCTGGAAACGATTCACGAGATGCTGCTGGAGCCGCGCAGCCTGAATCGCGGATACTTCCGGCGCGAAGCGATCGAGAAGCTGTTCGACGAACATCGCGCGAAGCATCGCGACAACTACGATCGCATCTGGCGGTTGCTCAATCTCGAGCTGTGGCATCGCGTCTGTCTGGAAGGCGAATCGCACGGCGAGATTGGCGAGCCGGCGATGAAGATGGCGTCGACGCGGTAGCTTGCAAAGCGGGCGCGAGCGCACTAAAGTACGTCCAAGACGAAACGGTTCACTGCTGGTGCAGCGGGCGTGGCGCAGCGGCGGACAATCACGGAAGCGAGTGGAGAGGATACAGGATTGAAGATCTCGCAAAAAGGGCTTTACGCACTGCAAGCGATAACGACCCTGGGCCGCCGATACGGAACTGAAACGGTCAAGATCCGCGACATCGCCATTGATAGCGACTTGCCGGAGAAATTTCTTGAGTTGATTCTGCTGGAGCTCAAGAACGCGCGCATCGTGGAAAGCGTTCGAGGCGCGAAGGGAGGCTACCGGCTGCGGCGCGCACCCGCGGAAATCAAACTCAGCGAGATTATTCGTCTGGTTGACGGCCCGCTTGCGCCCTTTGGGGATGCGGATCAACTCCGAGGCCTCATCATCACCGATCCCGACCATCGCGCGCTCTATAGCGTGTTTTTGCAAGTGCGCGATGCCGCGGCCAAGATACTGGAGAACACCTCCGTCGCTGACATCGTCGGTGATTCTTCCAAATCCCGCAAACCATCGGGCGCGAAGAAGAAGGCGAAGAAAGGTCCTGCTCTGTCCATCGTTCACAAGGCCGCGAAGAGTAAGTAGCTTTCTGCTTCCGGGCGCGGGACCGTCGGCGAGTTCGCGAGCCGCGCGTTGACGGAAGTAGTCTGGCCGGAGCCGTTCCGGCCCATCGGCGCAATTTTGTTTCCGCGAATTCATGTTAGCCTTTTCAAGCTAATATTCCCTGAAAGCGGAGCGTAATGAACGATTCTCGGGCTTTTTCTATCGATCTCCTGGCAATGGCGCGGCAGATCATGCTGGCAGAGGGTTTCGAGCCGAATTTTCCGCCAGCGACGCAGCAGCAACTGGCGGATATCAGGGCGCATCCTCCGCAACTGGCGCCTTCCGATAAGGTCCGTGATCTGCGCGGGCTGCTCTGGTCTTCCATCGATAACGACACCTCGAAGGATCTCGATCAGATCGAGGTCGCTGAACGCTTGCCCAATGGCGACGTCAAGGTCATGGTGGGCATCGCCGATGTGGATGCGTTTGTCGCCAAGGATTCTCCCATCGATCAGCATGCGGCCAGGGAGACGACCACCGTCTACACCGGGGTTTGCAATTTCTCCATGTTGCCGGAAGATCTCTCGACCGGTGCGTCGTCGCTGCTCGAAAACGTGGACAGGCCGGCGGTGGTGATTGAATTCTTGATCGATACCAATGTCAATGCCGGCGGCTCGATCAGCGCCAGCAACGTGTATCGAGCCATCGTTCGTAATAAGGCACAACTCACCTACGGAGCGGTCGGAACATGGCTGGAAGGCACGGCGGCGGCTCCGCCGAAAGTGGCCGCGTCTTCGGAACTGCAGGCGCAGCTCAAGCTGCAGGATGAAGTTGCCCAGGAGCTCAAGAAACTGCGCTACGAGCATGGCGCGCTGAACATTGACACCAGCGAAGTTCATCCGGTGGTGCTCAACCAGCGGGTGGTCGATGTCGTGAAACAAGAGAAGAATCGAGCCACCGAATTGATCGAAGACTTCATGATCGCGGCCAACGGCGTGGTGGCGCGCTTCCTGGAAAAAGTTTCTTCTTTGCGCCGCATCGTGAAAACTCCCGAGCATTGGGACGGCATCGTGCGGCTGGCGGCGGCACAGGGTGAAAAGCTGCCCGCACAGGCCGATTCCAAGGCGCTCAACGATTTTCTTTTGAAGCGCAAAGCCGCCGATCCCGATCACTTCGCCGACCTCTCGCTTGCGGTCATCAAGCTGATTGGGCCGGGCGAATATGTGCTGGAGCGTCCGGGTGATCCTGAGCAGGGGCACTTCGGACTTGCCGTGCAGGATTACACGCACTCGACCGCGCCCAACCGGCGCTTTGCCGACATGGTCACGCAAAGGCTGATCAAGGCGTTGCTCGGCGGAAAACCCGGGCCCTATTCCGACGACGAACTCGCCGCCATCGCCACGAACTGCACCCAGAAAGGCGATGCGGCGCGAAAGGTGGAGCGGGAAATGTCGAAGCGGCTGGCCGCCGTGGCCATGAGCCATCGCGTCGGTGAAACCTTCGACGCCATCGTCACCGGAGTTACTCCGAAGGGAACGTTTGTTCGTGTTCTGCAGCCGCACATCGAGGGATTGCTGGCTCAGGGAGCTCAGGGGTTGCACGTGGGTGACAGAGTGCGGGCGCGGCTTACGCGGACTGATGTGCAGCGCGGGTTTATTGATTTTGTTCGGGCTTAGGACATAGCTTCTTGGCTATGTTCGCCTATTGTTCCCCATTTACTCATGGGTTACTAACGCACGGCTGTTTCGTGAAAAAATAAAAAATTACTGTCCATAAGAATCATAGAGTTAGCAGGAAATTCCTGCAAAATCTATGAGTTTAAAGGACTTATATGGAAAATATTGCGGAATAATGAGTTAGGTGGCAAATTCCGGGCTTCCGCGAGGATCTCGGCGGCTGGCTTACTACTTTTGTTCGCCTTGTATTTCGCCTGTCAAATCGGCATGACCTCTTGACACGCTGGGCCCTGAAAAATGGGTCTTGTTCTTTGAGCGATCTGGGGCGACGGTCAAAGTCTCCGCCAAGGCGGAGCTTGTACGGGATACTACAAAGTGTGGTGGAGCGCACACCCACACATTCGCAAAGGGCGCGAATGTGTGGGGCACCCGCCACTCCACTTCCGCCAATCCACTTCACGAGCGACGCTCAACTGCTCTTTTTCTCTAACTCGACCCAGCGCGCGTACAGGGCATCGAGCGCCTGCTGCGCTGCGTCTAGCGCCGCCTGCGCGCTTACTAGACGCGGAGCATCCATCGCGTTGGCCGGATCTTCCAGTTCTGCGCGTTTGGCTTGCACCAACTGCTCGGCTTCTTCCACTCGCTGCTCGATGGTGGCGTACTCCCGCGCTTCGAGGTAGGAAAGTTTCTTTTTCGTTGGCGCTGCCTCTTGCCCACTCATTCGCAAAGAACGCGAATGAGTGGGGCACCCGGCCACTTCTGGCTTGGAGCGTTGCGCTTGCCATGCCTCCCATTGAGCGTAGTCGGCGAAGGTGTTGGCGGCGCCTTTTCCGTTCAGTCCCAGCACGATGCTGGATACGCGGTCGAGCATGTAGCGGTCGTGTGTCACCAGCACGAGCGAGCCGGGGAAATCTATCAGGCTTTCTTCCAGAATTTCGAGGGTTGGAATGTCGAGGTCGTTGGTGGGCTCATCGAGCAGCAAAATGTCGGCGGGCTGGAGCATGAGCTGCGCGATCAGGACGCGCGCTCGTTCGCCTCCGGAGAGGCGCCCGACTGGCTGGCTGAGTTGCTCGCCGGTAAACAGGAATCTTGCCGCCCATCCGGCCACGTGAATTATGCGATCGCGATAGACGACGGAATCGCCCTCCGGCGCTAGCGCGCGGCGCAGAGTTACGTCGGGATCGAGGGTGCGGGTCTGGTCGAAGTAGACGATGCGCAGCCAATCGGCGCGGCGAATTTCACCGCTGGTTGGAGCGAGGTCTCCCTGCAACAGGCGGAGCAGGGTTGTTTTGCCGCTGCCATTCGGGCCTACGAGGCCCACGCGCATTCCGGCGGTGAGGATGAAGTTGAGGCCTTCGAATAATGTTCGGGCAGCCATGGTGCAGGTAACGTCCTGCAGTTCGATCAGGCGCTTGGTTTTGCGGTCGGTGGCGGAAAAATCTATTTGCGCGGTGGTGCTGCGGGTTCTGGCATTCAAGTCGGCGAGCTCGCCCATGAGTTCGCCGGCTTTGCTGATGCGGGCTTTGGATTTGCGGGTGCGGGCTTTCGCTCCGCGGCGGAGCCACTCGATTTCTCCGTGGACCAGATTCTCCAGCGCTTCCTGACGGCGCGATTGCGCGTGCAGGAATTCTTCTTTCTTCTCCAAGAAGGCGCTGTAGTTGCCGTGGACTCGGAGCGAGCCGTCGGGATAGATGCGATTGAGCTCGACCATGTCGGTGGTGACATTTTCCAGAAAGTAGCGGTCGTGGCTCACGATTACGCTGGCGAATGCCGCCTGCTCCAGCAGATCTTCTAGCCAGGTGATTCCCGGCAGATCGAGATGGTTGGTGGGCTCGTCGAGCAGCAGGATATCGGGATGCTGCACCAAGGCTTCGACAATGGAGAGGCGCTTCTGCCAGCCGCCGGATAACTCGGTGGTGGGAGCTGCGAGGTCCTCAAAACCGGCGCGGCCGAGTGTCTCGGCAAAGCGTGCGCCGCGCTCGGATGCGGATGCGCCGCTGCGATCTAGAGCGCTCTCGATCACCGAGCGCACCGTGGCTCCGGGCTGGAATCTTGAGTCCTGATCGACAGAGGCGAGACGGGTTCGTTTGCGCAGCGATACTTCGCCGCTATCGGCAGCAACCTCGCCCGCGAGAATTCGGAGAAGCGTGGTTTTGCCGGATCCGTTCGGGCCAATCAGGCCGATGCGATCTCCTTCAGAAATGGTGAAAGAAACATTCTGGAAGAGCGGGTTGGCT
>CABECZ010000277.1_pt1 | contig 14715 bp, 12 predicted proteins | sample 3422621 | NCBI WGS metagenome assembly CABECZ01 (sample SAMEA5534328, study PRJEB31848) | metagenome | biome: tundra; feature: field; material: soil | place: USA | collected 2013-05 | depth 0.15 m | reverse complement strand
CCATGGCGTCGCGCAGCACGTTGACGTAGCAGTCGCTTTGCGGCAGGCCTTTGGTGAGCGCCTCCCACTCGTTTCCTCCGCTGCGGCTGCGGAACACTCGCAGCTTGCCATCCGGAACAAAATGCTCCGAGTCGCTCTTGATGGGGACTACGTAGATGGTCTCCGGCTCGTGGGCGTGCACGTCGATGACGAACCCGAAATCGGTTGGTAAATTGCCACTGATTTCCTGCCACGACTCGCCCGCGTTGTCGCTACGCATGACGTCCCAGTGCTTCTGCATGAAAAGCACGCCCGGACGCGACGGGTGCATTGCGACATGGTGAACGCAGTGGCCGATCTCGGCGTTCGGGTCTGGGATGTACTGCGAACGCAGTCCGCGGTTGATCGGTTTCCACGTCTTGCCGCCGTCGTCGGTGCGAAACGCGCCCGCTGCGGAGATCGCGATGAAGATTCGGCCGGGGTTGCTGGGGTCGAGAATGATGGTGTGCAGACACATGCCGCCTGCGCCCGGCTGCCATTGAGGGCCGGTGCCGTGGCCGCGCAGTCCGGCGAGTTCCTGCCAGTTCTCGCCGCCATCGGTCGAGCGGAACAAGGCGGCGTCTTCGACTCCAGCGTAGACCGCGTCGGGATCGGTGAGCGACGGCTCCAGATGCCACACGCGTTTAAATTCCCAGGGACGCTGGGTGCCGTCGTACCACTGATGAGTGGTGAGCGGCTTGCCGGTTTCCGCCGACGCGTCGTAGACGAACTTGTTGCTTGCGGCCTTCGGGGGACCTGGGGCGGGCGGTTCTCCGGGCGGCGTTCCGGGCTGGTGCCAGGTTTTGCCGCCGTCGTCGGAGCGTTGAATCAGCTGTCCGAACCATCCGCTGGTCTGCGAAGCGTAGATGCGATTGGGATCGGCGGGCGATCCTTTCAGGTGATACATCTCCCAGCCCGCGAAGTGGGGGCCGCTAACATTCCATTTTTTGCGCTTGCCGTCCGACTCTAGTACGAATGCGCCTTTGCGTGTGCCAACCAAAACTCGCACTTTGCTCATACTGCGCTCCTTTCTTATTTCATTCACCCCGTTTCATTCACCGCGATAGGCTCGCTTCAAACCTTCAATGTCGATTTTGGTCATTTGCAGCATGGCTTTGAAGACCCTTTGCGATTTCACAGGGTCTTTGTCCTGCATCAGTTCGAGCAGAGCCCTCGGAACGATCTGCCACGATACGCCAAATTTGTCTTTCAGCCAGGCGCATTGCAGGTCTGACCCGCCCGCGGAGAGCTTCTCCCACAACTCATCTACTTCGGCCTGCTTCTCGCAGTCTACAAAGAACGATATGGCTGGTGAAAAGGTGAATTGCGGACCACCGTTCAGCGCCATAAATTTTTGTCCTTCGAGTTGGAAAGTCACCGTCATCACGGTTCCTTTCGGCCCCGGGCCGGCTTCGCCGTAACGGGCAGTGTTCAGGATTTTCGAGTTCTTGAAAATGGAAGTGTAAAAGTTTGCTGCCTCTTCGGCTTTGCCGTCGAACCACAAGAATGGAGTGATTTTTTGCATGTAGTTCTCCTCTGCCGTACTACATTTTTGTCATAGCGATACGGATTTCACCATGCGGCTTCCGATCGCGGATTGGGCGGAGCTTCACAACCCAGCATTTGCTTCGTAAACTAAATGTGAGCCTGCGCCGCGGTGTCTCCTCTTCTTTCTATTGTTTTTTGTGAATCGGGTTGAGCTTCGACCTCATCTTTATTCTCTGCATTGTCTTCTTTGCATTGTCAGCGGCCTCGGTGAGCGGTCATGATTCAGATGTTCGGCAGCACGCCACCGAGGCTGCATAGGATAAAGAATATCCCCACGGCCAGAGATTATGGATCATATTACTTGTGAAATGCAAGTTAAAAATGTATGCTGAAAAGATGCCCCAGAAGCGCAGTGCCAAGCGCCGGTCGGAGTGTCCACTGAACGTTTCGGTGGAGATGTTGGGGGATCGCTGGTCGCTGTTGATCATCCGCGACATGATGCTCGGAGGGTTCCGGACGTACAAGCAATTTATGGAGTGTTACGAGGGGATCGCGACGAACATCCTGGCCGATCGCCTGCGCCGGCTGACTGCGAATGGAATCGTCACCGCGGCACCAGACCCGCGGGACGGACGGAAGCTGATTTACCAGCTGACCGGGAAAGGGATTGACCTGGCGCCGGTGCTCACGGAAATGGTCCTCTGGGCGGCCGCGCACGAAGATACGGGTAATCAAGCGCTCGTCCAACTCATGCGAGCGGACAAGAAGGGGTTTCTTGCGGGAGTGCGGGAACGCTGGGAAGAGCGCAAGGCCGAAGAGCGCAAGTCCATAGAGCGCAAGTCCATAGAGCGAAAGTCCACGGGGAGCTAGTCAATGTTGACTGGACAATGTTAACTAAACAATGTTCAAGCCTTGTTCAAGCCTCCCGGTAAGTTCAAGCCTTCTTCCTGGTGGGCTTGGATTTTAGCGTTTTAACATATTCGTAGCTGAGTTCGAGGTACTTCCGCAGTTCTCTGGTATTTTTCAATAATGCGTCTGGAACGGCTACATATTCCTTCATGACGGCGCCGTAGGCCTTGAACAGCGTGGTGTTGTGTTTCTTCAGAAATTCATCTCGCTTATCCTCGGGAAGCCGTATAGCCAATGAGCGCGATCCCTGCAATAAGGTAAACATGTGACCATTCAGGGAAGTGTAAGGGTTGGCGTCTCCCTTGCGTTCGATTTCGGGATGGGTGGCGATGAGCTTGTCGTACAGATCTACGTAGAGATCTACTTTGAGGTCAATTTTATTGGCAGGTTTATTGGCAGGGATCGGGCTCTTTTTGGATGAGGTCATAGTTGTTCCTCAATTGCGAAAGTGAGAACGCAGGGGCAGCAGAATACACCATATAGAGGGGCGCAGCGGGATCTGGTTGCGCTAGGCTTCCATTTTTGGAAGCGGGAAGCGCTGGTTTTCCGGAACCGGACGTACACTCCCTTTTGGTAACCCCGGTAATCGTCGGTAACCATCGAACTGAGGGTGCGCGGCCTTACAATCAGCTTATTCCGCGATCCCGTTTGCGCGGTTTGCGGGGTTTCGCCTGGGAATCTCCCGGCGAGGTTAGGACCCGTTGGGCAACGCTAGCGGAAATCGTGGGCGTTCGACGGGAAAAAGGCTGGAGTCCGCACCCTATGGCGTTTGGTTTTGGTTTTAACAAGCAGAAGGTTCTCAGCGCCGCGGAAAAGTTTGTCCAGCAGGGCAAGCTGCAGAGCGCCATTGCTGAGTATGAAAAGGTCCTGAAGCACGATGTCAAGGATCTTACCGTCAACAACACCATCGGCGATCTCTACTCGCGCCTGGGCGACAACGCCAAAGCCATCGAGTGCTTCAAGACAGTGGGCGATGCCTATGCGGCGCAGGGCTTCACCGTCAAGGGCATCGCCATGTACAAGAAGATCACCAAGCTGCAGCCGAGCGTGGATGGATCTTTGAAACTGGCGGAACTGTACACCCAACAGGGGCTGTTCAACGACGCCCGCGCCCAGTACCTGCAAGTCGCCGAAGACTTCATGAAGGCAGGCGACCTGGAACAAGCGGTGCGGCTTTTCCAGAAGATCCTGGAGATGGACTCGGAAAATGTGCCCATGCGGGTCAAGCTCGCCGAGGTTTACGTCAAGCTGGGAAAAAAGAAAGAGGCGTGGGAGATTTTCAGCGCGGTGGCGGAATCGTTGCGCTCGCGCGGTTCACTCGCCGCCGCCGAAGACATTCTGAAGCGGATGCTGACGCTCGACCCGGGCAACAGTTACGTTCTGCTGCTGCGGGGCAAGGCCGCCCTGGAGAGCGACGATCCCAAACATGCCATCGAGTACCTGGAAGGGGCTTCCGACCTCGATTCTCATCCCGAAGGCTTACGCGACCTGCTGAAGGCGTACCTGCAAATCGGAACCTTGACCGAGGCTGTCCCGATCTCCGAGAAGCTGCTGACCGTGCACAACGATCCCGAGGGGGTGTTTTTGCTGGCGGAGGGTTGCGCCCGCCTCGGTCAATATCACCAGGCACTTGACGTTTACAGCCGCCACGCCGATCGCCTGCTGGCGACCGACTCGACCAAGCTGCTGGGCAGCCTGCATACCATGATCGCCCATGTGCGCGACGATGCGGGCGCACTGGACGCGCTGATGCAGTTGCTGAACAAAGCCGGCGAGAGCACGCACATCAACGAAGTCACCGAGCTGCTGGCTCACGCCTCGGTCAAGGACGGAAACCTGTCCCGCGCCCGCGACCTGTACCAGATGCTGGCCACCACCGAGCCCCAGAACGCGCTGCACATGCAGAACTATCAGCAGGTGGTGGGGCGCATGACAGGAGCGTCGCCCGCCATCGGGATCACCGCCGAAGAAGGGGCGGTCATCGTGGAGGAACTGGAAGCAACCGCTCCGGTCATCGATCAATCTTATCCCGACCACATCGCCATCGCAGTGCGCTCCGCGGTCACCGATGCCGACCTATTTCTTTCTTACAATCTGCCGGACAAGGCGGTCGTGCCTTTGCTGAGCGTTCTGCCCCAGGCACCGTGTGACGTGCGCCTGAACCAGCGCCTGGCCGCGCTCCACACCCGCTTCCAGCGCTTTACCGAAGCCGCCGTCTGCTGCCGCACACTGGAAAGCGTGTACCACGATGCCGGCTGCCCGGATGAAGCCGTGCGCTATGGAGAATTGGCCGCGCGCTACGAGCGAAGCGCGGACGCCGCTGCATCGACTTCTGCATCATCGACGCTTGCATCATCGGCGGCTGCTCCGTCGGCGAGCGCTTCGCCCGCCATGGGTTCATCGGCCGCCGCTCCGCCCTCGGCCCGCGCCGCCGCTGCGGCTTCACCCGCGCCCTGGCCGATGGCCGCGCCCGCGGCTCCCGATCACGAAATTGCCGCTGCCGCGCATCCGGAATTCGCTATCCAGGGAATGGGGGTGTACGCGCCCGCAGAGGGGCAGGAACCTTCCTCCGAGCCCTCTTCCGAACTCGCCTCCGAACTCGCCTCCGAGTGGGAGCATTCGCTTCCGGTCGACGAGCAGGCTCCGGCCGCAGCACTATCGGCCACGGTCGAAGACGATGCCTCCAGCAATCCTGAGATCGCCGAGACGGTCGAAGAAGTCCGTTTCTATATCGAGCACTTCATGACCGATCAGGCACGAACCGGGATCGAGAAGCTGGAAACGCTGACCAGCGATGCCCGCATTCTCGATCCGTTGCGCGCTGCCTTCGAATCCGCCGGCCAGCCGCCGGCCGAGCCCGAGCCGGAAATCACTGAGATCGAAGCCGACGAACCGGCGGGATTCGAAGTTGAAATGGAGACCCAGCACGAGTCCGAGATCGAGGCCTCGCCGGATATAGTGGCACGCGCCGAATCCGCTCCAGCCGAAGCCGTGCCTGCGGAGGCAAGTGAATTGACCGCGCTGGTCGCGGATCTGGAAGCTTCGCTCGGCGATTCTTTCCCGCAAGCGCCGGCGTCCGGTGATCAGCTTGCCGAGACCCATTCACCGGTAATCGAGCCATCCGACGCCCAGCCATCCGACACCCAGCCGTTGCCGGGTTGGCCGGCGGCGGCTGCACCCAAAACGCCCGAACCGGAAACGGAGCCCGTGGCGAACGAGCCAGCGGCACATATTGAAATTGAGATTCCGGCTGCTCCGGCGGACATGCCTTCGATAGCAGCAGCGGCGGGAGGCGCGGCAACGGCCGCCGCTCCTGCCATGAGCGTTCCTGCGATGAACGTTCCTGCGATGAGCTATAGCCCGGCTGCCGTGCGTCCACTGGGAGCCGGAGCGCAAGCCATGCATCCCTCCGATAGCGTCGATCTTTCGGAGATGTTCGGCGCGTTGAAACAGGAACTCGAAGAAGAGGTTATTGCGGGCGATGACGATCCGGAAACGCATTACAACCTGGGCGTTGCCTTCCGCGAAATGGGCCTGCTCGACGAAGCCATCGCGGAATTGCAGAAAGTCTGTTCTTCGATCGATCGCGGCAAGGCATTTGCGCAGCCTATCCAGACCTACACCTGGCTGGCCCAATGCTTTATCGATAAAGGAGTTCCTGAAGCCGCCATCCGCTGGTATGAAAAGGCGCTTAGCATCCCCGGACTGGATGCGGAAGCGCGCATTGCCATCAACTATGAGCTGGGTTCGGCGTGCGAAACTGCCATGGACAAGCCGGCGGCACTGCGCTATTTCACGGGCGTGTACGGCACAAATATCGATTATCGCGACGTGGCCGAGCGCATTCAGGCTCTGAAGTCGTAGAATGCACCCAGTGGGTTGGAAACTTGCGCTGGGGATCGGACCCGATCCCGGGCCCGCCCCACGGCCTTACTAACGACGACGCGTGCAATGATTTCCGATCCCAAGCTACCCCTTGCCAGCGACTCCACCAGTGTCGGGGAACTCAGATCCCCGGCCGAAACGGCAGTTCCACTGGGTCGAGTTACCATTTCCAGGCCCTCGCCTTCGGTCGCGCGTCTGTGGCTCCGCCGCATCGGAGTGCTTCTGTTCGTATTTTTGTGCGCGACGCTTGGGGTGATGCTGATGATTCTACCCTGGCGTCCGGAGTGGTCCGACAACCCTCTACTCTTCTCTTATCCCACGTTTCGCGCGGTAGTAGCCAGCGGCTTCGTGCGCGGCGTCGCAACCGGCTTGGGCGTGCTCAATGTGTGGATCGGATTCTGGGAGGCGATTCAATATCGGGAAGAGGAATGAAGAACTGAGACATTGAGTCATTGAGTCATTGCGTCATTGAATCATTAACCCAGTGCCCCAATGATTCAATGCCACAATGACTCAATGATTCAATGTCTCAATGATTCAATGTCTCAATGATTCAATGTCTCAATGATTCAATTTATGACTGATCACAGACTCAAGCCCGCTCCGCTCGCCTATCGGAACGAACCATTTCTCAACAGTCCCGACGGCAGAATTCTGCGGCTGTTGTCCGAGTATAGCGAGCCGCTCTCGCGCTTTCGCCGCGAACAGATCCAGGACACGGTCGTATTCTTCGGCTCCGCCCGCGTCGACAGCCACAAGAACGCCGCGCACCGGCTGACAGAAGTCCGCGGCAACGGCGCTCAGCTCTCCGACGCGCAGCAAGCCAAGGATATGAAGCGCGCGGAGGCCGCGGTTGACATGGCTCGCTACTACGAGGACGCGCGCCGGCTGGCCCGCCTGCTGACCGAATGGTCCACCCATATCCCGGCCAAGCGCCACCGCTTTGTGGTCACCACCGGCGGCGGCCCGGGCATCATGGAAGCGGCGAATCTCGGCGCCCACGAAGCGGGAGGAAAAACCATCGGCCTCAATATCAACCTGCCGTTGGAGCAGAATCCGAATCCTTACATCACGCCTTCGCTCAACTTCGAGTTCCATTACTTTTTCATGCGTAAATTCTGGTTTGCGTACCTGGCAAAAGGGTTGGTGATCTTTCCCGGGGGCTTCGGCACGCTTGACGAACTTTTTGAAATCCTCACCCTGGCGCAGACGGAGAAACTGGCCAAGAAAATTGTCGTCGTCATCTATGGCAGCGCTTACTGGAAGAAGATCCTCAATTTCGAAGCCCTGGTCGACGCCGGGATGATCTCACCACCGGACCTCGAACTGTTCAAGATGTGCGATTCGCCGGAAGAAAGTTTCGAGTTCCTGAAAGAAGGACTGACCAAGTACCATCTCGCCCCGCAGCAAGCGAAGCGCAGCGGCGAAGCGGCCGTTCCCGAAATCGCCAAGACGCGACCGTAGGCCGATTTCAGAATCACTCTCAAAGTTCGGCCCACGGCAACCGACATCCCTTAGAGACGCGACTTGCCGCGTCTCCGCCACACCACTTCCCGCTCCAAACAAGACGGGGCAAGCCCAGTCTCTGTGGACTGAACTTCGAGAGATTAAACGTTCAGCGCCCTGACCCCGTATACACTTCTGCGTGTAGGTGTTTCCGGAGACAAACAAAATGCCCTTACGAATAAGCTTGGCGACAGCACTCTGTTGTGTGATTTTCTTCTGCGCAACTTTTCTCGCAACTTCCGCGCTTGCTCAACCACCAGCCGCGAACCAGATGCCATCCGTGATCCAGGTTCCCGCCGCGGCACAGGCCTCGCCGCATTTCGATGCCACGGCGGCCACCAACGCTTACCTCGCGCAGATTCCTCCCGACAAGACGGCCCGTTCCGACGCTTATTTCGAGGGTGGCTACTGGATGATTCTTTGGGACTTTCTCTATGGAGTGGTAATCGCGCTGCTGTTGCTGAATTTGCGCTGGTCCGCCCGCATGCGGGATCTGGCGGAGCGGGTCACGCGCTTCAAGCCGGTGCAGACGTTCGTGTACTGGCTGCAATACCTCGTTCTCACCACCATCCTCGTTTTCCCGCTTACGGTTTACGAAGATTATTTCCGCGAGCACAAATACGGACTCGCCACGCAAACCTTTGGCCCCTGGATGGGAGATCAGATGAAGGAGCTCGGTGTGACCCTGGTGCTGGGCGGCCTGCTGGCAATGCTGCTGTTCGGCGTTGTTCGTCGCCTGCCGCGAACCTGGTGGATCTGGGGCGCGGTCGTGACCATCCTGTTCCTCATCTTTACTGTGCTGATCTCGCCTGTCTACATTGTTCCCATCTTCAATAAGGTGACGCGCCTCAACGATCCAAAGATTGTCGATCCCATCCTCAGCATGGCGCGGGCCAACGGAATCCCCGCGAAGGATGTGTTCGAGATCGACGCGTCGCGGCAGACGACGCGGATGAGCGCCAACGTGAGCGGCTTCGCCAATACGATGCGCATCACCCTCAATGACAACCTCTTGCGCCGCGCCTCACCGGAAGAAATTCAGGCGGTCATGGGACACGAGATGGGGCACTACGTTATGAATCACATCTACAAGAGCATCATGTTTCTCTCGATCGTGACCGTGCTGGCCTTCGTCTACCTGCGCTGGTCCCTCGACTGGGCGCTCCAGCGCTGGGGCGAGAAGTGGCAGATTCGGGGAGTGGGCGACACGGCCGTTCTTCCGCTCGTGGTGCTGCTGGTCGCGATCTTTGGTTTCGTCATTACTCCCTTCATGAACACCTCCACCCGCACTCAGGAATACGAAGCCGACATGTACGGACTGAATACGAGCCGGCAGCCCGACGGTTTTGCCCAAGCTGCGATCCATCTCGGTGAATACCGCAAGATGAATCCCGGCCCCATTGAGGAGTGGTTTTTTTTCGATCATCCGAGCGGACGCAATCGCATTTACGCCGCGATGCGCTGGAAGGCTGAGAATTTGAAGTTGTTCAGCGGACAGCCCGGTCAGCAGCAAACTACGGAAGGCTCGCCAGCCCCGCCACCTGCTAACGTTGACAAGAAGCGGGCGAACTCGTAGTACGCCGTCCCAGAAATCGCCAAGACGCGACCGTAGGTTGTGTGGCGCGGGCGCCCTCGCCCGCGAACCCTCGGCAAGTACGCGGAGAAGCGGACGCCCTTGTCCCGCTCCAAGTTGAACTCTCAACACTCTGACTCCGTATACACTCTTGGAGCAGTACGAGGAGGCCTATTGAATCCAGAGGCAACGAATCCCGACGCGACGCTGGCACCCACCGAACCAATCCCCGGCGCGGAGCCGTCAGTTGTTGGCAAGATCTTCATCGGCAAAGACGGCCTCCGCGCCGGCTGGAGCCTGCTCATCTTCATCGCCCTACTGGCGGCCGTTCTTATCGCGGCGAACTTCGTCGCCCACAAGATCCACCCAAATAATCCAAATGCCGCGAAGAACATGTCGGAGATATCCCTCAAGGCGGCGTTCATCAATGAGTCCCTTCTCTTGTTCATCGTGCTCTTCGTCACCTGGATCATGTCGAAGATCGAGCGCCGTCCCAACTCCGTCTATGGTTTTGGCGGCAGCCGTAAGGTTGCACACTTTTTCGCCGGACTCGCCTGGGGAGTGGTCTGTCTTTCCCTCCTCGTTTTGAGCCTCTGGAAGACCGGTCTGCTCGTCATCGACGGCCGCCTGCTCTTTGGCAGCGATATTCTTCGTTACGGGGCCGCGTGGCTGCTCGGCTTTCTCCTGGTCGGCCTGTTCGAGGAGTACTTCAGCCGCGGCTACCTCCAGTACACCCTCACGCGCGGTCTCGCTGGTTTCTACCGGTGGGCTTTTGAAACGCGCCACAGCCGAGCGTTCGGTTTCTGGACTTCCGCCGTGATCTTGTCCTTCCTCTTCGGCCTCGGCCACGGCAAGAATCCAGGCGAATCTCCGATCGGCATGCTCTCTGCCGGCTTGGTCGGCATGGTGTTTTGCTTCAGTCTCTGGCGCACCGGCTCTTTGTGGTGGGCGATCGGCTTCCACACCGCATGGGACTGGTCTCAGTCCTTCCTCTGGGGCGTCGCCGACAGCGGAGCTATGGCGCAGCACCATCTTCTCGCCACCCACCCCGCAGGCAAGCCAATCCTCAGCGGCGGGGCCACCGGCCCCGAAGGCAGCATTTTTATCGTTGCCGTCGTCGGCCTCATCAGCCTCATCATTCTCGTCACTCTGCCTCGCACTCGCCTTGGTGATATCCCGGAGCGCTCTATTTAACTCCACGCCGGCGAAAAACTGAACCCACGGCGCATCCCGTGCCATCCGCTAATGCCGACGAGAAATGGGAGAGCTCTCGTAGTACGCTGAGAGGTGATGGCGGACCGCTGTCTGCTGTACTACATCACCGACCGAAGCCAGTTTCGTTGCGACGAATGCGCCCGCCGCCGCGACCTGCTGGGCAAAATCGCTGAAGCAGCGCGCGCCGGTGTCGACTACATCCAGCTCCGCGAAAAAGACTTGAGCACGAGAGAACTGGAAATGCTGGCACGGGAAGTGGTCGCGATCGTGCGCGAGAATTCATCGTCGACCCGGTTGCTAATTAACTCCCGCACGGACGTTGCGCTGGCTACGGGAGCCGATGGCGTTCATCTGCGCGCGGACGATGTCGGGCCTCGGGAGGTACGACAGGTGCTGGAAGCTGGGGACCCTCAGCGGCTAAAGCCCGCATTCTTTTCAGCTGCTGGCGGCACCCTTCGGCTTCGCTCAGGGCAGGCTTTTGAAGTCGTGCCCTTCCCAAAACCGGCGCGCATGGAGAGCGTTTCCGCGACCTGTGAAAGCTGCGCGCTCCCCGAAACCATGGAGGCCTCTGCCCACCGGCCACTGGCCACTGACCACTTTCTTGTGGCCGCCTCCTGCCATTCGAACGAGGATGTGATTCGCGCCGACTCCGAGGGCGCCGACTTCGCCGTCTTTGCTCCAGTCTTCGGAAAAAACAATGCTCCCGGAAGGCAACCGACAGGCCTCGCCGCCTTGCATGAAGCATGCCGGGCGAAGATTCCCGTCCTCGCTCTCGGCGGCGTCACGATGGGAAACGCCGCATCGTGCCTGGACGCTGGAGCGGCGGGCGTCGCCGGCATCCGCCTGTTTCAGGAGAATAAAATCGAAGACGTCGTCCGCGCATTGCGAGCGCTTTGACACCATGAACCCGACGGACCCAACGCAACCGACGCGACTGCTCTCTCCTTCACTGTCCCCGTCCCGAGCCGAAGAATCCGTTCCCGCGCTCGTCTGTATCCCCGCGGGATGGTTCCTCATGGGCTGCGACACCGGACAGGACAACGAAAAGCCGGTGCATCGCGTCTGGATTGACGAATTTCTGCTCGCCGCCCGCCAAGTTACCAACGCTGAGTACGGGCGCTTCCTGCGCGACACGGCGTCGCTGTCGCTATCCCTGCCACCGCCGTTCTGGAGCGACGCCGCGTTCAACCATCCCGACCAGCCCGTTGTCGGAGTGTCGTGGTACGAGGCAATCCGCTACTGCGAATGGCTCAGCGCAAGCACCGGCGGAGTCCCGACCTGCGGAGTAACGACCGGCGGAGTAACGACCGGCAGAAATTTTCGCTTGCCTACTGAGGCCGAGTGGGAGCGTGCGGCCCGCGGAGGCCGCGAGGGCGCACTATTCCCGTGGGGCGATGCGCCTCCGCAGTCGCTGCCCGGCTACGCGAATCGCTGCGCCGGTCATTGGAAGACAGGCCCCGAGCCCGTCGGCCGCGCCGAACCGAACGCATACGGCCTCTACAACATGTGCGACAACGTCCACGAGTGGTGCAGCGACTGGTGCGCGCCCGCCTACTATGCGGCGTCGCCCGAGTGCAATCCGCGTGGCCCAGAAATCGGCGAGCGGCGTGCTTCCCGCGGTGGTTCGTGGCGTCACCACATCAAGATGTCGCGCTGCGCGGCGCGCTCGAGCATCCCTCCGGAGTTCAAGTACGCGGACTATGGGTTCCGCGTGGCGTGCGACGTACAATTCCAGGTCGGAGGTTAGAGGTCGGATTGCAGAGGTCAAACCTCCCGCAGAAAAAGAACTGCCGAAAGCTAAGGCTCTTACCTCTGCAATCTGACCTCTGACCTCTGCGATAGGACTTCTATGACTGACCTCGCATCCCACTACCTCGAAGAAATCAAGCGCCAGTTCCGCGGCCACAAGCGCATGGGCGAAGCTGCCATGGCTCAGCTTGAAGACATGGATTTTTTGGCAGTGCTCGATCCGGAATCGAATTCCGTTGCTACTCTGGTCAAGCACATCGCCGGCAACGCGCGTTCACGCTTCACCGACTTCCTCAGCAGCGATGGCGAGAAGCCGGATCGGTTTCGCGATCGGGAATTTGAAGTCCCGGCGAAAACAACGCGCGCAGAAGTCCTGCGCCAGTGGGAGCAGGCTTGGGCGCATGTGTTTTCCGCGCTTGACTCGCTCAAGCCCGAGGATGTGCAACGCATCGTGACCATTCGCCAGGAGCCGCACACGGTCATGCAGGCGCTCAACCGCGCACTCGCCCACTACGCGCAACACATTGGACAAATCGTCTTCCTCGCCAAACACCTGCGCTCTGCACAATGGCAGACGTTAAGCATTCCGCGGGGCAAATCTGAAGACTACAAAACTGCGAGCCCGAAGACGCATGCTCGCGGAACGTACAAGACGTAAGTGTGATCTCGAATCCGGGGGGCTGGTTTAAACACTTGGAAACTAATGAGAACTTGCGGTTCTCAGGCGTGACAATTGGGGACTGTAGTAAAACTGTAGTAGTTCCGGAGAGGTGGCCGAGTGGTTGAAGGCGCCAGTCTTGAAAACTGGAGTACGGGAAACCGTACCGAGGGTTCGAATCCCTCCCTCTCCGCCAGCTTCACAATCTACAGGCTTTACGAAATATTTCGCTACGGTTTGTCCTATAAGACATAATCGACTCGCTTTCCCAGTATTAACTGCCGTAGGAGAACAGGGGAACCGAGAATGGCAAACCGAGTCGCGTGGCTCAGCAAGCGAGTAAAGATCGGCGGACAGTGGTTCGTCCGCAAACCCATCGTCAAGGCAACTGGCTTCGTCACCGAGAAAGTCGAACACAACGGACATCCCGTCCACGCTCCCGGCACCTTTGTGCTGGAGTGGTACGAGGCTGGGAAACGGCAGCGCAAGCCGCTCTCCGATTCCACCAGCGAAGCCCAGGACGCACTCCGCAAGAAACTCCAGACGCTGGAGGCTCGTGCAAACGGCCTGACCGTCGTGGATGATAAAGGCGCGAAGGGCAAAGTTTCGCTGGAAGCGGCAGTCCGCGAGTACCTCGAAGAGGTGAAACTCAACCGAGCGCACAAGACGCACCTGGCCTATAAACGTGCGCTGGGAATGCTGGTGTCTGCGAATCCCGGCTGCGAATTCGTGCAAGACTTGGAGCGCAGGAACCTGATGGTCAATTTCATCCGGGCGATGAAGGAAGCCGGACTGGGCGACCGGACGCAGAACAACCATCGTTTCCGCTCGAACCAAGCGCGGCTGGCGCTCAGCCTGCTGGCCTACAACCTGGGGAATTTGTGGCGGCGGCTGGGTTTGCGGAGAGGGATTGAGAACTGGTCCCTGACCAGCTTGCAGCAACGGCTGGTGAAGACTTGAGGACGGCTGGTGAAGCATGCGCGTTACTACTGGCTGCTGCTGGCGGAAGGACATCTGAACCGGCGGCGGTTCGGGGCGATGCTGGGTCGGATCGCGCTACTGCCGGTACCGACGGGATAGAGAGGTAGGGTGGTCGAGTCTGCATCGGGAATCGGTCTTACCAGAAGGCTGGGCGAGGAGGAGTATTGCAAAGACAGGGCGCAAGATGGGGCGATTCTGGCCGTGCCGGTGCGGATGGCAGACCGCCGGGAGTGCTCCGATAGAAAAATCGTTTCGCAATGTCGCGATCAGGCGAGATTGGCATACAATGGTGTCGTTTTCGAGGTCAAAAAGGAAATTCTGGATTGTATGCCTAAGACTCCTAAGACAAAAAGTGCCTTTAACCATAATCAATTGCACAAGTGCCCCACCGGCATCAAAGGCTTTGACGCAATTACAGAAGGCGGGCTTCCGAAAAATAGGACCACTTTATTTTGTGGAAATACCGGCACTGGAAAAACCCTTTTGGGGATTGATTTTTTAATCAATGGTGCGATCCATTACGACGAGCCAGGCATCTTCATGTCATTTGAAGAGACAGAAGATGAACTTTATAAAGACGTGGCTTCTCTCAACCTGGATTTACAAGGGCTTGTTTCGCGCAAAAAGATTCTGCTCGAGTATGTTCTATTGGAGCGCAGAGATATTCAAGAGAAAGGCGACTTTAATCTTGAAGGACTATTCATTCGTTTAGAACATGCTATTGATTCCATTG
>CABECZ010000273.1_pt1 | contig 14793 bp, 16 predicted proteins | sample 3422621 | NCBI WGS metagenome assembly CABECZ01 (sample SAMEA5534328, study PRJEB31848) | metagenome | biome: tundra; feature: field; material: soil | place: USA | collected 2013-05 | depth 0.15 m | reverse complement strand
CTCGATCTGCATCCAACGTGCTAAAACCAATACCGGAGGTTTCGATTGAAACAGACATTGCGTATTGCCGTCCTCTTGACGTTTGCCTGCGCCGCCCTGACGGCGTTCTCGAATTTCGCGCAAGCCCAGAAAATCGACATTGCATTCGGCGTCAGCACGACGCTAGCCCCGGGAGCCAGTTTTGTGGACGGCATTGAAAGCGCCCCATCGCTCTCCGGCGGCGTCTTTCCCGGCTTTAGCGGCGATGTACTCTTCTGGCACAACCTCGGCTTTGGAGCCGAAGTGTTCTGGAGGGCAGGCAGCGCCAGTTGCCCAGATTCCATCTGCGGCTTCGCTTCGGGCATCAGCTATCGCCCGGTGTTCTACAACTTCAACGCAGTGTACTCTCCCAAACTCGCGAGTCATGCCTATTTGGAACTTGTCGGCGGCCTCGGCGCGCTCGACACCCATTACTCCGCCTGTAACTTGAGTGGTGCGTCGTGCGGTGGCAGCCAACTGCTCGCATCGAGCAATCACTTCGACGTAGATCTCGGCGGCGGCATCAAGCTCTATCTTAGCCGCGGGTTCTTCGTCCGCCCCGAGGCGCGCTTTTACTGGATCAACAACAACACGGACTACAGTGCAAACCACGGCGCCCGCGTCGGCGCCTCCATCGGCTACACCTTCAGGTGACGCGAGCCGCCTCAAGCTTGTCATCCTGAGCGAAGCGAAGGACCTGCTGTTTGCCTCCTGGCAGAGGCTGGTCCTTCGTTAGCGGGAGCCCTGCTCCTCCGCCTTTTGTAAGCTGTTTGTCGGCTCGTACTCCCCAGTGGCCCGCTTCCCCCATCCCGCATTATGATAGAGCCATGAACTTCGGCTTCTCCGGTGAGATGATCTTCTTGTTTTTTCTGGCGCTGATTCTTTTCGGCCCCAAGAAAATGCCGGAGATCGGTCGCCAGGTCGCGCGCTTCCTGAATGAGTTCCGGCGCGCTTCCTACGAATTCCGCTCGCAGATCGAGTCCGAAATCAACTCCCTCGATACAACAGATACAAACGGTAGAAACGCCGGCAGCAGTAACGCCAGCAGCCGTCGGCAGCAGATCCTGCCCCCCATCCAGGCCCCGCTCGGATCGCTAGCTAATCGCATCTTCAATCCACCGCCCGCCGAAAAGCTAGAAGCTGCGGAAAATGCCGCTGTGGAAAACGCTGCTGCCGAAAATGCCGCCGCCCCACTCGCCGCGGCCGAAGCCGCTCCAGCCGAACCTGCACCCGTTCCCGAGCCTGCTCCCGCTCCGAGAGTTGAACCTCCGAAGGTTGCGCCCGATGCCTGAGCTGTCCGCCTCCTCGCCCCTGAACGAATCCGCCAAGGAGCAAATGCCCGCCATGGGCTTCCTCGAACATCTCGAGGAACTCCGCAAGCGCATCGTTTATTCCATGATCGCCATCGTGGTCGGCTTCTTTACCTGCTGGGGATATGCCGGGAACATCTACGCCATAATGCAGCGCCCCATCATGGACGCGCTGCAACGCAATGGCCTCTCGGCCAAGCTCGTTTACGTCAATCCGGTCGAGCCTTTCAATCTCTATCTGAAAGTCGGAATGATGGCCGGCTTGTTCGTCGCCTCGCCCTTCGTGCTCTACCAGATCTGGTGCTTCATTTCGCCCGGTCTCTATCGCAACGAGAAGCGCTACGTCATGCCCTTCATGGCCTCGACCATAGCCCTGTTCCTTTCCGGCGGATACTTCGGCTACAAAATAGTGCTCCCGCAGGCGCTCGTGTTCCTGATCGGCTACGGCAAAGACTTCCAGCCGATGATCACACTCAGCGAGTACAGTTCTCTGTTTCTGACCATCATCGTCGGCCTGGGCGTAATTTTCGAAATGCCGATCGTGATATTTTTCCTGGCGCTCATGGGCATCGTCAGCGCCGGCTGGATGTGGCGCAACATCCGCTATGCCATTCTGGGTATCTTCGTCGTCGCCGCCATCATCACGCCCACCCCCGATATCCTGAACATGTGCATCTTCGCCGCCCCCATGGTGGCGCTCTATGTGCTAAGCATAGCCATCGCCTGGCTCGTGCATCCCAAGCAGCGCAGGAAACACGCGGAGAAAAACTCCCGCTAAGCCATAAAAATCCAGCCCCGGAGGGGCGAATTAGCTTAGCCCAGCGCAGCGCTGGGAAAAAGTGTAAAAGGTAATTTAAGTCCCGGAGGGACGGCCCAGTTTATGTCTAGACATACAGGTTCCGCCGGAGAAACCGCGAAACGACCCGCAACCAGAATGGAAGTGCGCCAAGCCTTCCCCTGTGTTTCCCCGTGCCCCCTGTGGTTAAAGGTTTGTCTGACCGTACTCGGAATGGTAACGCTGGTTTCCTGCTCGCGTGGAACGGATGCGCAGCCAAAGGAGTTCGATCAAATATCATCACAAATCAAAACCGCGCCGCCCGAAGCCGCGCCCCCCGACAACGCCCCACTCCCGCACATCGATGCCAAACGCGCCTTCCAGTACACGCGCGAGGTCACCGCCTTCGGCCCGCGCTACATGGGCAGCGAGAATCACAAGAAACTCGAGCGCTACATCCTTGACCACCTCAAAGGCGATCAGATCGAAGACGACGCCTTTACCGCCGACACCGTAGAAGGCAACTTCCCGGTCCACAACATCATCGCTAAATTTCCCGGCACAAAAGATGGCATCATCGCAATCCTCGGCCACTACGACACCAACTACCCGCTGCGCAATATCGGATACGTCGGCGCCAACGACGGCGGCTCTTCCACCGCCATCTTGCTCGAATACGCCAACCAACTGCGCGGCGGGGGATCGGGAAAAAAGCGCGATGGCTACAGCGTCTGGCTCGTCTGGACTGATGGCGAAGAAGCGGTGCGGAAGTGGTCCGACACCGACAGTCTCTACGGCGCCCGCCATCTGGCCGAGAAATGGGAAAAAGAAGGCACGCTCAAGAAGATAAAAGCGCTCATGGTAATGGACATGATCGGCGATGCCGATCTCGACATCGACCGCAACACCAATGGCGCTCCCTGGCTGCTCGATCTCATCTACACCGCCGCCGAGCGCTTAGGCTACCAGTCCCACTTCTACGCCCGCGAGGGCCCCATCGAAGACGATCACCTGCCCTTCGTCAAACGTGGCGTCCCCTGCGCCGACGTCATCGACCTCGATTACGGATACAACAACGTCTTCCATCACACCGCGCAAGACACCATGGACAAGCTAAGCCCCAAGAGCCTCGAAATCGTTGGCGATACCATCCTTGAAACCATCCACATGCTCGATCAACGCTAGTATCGACACCCAGTGATTAGGTGCTCCTCCGCTGCTAAAATTGAAGACCCACAGAAACATCTAACTCAAAGTTGTGTTATCGCAATTGGAGGATGGTGAAAAAATGAAAAAGCTGATTGGATTGCTCGCGATATGTTTCGTGTTTTCTCTCTCAGCCCTGGCGCAACACGAAGAACATGCAGGCGGCGCCCGGCCAGAGGTCGGTGGCGGCCATCAAAACATTCCTAAGCGCGGTCCTGAAAGTAACCACTCCGCATCCGGCGGAGGAAAACCGCAAGTTCAACGACAAGGCAGGACATCCCGAAGCTCCCCACGTACATGCCAGTGGACAATGGGTGGGCCATGATACCGGCCGGAACGACCCTCATTACCATCTGGATCATCCGTGGGAGCATGGTCGCTTCACCGGTGGTATCGGGCGCGGCCACGTCTGGCACCTCGCAGGCGGTGGTCCCGGCCGCTTCTGGTTCGGCGGTTTTTACTTTTCCGTGGCTCCCGACGACGTCGGCTTCTGTAACGGCTGGCTCTGGGATTCGGACGAAATCGTCATCTACGACGATCCCGATCACGCCGGCTGGTATCTCGCCTATAACGTTCGGCTCGGAATCTACGCCCACGTAATGTATCTGGGAGCGTAGTACAGAGATCAGTGGATGAAATCATTCGGTGGAGAGACGGGCGTCTCGCCCGTCCAGCCGGGCGGGGACGCCCGGCGCTCCACCGAACAAGAAATTTCGCTACTTCTTTTCTTGGCTCGTGTCGTCTTTCTTTTCGTCTTTCTTCTTACCGGCATTCTTGTCCACGATCGAGAGCAGTTCGACCTCAAAGATCAGGGCCGCATTGGGCTCAATTCCGCTACGCGGGTCCGGGCGCTCACCATAGGCAAGGCTCGAAGGAATGAAGAGTTGCCACTTCGATCCCACGGGCATGAGCTGCAGCGCTTCCGTCCACCCTTTGATGACTTGCCCGACTCCAAACGTCGCCGGTTGCCCACGCTTGTAGGAGCTGTCAAATTCCGTGCCGTTGATGAGAGTACCCCGGTAGTTGCACACAACCTGGTCGCTCGCGGCGGGCTTCGGTCCGTCGCCCGCTTTCAGAATCTTGTACTCCAAGCCGCTGGGCAGTGTAACGACGCCTTCTTTCGCTTTGTTGGCGGCGAGAAAATTTTCGCCTTCGGCCTTGTTCGTAGCCGCAGCCTGTTGCATTTTCTCCTGCTGCTCTTTACGTACCTCTGCCTGCACCTCGTCGAGCACGGCCTTCGCTTCTTCTTGCGTCAGACGCGTCTTACCGCCGGACATGGCGTCCTTCAATCCCTCGGATGTCAGATTCCAGTCCACCTCCACCGACTGCTTTTTCAGGCTGCCGCCAACTTGCGTCCCGATGTCCATTCCCAGCGCATAGCTGAACTTTTCTTTTCGCGTTTTAAGGGGAGCAGGGGCCGCGCTCTTCGCTGCCGGTGCCGTCTTCTTCACGGGAGCTTTCGCCGTTGTGGCCGCTTGCGGAGTGGCGGCTGCAGGAGCCGCTGGAGTCGTTGCCGCCGGAGTGCTTGTTGCTGGAGTCTGCTGGGCGTAGCCATCTCCGGCCAGCATCATCCCTGCGGCCAATAGAAAGGTCGTAATGAAAGATCTTTGCATTCACCTATTGTCACATTGCTCCGCATTCTGCGCCAGACCGAGGTAACAGGGTAGTGATCTAATTCCGTGTTGCTGGGCTGCGAGCTTCGAGCCACGAGCTTCGACAAAACTGGTTGCCCGCAGCTCGCGGCTCGCGGCCCGCAGGCCATTTCGCTATAATCCCTCCATGAAAACCACTCGCTTGTTCTCGCTCGCACTGCTCGTGATCGCGCTCGCCTCGGCCAGCTCGGCCAAGATTCTGGTTCAAATCAAAGATGCCCAAGGCAAGGTTGTAGGCTCCGCGATTCTTTGGGAATCGGCCCCGGGCATTGAGATGGAAGTCGATCTCGAAAATCTGCCTCCCGGCGAACATGCTATCCACTTCCATCAAAACGCGAAGTGCGACGCCCCAGACTTCAAGTCCGCGGGAGGCCACTTCAATCCCGAGGGAAAGAAGCATGGATTGGAGAATCCGGAAGGTCACCACGCCGGCGACAACCCCAACTTCACCGTGGGCGCGAACGGCAAAGCGCATTTCAAGTGGCAAGATAAAGACGTCACGCTCGGCAGCGACAGCCATTCGCTGTTCAGCAACGGAGGCACGGCAATCGTAGTACACGCCAAGGCCGACGACCAGAAGACCGACCCCGCGGGCAATGCCGGCGACCGCATCGCCTGCGGTGTGATTACGAAGTAGCGCCAGAGAAATTTCCGCTGTGTGATACGCCGGGAAGTCCCGGCAAGAAGCGAACGCTTAGGGACAGCCGCGCCCGGCTGCCCAAGGCGAGCGCAACTCGCCAGGATTTTTGTCGCCGGCGTGTAAATCCAGGAGCGTGGCGACGCTTAGCACATTCACTCCGATCAAGATGAATAAAGAAACTCCAGCGCCTCCGGAAAGCGCGCTGCCCAGGCCGATTCGCTGTGCGCAGCATTTTCTTCGATGCGGACCTTCAGCCGTTGTTCGTCCAAGCCAGCTTCGCGCAGAATCGATTCCAGTTCGCGGACCTCGCCAACGATCCTTTCGTCTTTCTCCGCATGCCCCACTTCGCGCGTTCCCATCCCCAGGTACGTGCGCGCCGGCCAACCGCGGAATCGACGGCTCTCTTCCAGAATTCTCCGGTTCGCCACGGAGAGAGACGGGCTCTCGATCAGCAATCGCCCGAACACGCCCGGCGCTGCCAGTTGCGTGTACAAAGTAATCAGGCCTCCCAGAGAAGACCCGCCCAATCCCGTATTCTCCGGCCCCTTTAATACACAATAATGCTCCTCGATCAGCGCCATCACTTCACGCTGCAGAAAATCCGGATAGCATTTTCCCTTCGCGTTAAGAACTTTAGGATCTTTTGATTTGTACGGAATGTACTCGCAAGCCCGGTTCTTCGTGTTGTCGATGCCGACGATAATCAGCGGCGGAACTTTCTGTTCGGCGATCAACCGCGCCGCGCTCTCGCCCACCTGCCAGTGCACTCCCGCAAAAGCCGTTACCGGATCGAACAGATTCTGTCCGTCATTCAGGTAAAGGACCGGATAGCGCGTCCCGCCCCAGCCGTCGTAATCGGGAGGCAGCCAAACCCGCAACAGTCGCGTGTTCCCGAAGACACGGCTGCGAAGCTCATGCAACCACAGGTTGCCGTTCGCCACCGGCATGGCAGCCGTGGGAGTAGGCTTCGCCTTCGGTTTTAGTTTTCGCGTTGTGGGCCGGGACATGGAGTGAATCGAGCTGTCAGCTCTCAACTTTCTGGAAAAACATTCTGGCCGGCCGTGAGTACTGGCTACTGAGTACTGGCTAATGAGTACTGGCTACTGATTGCTACCGTCTCGCTTCCACCAGATCACCGCCGTCAACATCGTCGTCGTAGCAATCAACGCCAGCGAACTCAAACATAAAATGCACCAGACTCCCAGCACGCGCGCTTCAATGTAGGTCAGATACAAAGCAAACGCCAGGCCCGCGGCAGCAGCGCCGAAGAGCATTGCCGGAGTCTCGTGCCGCTCGCGATAGACTGTCGCCAGCCCCACCAGCGCCGCATACCCGAGCATCCCAATCAGCGCGACCGGGATTCCCAGAATCGACGAATATTCGCTGCGGTTCACGATGTCGCAATTAAACGTTTCCCCAATATCGCAATACGCCGTCTTTGCGATCGCGTAATGATGCTGTAGCGACACTGACGACACCGCGATTCCGCACACCGCCAGAATGGCCACAAAGCTCATCAAACGCTGCCTCAGATCGGTCATGGCAGTGCGCATCCGGTGCGGTCGCTCAGTTCTTGCAGAGTAAAAACGCGTTCCACTCGTTCACCCGTAGGCGGAAACTGCCAAGTCGGATAATGCTTGATGTCTTCGTCTTTGCAAATCTGCGAAACACCGCGCAGGTCGCCTTTTATGCCGCATTCCACATAAGGAGCGTACTCGAACGACGCACCGAACTTTTCTTTCTGCTCCACGCAATGCGGACACCACCACGCCCCGTACATTTTCACGCCGCGCCCGGTCAGACAGCGCGCGAACGCATCGTGCTTGTGCTGGGTACGGTGGTCGACATAGTAGGCCACCCCGAGCGCCGCTACGATCAGCACGGCATAGATCGCAACGCGCCCCCAATTCCGGCCGGAGATTTTGATGCCGAATTTTTCCTTTTGCCGTTCTCTTCGCTCTTGCGACATGGATGTTTTATATCACGCTGGCGCAAGCCCGCTGGAGCAGGGCGGTTCAGAACCCGACTCTTCAAACCACCACCCGGAGCGCCGAGGGCAGCACGTCGATCGCCCGGCACTCCAGCGTCAGCACCTCGCCATCCACCATCACAGCCACCGGACCGTCGAGGCGAAACTCCACCCGCCTAACTGCCTGCCGCTCCGCCAGCGGGTGCCGTGTGTGCGTGCCATCATAAAGCGTTGCCAAATTCCGGATCAGCCCCAATCGCCCAATCGGCCCCCACCGCACATACTCGATCAATCCATCATCCGTGACCGCGTCGGGCGCGATCATCATTGTGCCACCCGTAAACTTACTGTTGTTGAATGTCAGAAACAAACAGCGTCGCGCATCAAACTCTCGCTGTTCGTCGAACCTCACCGGAAACGGCCGCCGATCAAGCCGCGCCAGAGCAAGAAAAATCGACAGCAGATACCCGAACTGCCCAAGACCCTGAAACCGCCGGTGTCGCAGCGCCGCCACGTCCGCTGCAAACCCCATGCTCAACAGATTCGTGTAGTAAATCGCGCCGTCTTTGTGCGTCAATCGCAAAACATCACAAGGCCGCGAACGCCGCGCCTCCAGCGCCCGAAGAGCGTGCTCCAAACCGCTCTCTCCGGAAGTGACATCCTCGAAATCCCGCAGAAACGAATTCCCGGTGCCCAGCGGAAGAAATCCTAGCGTAGGAATCTGCTGTTCCGCACCTGGAACTTCCTGAGACCCGAGACCTAAAGCCTGAGACCTGCTCTCCGGGAACAGCCCGTTGACGATCTCATAGGAAACCCCATCCCCGCCCACTGCAAGAAATTTCCGAAAGCCGCGCCCATAAGCCTCGCGCGCAATGTGCGTGGCCTCCCCCGCCGCGCGTGTCTTCGTCGTCTCAATCGCAATGCCGGCACCCCGCAACCGATCAAGCGCGGCTGTCACGCGCTCGCCGCAACGTCCCCCGCCCGCCGCCGGATTAATAATGGCAAGAAAAGTATCGTTCACACTTAGCTCTTGGCTTTTGGCTCTTAGCCCTTGGCCCTTGGCGATTCTTCCGAACGACTGAAAGTTGGGAGCTAAAGGCCAAAAGCTAGATCCCCATCACTCCCGCCCGCGCAGCGTCCGCTCCAATCTCCTCCGCCAATTCTCCGCGCTTGATTTTCAGCGACGCCGTCCGCGGAAAATCTTTCTCCCACACCAGATATCCGCCCACGCGCTTGAAGTCGGCCAGCCGCCGGTTCCGCGCCACAATCTCTTCGCGCAATCGGTCGTCGAACTGCTGGTTCTGTTCCAGTCGTACCACCAGCATCAGCATCTCGTTACCGAGAGTCTTCTGTGGCCATAAATAATTCGCCGCAAACACGCAGTATTCCTTCACCGGCAGACCATCAAACACGGCCTCAATGTCCTCGGGATAAATATTCTTCCCGCCCTCGGTGACGATCATATCTTTCTTGCGCCCGACGAGTTGCAAGTGCCCGTGCCCATCAAAGCGTCCCAGATCGCCCGTCAGCAGCCAGCCTTCGACGATCGTCTGCGCCGTCTGTTCCGGGTCATCCAGATAATGCGACATGACCGCGCGGCTCCGCACCGCCACTTCCCCGATTCCGTCGCCATCCGGATTCAGCACGCGCACCTCAGTCCCGGGCAGGGGCTTGCCCACCGTATCGGCGCGAAATGGTTTCAGATCGTTAAGCGTCACGGCCGTGCAAGCCTCGGTCAGCCCGTACCCGCAAGTCACCGGAATTCCCAGATCGTAGAAGAACTGCAACGTCGAAGGATCCGTAAAAGCCCCGCCAACAATCAACGCTCGCAGTTCTCCGCCAAACGCCTTGTGTACTTGCGGCAGCAAACGTCGGCTCAACTCCACCCGCGGACGCCCTCGCGTCAGCATTTTATTCAGCCCGATCAGCCGGTCCAGCATCCAGCGCTCGCGCGGCTTCAGTTCGTCAAACTTCGCGCGCAGTCCGCGTTCCAGATTTTTCAGCACCATCGGCACCAGGCTCACATAGGTGATGCGATAGCGCACAAACGCATCGCGCACAAACTCCGGACGCAGCGTCCGCAAATGAACCACGCACGCTCCGCACACGAACGGCCCAATGAATCCCACCATGAAATCGATCGCGTGATTAGTCGGCAGAATGCTCAAATAGCGCACGCCCGGCCAAAATGGATACCATGCCGTCAGCGAAGCGCACTGCTCCAGATAACTGTCGTGCGTAAGCACGCATCCTTTCGGACGCCCGCCCGTGCCCGACGAATAGACGATGCAGGCCGTGTCCTCGCGCTGCCGCGCCACAAACTGCGGCTCGCCCTTCCTCTTGAATTCTTCCCAGCGATAACCGCCGTGCAAGTCTTCTCCCGCCGGCGCTTCCGTGACCAGCACGATCCCAACCTTAAGTTTTGCGAACTCCGGCGACTGCGTGATCGCCCTCCACAAGTAATACTCCACAACCAGAAACCGCGACTTCGAATGCGCCAGCAGTTGCAGGTGCTCGGCCGCGGTTAATTTGTAATCCAGTGGAACCAGCACCCCGCCGCAGAAAAAAATCGAGTATGCCGAAATCAGCCACTTCGACTGATTCGTCATGATGATCGCCGCGCGGTCGCCCGCATTACACTCGGCGTCTTCAAGAGCACGGCAAAGCGGACGCGCCATTTCCTTAAAATCAGAGTAAGTAAGCCGCACTTTTTCGCGGTCGCGATCGGCTTCAATCAGGCAGGTTTCGTTGGGCCAGCGCTCCAGCGCATCCTTAAGCGCTGCACCCAGGCTGGCATATTGGCGGAGATCAAGCATTCGATATTTCTTTGAAAGGGCCCGCCTTCAACCGGGCCGCAACGATCCCATTCCGAAAGTTCCTAAAGCCGCGCTTGAATTCGATTCGCCAGTGTCCGGAAATCCGACACGCCCTGCAGTTCATAGTCCGGCAACTCGATGCGGAAGTGATGCTCCAGTCGCGTCAGCAAATCGAGCGCCTGCAAACTATCGATTCCCAGCGTCTTGAAGAAGTCGTCATCGCCAGAAAGCTTCTCCCGTGGGACCTTAAAGTGGGTCGCGGCAAGATCGAGAATCTGGTCGAGTGTGTGATCGGTCGCCGGCATGAATATTGCGCCTCTAAAATCACCAATTACAAATTACCAATTCACGGCAAATACGGCTGCACTCCCTCGTTCTCCACAAACTTGCGCAGCCCCTCTTCGACGGCTGGACGCGAATAAAGGTCGCAGAAAATATCAATCTCCCGCTTCAACTCTTCATACGGAATCGGCTTCACAAATTCCTTCGCCGTCGCTGCCGTCCGCCGGTCAAATTTTCCGACTTGGCTGGCCGTTGCGCGTGCTACCCGCAGCGCCTCCCCTTCGGCGGCAATCTGGCTCACCAGCCCGATCTGCTGCGCCTTCATCACATTGAAACTGCGCCCGGTCAGAAGCAGATCGCGCACCACCGCATTGCCCAAATCCCGCTTCAGCCGCGGAATCCCGCCGAATCCCGGAATCAGCCCCAGCCGCAACTCGGGGAAGCAAAATCGCGCCATGCGGTCCGCAATAATAATGTCGCAAACCAGCGCCAGCTCAAACCCGCCGCCAAATGTCACGCCGTGCACCGCTGCAATCGTCGTCAGCGGCGCCGCATCGAGCGCGTTCATCACGGAGTGAATGCGCTCCAAAAAGTCCCGCACCCCGCGCAGGGCTGCGGTCCCTTCCATTTCTTGTCCGCGCTGAAACAGTTCGCGCAAATCCGCTCCGGCTGAAAACCCGGCCTTCAACGTCGAGTGGACAATTAACGCGTGCGCTTCGCTCGCCATTCCAGGTAAAGCCGCTGCAAACTTTTCTAATTCCTCCAGTGTGAGCGACCCGATCTCGTTGCAAGGATCGCGATGCAATGCCAGCTCAATCGCACCGTTCACCATCTGCCACGAAAGCGTCTGCCCTTTGAAGTCGTTCATGCCGTCTTCCCCGCCTGGTTCTTCGGGGCCTGGTTCTGCGAGGTCAGGTAGATCGCGTCAATTTCATTGCGAAACCGCTCGGCAATCAAGTCGCGCTTCAGTTTCCCGTTCGCCGTTAGCAGGCCGCTCTCGATGGTGAACGCTTCCTTCACCAGATGAAACGCTCGCACCTGCTTGTAATGCGGCAGGTCCTGATTCACAAGGTCCAACGCTGCCTGCGTCTTCTCGCCGCTCACCGTGCCCGTGACCAGCGCCGCCAGATATCCGCGCGCGTTGCCCACGAGCACCACCTGACTCGCGCCCGGCAACTCGTGCAGAATCTTGTCCTCAATCGGCTCGGGCGCAATGTTATGCCCCGACCCAAGAATAATCAGGTTCTTGATGCGCCCGACAATCTTCCAGTTTCCGTTGGCGTCCACTTCGCCTTGATCGCCGGTACGAAACCAGCCGTCGCGCAGCACTTTCGCCGTCTCCTCCGGACGATTCCAGTATCCCGGAAAAATATTCGGCCCACGCACCACGATCTCCGCATTCTCCGCAATCTTCATCTCCACGCCCGCAATCGCCGGCCCCGCGCGGCCCGGAATTACCGGCGCATTCGGATCATCCATGGTGCAGATCGCCGTCGTCTCGGTCAGGCCGTACACTTGCAAAACGGGAATACCCAGCATCATAAAAAAGAGTTGCGTCTCCTCACTCAGCGGCGCCGATCCACAAATCAGCGCGCGCAGTTTTCCGCCGATCATCTTTTTGCGGATGGTAGGAAACACGAGCCGATTCGCCAGCCCGAGCCAGATCCCGTCCCCGGCGCGCGATTTTCCCTCCTGCCGCCGCACCCACGCGCCCTTTGCCTTGGTGTGCACCTTCAACGGAAATCCACCCGTATTCCAAAGCTGCTCGTCGACCGCCTTGCGCATGCGTTCGAGAAGCGCCGGAACATTCAGGAAATAATCCGGCGCCGCCAGCCGCATCTCGGTAGCAATCTTTCCCAGGTCCGTATTCAACGTCAGCTTACTTCCGCGCAGCAGGCAGGTCAGCATCATGATCCACGAGCCGGCAAAGCAAAGCGGCAAGTAATGAAACACCGCGGCCTGCACCGGCCGCGTCTTCCCCGTGTCCCCCAGTATCGTGCGACCCTTCATAAGGTGATCCAGCCGCCCCGAAGTGCAGCCCAGCATGTGCCCGACGTTGCCCGCGTTCAACATCACGCCCTTCGCCTCGCCCGAGGTGCCCGAGGTGTAGATGATCGTCACCACATCTTCTTCCGCAACCTCCAGCGCCGGATCCTCCGCCGGCTCGCGCCCTGCTGTGAAAACATTTTCGAAGCAGAAACTCGGCGGCGCCTCGGGCCAAGCTTCCGCGATGGCATCGGCCAACGACTTCTCGCCGCAGGCAATCACTGCCGGCCAGCAATCCTTCATCATCGCGACCAGTTCGGCCGGCGCCTGTCGCGCATACAGCGGCACCACCGTCAACCCCTCCGCCATGATGGCCAAATCCATCGCCACCCATTGCAGCGAGTTATGCGCCAGCAACGCGCACCGGTCGCCCTTCTTCAGCCGCAACCGCCGCAGATAAGCCCGCGCCACCAGTACCTGCGCCAGCAACTGCCGCGCCGTGAGCCGAACCGCTTTCCCGTCGCGCATTTCCTGCAGCACGATGGCATCGCCGCTGCGCTCCAGGCTCGCAAAAAGTTGTTCGAGAAATGGCATGCGATTCTGGTCTATCAGGATTGCCAATCGAAATCTCGGGGGTTTCCTTCGTTAACTTCGCGTCCTTTGTGGGTTCCGCACTTCTTCAACCACGGAGGACACGAAGGAGCCCGCCTACCCGTACGCCGCCACCAATTGCTTCAACCCGTCGCTCATCAGCGGCAAATAATCTTCCCAGCTCCATTCTCCGCGCCGAGTGGGAAAATCCGGATACCGCCGCTGCACTGCTTCTTCGAAATACACGCCCATGCGCGCCATCAGTTTCAAATTCCGCACCACGCTCCGCGCGATCCCATCGGCAATCCGCTCCACGTCGCGATCCAGAATTTCGATCGCCGCCAGAGTCCTCGCCTCCAGGTCCGGATCGTCCACATTCATCAGCAACTCCGGATGCCCGCGCTCATTCATCAGATTCCGTATGCGCTCATCCATCGTGATGCCCGCCGAGGCCACCAGCGCCGGCATCGAAGTCACAATCCCGTGATAGCGCGAAGACACCATCATGCGGCAAGCACGCAGAATGCTGACCATTTGGTACATGTTGTAATCGTCCGAGGTCAGGATCGGAACTCCGCCCAGCTTCTCCGAGATGCGCCGGCAAGGCCGGGCATCCATGCGCTCGGTCGCCGCCATGATCACGAACACATTCCTTTTCTGCCGAAACGCGGCTACCGCCTTTGCAATCGAACTCAAGTAATGTTCGTACGCTCGCTCCGCCTCCGGCCCCGCATGATGAAAGTAGGGCCCGCGGTAGTGGCTCTCTTTGTATGCGCCCGTCAGGCTGTGCAGCGTCGCCTTCGCCACCGACGCCTTCACCGGCCACTCAAACGGATTGATCGGACACACCACCAGCACCGGCGTCTTCCCATTCCACCCCACATTGCGCAGCGCTTTCTGTCCATACTCCGCGCCCAGCGGCTCAAAGGTCCACGCCGTGTCCGTACCCAATTCCGTCGGCACGCCCATCTCGCGTAGAATCTTTCGCGACTCGTCATTGCGCGTGATCACCAGCGAATTCCTGCAATAGCGCTCACACATCTTCGCGACCAGCGGATCCATGTGTCCTGCCTCGGCGCCGTAGCCGATCGACAACTTGTTCTCCGCCGCCGCAATTCCCAGCGACCCGATCATCATCGTCGTCAGCGCATTCGCAAATTTCGATTTGAACATCGAACCTTCACACGCCACCACCCCATGATGTTTTGGCACTTCATTCGCCAGAAAGGGTGGAAAAATATCCGGCAGCCGCACCTGCGACGTCCCGTCAAAATATCCGCGCGACCGGTCAAAATTAAACGTCATCATGCTCAGGTCAACGTTCTCCGGCCCAAGAATTCGCCGGATCTGCCGCAGCATTTCTTCCACGCGCACATCCGATCCCGTATTACGCGTGCCGTTGTAGCCCGCAAACAGCAACTTCAGCTTCTCGCCCGGCTGCCATGGCTCCCGCTTGCCCATCATCCACTGAACTTTCTTGCCCTCGATGATGCTCGATACCCACGCTTCCAGAACGAAGTCCATCATGCGGCGGACCCTCCTGCTTTC
>CABECZ010000258.1_pt1 | contig 15226 bp, 9 predicted proteins | sample 3422621 | NCBI WGS metagenome assembly CABECZ01 (sample SAMEA5534328, study PRJEB31848) | metagenome | biome: tundra; feature: field; material: soil | place: USA | collected 2013-05 | depth 0.15 m | reverse complement strand
TATGTGCTGGGGTTGAAGGCGGTGAATTGCCAGAGCGGAGATGCGCTGGCGCAGGAGCAGGTGACGGCGGCGGCGAAGGAGAAGGTGCTGGACGCGCTGGGCGGAGCGGCATCCAAGCTGCGTGGCGAACTGGGCGAATCGCTGGCGACGGTGCAGAAGTTCGATGTACCGCTCGAACAGGCGACCACGCCTTCGCTCGAAGCGCTGAAAGCATATAGCCTGGGCAGAAAGGCCGATAACGAGAAAGGGTCCGCCGCAGCCGTGCCTTACGATCTACGCGCGATCGAGCTTGATCCGAACTTTGCCATCGGCTACAGGGTGGTGGGCAACGACTACTACAATCTGAGCGAACAGGGGCGGGCCGGCGAGTACTTCGCCAAAGCATTCCAGTTGCGGGAACATGCCAGCGAACGGGAAAAGCTGGTGATCACGGCCAACTACTACCAGCAGTTAACCGGAGAGCTGGATAGAGCGGCCCAGACGTATCAGGAGGAGATTGAGAGCTACCCACGAGAATGGCGAGGGTACGGCAATTTGGGCATAGTATACGCGCAACAGGGGCGGTATGAAAAAGCTACTGAGGTTACGAGGCAAGGCATGCGCCTGGCACCCGATCAGGTCGCTTTTTACGTCAATCTCGCCAACGACCTCCTGGCCTTGCAGCGGCCCGACGAGGCGCGGCAGATCATCCGCGAGGCGCAGGGGCAGAAACTGGATGATTTCATATTCCACAGTGCTCTCTACGCTCTTGCCTTTTCGGGGGCGGACTCGGATGCAATGGCGGAGCAGCAAGAGTGGTATACAGGCAAGCCGGAGTATGAAAACCGGAGATTTGGGCTGGCATCCGACACCGAGGCGTATGGCGGTCATCTTGCGAAAGCGCGGGAACTGAGCAAACGGGCGGTGGACTCCGCCATACGGGCGGACAGCCAGGAAACTGGGGGAATATGGCAGGCGGTTGCCGCGCAGCGGGAAGCCGGTTACGGCAATCATGCGGAAGCGCGGCAGTTAGCGGCGGAGGCTTTGAAGTTGGCTCCGACGAGTCGGAGCGTCGAGAGCGAGGCCGCGCTTGCGTTTGCCGTGGCGGGCGATTTGGCACGGGCCGAGTCCTTGGCACTAGACTTAGGAAAACGGTTTCCGCTGGACACCCAGATGCAGTCGCTTTGGCTGCCTGCGATTCGGGCTCAGCTGGCGCTGGATAGAAAGAACTCGCCTTCTGCCCTGAATGCTCTACAGGCTGGTCCACCCATCGAGTTGGGGCAAATTGGCTTTGTCGTAAATATTTCCTGCCTTTATCCGACGTATGTGCGCGGAGAGGCACACTTGGCAGCCGGACAGGGCAGCGCCGCCGCCGCCGAGTTTCAGAAAATTATCGATCACAGCGGGATCGTCTGGAACTGCTGGACGGGAGCGTTGGCACATCTGGGAGTGGCTCGGGCGAATGCCTTGGAGTCGAGAACTTCGCATGGAGGGGATGCCGATGCCGCCCGCGTCCGGGCGCTCGCTGCTTACAAGGACTTCCTCACGCTCTGGGAAGACGCCGACCCCGACATTCCGATTCTGAAAGAAGCCAAGGCCGAGTACGCGAAGCTGCAGTAGCCGGGACAGCGTTGTTCCTCTGCGCTCACTGTTTACCGATAGTTGTCATGCGCCACGCGTCACGCCTCACTCTTTCGGTTCATGGTGGATAGCCTCGTCGTACATTGCGCCATAGTCCAAATACTGCGCGGCGGGGTCGTCCCAATAATGAATCTCGACCTTCTCCACTTGCCCATTCTTACCAAAGCTGGCGGTCAAGTGAGCGTTGATGCCGGCAAAGTATGTCGGCAAATTTAGTTTCCGATAACGCGCGAGCACCTGGTCGCGTAGCGCAGGATCGAAGTGGACTCCGTATTTGTCAACCAGCGCCTTGATGGCGTCATAGTCGCCCTCCGCCTTGATGCGCATGAGTTCGGCCAGAAGCATGCCGACGCCCTGGCGCATCTTTTGATAATCGACGACACGAACGTAGGTCTTCGCGTTATCGTTGCGGGTGAACTGTTCAATCGAGCCGGGAACCTTGTCGGCGATGTAGTGGGCGATCAACTGGCGGTCGCGCTCGTGGTCTTCTTCAATCGTGTCGCCGCGGGGAATGCGCCGCAGTTGGGTCAAGGCGACGAGAGCCGCGGTGTCATACATGGCCTTGGCCACTTCTTCCTGGTTTGAGATGAGGCCAAGTTCTTTCAGTTTGGGATCCCAGACGTTCCACAGCGCCATCAAATCGGCGCGGCCTTCCTCGAGCGTGGAAAAATATTCCTTGAGGAAGGGTTGTGCTCCGGCGCTGATGCGCTCGCTCAGCTTGCCGGAGCCGTGGCCGATGACCTCGTGCAATGCCGTCATCAGGCTCTCAGCTTCCGTGCCGTACTTCGCGTTGCGCTCGGTCTCGGCGGGGCCGGGGGCGAACTCCGCGATCGCCGCCTTGCCGGTGGCTTCGTCTAAGGCGTGGTCGCTTCCTGTAAACAGAAAATTCTTGGAGCCGTATTTCTCGTGGATTTCGTTTTCGTTCGGCAGATTGTCGCCGACCGTGGTTACGGCGAAATCGCCGGATTCGATCAGGGTTTCGACTGCTTTCACCACCGGAAGTTTGAACGAAGTGAGCTTGTACTTGGCGTCCCAGGGAGCCTTCTGTTCGAAATAGGCGGCATTTTCCGCCAGTTTTTTCAGGGCGGAGGTGACGGGCTTATCGGTGATGGTGACAAAACTTTGGGAGCTTCCTTTGGCGCCGCGCGCGTCGCGATAAACCTCGATGAAGCCGTTGTCAAAGTCCACCGTCGGATCGTTCTGCACCCAGGCGGTGCCGAAGCGGAGCCAGTCCGCGTATTTACCGGTCTGGTAGAAGCGGATGAGATGGCCAATCGCTTCCGCTTGCTCGGGTTCGGCGTAGCCGCGCGCTTTCTGGAGACATGCGGCGGCCTTCTTCAGGAATGTTGCATAGAGGCCGGGAGGGATCTTGCCGTCGGGAGTGCCGGCGCGGTAGACGAGTTCGGTAAGTTTGCCGTCCGCGGCTTTAGCCACCCGCGAGTTCAGCGGGTACTTTTCTTGAAATCCCTTCAGATCGTCCTGGCTCAGGCCCGGATAAAAAGTGTTTGAACTGGCCTGGATCGTGTCTTTTCCTCCCACCGGACTCTTGGCGGTGATCATCGGCTCAAACGCGGGGTCAAAAAGCGAAGCTCGCAATGAATCCAATTCCCGCGTTACGTCGGCTGGTTTCTTCAAGGGCGGGAGATCGGCGTAGGCGGTCCGAAACGCTCCGTTTTGTTGTGCGATCAGGGCGGCCTTTTCCAACTGTTCAAACGTAAACGAGGGCAGAAATTTCTGCGAGGTCAGCTCGTTGTGATTGCCGCGGTTGGCCCAGAAAAGTTCCGCAAATTCGGCGATCTTCGCCATCGCGGCTGGGTCGATTCCCTTGGGACGCGCCATGATTTCCTCGAGCAGACGTTTCTGTTGCAGACCGTAGGCGGACAACTGATCGTAAATAATAGGGTCGATGGCGATCGAAGACTGGGTCAGCCAGTAGGCCAAGGCCTGCTGCCGGGGCGAAAGCGCCTGGAAGCTGGGCGCGCGCAGTTGAACGAATGCGGTGTCGCCGACGCGCTCGCCGACGATGGTCGTGGCGTTGTCCGACTGGCATAGTGCCGGGGTGGCAACAGCGAACATGCTTAGCGAGAGCAAATGCGAAAAAAAGAGGGCGGAATTAAACGGCTTCAAGAATGGCCTCCATGCGATTCGGTCCGAACCGGACCAAACTTCGCAGGCTACCACAAACCAGCGCCGGGTGATGGTTGTGTAGCAGCGGGGCTCTGCCCCGCCGGGAAGGGGCGGAGCCCCGTCCCCACACATGCTAAAATTATCATTAATGACTTCCCGAACCGATGCTTCCTGAAATCGACAAATTACTGGAGCTGCAGGCGGCGGACAAAGAGATCCGGCGACTGCAGGACGAAATCGCGGCGCTGCCGAAACGCACGGCGGCGATCGAGCAAAAGCTGGCTGGAACCAAGGCCCACCTGGACAAGGTGCGGGTTGCAGCCAAGGGCGACGAGGCCAACCGCAAGAAGTTCGAAGCCAATATCAAGGATCTGCAAGGCAAGATTTCCAAGTATCGCGACCAGTCGCTCGACGTTAAGACCAACGACCAGTACAAAGCGCTCTTGCACGAAATCCAGTTTGCCGAGCAGGAGATCCGCCTCAACGAGGACCGCATCCTGGAGGTGATGGTCAACGTCGACGCGCGCGAAAAAGAAGTCAAAGCGGCGGAGGCCGAGCTTAAAGCAGAGACGGCCGAGATCGAAAAAGAAAAAGAAGAAGCGCGAAGAGTTACGGCGGAAGATCAGACGAAGCTGGCCGAGTGGAACGCCAAGCGCAACGCCCTGCACCAGGCGATTTCCGAAGATCTGCTTCGCCACTACGAGCGCGTAATGAAGTTCCGCGGCAGCGGGCTGGCGGAAGTCCGCGACCACAAATGCATGGGCTGCCAGGTGATGCTGCGGCCGCAGATCTACAACGAAGCGAGGATTGGCGAGAAGGTCGTGATCTGCGATTCCTGCCAGAGAATTTATTACTACATTCCCGCGAACGAAGTGAAGCCGGAGCAGGAAGTGGTGACGGTTACCGGGAGAAAACGCGCGCGCCCCAAAGCGGATGCGCCGCAGGCATGGTTCTACCGTCCGGATTACGCCGAGGAAGGCGAAGTGCTGCTGGCGTTTATCAATAACGGCGGCAATTCGACCCGCCGCATCTACGAAATGCACACTGGACGCCAGGTCGGCGGTGTGCTGCTGCGCGAAGGGAATTACCGCCTGGCGTTTCCCGAGGACCTAACCGACGCCGCCCTGCGGCTCAACGGCCATTGGGAAGAAAAAGAAATCGACGAGTGGGGTTCTGAGATACCCTCGAATGCGCTCGATCTTCTTCATAAGGATCTACTGGCCATCCGGCGCGAACACAAAGCGAGCCACAAGCATGCCGCCTCTGCGGCGGAACGGACGGCCGCGAGCTGATTTCACGGCGAGCCGCAGCCCATCTGCGTAGAGACAGCCAAAGGCAGGAAATCCAAATTAGGGAAACATAGAATGCGGAGGGTACTTTTGTAAGCCGAACCGTGGTTTCGTTCATGCTATCGTCTCGTCATTATTATTGCCGTTAGCCAAGGTGCAATGAGACATGGATTCCGCGGAGCAGAACTCCGGCCAGCCCCTAATTGAGTCGTACTTTTTCCGATCCCCAGAAAAGCGGAGATTGATCTTTTGCCTTCTGCTTGCTTTGGCAACGATTGCACTCTATAACTCGGTCACTCGCGCTCCCTTTCTTAATTTCGACGACCAGGTTTACGTTACCGACAATCCCCAGGTTCGCGCCGGACTCACCTGGAACACCGTGGTTTGGGCTTTTCGCACTCCTAAAGCCTTCGACTGGCACCCGATCACCTGGCTTTCGTATGCTCTCGATTGGCAAATTTTCGGCTTGGACCCGGCGGGCTACCATACCATCAACATTCTTCTGCATGCGGCCAACGCGGTGCTCCTGTTTTTGCTTCTGGAGGGTGCTACGGGCTTGGCTTGGCGCAGCCTGGCGGTCTCCGCGCTTTTTGCTCTGCATCCGATCAATGTGGAGTCGGTGGCGTGGATCTCGGAACGCAAAACCGTTCTCAGCATGCTTTTCTTTCTCCTCGCGCTGGCTGCCTATGGGTGGTACACGCGGCGCCCCCGCATCGGACGATACCTGGTAGTCACTCTTGCCTATGTCTTGGGCCTGATGAGCAAAGCGCAGGTGATTACGTTCCCGTTTGCGCTTTTGCTGCTGGATTACTGGCCCTTGGGTCGTCTCGCGCCACATCCGGCGCGGCCGCACGAAGTTGGAGGCGAGCCGGCAGTCGCAGCCGCCGGCCCCTCTTTCTGGAAATTGATTGGGGAGAAGGTGCCTTGGTTTGCGCTGTCGGCCGTGAGCGCGGTCATCACCCTCAAGACGGGGGGAGCGGCGTTTAACTATATGGTGTTGACGGACCTAACCCGTTCGAAACTCTCGCTCTGGCTACGTCTCGGGAATGCGGCTCTCTCCTATGTCAAGTATCTCGGAAAGGCCTTCTGGCCGGTCAATCTGGCAATCGTGTATCCGCATCTGGGGCCGGGGATCAGCATCCCCGGGGCCGTGCTGTCGGCCTTTGCAATAATCGCCGTCAGCATTCTTGCCTTGATCTTTCGGCGGCGGCGCCCTTTCCTGGTGGGGTGGTTTTGGTTTCTGGGGACGCTGGTGCCGATGATCGGACTGGTGGACATTGGGGTTCACGCCATGGCCGACCGCTACGCCTATATTCCTCTGCTGGGAATTTTCGTAATCGTTAGCTGGGGCGCGGCGGATTTAATAAAACGTTGGCATGTTCCCACGGCGGTGACGGCGGCCGGCACTGTCGCCATCCTGCTGGCACTGGGAATTGCGCTTCATCGGCAGGCGAGTTTTTGGAGCGACAACGTCACCCTCTGGACCCACACCCTGGAAATCACCGAAGCAAACTTCACCGCCGAAGATAACCTGGCTGGCGCGTTGATTACCCAAGGCCGGGTAGAGGAAGCCTTGCCGCACCTGCTGCGGGCACGAGAGTTGCGGCCCGACGACCCACAGTCCGCGCTCAATGTCGCAACCTACTTGCAAATGCACGGCAAGTATCAGGCTGCTCTCGATGGCTATGCGACAGTAGTTCAACTCACCAAGGCTCCCCCGTTGCTGGCCACAGCGCGAGCCAACAGCGGATATGCGCATTACTCGCTGAAACAGTATGGCGACGCGCAACGAGACTTCGAAGCCGCTCTGAAGGAGCAGCCGGGAAATTCGTCGGCCTATCGCGGGCTGGGCTTGCTGGCACAGAGGGCGGGCGACATCGCACAGGCTACCAAGGATTACGAACGGTCGGCCGAGCTGCAGCCATCGCCGGTGGGCTATCTGCTTCTGGCGCAGGCCCTCGAGATCGGCGGGCAGGCAGAGGCGGCCCGTGCGGCGCAGTCCCGAGCCGCTCGCATGACTCGAGATCTCGACGACGACATCGCTGTCGTGCGGCAGTTACTGGCAAATTAGTGGATCTCGCCTCTCGGGCGGGACAAACGGCCGGCAGCTAACAGCTTGTGGCGCCCAAATCCGATGCTGAAGACAGGACAATTATCACGGCGCTGAAGTGTGTGCGTGAGAACTTGGTCGTCCCTCTGGGAATTGATTAATTTCTTCCACTTTTCCCAGCGCTGAGCGCTGGGCTCAGCTTGGGAAGCCCCTCCCGCTGGATCCTCGGACATTTCCTGCTAGGCCATGGGCGCATTCTGCGCGTCCGTTCATTTTTGGCAAATCATCATTTGCAGCGCATAATTTGGCGTCGAATCCGAGGCCGATATTGCGGTAAGATTGCGGCCACGAGGTGAATGATGGCCCACGGTCTCAGCCTTCCTTCCGCATCCCGCCGTTCGTTTCTCAGCCTGTCTGCTGGCGCTTCGGCGGCGCTGGCCTTGCGCATCGTCACCGAACCGATGCTCGCTTACGCGGCGCGGGAGAGTTTGCCGATGGATGGCGTCAAGATTGACGCCAACGAAAACCCGCTCGGGCCCGCTGCTTCGGCGCGCGAGGCGGTGGCCGCCATCGTCCCGCAGGGCGGGCGCTATTCTTTCTGGCTGAATGACGATCTGGTGAAGACACTGGCGGAAACTGAAGGCCTCAAGCCGGAACAGCTTCGCGTCTATCCCGGATCGAGCGAGCCGCTGCATCACGCGGTCGCCGTTTTCACCTCACCGCAGCGCAGCTATGTGACGGCCGATCCCGGATACGAAGCTGGAATGATCGTCGCCCATGCCGGCGGTGCGAAGGTGGTGAAAGTTCCGCTGACGAAAAGTTACGCGCACGATGTGAAAGCGATGCTGGCCGCGGCTCCCGATGCGGGCGTGTTTTACGTCTGCACACCCAACAATCCCACCGGTACTCTGACCAGCCATTCCGATATCGAATACCTGCTCGAGAACAAGCCCAAGGGTTCGGTCGTGCTGGTGGATGAAGCTTACATTCATTTTGCCGACGCGGTTTCGGTGATGGATCTGGTGAAAGCCGATAAGGACGTGATCCTGCTGCGGACGTTCTCGAAGATTTACGGGATGGCGGGGCTGCGCTGCGGAGTCGTATTCGGCCGCCCCGACCTGCTGGAGAAGATCGAGAACTATAGCGGCTGGAATGCCATGCCGATCACCGCGCTCGTCGCCGCATCGGCCAGCCTGAAAGATGGGCAGTTGCTGCCCGAGCGCAAGCGCATCAACGCTCGCATCCGCGGCGAGGTCTTTGCCTGGCTTGATCGCAACGGATATTCCTACGTTCCCTCGGAATCGAATTGCTTCATGCTCGACACGAAACGTCCGGCGAAGGCAGCGATCGATGCATTGGCAAAACAAAATGTATTTATTGGACGCATCTGGCCCACTTGGCCGACCTACGCGCGCATCACGATTGGAACCGCGTCTGAGATGGAGCAGTTCCAGACGGCGTGGCAGAAGATCATGTCAGGCGCGGTGACGGCCAGCGTCGGCGGGATTCCGAGCGCTGGAGAATTGGGCCGGCGCAAACGGGATCTGGACGGCATTGTGATGCGCGCTTAAGCAACCCGCGCTGGTGTGGGGGCGGGGCTTCGCCCCGTCCAGGCGGGGCAGGGCCCCGCATCCACACATCCTCTGCGCTACGCTATAACATCTATTCATGCCGAAAAAACGCGCCGCCTCCAAGTCGCACTTGGAGGCGTCTGTAAGACTCTCTTCCCGCGGCGTTGCCCGCCTGCAAGCCCGGCACCCTTGGGTCTACCGCTCGGATATTGTGGAAGCGAAGGACGTGCTTCCGGGCGCGACGGTCCGCGTTCTCGATTCGCGGGGGAAATTCCTCGGAACTGCGCTCTACAGTTCTTCGTCGCAGATCGCGATCCGAATGATCTCTCATGGTTCGGTGGGCGATCTGCCTGGTTTGGTCGCGGAGCGCATTCGCGCTGCCATCGGCTACCGGAAAGAACTGGTACGAAATACCGACGCTTACCGCATCGTCTTCAGCGAAGCTGATTTTCTGCCCGGCCTCATCGTCGATCGGTATAACGACGTGGTCACGCTGCAAATCCTGACCCAGGCCATGGACGCCGCACTGGTGCGCGAAGCCGTCCTGCAAACGCTGCGCGACGAGCTGCAACCGGCGGGAATCGTGGAGCGCGTCGATGCGCGCATTCGAGAACTTGAGCAGTTGCCGCCGCTCTCGTCCCGGCTGCTTTGGGGGGAGAAGAGTTCGACCGTCATTCATATGAACGGCGGGCACATGAACGGCGGGATGACGGGCGGCGAGGGAAGCAACGCCGTCCGCTTTCACTACGACGGCCTCGAAGGCCAGAAGACCGGCGCCTTTCTCGATCAGCGGGAAAACTATGCCGCGGCGGTCGAATACGCGCACGGCGAGGCGCTCGACGCTTTCTGCTATCAGGGCGGATTTGCGCTCCATCTGGCAACGAAGTGTGCGAGCGTCACCGGCGTGGACAGTTCGCGTCCGGCGCTCGAAATGGCGGAAAAGAACGCGCTTCTGAACGGCCGCGAGTTGGAGTGGATCGAGGGGAACGCCTTCGACCTCCTAAGGGAATACGCCGCGGCGAACCGCCGCTATGACACCATCGTGCTCGATCCGCCGGCCTTCGCCAAGACCAAGCGCGACCTGGAAAAAGCTCTGGGGGGCTACAAGGAGCTCAATCTGCGTGCCCTGAAGATGCTGCGGCCGGGAGGGATTCTTGTCACCTGCTGCTGCTCCTTCCACGTCGGCGCCTCGGATTTCCTGGGAGTGGTGGCCGACGCGGCCCGCGACGCCCACAAATCCCTGCGCCTGGTGGAGAACCGGGGAGCGGCGAAGGATCATCCAATATTGCTGAATGTGCCGGAAACCAGCTACCTCCAGTGCCTGATATTGATTGTAAGCGACTGAAAAATAAAACGATATTTACACTTGACAATATTACGCTAAGATTATATTATGTGCTCATACTAATGACAAATCCGGGAGCTCCGATAGCCCCGATAGCCCCCGCTTAAATTTGAAGGAGGATTCACTTTATGACCATGTTTACGCGTTATGACCCGTTCCGTGAGTTCGTCACCCTGCAAGACCGCATGAATCGTTTGTTTCGCGACCCGCGTGGGCCGGAAGGGCAGGATGAATCTTTAACCACGACCGCATTTGCTCCGCCGGTGGACGTTTACGAGGACGAGCACAACGTCACATTGAAGATCGAAGTGCCGGGAATCGACGAGAAGGACATTGACGTCCGCATCGAGAACAACACACTGACCGTGCACGGCGAGCGTAAGTTCGAGAAGGAAGAGAAAGAGGAGAACTACCGCCGCATGGAGCGGCAGTACGGCAGCTTCACCCGCACCTTCACTCTCCCGAACACAGTCAACCATGACAACGTTCAGGCCGACTATGACAAGGGCGTGTTGAAGATCAAGCTGGAGAAGAAAGCCGAAGCCAAGCCGAAGCAGATCAAGGTAAACGTCGGCAGCCAGAAGACGCTCGAAGGCAAAGAGCCGAAGGGCGTCGGCAAAGCTGCCTAAGGGATGCTCGTGTGGGGACGGGGCTCTGCCCCGTCCCGCCAGGCTCGCACAGGGGCGGACGCACTCGTCCGCCCCCGTTGCTTTTCTGTGGCCTTCTTAAGCCCTTGGCTCGGACGTTGGATTCGTTGACAATGCTTTTGGGGCAAGGAAGTCATGAGGGCGACGATCGAAGCAATCAACCAGATGCAAACCGATGGCGTCATCGGCAAGTACGCCATTGGCGGGGCGGTGGGCGCGACATTTTACCTGCAGCCCGCAGCGACGCTTGACGTGGACATCTTCGTGACGCTCCCGACGTCCCGTGGCGGGCTGCTACTAAGCCTTGCTCCGATCTACGACTACCTTAAGACCCGCGGCGGTATGGTGGAGGATGAGTACATCGTCATCGGCGGCTGGCCGGTTCAGTTCCTTCCTCCCAGTGACGAATTGGAGCGTGAGGCTGTGGAGGACTCCGTTTCGGCCACAGTCGAGAGCGTCCGCACGTGGGTGATGACCGCTGAACACTTGGTCGCCATCGCGCTACGAACCGGGCGGCCGAAAGACCACAACCGCATTTTGCAGTTTATCGAACAGGACGCGGTGGATCGGGGAAAGCTGCAGGGTATCCTCGATCGTCATGGGTTGGATTCGCGGTGGAAGCAGTTCGAGCATAAGTACTTTGGAGGCATCCGTGAGTAAGCAAAAAATGCGGGCGCGGCAAGCTGCCCTCAGTTTCTCCGAGAAGATCAAGATCCTGGAAAAACTCCGCGACCGCGACAGAGCGATTGCCGCCAGCGGGCTTAGAGGAGAAATTCACGCGACAGAAAACTCCCAGAAAAAGTTCTGCACATGCAAAGACTGGGAACCATGTGGCTGTGGCCACCAGCCGCCGTATCACTGTATGTATTGCTGTCTGGAGCTAAGCCGAGAGCAATTTGAACAAGCGAAGAGTAGAGGCTGGTATCCAAGTGCAGAGAGGGGGTTAGATTCTCCGCCTCCCGCGCAATGAGAGCGGAAGCGAAAGAAGAGCCATGCCCATCCGTTGGGACAAATTTACAGTAAAGGCGCAAGAAGCCGTCCAGCGCGCTAACGAGCTCGCCTCCGAACACGGCAATCCGGAACTTGCTCCGCTTCATCTGCTGGCCGCGCTGGTCGAGGACCGCGAAGGCATTGTTGCACCCGTGCTCGAAAAAATCGGCATCGGGCCGCAGGCGGTGCTCAGCGACCTCTACAAAGAAATTGAGAAGCTGCCGAAAGTGTCGGGCAGCGGCGGCGCGCAGCCGCCGGCTATGTCGTCGGCGATCAATCAGGTTCTGGAGAAGTCTTTCAAGGAAGCCGACACCTTCAAGGATGAATACGTCTCGACTGAGCACATGCTGCTGGCGCTGACCGGTCTGAAGCGCGATACAGCGCAGGAGTTGCTGGCTCGTCACGGCGCGACGCACGACGCGATCCTGAAAGCGCTGACCGCGGTTCGAGGATCGCAGCGCATCACCGACCAGAATCCTGAAGGCAAGTACCAGGCGCTGGAGCGTTATGCGCGCGACCTGAACGAGCAGGCGCGGCGCGGAAAACTCGATCCCGTGATCGGCCGCGATGAAGAAATTCGCCGCGTCGTGCAGGTGCTTTCGCGGCGCACCAAGAATAATCCGGTGTTGATCGGCGAGCCGGGCGTGGGCAAGACGGCCATCGTTGAAGGCCTGGCGCAGCGCATCATTTCGGGCGACGTGCCGGAAGCGCTCAAGAACAAGCGCGTCGTGGCGCTCGATTTGGGAGCGATGCTCGCCGGCGCGAAGTATCGCGGCGAATTCGAAGACCGCCTCAAGGCTGTGCTGAAGGAGATCGAAGACTCGCAGGGCAAGATCATCCTCTTCATCGACGAGTTGCACACGCTTGTCGGCGCCGGCGCCGCCGAAGGCGCCATCGACGCTTCGAACATGCTGAAGCCGGCGCTTGCTCGCGGAGAGCTGCGCGCCATCGGCGCCACCACGCTCAACGAATATCGCAAGTACATCGAGAAAGACGCCGCGCTCGAACGCCGCTTCCAGATTGTTTTCGTGGGCGAGCCGAACGTCGAAGACACGATTGCCATCTTGCGCGGGCTGAAGGAAAAATACGAAGTGCACCACGGCGTGCGCATCAAAGATTCGGCCATCGTGGCGGCGGCGACGCTCTCGCATCGCTATATTTCCGACCGCTTCCTGCCAGACAAAGCGATTGACCTGATCGACGAGGCCGCCGCCTCGCTGCGCATCCAGATCGATTCCATGCCCACGGAAATCGATCAGCTCGAACGGCGGGCCACGCAACTGGAAATCGAAAAGCAGGCGCTGAAGAAAGAAGACGACGCTAATTCGAAAGAGCGCCTTGCCCACGTCGAGAAAGAATTGGCCGGGATTCGTGAACAGTCGAACGCTCTTAAAGCCAAGTGGAAGCAGGAAAAAGATGTCATCGCGCGCGCCCGCGCGCTGAAAGAAAAACTGGAGCAGCTCAAGATCGAAGAAGCGGCCGAGGAGCGCAAAGGAAATCTGGAGCGCGTGGCGCAGATCCGCTACGGGCTCATCCGTAACACTGAAGATGAACTGAAAAAAGTCACGACACAGATCGACGGCAAGGCCGGGCATCGCATGTTGAAAGAAGAAGTCGATGAGGAAGATGTTGCCCGCATCGTCTCCAAATGGACTGGCATTCCGGTTTCCAAGATGCTCGAGGGCGAGGTCAAGAAGCTCATCAACATGGAAGACCGGCTGCGCCTGCGCGTCATCGGACAGGATGTGGCGCTCGAACGTGTGGCCAACGCCATCCGCCGTTCGCGCGCCGGGTTGAGCGATCCGAAGCGGCCGATCGGGTCTTTTATTTTCCTGGGGCCAACCGGCGTCGGCAAGACTGAACTGGCGCGCTCGCTCGCTGAGTTTCTTTTCGACGACGAGCGCGCCATGGTGCGCATCGACATGTCCGAATACATGGAGAAGCATGCCGTGTCGCGTCTGATCGGCGCGCCTCCGGGATACGTCGGCTACGAAGAAGGCGGACAGCTCACCGAGCAAGTGCGGCGGCATCCTTACGCGGTCGTGCTCTTTGACGAGATCGAAAAAGCGCATCCCGATGTGTTCAACATCCTGCTGCAGATCATGGATGATGGGCGCCTCACCGACGGCAAGGGCCGCAAGGTGGACTTCAAGAATACGGTCATCATCATGACCTCGAACCTGGGCTCGGCGTATCTGCAGTCGGAAAACATTCGCTCCGCCGAGGGCTTCGAGCACGCCTCGAAGCAGGTGATGGACGCGCTGCACGGGCATTTCAAACCCGAGTTCCTGAATCGCGTGGACGACATCATCATCTTCCATCCGCTGGGCAAGGAACAACTGGTGAAGATCGTCGAGCTGCGGCTGGAAGATTTGCGCCGACTGCTTGCCGACCGCAAGATTTCTCTGGAGCTCACCGATGCCGCCAAGGAGTTGCTTTTCACCGAAGGCTACGATCCGAACTTTGGAGCGCGTCCGCTAAAGCGCGCCATTCAGAAGCTGGTGCAGGATCCGCTGGCGCTGAAGATTCTGGACGGCGAGGTGCTACATGGCGATCACGTGGTGGTGGACGCGGATAAGAAGGCGGGCAAGATGACGTTCAAGGTTAGTGAGCGGGTGGGGGAGAAAGAGGCCACGAAAAAGTAAGGACAGGGCGTCCCGGTGCGCTCGGCGGAGACGGGGCTTTGCCCCGTCTCTACACTGGTCCTAAAACAGGTTGCGGAAAAAGTCGATTCCCGATGCCCAGCCCCTAGGGGCGTCTGATTTCGAAGGACTTACGGTATCGCTAAAGCGATACCCCGATACGAAGCCCGAGTTTTTCCGCAGCCTGCTAAGGGGTGTTCAGCAGTTCGTGAGGGGTGGTCCCCCCCTAGTTTTCGCTAAAGTATTCATATATAAGGACTTAATTGTAAAGTATTCAAAAATAATGACTTAGAGCAGCTGTCGGCTTCCAGTTCCCAGTACTCCGTAAAAAAACTCACACCACGACCTTTTAGAATCATAGAGTTGGCTAGGAAAAGTCTCCAAATCTTTGCGTTTAAAGGAGATATACGTAAAATATTCCGGAATAAGGACTTAGCTAATGGACCCGCCCTCTAGACACAGCCTAATGAGAAAAGGGTGCGGGAATGATCCGCACCCTCTCATCTATAGTTCTATTATACCAAGTTTGACCTACCCACACCGCCAACTTTGCCAACTTTATTTTGCCAGCCGATACATAGGCTTATGGGGAAAATCGTGAAAATGGGGGTTGACAAGAATTGCTGGCGGTTCACTCTTGCCGCACAGAACGCGGCAAGCGTGGGGCAGCCCGCGAAGAAAATTCTCGACGGCGCAGGGTTGCACGGCGACCACGTGGTCGTGGACGCCGATAAGAAAGCGGGGAAGATGACGTTTAAGGTCAGCGAGCGGGTTGGGGAGAAAGTAGTGGCTCGGGCGAAGAAGTAATGCTTGTGTGGTGAGGCGGCGGAAACCCTGCCGAGCTTTGCTCGGCTGGACGGGAGAGACGCCCGTCCCCACACAACCTTTTCTGACGCTAGAATCTCTCTCGGGTAGGATTGGTAAATACGCGTTACTCTGCCCGGA
>CABECZ010000257.1_pt1 | contig 15244 bp, 10 predicted proteins | sample 3422621 | NCBI WGS metagenome assembly CABECZ01 (sample SAMEA5534328, study PRJEB31848) | metagenome | biome: tundra; feature: field; material: soil | place: USA | collected 2013-05 | depth 0.15 m | reverse complement strand
ATCTTTCTTTTACCCGTGAAGCGAGCTCCGACCCAGACAAGCCTGAACAGCCACGCAAGGCTGCCTAGGCTGAGCGCAGAGTAATGGTTCCGAACTTTGTCGCCGGCGGCAAACGCTGCCGGCGATCTTTATTGGCGTAACGGGTGGTAATGGCGCAGTTTGAAAAGGAAACGCCCTGCTTAGCGTCGGCGAAACGCCTTTTTCCAAGGACTTCACGATTCGCTTGCCGGGCGACTCCTTCCAAGGACCGAGGACCACACCCCGCCAAGGCGAACGTTTTACGAAACTCCCAATTCTCGCTACAATCGTTCCTATGCCGTCCGCAGTCTCTCCTTCGCTCGCCTGGGCTCATCCGCTGGTCCAGGAATGGTTCACCGCGCGCTTCTCCACGCCGACCGAACCGCAGGAGCAGGGCTGGCCTCACATCCTCGCCGGCCACACCACGCTGATCTCGGCTCCGACTGGGTCGGGCAAAACGCTCGCAGCTTTCCTCGCCTGCATTAATCGCCTCGTCTGCAAGGCGCTCGCCGGCGAACTGCGCGACCGCACCGAAGTTCTCTATGTGTCCCCGCTCAAGGCGCTCGGCAACGACATCCAGAAAAATCTCGAAGTCCCGCTTGGAGAAATTCTGCAGATGGCGGGCGATCGCGGGCTGCTCATGCCCGAGATCCGGACGGCCGTGCGAACGGGCGACACGCTGATGAAGGACCGGCGTCTCATGCTGAAGCGTCCGCCGCACATTCTAGTTACCACGCCCGAGTCGTTCTACATCCTGCTCACGGCGGAGAAGAGCCGCGCCATCTTGCGCGATGTCGAGACCGTGATCGTGGACGAAATTCACGCTGTCGCCGATGACAAGCGCGGCGTGCATCTCGCGCTTTCCCTGGAGCGACTCGAAGCGCTGACCGAGCGCCCGCCGGTGCGCATCGGGTTGTCTGCGACGCAGAAGCCGATCGAAGAGGTCGCGCATTTTCTTGCCGGCAGCTATGCCGGCAACTCTGCGGGCAACGTTATCGGCAGCTCTGATCCTCGCAGCTCTGGTCAACGAGCGCGGGCGGCTCCCGTGATCGTCAACGTTGGCCACAAGCGCACGCTCGATCTTGGCGTCGAGGTTCCGTCTTCCGAACTGGGCCCGGTTGCGTCGAACGAGATGTGGGACGAGATTTACGAGCGCATCGTGCAACTGGTGAACGCGCATCGCTCGACGCTGGTCTTCGTAAACACACGGCGCTTGTCCGAGCGCATTGCCCATCAACTGGGTGAGCGGCTGGGTGAGGAAAATGTGGCGGCGCATCACGGCAGTTTGTCGCGCAAGCTGCGCCTGGAGGCCGAGCGCAAGCTGAAAGAAGGCCAGATAAAGGTGCTGGTCGCGACCGCTTCGCTCGAACTTGGCATTGACATCGGAACGGTGGACCTGGTGTGTCACATCAGTTCGCCGCGTTCGATTGCGGTTGCTTTGCAGCGCGTGGGACGGTCGGGCCACTGGCGAGGCGCGGTCCCCAAAGGACGATTCTTTGTCACCACGCGCGACGATCTGGCGGAATGCGCCGTGCTGGTGCGGGCGATTCGTTTGGGCGAACTCGACCGCCTGATTTTTCCCGAAGCTTCGCTCGATGTGCTGGCGCAACAGATCGTCGCTTGCTGCGCGGCTTCTGGCAGCGCCGCCACCGCGAACAAATCGGGCGATAAGAATAACGACGGATGGGACGAGGACGACTTATTCGCGCTGGTAAAGCGCGCCTATCCCTATCGCAATCTCGCGCGCGAAACGTTCGACGAAGTCCTGACGATGTTGTCGGAAGGCATCGCCTCGCAGCGAGGCCGCTACGGCGCGTACCTGCATCACGACCGCATCAACCGCAAGCTGCGAGCGCGGCGCGGCGCGCGCCTGGCGGCGATCACCAGCGGCGGTACGATTCCTGACAACGCCCTGTTCACCGTAGTCGCGGAACCCGACGGCGCTAACGTCGGAACCGTCGATGAAGACTTCGCCGTCGAAAGCATGGCGGGCGACATCATGCTGCTCGGCAACACTTCATGGCGCATACGGCGGGTGGAAGCGAAGACGTCGCGCATGTTGGTCGAAGATGCGCACGGCTCCCCGCCCAGCGTGCCGTTCTGGCGTGGAGAAGCTCCCGCGCGCACCGCCGAACTCTCGCAGCAACTAGGCGAATTGCGCAAAGAAATCAGCGACCGCCTGCCCGGCGTGGCTCCGGTAGAAGGATGGCGCAGTCTTACCACGGTCGCTGACGCCGTGAGCTGGCTGCGAGAGGAATGTGGGCTCGACCTTTCGGGCGCCGAGCAACTGATTCAGTACACGCTCGAAGGGCGCGCCGTGCTGGGCGATGTGCCGACGCAGACGACAATCATCGCCGAAAGATTCTTCGACGAGGGCGGCGGGATGCAGTTGATCATCCACGCGCCCTTTGGCGGGCGCATCAATAAAGCTTGGGGCTTGGCGCTGCGGAAGCGCTTCTGCCGCGGCTTCAATTTCGAACTGCAGGCGGCGGCCACCGACAACGGCTTGAACATCGCGCTCGCCGAGCAGCATAGCTTTCCGCTGGCGGATGTTTTTCAATTCCTGGCTTCGGAGAGCATGCCGCCGATTTTGGAGCAGGCGGCGCTCGCTTCGCCGATCTTTCAGACGCGCTGGCGCTGGGATGCGACTCGCGCCCTGGCTCTACTGCGCTTTCAAGGCGGCAAAAAAGTTCCACCGCAGATTCAGCGCATGCGCTCCGACGATTTGCTGGCTTCGGTTTTTCCCGATGTAGCCGCTTGCCAGGAAAATATCGAGGGCGACATCAAGATTCCGAATCATCCGCTGGTGCGTGAGGTGATGAAGGACGTGCTCACCGAGGCGCTCGATATCGACGGCCTGCGCGACGTGCTGCGCGGAATCGAGCAGGGACGGATTCGTTGCCTGGCGGTGGATACTCCGGTGCCGTCGCAGTTCTCGCACGAAATTCTAAATGCCAATCCATACGCTTACCTTGACGATGCGCCGCTAGAGGAGCGCCGCGCGCGAGCGGTTGAAATGCGGCGGGTGTTGCCGGCATCCGTCCTGGAAGAAGTCGGCGCGCTCGATCCCTTGGCCATCGCGCAAGTGCAGCAGGAGGCGTGGCCCGATGTGCGCGACGCGGACGAACTGCACGATGTGCTGCATACGCTGGTGATGGTGCCGGAGGAGGCCAGTTCCCAGCTCTCAGCGCTCAGCTCTCAGGAAACAAAGCCGCGGCTCGAAGCTCGTGGCTCGAAGCTTACAGCCCACTGGACTGGATTCTTCGATCGCCTGCAACAAGAGAATCGCGCCTTGGTGGCGGAAGCTGCGGGCAAGCGCTATTGGGTAGCCGCCGAACGGGTCGAATGGTTTCAGAGAATACACCCCGTAGAGACGGGGCTGGCCCCGTCTCCCGCTGCAAATCAGAACGCTTCAGATGCGCACAGAGACGCGGCAAGCCGCGTCTCTACAGTGAGCTTTGACGATGCCGTGCTGACCGTGGTGCAGGGATGGATGCCACATCTCGGTCCAACCACTGCGACGGAAATTGGCCAGGTGCTGGGACTGCCGGCCTCCGAGATCGAAAAGGCGTTACTCCGCATGGAGGCCAGCGGAGCAATTCTGCGCGGCAAGTTCCGCCCGGCGGATTCGCGCGCAGCGGCATCCGCTTCCCACGAACACGAGACAGAGTGGTGCGAGCGCCGTCTGCTGGCTCGCATTCATCGCCTGACGGTCGCAACGCTGCGCAAGCAAATTGCCCCGGTCACCGCATCGCAGTTCATGAACTGGCTTTTGCGCTGGCAGCACATAGCTCCCGGCACGCAGGTGCGGGGCGAGTATGGGACGCTCGAAGTGATTCGCCAACTCCAGGGGTTTGAAATTCCGGCGAGCGCGTGGGAACGGTTTGTGCTGGCGCGCAGAATTTCCGACTACGATCCGGCGCACCTCGATCAGCTGTGCCTGACAGGCGCGGTCGGATGGGGCCGCCTATCGCCGCATCCCGCCACGCTTGAAGCCACGGGAAGCGAGGGGACTCGGCGGCGAGTAATTCCGACGCGAGTCGCGCCCATTGCATTCTTTGTGCGCGAAGACGCCGATTGGATGCAATCGCATCACCCGGGGGCGGAGGATTCTGCCACGTCATTCTTAAGCCCGGTGGCGCAGGAGGCGCTCGAACTTTTGAAGCAGCGGGGTGCGCTGTTCTTTCCCGACATGGTGCGAGCGACGGGCCGTCTCAAAGCGGAAATTGAAACCGGGCTGTGGGAACTGGTTGCTGCGGGCCTGGTGACCGCCGACGGATTCGAAAACCTGCGCGCACTGGTGACGCCGAAAAGCGCGTCCGGCAGCGGGCTGGGAAAAGCCCGCCGGCCGCGCCATGCGCCGGGGCGCTGGTCGCTTTTGCACACCGAAGGCGCCGATCGCGACCGCAGCGTCGAATCCTGCTGCTGGATGTTATTGCGTCGCTATGGCGTGGTCTTCCGCGACCTGCTCGTACGCGAAACCAATCTGCCCCGATGGCGTGAATTGCAAATCGGCTACCGCCGTCTCGAAGATCGTGGCGAAGTGCGCGGCGGCCGATTCGTCGATGGATTTCTCGGAGAGCAGTTCGCGCTTCCGGTGGCGGTCGAATCCTTGCGCGCCCACCGCAAGCTGCCCCAGAATACGCAGGGCGAGCGCGTCGTCATCGCCGCCGCCGATCCGCTGAACCTGGTGGGAATCATTGTTCCCGGCGAGCGCATTCCCGCAATCTCGGGAAGAAGTGTGACGCTCCGCGACGGCATGTGGGACGCGGAAGATGCGCTGCTGGCTTCCGGTTATTAGTCAAAGACTGCGTGTTTTTCAGGCTGTCGATGTAAGCGCTTGCTGGTGGAGAGCCGGGCGTCCCCGCCCGGCCCGGACGGGCGAGACGCCCGTCCCTCCACCGTATTACTCATCGCGCGGTCAAGGTACTGATCACGGCAAACTTAATTTGAGCAGCGCCTGCGGATCCAAATACACTCCCTGCCAGCGCACGGCCAGATGCAGGTGAGGACCAGTGGCGCGGCCCGTGCCGCCACTGAGTCCGATCGCCTGGCCTTTTTTCACATCATCGCCTTCATTGACTAAGAATTTCGACAAATGCAGATAGAGCGTCAACAGTCCCTGACCATGGTCGATCACCACACAATTCCCTTCAAAGAACAGCGCCCGCGCCAGGATGATGCGTCCGCTGTTCACGGCTGCGACCGAGGTTCCACTGGACACGCGGAAATCGAGCCCCTGATGCGTGCTCTGGACGGAACCGTTGAACACGCGCTCGACTCCAAACACATCGGAGATCTCGGCATTCACCGGAGGCGCAAACGACGCCTTCCACTCGCGGCCGGGGCTGAGGGTTTTGAACGCTTCCGCTTTTGTTTCCTTGTCCTGTTCGATCTGGCGCTGGTCTTCGGGACTGGGCGCAGTGTATCGCGCGGGAACTTTCAGCAGCACGCGCGGATAGCGCTGGCGTTCCACCCGAATTTCCTTTTCGAATGAGATCGCTTCTCCGGCGGATTGCCCAGAGGAAGTTTCGGCGTGAAGGTGAATAGGATAAGCTCCCGGCTTAGTTTCCAGGCTAATCCCGGCGAGCGCGAACCACGATTTGTGGCTGGCGTCGAAGCTGAACGCGATCTCGTGGCCAAGCCAATTCCCCGAAAGGGTTCGCACCAGCGTCGGCGTGGTGACCCGGAAGAGCACCGGCGTTCCGTTGACCAGGCGAGCGGGTTGGTTGTCGACAATCCAGTGTGCGGCAGTTGCGGCCGATAGGTTTGCGGTCAGCGAAAGCAGCGCGAACGCAACCAGGGCAACAGGATGAAAGAGGCGTTCGCGTACCGGCTTGAAAACAGCAAGACTGATTAAGTTAGGCACTCTGGGGAAGCATCCTAACAGTTTTGCAGAAGTCAGTTGCGTCTCTTAGCTGGGCAGGCTCGCGAGGGCTCCGATCCGTACACGCTGCGGACGCCCGGTGCTGCTCGCTGCTCGCTACTTCGAGAGCCCTAAGCCCTGACCAGGTTCATCAGGGCGGGACGGTCATGAATAATCAACATCGTGCCCTTCAGTTCCACCATCGCATTTTTCTTGAACTCCGACAACAGCCGGGTGATGGTTTCGCGGCTGGTGCCGACGAGTTGCGAGATTTCTTCATGGGTCATGGCCAGCCGGACGCGCACCTTGCCATTGCTAACCTCGCCATCGGCAGCGGTTTCCAGCAAGAACCTGGCGAACCTCTCCGACACCGAGTGGGACAGCCCGATCGAGCGCACCACGCCATACGAGTCCGAGCAGTCTCGGGCCAGATGCTGAATGGCACGGAGAGCGGCGTCAGTGTGCCCTTTGAGGAAGTGCAACATGTCTTCGCGCCCCACGAAGTTCAGCTGGCAGGGCTGCATGGTTTCGACCGTCAACTCGTAGCACCCGCCGGTAACCACCGCGTGCAAGCCCAGAACTTCACCGGCGTCCGCGATCCGCACAATTAACGTTTTGCCTTCGCGCGAGGTGGTGGAGAGCTTAACCCGTCCCTGACAGAGGATGAAAATTCCCCAGGGATTTTGTCCCTCGACAAGAACCACCGCGTGTTCAGGAAAAACCGCGGCGTGTTTAAGTTTGTTGAAAGCCTCGATCGACTCCTGCGAGAGGTCGCAGAAAAAATTGCTGGAACGCAGATCGCAATTAAGACAGCTTTCAACGCAGCGCAAGCCGGACATGCTCATTGGCGCTCCTCTATCTCCTCCATCTCCTCGCAGAAACGCGCGTGCGTCGGGTGGCGAGCAGCCATTGACACGCATCAATAGTTGAATCGTGGCTAGCCGAACCGCCCGTGCGGAAGGTGACGCCATAGTGATTGCATGGCGACCGCCGTTCCATTTCGGGTCTGAAACTCAATGCTTGCAGCATTGATCCCGTCCGAGGCGGCCAAGGCTTGACGGAGGGCTGGCAACGCTGCCGTCGGTTGGGCACATTGGCAGCGGGGAAGATAGCTATCGGCTCTCAGCTCTCAGCCGTCAGCGAAACCGGTTCGTGGAGGGGCGGGCGTCCTCGCCCGCGGGACGACGCGAAGCTCTGCGCTTTCTCTGCGTTTCCACTGTGTTGGGAGAACAGGCCTGTCCTGCAAAAAACGCGAAAGGGCCGGGCACGCTCGGGACTAAACTCCGCAGGTGTGCTGGTCACGAAAAAACCGGGCCAGTCCCCCTTTAATGCTTGACATTATTAACGACACACATTAAACTCTGCTCGTTGATCAAGACTTTCGCAGACAGGAGCACGAAAGAGTTCTGGGACACGGGGAAGAGCCAGAGAATGCCCCCGGCGAACCTGCGAAAAACCTCCAGGAAGAAACTGGCCATGCTCAACTCAGCCACGAGAGTGGAGGATTTGCGAATTCCTCCCGGCAACCGGCTGGAAGAGTTGCACCATGACCGGGAAGGCCAGCACAGCATTGCCATTAACGACCAGTTCCGCGTGTGCTTCGTGTGACGGGATGGCGATGCCTACGACGTAGAGATAACGGATTACCACTGAATCCAGTGGGTGGCACATCAGGGTCGGATGACCCGCAACAGGAGAGCAAATCGTGAGTATCAAGAATGAGGGTCAAGCGGGGTGGGCGGTACATCCAGGAGAAATTCTTCGGGAGGAATTTCTGGAGCCTATGAACATCTCCGCTTACCGGTTGTCGGTGGAGCTTCGCGTTTCTCCTCCGACCGTCAACGACATCGTTCGGGAGAAGCGTGGCATTACTCCCGAGATGGCGGCCCGGCTAGCCAAATATTTTGGCACCTCCGAGCAGTTCTGGCTTAATTTGCAGGACGCGTTTGCGGTTCATCAGGTCAAGGAGAAGTATGCCAAGGAACTCAAGGCCATAAAGCCTCTCGCCGCGGCTGCGGCCCTATAGTGTGGGTCGGAGGTTTGGTCGGGCGGGCCACTCCGGCGCTGGTCCCATTGCGCGGTCCGACCCCCGTCCGCTTTCGCGAAAAGCACGCGGAGGATGGAGCACCCGCTGCTTGGTTGTGCCAGCGGAAGGCTGGGGCACCCGCCCCTATTTGGGACTTTTATCTTCGAGTTCTGGTGGCTCCTTGAGGAGGAACACTACTGTTCGGTCAATGGTGTGCCCCCCTTCTGCGTCGCCTTTCATCCCTGCCACCGTCTTTGATGTCTGCCGTTCAGTGGCACCTTTATCGAACCAAATAGCTTTTTCCGAGTGAGTCCAATACGTTTTGTCGCCGACTTTTACGGACAGCAGTCGAAACTCTGGAGTGTCATCATGCTTGGCGGCGCCCACCACCACCGTCACCTTTGACCCCTTTGGAATTTCTCGGTCAGCAATCCGCACGTCTTGATCGGTGACTCCTACCAGGTTTTCGCCCGGACGGAGTTTGCTTGCGCGAGACCGCGCCCTGAGTGTCACAGTTAGCCTTGCACCGCCGGGCTTGTTGGGGTCGATCGGCGGATTGTCATCCTTCTTCTTCGAAGGCTGAGATTGCTGTTCTTTTTGGCTTTGGCCGTCTGCGTGTCCTTGCTCTTGAAGCGAGTACAAACGTAACGGCAAGAGGATCCAAACTACCATAGCTAGCAAGATCGTCGGCATTTTAGAGCACTCCATGCTGTTGGCGGTAGAGCGACGCATCCCTGCGCCAGCCCTTTACGACCTCGTATGCGTAGTGGGCGATTACGGAGAACAGCGGGGTAAAGAAATCATAAAACACTCCGAAAGCGGTGAACGCAAAGAAACTTATAAATACAACGAATGCAACACAAACCAACAATAGAAGTACTTTCACGGCTCGATGAAGTTTGATGGCAAACAAAACGGCGAGTACAGCCAGCAACACCGCCTCAACAGCAACCGCAAGGGGCTTCGCCATGGGCCGATAGACGCGTCGGTCCAGCAGGGCTTCGACGTAGTTGGCATGTATAAATACGCCGCTCATTTTACCGGCGGGAGTGTTATATGTGTCGACAAGAGATCCTCGGTCAAAGCCAAGGATGTGCCAGGCAGCTCCTACAATTACGATCTGGTGTGATATTTCTGACTTGTATTTGCTAGTATTCGTGCCAAGTATCTGGCCTGCTGGAACCTGGGTAAACGCTTCAGCCGACAGATAACCTGCAAAGAGGGCCTCACTCCGTGCGGGCAACGATTGTAGAGCTCGCTCATTTCGGGCCCTAACAATCGCCTCAGCCAGGGAGTCAATGGAACCACCTCCCTTGAGCGGGATTGTAAGTGCGATTCGCAACTGCTCGAAGGGGAGTGCGATGTAGCCTCGCCGTACCGGTCCTAGGTCGAAACGGTCCACAACGTCTGGTTCGAGGGAATATTGCTCTGACTCATCTAACCAGATCGTTTTGGGGAGCACCACCGACCGCTGCTGCGCTGCGACCTTAACGGCACGAGCCAATTTCTCAGTTTCCGCCGCGTACTCCCGGTCGGATGGCTCCGATCGCAGATCAAAATCCAATGCGATAACTGCCGGATCTAACTCGTTCAGGGCCTGGACTAACTTTGCGAGGTAGTCACGCTTTATCGGGACCCGTCCTGCGGGCTCACCCTTCCAATACTCCTCATCACCGATTAGGATAACTACTGTGTCCTTAGCGTACGCCTTTTTCGGAAGTATTTTTTGAAGGTGCTGATACAGATGATAGCGAAGGGCGATCCAGAGGTTCTGCTCCCCAATCCACTCTCCCAACAAGGCGCCGACAAGTGCGAATAAGAGAAGGCTAATCCAATATCGCTTGCCTTTGGCCTGTAGCTGAACAGATACGGTAGCCGACGACCGGGCAGATAGATTAACGGGAGATGAGTTTTGAGCGAGCCGAGCTGAATGCGCTTGAACTACACCGGCCAGAAGATTCTTGGCGCACGAAGCAATATTTTGGATTCGGGAAGGCTCAGATTCCCTTTCTCGCCACCAACTCCGCCGTCGCTTTCTCCGCCACCTCTTCGCGGTAATGCAATACGCGCAACCCGTCCGCCAGTCGCAAGAGTTCGCCCGGCTCCAGCAAGTGCGCCGGATTCTTCGGGCCGCCCGCCAGTTTCAACTGCGCCACAGTGAGCGTCTTGTAGACGAGCAGTCCACCCGGACGCACCGCTTTCATCATCTCCGAAAAGTTCTCTCGCTTTAGATAGAAGAACGCCATCACCACTTCGAATCCTGCTTCGAACTGGGTTTGCGAAGCCTTGAAGTGGGTGAGATCGTCTACTACAAAGTGCATGTGGGACGCGAGCGGTCCGGCATTCTGCCGTGCCTGTTCGACTCCGGCGTCGGAGACATCAATGAGCGTGACTTCCCAGCCCTGTTTCGCCAGCCAGATCGCATGCCGTCCCGCTCCTCCCGCAAGGTCGAGCGCGCTTCCTGGGTGCGGAAACAGCGGCAGAATATATCCGGAAAACGCCCGTGCCAGGAAGGGATCGGGGACCGTCCATGTCTCTGCGCCGGCCGCTTCGAGATATTTCTGGTTCCAGCGCTCGCGTTCGTTATTGGAAGAAGAAGTGAACGACATGCTCTGCGATTCTAACCCTCCTAACAACCCGTGGCGCAGGTACGATTTGTGTCAGGGTGTGTCTTTAGGCATACCATTGAGAGCTGGGTTATACGATCTGAACATTTGACAGGCCTAAAGGAGACGGCAGAGCGATGGCACGAGATGGTTTGTTCCACTGTGAACTTGAGAAGTCGAAAGATAAAGATGAACACGGGAATCAAGTGACGACCATCAAGTGTCATGGCGATCTGGTCAGCGTCACTGCGAGTGAGTTAAAAGAACTGGTGAGGCCCCTCATCCCTCTTGGCGGTCGCATCGTTATCGACGTTAGTGATGTAAGACATTTGGATAGCGCGGGCCTCGGAGCGCTGGTTGGCCTCAAGGTGTCCGCAATCAAGCAAGGCCTATGCATCCTTGAATTCGCCAACATTCCACCTCGCATGTTGGAACTGCTGCGCATCACTCGTCTCACGGAGTTGTTCTCGTCGTAAGACCGACGTATGATCTTTGACTCATCCCGATGGATGCGGGTGCGGGTGCCCCACTCATTCGCGTTCTTTGCGAATGAGTGGGCAGCGGATGAAAGCATCGACGGCTAATAAAAAATGCTTTGCGTTCCGCGATGTTCGGTGTAATCCTCGCAGCGGAGACGAGCCGTGATACGCGTTCACCTCGCTGTGGTGTGCGTACGCGGCGGTCGCAAGTGTGATCATCCTTGCCTACTTCTGGAGAAGCAGCGGAAACCGGCCGTTCCTCTACGCGTAGCCAGGCCAATTTGAAGCTCTCTACAAGTTAGCTTTGGTTTGCAACGGCCCGCCGGGGACGCCCGGCGCTCCACCGGCCAGCCCGTCTTCCGGCCAACCGCGCTTTATGAGCCACGCTTTATAATAGAAAGATTCGGTTGCGCGTTTTGATCCATCTGTAGTGCCAGGGGAAGATGTCGACAGATAGCATTGTGGTTCGCGGGGCCCGGGTTCATAACCTCAAGAACATTGATTTTGAGATTGAGCACAACACTATGACTGTCGTCACCGGGGTCTCCGGTTCCGGCAAGTCGTCGCTTGCCTTCGATACGATCTACGCTGAGGGACAGCGGCGTTACGTCGAGTCGCTGTCCGCATACGCGCGCCAGTTTCTGGAGCGGATTGAGAAGCCCGACGTCGATCTGATCGACGGTATCGCGCCCGCCGTTGCCATCAAGCAGAAGAATTCCACCCGCAATCCGCGCTCTACCGTCGCCACTGCCACTGAGATCTTCGATTACCTGCGCCTGCTCTTCGCCCGCGTCGGACGCACTTACTGCCTGCAATGCGGTCAGGAAGTGAAAAAAGATACGGTGGACGAAGTCGCCGACCGCCTGCTCGCTCTGGGCGAGGGCACTCGGTTGAATGTGTTCTTTCCGATTCAGCCGCACATTCCTGCGGGGCCTGCGCCGCCGACTGCGGAAGACAAAGGCGCCAGGAAGTCTCGCGGGAAGAAAAAGCCGGACGGGTCGACGCTGCCCTCCGCTGCGGGCTTTGGTTCGATTTCCGACGCGATGAGGACGCGGCTCTTCGATCTGCGCAAGCGCGGCTTCAACCGGCTTTTTCAGAACGGCCAGGTCTTCGAGTTCTCGACTCCGGAGTCGCTGCTCGACGTCAACTTTTCCGAACCTGTCTCTGGTTTAGTGGATCGCCTCGTCGTCTCCACCGACCAGCGCTCCCGCATTGTCGATGCCATCGAGATTGGTTATCGCGAAGCGGGCGAGGTCATTTTCGAAACCGCGCTTCGCAGCGGGAATGGGGATGGCGGCGGTGAAGGCGAAACTCCTCAGCGGCTGCGCTTTTCCCAGCGCTTCGAGTGCAAGAACGACGGCAGCCGCTACGAAGAGCCCGAGCCGCGCCTGTTTTCATTCAACAATCCTTATGGCGCCTGTCCGCGTTGCCAGGGCTTCGGCAACACTATCGACATCGATCTCGACCTCGTCATCCCCGACAAGAGCAAGACCTTGAACGAAGGTGCGATCGAGCCCTGGACGAAACCCAAGTACAGGCCGCTGTTCACCGAGTTCAAGCGCTTCGCGCGCCAGGCGGAAATTCCGCTGGACGTGCCCTGGTATGAACTCAATGCCGAGCAGCAGCGGCTGATCGTCGATGGCAGCAGTGATGGTGGCCGCGGGTTCGGCGGCATCCGTGGCTTCTTCCAGCATCTTGAGCGCAAGAAGTACAAGCTCCACGTCCGCGTTTTTCTCAGTCGCTATCGCGGATACTCGCTTTGCTTTTCTTGCGGCGGCACTCGCCTGCGCGCGGAGGCGCGCCAGGTAAAAATCGATGGCAAGAATATCTGCCAGGTGTGCAGTATGACGGTTGAAGAGGCAGCCCGCTTCTTCGGTCAACTTACGCTCTCGACCGAGCAAGCTGCGATCGCCGACAAGCTGCTTATCGAACTTCGGGAGCGCCTGCGTTTTCTCAACGAAGTCGGGCTCGAATACCTGACGCTTGACCGTCTCGCCTCTACGCTATCGGGCGGAGAAGCTCAGCGCATTCAGCTCGCGACATCTCTCGGTTCGCGTCTGGTCGGCACACTGTACGTGCTCGACGAGCCTTCCATCGGCCTCCACAGCCGCGACACGCACCGACTCATCAAGATCCTGCATGACTTGCGCGACCTGGGAAACACGATCCTCGTGGTCGAGCACGATCCCGACATCATGCGCGCCGCCGACCGCATTCTCGACCTCGGCCCGGGCGCCGGAGAAAATGGCGGAAAAGTCGTCGGCTCCGGCACCTACAGCGAGATCCTAAAGATGCCGCACTCGCTGACCGGGCGTTACCTCGCCAACGAACTTCAAATCCAGATTCCATCGCGACGCCGCCAACCGGGGTCGCACAAACTCCGCATCACCGGCGCCCGCGCGCACAACCTGAAGCACATCGATCTTGAAATTCCGCTCGGCATGCTGGTGGCGATTACCGGCGTCTCCGGCTCGGGAAAATCGTCATTACTCCACGACGTCCTGTATCAGGCGTTGGCCACGGCGAAGCGGCAGACCAACGGCAGCGCTTCCGGCTCCATTTTGTGCGACAGCATTAAAGGCGACGAGTTTCTCGACGAGGTCGTCCTCGTCGATCAATCGCCCATCGGCCGCACTCCGCGCTCGAATCCGGTCACCTACATCAAGGCTTTCGACATCATCCGCGAACTTTTTGCTTCGCTGCCGGAAGCCAAGAAGCGCGGCTTCCCTGCCGGGCATTTTTCTTTTAATGTGCCCGGCGGCCGCTGCGAAAACTGCCAGGGTGACGGCATCGTCACCGTCGAAATGCAGTTTTTGGCCGACGTGGAGCTGATCTGCGACGAATGCAAGGGCACGCGCTACAAGCCGCAGGTGCTCGAAATCCACTACAAAGGCAAGAACATTCACGAAGTCCTGAACCTCACGATTCGCGAAGCGCTCAGGTTCTTCGCCGACGTTCCCCGGCTCACGGAAAAATTGCGCGTGCTCGACGAAGTCGGCCTCGGTTACCTGCGTCTCGGCCAGTCGGCCACCACGCTCTCCGGAGGCGAAGCGCAGCGCATGAAGCTGGCCGCGCACCTTCAGCCCGGAACTCGTCCGGTGAGCCGCCCTGCAGAGGGCGGCGACGGGCGCAAACGCAAGCTCCGCATGCTTTACATCTTCGATGAGCCGACGACCGGTCTGCACTTCGACGATGTCAGCAAACTACTTTTCGCTTTTCGCCGTCTCATCGATGCGGGAGGCTCCATTGTCGTAATCGAACACAATCTCGAGGTCATCAAAACCGCGGACTGGGTCATCGATCTCGGTCCGGAAGGCGGCGATCGCGGCGGGAACCTTGTCGGCTCGGGCCCGCCCGAAGCGATCGCTGAGCTCGAGAACTCCTACACTGGACAGTATCTGAAGCAAGTCTTGAACCGAAATGGCGACCAGTAGAATAAGTGGAGCGCCGGGCGCCCCGCCCGGCACGGCCGCAAAGACGGCCCGCGCATGAACCGCCGGTTCACTAACGCGATCATGGTCATCGCTCTTACGGCATGGCTAACGGCCGGCGGCCTCGGGCAAACCCACACCACGGTCCGCCATTACAAAGAGCGCATCGACGACACACCCCCGGAAATCGCGCAGGCCGAAGATGCCATCCAGAAAAACGATTTCGCCGGCGCGGAAACCCTGCTGAAAAAGGCGATCGACAAGGATCCCAATAATTATCAGGCGTGGTTCGATCTCGGATTTGTTCTGAACCGCCTCGCCCGCACCGACGAATCCATTGCCGCGTATCGCAAGTCGGTCGCCGCCAAGCCCGACGTTTTTGAATCCAATCTGAACCTTGGCCTGATGCTCGCGCGCGCCCATAATCCCGACGCCGAGCAATTCCTGCGCGCCGCCACAACGCTCAAACCCACCGAGCACACGGAAGAAGGTCAAGCCCGCGCCTGGCTCGCGCTCGCGCATCTGCTGGAGAATAAGAAGCCGGAAGATGCACTCGCGGCTTACCGCAAAGCTTCCGAGCTCACCCCGAAGGATCCAGAACCGCATCTCTCTGCCGGTCTCCTGCACGAACGGCAAAAAGAATTTTCGGACGCCGAGGCCGAATACAGACAAGTAATGACGCTTGATCCGCACTCGACTGATCCACAAACCACGGAAGCCGCCATCGGCCTCACCAACCTGTACATGAAGTCCGGCCGCCTGGGCGAAGCAGAACCCCTGCTGCGCCGGCTGGCTGCCGAGCGCCCCGATGACGCCGG